>Ga0310342_100000123_pt1 | contig 37189 bp, 46 predicted proteins | sample S15DNA20500_MG_FD_206155 | JGI IMG/M metagenome (GOLD analysis project Ga0310342, IMG submission 206155) | Marine microbial communities from station ALOHA, North Pacific Subtropical Gyre - S1503-DNA-20-500_MG | ecosystem: Environmental > Aquatic > Marine > Oceanic | place: Pacific Ocean: North... | reverse complement strand
CTATATGTCAGCTATTTCGAGACATGTTAGATAATATTTTTTTTAAATTTAAATTTACTAAAATACATACAGGAGAATAACAATGTATTTGTCTGAAACCTTACAAGAAAAATGGGGTCCCGTACTCGACCATCCTGATCTTCCTCCTATTAAAGATTCTTATAGGAAAGCAGTAACAGCTGTTTTGTTAGAGAATGAGGAAAAATCAATTATGGAAGAAGGCGGATCTACTATTTTATTTGAGGACGCTCCTGGGAACGCAGTTGGTGCCGGAATGGGTACTACAGCTGGAAATATTAAGGGTTATGACCCTGTACTTATTTCCTTGGTTCGCAGAAGTATGCCTCTCTTAATCGCATACGATGTTTGCGGTGTTCAACCTATGACAGGTCCGACTGGCTTAATTTTCGCCATGAAGTCCCGTTATGCAAGTCAAACTGGGGCAGAAGCACTTTTCAGTGAAGCTGATTCTGGTATTTCTGGTGGTGACGCTGCAGCTACATCCGCACATACCGCTAATGGTAACCCAGCGGCTGCCGCTTCAAGTTCAACTGCATATCTACCTGGTCGTGGAATGACTACGGCACTTGGTGAAGCACTTGGCGATTCGGCTGCAAATGCTTTTGCTGAAATGGCCTTCTCAATCGACAAGGTAACTGTTACAGCGAAAACACGCGCACTCAAAGGTGAGTACACAATGGAACTCGCCCAAGACCTAAAAGCAATTCATGGTCTTGATGCTGAAACTGAACTTTCAAATATTTTGAGTTCAGAAATTTTGGCAGAGATTAACCGCGAAGTTATCCGCACAATTTATGGTAACGCCAAAACTGGTGCCCAGAACAACGTAGCCACTGCCGGAACATTCGATATGGATGTTGATTCAAACGGTCGTTGGATGGTTGAAAAATTCAAGGGACTGATGTTCCAGATTGAGCGCGAAGCTAATGCTATCGGGCACGACACACGTAGAGGAAAAGGTAATATCCTTATGACTTCTTCGGATGTTGCTTCCGCATTGCAAATGGCTGGTGTACTTGATTACACACCTGCTCTTTCCGGTAACGATTCCTTGAATGTTGATGACACACAATCAACATTTGCTGGTACACTTAATGGTCGTTATAAAGTATATGTTGATCCATATGCAACAATCCAAGACACAAATTGGTTTGTACTAGGATATAAAGGTTCTAGCGCATATGATGCAGGACTTTTCTACTGCCCATACGTTCCACTACAAATGGTACGTGCGGTTGGTGAGAACAACTTCCAGCCTAAGATCGGATTCAAGACACGTTACGGAATGGTGTCTAATCCTTTCTCAACTGGAACTGCTGCTTCTAGTGATGGATCACTCACTTATAATACTAATGTTTATTACAGACGATGTCTTGTTACTAACTTGATGTAATCTTGTATTAAATTAAGTGATATAAATAAGGGTAAGGGGTCTTAGATTTCCTTACCCTTTTTTTATGCTCACGAGGTATCAATGGCACAAGCATCAACCGGAGTACGCGGTACAGATAATATAAATTACCTTTCACCTACTGGCTTTAGATTTCTTTGCTCTGCTATGCCAGAAACTCAATTTTACTGTCAAACAGCCAATTTACCTGGCGTTTCAATATCAGAAGTACCCATACCTACACCCCATAAACAACATTATGTAGCTGGTGATAATGTGACATTTGATGAATTTTCAATAACAATAATTGTTGATGAATATCTAAGAAATTGGGAAGAAATTCAAACATGGATAATTGGTCTAGGAAAACCTTTTGGATTTAAAGAGTATGAAAAAAGAAAAGCAGCAGGGACTGATACAACTGGATCTTTATTCATTCTCACTGGTTCAAAAAACCCTTCACTAAGATTTGATTTTTATAATCTATGGCCTAAATCTATTGGATCAGTTCAGTTTGATATAATGGCTGCCGATATAACATATTCTACAGCAGACGTAGTTTTCCAATATAATTATTATACGATGACAAGGATAAACGAACCTACATAAAATATTATGAAATTAAGTGACATTCAAACAATGTGGCAAAAAGATTGTCAGATTGACGATACCAAATTAGATATAGAATTATTAAAACTCCCCAATCTTCATAGTAAATACTTAGGGATTTATAACGATGAATCTCTTTCTCAAAAGAAGTTATTTTTTGAAAATAAGAAACTTCTAAAGTATAAAACTATTTGGTATGCTGGAAAAATGAGTGAAGAAGAATTAGAAGAGCACGGCTGGGAACAATTTAAAATTAAATTAATCAAAGGATATGAACCTAAAATAGAAACATATCTTCAAGGTGATGATGATTTAATTGAAGCAAATCAAAAATTAGAATATCAAAAAATAAAAGTAGAGTTTTTAGAATCGATTATCAAATCCCTAAATACTAGAGGATATAACATTAAATCGGCTATTGACTTTTTACGATTTACAATGGGACAATGATATTAAAAAAAATAGATGATGTTCATTTATTAGTGGAATGTGAAAGAGGTCAAGCCGCAGAATTAAATGATTATTTTACGTTTGAAGTTCCAAATGCTAGATTCACATCGTCCTACAAAAATGGATTTTGGGACGGTAAAATTAGACTATTTGATATAAGAACAAGGAGATTATATTATGGGCTTGCTGAATATGTTAAAAAATTCTGTGAAACCGGAGACTATGAGTTACAAGTTGATAAAAGTTTTACGTTCGGTAATAATAATTTTACTGATACTGATTGCTCTCGGTTATATGGACACTACGCTTTAAATCTAGAACCTAGAGATTATCAATTAAGAGCTGTAACACATTGTATTCAAAATGATAGATGTTTACTCTTGTCTCCAACAGCCTCTGGTAAATCTCTTATAATATATTTACTTTTAAGATATTACAATACAAGGAGTCTTATAGTGGTACCAACTGTATCATTAACACAACAAATGTATACAGATTTTCAAGAATATAGTAATGACTGGAACGTGGAAAAAAATTGTCATATTATAAGTGCTGGTAAAGAAAAAGAAACTGATAAGCCAGTAGTTATATCAACTTGGCAATCAATATATGGTATGCCTAAAAGTTATTTCGAAGAATTCGAGTTTATGGTGGGAGACGAAGCACATCTATTTAAAGCCAAATCTTTAACTTCTGTAATGAGTAAGTTAAAAAAATGTAGATACAAATTTGGCACAACGGGTACATTAGATGATACTCAAACTCACAGGTTAATTCTTGAGGGATTATTCGGTCCAATTTTCAACGTAACACAAACAAAAGATTTAATTGATGCAGGATATCTTTCACAATTTTCTATAAAAGCTCTTATATTAACTTATAGTGATGAAGAAAAAGCTGAGTGTAAAGGTTTTTCATATCAAGATGAAATGGATTATATTGTTAGACATCCTAAAAGAAATAAATTTATTAGAAATTTAGCAATTGATCAAAAAGGGAACACCTTGCTTTTATTTCAGTTTGTTGAAAAACATGGTGAAATATTATATAATATAATAAAAGAAAAAGCAGAGGATAATAGGAAAGTATTTTTTGTATATGGAGGAGTTCATGGATCAGACAGAGAAGAAATTAGAAAAATTACAGAAAAAGAAACCAATGCGATTATTGTGGCTTCATTCGGAACTTTTTCTACTGGTATTAATATTAGGAATCTTCATAATATCATTTTTGCCAGTCCTTCTAAGTCTAAAATAAGAAATTTGCAATCGATAGGAAGAGGATTGCGAAAAGGGGATAATAAAAAGGAAGCAGTATTATTTGATATAGCTGATGATTTATCTTATAAATCTTATACCAATTATACACTTAAACATTTTAAAGAAAGAATTTCCCAATATAATGAACAACAATTTAAATATAGTATGTTTCACATTAGGATGTAGTTTTATATATTCTCCGGTGCCGACAACATATTTATTATAATATATTTTTTCAAAAAAATCAACCGTAAGTTAACAGTTGATATTATTACAGAAATAGGGTATAATACAGGGTATAGTTATGGATAAAGAAACAGCAATAAAAGTTTTATTTGAAGAGAATAGGATGCTCTTACCTACTAATAGGTGGGCAAAATATCATCAATTAGAACACGAATTATATCATCATAATAGTATAGATTCTGTATTTTTAAATGAACTTAATGTAGATCTATCTAAAATGGTTAGTTTAATAACTGATTATGGTTATGGCGATATTGTTTGTAATATGAATTATTGGTTGTGGTTAAATGAAATTAGACCTATAAGATTGAAAATTTTGTATGATGAAACCCATGAAACAAAAGGGTTCAATAATAAAGAATCCACTTTAGCCAAAATTGAATATATGGTTAAAGAATGGGATTCAGATATTGAATATAAATTTACTAAAATAAGAAGGTCTTTCGGAAATATTTTAAGAACTTATAAAAGTGCTTTTAAAGGTAAAAATCTTTTTGCTCATATAGATAGAACTCATAGAAATATGTGGTATAAGTATGTTCCAACTAATATGGAGCAATATGTGTTTTCACCGCTTTCAACACAAATGGAATGGTATCCAACTAAAACACAATGGAAGAGACCTAAAAAAGATTCTGTTTGTATATACAAATATTCTCCGCCGATTGGTTGGGATTTGATTTCACAAAATTCTTTTGAAAACATCGGTGATAAAATGATATCACGAGATGAAAAAGTTGTTACTACATATTGGAATGATTTGGAAAAGGCATTAAAGAAATCCAAACGTAGCATAAAGTATCTTGATTATACTATGACTCCTAAACAGCTCTTTACCGCAATTTCAAATTGTTCTTATCTAATATCATCGCGCGGTGGTTTTGCTTACTTAGCACAGCTTATAGGTACTCCTACAGTGATTGTATTTCCTCCGGCAGATATGATTCCAGAGAGAAATTATACTCCGCAAAGTGTTCAATTTCATCAAAAAACAATGAAGTTGTTTTATCCAACAGAAATAGCTACCGTTGATATTGAAGAGTTGTCTACCCAAAATACTATGCAAAAAACAATATCTTATCATAAAAAGAAAGAATATCCAACTTTAGAATCAATGCAAAGGTTAAAACAAGATGCAACGAATTTTCAGGATGAAATTGTAAATGTATATAGAGAAGCACAAAAAAAAGATGCTGATGAAACAAATCAAGTTAAAGAGAAAGTAGATATTCTCATACCACCACCGGCTGAAGCAAAGAAACCGGTTAAAAAGGTAGCAAAGAAACCGGTTAAAAAGGTAGCAAAGAAACAACCGGTTAAAGCAGCAATTAGTAAAGCGCTTAAAAAGAAAACTAAGTCATCAAAAAAATAGGTAAGCCATGGCCAGAGCGAAGTCAATACATTATGTAGATAATAAAAAATTTCATGAAGAAATGGTTAGTTATAAAAATCATTGTGCTGAGGTAAAGAAAAAAAATCCAGAAGAACTAGTTCCAATTATTCCAGATTATATTGGATCATGCTTTATGAAAATTGCGGAAAGATTAAGTTTGAGACCAAACTTTGTTAATTATACTTTTAGAGATGAAATGATATCGGATGGAATAGAAAATTGTGTACAATCCGCTCACAATTTTAATCCAGAAAGATCTTCTAATCCATTTTCTTATTTTACCCAAATTATATATTTTGCATTTATTAGAAGAATACAAAAAGAAAAAAAGCAACTTTATATAAAATATAAAACCATTCACAATAATAGTATGTTATCTGATAGTATTGTGTTATCAGAACATGATCTGGATGATCATCACTTCAATGTTGAAGTTTTATCAGAAGAACAAAAAGCAAATATGTATAAATTTGTAGGAGATTTTGAAGCAGCAAAAGCTAGAAAATCAAAAAAATCCACAGCAAGTGCGGCCAATACATTGGTACCTTATATGGTGGAAGCTAAAACAACTCCATGAAAACAGCTGTACTTACGGATACCCATTTCGGTGCCAGGAATGATAACATAGCTTTTTCTAGTTATTTTACCAAATTTTACGAAAATATATTCTTTCCTTATCTTAAAGAACATAATATAAAAAAACTTATACACATGGGGGATGTATTTGATAGACGAAAGTTTGTTAATTATAAATCTCTGTATGATGCTAAATGTATGTTTTTCGATCCCATGGCAAAAAATGATATAGAATGTCATATGTTAGCCGGCAATCATGATACGTTCTATAAAACTACCAATGAAATAAATTCTCCAGCTCTTTTATTAAAAGAATATTCTAATATTACAACTTATAGCAACCCTTGTGAATTAACATATTGTGATTCAACATTTATAATGATGCCATGGTTATGTAAGGAAAATTATGAAGGAGCCGTTGAATTAATTAATAATACTAAATGTGATTTAATGTTTGGGCATCTTGAAGTAAATGGTTTTGAAATGATTAGAGGACAATTTTGTGCTGAAGGATTAGATCGAAAGTTATTTGATAAATTTGATATGGTTTTCAGTGGTCACTTTCACCATAAGTCTGATAACGGTACTATTTACTATCTCGGAAACCCCTATCAAACTAATTGGATGGATTATAAGGATCCACGAGGATTTCATATGTTTGATTTTGAAACTAGAGAATTAACATTTATTGAAAATCCCTATGAAATGTTCCATAAGTATTTTTATAATGATTTAGAGTGGACTGTGGAAACAGTTCAAGCAGAAGATTTTGATAAATGGAAAAATTGTTATGTTAAAATAATTGTTGAAAATAAAACTAATCCATATCTATTTGATGTAGTATTAGATAAAATGTATAAATCTGGAGTAGGGGATATTACTGTTGTTGAATCTTTCGCTGAATTAGATAGCGATGAAACATTCGTTGATGAAGCTCAAGATACTATGACAATTTTATCTTCGTATATAGAACAGATGGATACAATTGCAGATAAAAAAAGACTTGACATTTTAATGAGAAACCTATATAATGAATCTTTAACCTTAGAGTAATATGAGTGACAACGCATCTTGGTTTTATGGTGAGCGTTTACCTGAAATAGCCAGAGAACATAATTGTTCATTGAAAGAAGCAGAGAGCATTTTTATGCAACAAGATCAGCCTGATTTCAAAAATAAAGAAGAAAAACAAGAATCTGTAGAAATAGATTTACCGGAAAAAGAATTATTTGATTTAATGTTAATGGCTCATGATGCGGATATAACATTTAATCAATTAGTAAATAAAGCTCTTAAATATCAGCTAAAACAAGCCGAATATCAATTTGAAAATGGTGATAAGTTAAAACCACAATTTTTAGCTGAGACTGAATGATCTTATTTAAAACCGTTCGCTATAAAAACTTTTTAAGTAGCGGCAATGTATTTACTCAGATAGATCTAGATAGATCTAAAACTACCCTTATCATCGGAGAAAATGGTGCTGGGAAAAGCACTATGCTCGATGCATTAACATTTGGTTTATTTGGTAAACCATTTCGTAATGTTAATAAACCTCAATTAGTAAATTCTGTTAATGAAAGAGAAGCGGTTGTTGAAGTAGAGTTTTACGTAGGTAAAAAACATATTTTAGTTCGCAGAGGAATTAAGCCAAATTTCTTTGAAATAGAAACAGATGGCACACAATTACAACAAAATGCTAATGTAAGAGATTTTCAAGAATTTTTAGAAAAAAATGTATTAAAGTTAAATTATAAATCATTTACTCAAATAGTAATTTTGGGAAATTCTTCATTTGTTCCTTTCATGCAATTGAGAGCGGCAGACAGAAGAGATATAATAGAGGATTTATTAGATATACAAATATTTTCTTCTATGAATAATATTCTTAAATCATATGCGATAGATAATAAAATAAAAATAGATGAAAATAAATTAGCTAGAGATTTACTTGAAAACAAAATAGATTTAAAAGAGAACTATATATTACAGTTAAAACGTAAAACCAAAACTCTTATTACAAAATATGAAAAAGATATTAAAAAATCCTTAGATGAAAAAGATTCTCGCATAAAACAAATTGATGAAATTAATAAATCAGTAGAAGAATTTTTAAATGAAGTATCTGATGCTAAACAAGTAAATGATAAGCATGATAAACTTGCAGAATATCAACGCTCCATTCTCAGAAATGTTGATTCCGAACAAAAGAATATCTCCTTCTTTGAGTCAAATGATGACTGTCCAACGTGTAAGCAGAACATCGACCACGCCTTCAAACACAAAGAAATTATACAAAAGCAAAAAAAGATTGAAGAATTTAAATCCGCAGTTGATAAAATCGATGGAGAACTCGATGAAACCAGAAATCGATTATCTGCAATACAATCAATTCAAGAAAACATACAAAATCATCAAACAACAATACAGTCAATTAATAATGGTATAAGTGTTATTGATCAATATGTTAAAAAACAACAAGAAAATATAAATCATTTAGAGCAAGATACTGGTGATATAAATGATGAAAGAAAGAAATTAAAAGAATATGGAAAAGAATTTAAAGAAATAGAAGTTCAAACGGAAGAACTAATTGAAGAAAAATTTATACATGAAACAGCTAGAAATATTTTAAAAGATGAAGGTATAAAGTCTAGAATTATAAAACAATATTTGCCGATCATGAATAAATTGATTAATAAATATTTAACACAAATGAACTTTTTCGTATCTTTTAATTTAGACGAAAACTTTAATGAAGAGATAAAGTCAAGATATAGAGATGATTTTACATATGATTCTTTTAGTGAGGGGGAGAAGATGCGTATTGATTTATCATTATTGTTTACATGGAGGACAGTTGCTAAATTAAAAAATTCAGTTAATACTAATTTATTAATATTAGATGAAGTATTTGATAGTTCCTTAGATGGTGAAGGCACTGATGAATTTATGAAGATAGTTAATGAGCAAGGAACCACCACGAATGTTTTTGTAATTTCTCATAAAGGAGATACCTTGTATGATAAATTCAGAGTTCATATGAAATTTGAAAAACGAAAGAACTTTAGTGTAATAATATGATTAAACCTTTATTACCAGAAGGACATGAATTATTAGAACAGGAAACTATTCCATTTAGTTTCTGGAGCCCTCCAATTGATCCTATTGAATTTAGAGATGAATTAATAGAAAACATGAAATATTATGATGGAGTAGGATTATCTGCAAATCAGATAGGTTATCAATATAGTGTATTTGCTATGAATCATGAAGGAAATAGTATGGTATTATTTAATCCTCAAATTATTGAAGAGTCGGAAGAATTTATTTGGGAAACCGAAGGTTGCTTGACATATCCCGGATTATATATTAAAATAAGTAGACCTAAGAGTTTATCTGCATCTTGGGAGGATGCTGAAAACAACCCCCTTAATGGTTATTTTTCTGATTTATCTGCTCGTATCTTTTTACATGAAATGGATCATATAAAAGGAAAAATTTTTTATGAAAGTGCTAGCCAAATTCATATACAAAATGCGAGGAGAAAACGAAGAACTTTTCTTAAAAAAATAAAAACATCGAGTCCAACGCTATGGCAAAGTCATTTAAACAACAAAAAACAAGAGAGAGTTTTAGTAAAGACATTTTAAAAAATATGTCGAAAAAAGAACGCCGTCGAAATAAAGACTGGGCTAATAATTACATCGATGAAGAATTCGATGAGACTGAAGAAGAAGAGGAGGAAGAATATGAATAAAGAGCCAAGAATATACAAATATAATAGCACAAAAGAATATGTAGACAAGTTTCCATGTGCGTATAGACAATATAAAGCTGATAGTCATTGTAATGTTATTCATGGTTATAGTTTTACTATGAGATTCTTTTTTGGTACAGATCATTTGGATGTTAGAAATTGGGTTGCAGATTATGGTGGATTGGGGGAGCTCAAAAGTTTCTTAGATGAGCAATTCGATCATACATTATTGGTAGCAGAAGATGATCCAGAAATAGATCTTTATAAACAGTTACAGGAACGTGGTATTGCAAAACTTACTGTATTACCAAAACTTGGATGTGAAGGTCTTTCTTCTATGTTATACAAATATATGAATGGAGTATTCATTCCTGATATGTGGGGGAAAGGCGAGGCAGAAAGACTTTGGTGTTATAGAGTTGAAGTACGCGAAACAGAAAGTAACATGGCTTGGCGTGAAGGTCATAGAGAATGGAATGAAGATTTATTCGACGTAGATGAATAATGATTACAGTTTATAAAGATGGAACTGGAATTCCAGAAGTCATACAAGAATTACAAAAAGGTGAGAGAGAATTGAAAAAAGAAGAGAAAAGAACTGTGAAAAAACTTAGATATTCTGAAATGTTTTATAGCATTCAGGGCGAAGGAAGATTTGTAGGAACTCCAAGTGTATTTTTAAGATTATACGGGTGTAATTTTGAGTGTCCCGGATTTGGACAACCTAGAGGACAATTAATTCCACGTGATGAAATGCCTTGGAAAAATCTTGATGTTAGTCAATACAAGAGCATTGAAGAATTACCTGTAATGAAAATAGGATGTGATAGTTCTGCAAGTTGGGCAAAAGAATATATGCATCTATCAACATTTGAAGAGGCTGATATAATAGCAGAAAAACTAACAAATCTTTGTCCTGATAAAAAATGGTTTTATGAAGATAATTATCAGGATATTCATTTGGTAATTACAGGCGGAGAACCAATGATGTGGCAAAAACAATTGCCAGATTTATTAGGCCATGAATCACTTAGGCATATTAAAAATATTACATTTGAAACAAATAGTACATTTACTTTAACAGACGAATTTCACTTATGGTTACATGAGTTTAGTCTTAGGGATCATCATATCACTTGGTCATGTAGTCCAAAATTAAGTATAAGTGGTGAATTGGGATTTAAAGCAATTAAACCTGAAAATTGGAGACAATATAAAAAAGTACAAAATTCACATTTGTATTTAAAATTTGTAGTTCAAGATGAACAGGACATTGAAGAAATTAAGCAAATAGAATATGGTTATGATCGGTGGGAAGATTATCATGACATTTATTTAATGCCTTGTGGTGGTACAGCTGAGATGTTAGAAAATACAAAATTTAATGTTGCTGAAATGGCAATGAAACATGGCTTTAAATATTCGCCCAGATTACATGTAGATTTATTTGGTAATAAATGGGGCACATGAATGGAAATTTATGTTAGCGGTCCTGGTGTTTCTATAGCAGCCAGAGGAATAGGTCTGGAACGATATACATATTGGTCTAGACGTTCTGAGATGGAAGAAAACGGATCTGGAACAGGAGAAGATTTGTTTGATTATTCCTGGAATATATTAGATCGCAATAGAATGAATGTTCCAGATGATGCAACTTTTTTAGCAGATAAAGCATGGAATGATCCTGGAAATTGGGTTATAAATGCATGTGATTATGAATTGACTAACATATGGATAGAAGACGACGGAGTAATTAATAGATATCGACCACATGATATTCCTCACGTAAAACATGTATTAGTAAAATTTAAGCCTCAATTACGCCCGGTAAGCGCTGCACGAAAACAACTGGAGTACACCTTCAGCAGATTACATAAACAAGTGTCCCCCCCACTCAATCACCACACCCACCGTTATTTTTTTTATACAGGCTTTTCATCTGAAATAGGTAATTGGCAACATAAACAATATAATAGCTCAATACCTCTTGAAAAGTTTAGGTTACAAATAATAGAAGTCTCGAGCAGAAATTGGATCGTAGGTCTAGAAACAACACAAGAATATAGTCATGCTATGCCCGAAGAAATGTGTGTAAATAGACTTCCTGTTAGAAATCATACATTCTTAGAAGACTGGATGAAGGCAACCAACTTGCCTTTAGACTATGATATGTTTACAGGTAACCATAAGAGAGATTGTTCTAATTTTAAAATTCATAATAAGTATTTTTGGGAATAGTTATGAATTTATAATTTTCCTAAATAATGTATAAGGAGAAATTATATGGCATCTATTGTAAATATATTTGCAGATCAAGGTTCTGATTATACTTTATCATTGACAGTTAAAAATGATAGCGGTGGCTCAACTGATTTAACAGGTTATACAGCTGAAGCTTATTTTCAAAAATGGACTGGCGCAAATAAAGTATATAAATTTACCACAACTATAACAAGCCCGACGACGGGCGCATTGCAATTAAAATTATTGGGTTCTGTATCCGATGATATTCCTTCCGGACGTTATAATTACGATATTGTTATCCATAATTCCGAATTTGATATATCCAGACGCGTAATAGAGGGAGCATTAGTATTACGACCCACCGCAAGTCCAAAAGGCGCAACTTTATTAGAAACCGGCAATAAACTATTACTTGAAGGATAGAGATGACTCTACTGTACGATGACGGGCGACAAGGAGAAATCAATTTAATTGCTTCACAAGATAGTATAATTCATTTAGGTAACATTGATTTTGAAAATTTAACGGTTAATCTGAAACCTAAAACGGTTGGAGCTGGTGAAAAAGCTGTCTCATTAGGTGAAACAACAGCACCTTTTGGTGATTTATATCTTCAAGGTAATACCCTTACAATATCAACCAGATCGATTTCAATAACAGAACTATCCGGAACTGAATATCTAGATTTTGGATCTAATGTTGTGATAGGATCAACTGTAATTTCAGGTACTAGATTACTAGCTTTTCAGGATCAATTAAAAACAACTGGGTTAACCGATGTTACCATATCTGGAGTTGAAGATGGAAATATTTTAAAATGGGATACATCAGTAGGCCGGTGGACGGAAGCGCAGTTCGAACTTGATCCAGCTATCTTAAATATTTCTCAAAAAGGTATTGGGGAATTATATGATGTTGAACCCCAAGCCTATACAGAGGGGATGATGTTCCAATATAGTCCATCAGCGAATGCATGGAAAGGTATTGTTGCAAATGACCTTGACTTAGAGACTATTCGGGCAGGTACTTTTTCAGTTAATACTGGAACGTCCGCTGAGAACCCAACGGGCACGGTAAGATATACTTCTACACGAACAATTCAGGTTGTTGCTGGCACGGTTGTAGTAGATACCTTTGATATAAATACATATAGAACTGCTAAGTACATTGTTACCTGTGAAGATTACACTTTGGATAATAAAGCTTATTGGATGGGACAAGTATTGTTTGTTCATGACGGAACAAATACAGGAATGACTCTATATGGAGAAGTGGAAATAGGTTCAATTACAATGATGCCCACACTTGCGTCAGATATAACAGGCTCTAATGCTCGGTTAAAAGTTACTACTTCTTCGGATCAACAAGTAGTTACTGTTCATCGAACAGTGTTTGATAATTATCTATAAAACATCTGAGGAATTTAATTAATGCAACAGCAAGCAACTGTATCGCTAGGTATAATTGATTTAGAAAATTTAACTGTCAACTTAAAACCTAAAGCTCCGGAACCCGGTTCAAATCCTGTCGGATTGGGTACTACAGAAGCCCCGTTTGGAGATTTATTTCTTCAAGGTAATACTCTTACATTATCTACCAAATCGATTGGAATATCAGAACAAGATGGTGTCGAATATCTAGATTTTGGATCTAATGTTGTGATAGGGTCAACCACTATCACTGGAGAAAGATTACTAGCTTTTGGAGATCAATTAAAAATATCTTCATTAACTGATGTTACTATCGAGGGAATTGCAAACGGAGATATCTTAAACTGGGATAAAGTTTCATCAAAGTGGGTTGCTGGGCCCGGAACTACTCCGGAAAACTTAGATATTTCTCAAAAAAATATTGGGGAATTAGAAGACGTCGCACAATCAATGTATGCAGATGGTATGATGTGGCAATATAATTCTGCATTGAGTGCTTGGAAGGCTGTTAATACAAATCTTCTTGAGTTTGAAGATTTTCAGGTTAAGGGTACTTTTACAGTTGATTCCGACTTGATGTTTTCTACTTCACGAACAGTTGTCGTTTCGGCAGGAGAAGTTGTTGCAGATACTTTTAATATAAATACATTCAGGTCGGCTAAGTATATTGTTACCTGTGAAGATTACACTGTGGGCACGACAGCATATTGGACCGGTGAGATAGCATTAGTTCACGATGGAACAGATACAAACATTATACTTTATGGAGAAGTGGAGTTAGGTGCGATTACAATAGAACCCGGAATTGCGTCAGATATATTAGGGACAGATGTTCGGTTAAAAGTTACTACTTCTTCGGATCAACAAGTAGTTACTGTTCATCGAACAGTGTGTACCAATTTTGGCGGTTATTAGGCACCTTAACCTTTAGTAGAATATTTAAGGAAGATCAACAATGGCAATGAAACAGTTTAGAGTAAGAAGTGGAATTCTTTCAGATGGGGATTTAACTCTTAATAATACTCCTGCCGACGGCACAGTCGCAACCGGCGGTAAAATTCTAGAATTAGATAATAGTTCTAATGTCCATGTCCGCACATTCGCACAAGTAAAAACAGAAATAGACGCAGGAGAATTAGAAGCTGTAGAAGCCGGCGATGGTATTACTGTTAATGCAAAACAAGGCGGCGGAATTGGAACCGATACACAAACGATTACACTGGGCACCCCATCTACAATAAGCTCCATTACCACAGATGCTGTAACAGTATCCTCTCATACGCACGCCATTTCCGGTTCTGCTGATACTAGCGGCGCTACTGGTATACATGTACTAATAGCAAATACAACTGGCGGACTTAAAGTAGAGGAATTCGATGCAGCCGGAGATGCTACATTTTCATCTAATGTAGCTGTTACCGGAAATGTAGCTGTTACCGGCGATGCTTCATTTTCAGCTAATGTAACTATTGACGGAAGTTTATTTGTTGATGGCGCGCTTACTTATGTTAATGCAACGAATTTAAGTGTTAGTGATCCTTTAATTACTTTATCCGCAAATGGTGATTCAGTTGCTCCTACACATGATCAAGGTTTAATGATCAACAGGGGCACTTCAGCAAACGTCGCTTTTGTATGGGATGAATCGGAAGATGAATTTGCATTTGTTCAAACTACTTCTGGTGGATTATCAACAGGTAGTATAAATGTTTCAGATTATGCTGATACGAATCAAGGCGCAATAACAGCACAAGATGCTATATCTTGTGGAGCCGATTTAACAGTTGAAGGCACAACAGATTCAACAAGTGGAACATCTGGTTCAATTCAAACTGACGGTGGTTTAGGAGTTGCTAAATCAGTTTTTGCTAATCTTGTACATGCTGAAGGAACAACTAATGCTACATCTAATACAACAGGTCAAATAATATCAGCCGGTGGTTTAGGCATTGCAAAAGCTGCTGTTGTTGGTGGAGATTTAACCGTTCACGGCGCCGCTTTTTATTTGAACGGAGCAGATTCTTATCATAAGGATATAACTCGAACTTTAGTAGCAGAAGCTACTATTGCAAATGCAGCTAATGCATGGTTATTTGAAGTTCCCATAGCGAGTTGGTCTGCTGGAGAAGTGGCTCTGAAATTAAAAGCTGGAGCTAATGAAACTGAATTTCGCAAGTATCTATTTTGTGAAAGTGGAAGTGGAACAGTAGAAAATAATCAATATGGTGGATTAGGTCATGATATTGTAGCAACAATAAGTTTTGACACAACCGACGGATCAGGCTCTATCCTTGGCTCAACTCATGTAGGAATGAACATTCTCAATGGAGACGGAGTTTCGATAGAAGCTAAAGTAGAAGTAACCTTTCATAGCGTATAAACGACATGGCATCAGTACCATTTAAAGCAATAGGTGGATTAGAAATAGAGGGAGATTTAAAACTTGCAAATCTTCCAACCGGAACTCCAGCAGGTGGCGGAAGAATTCTTTCATTGTCTCCAGGTGGAATAGCCCATTATAGAACACATGCTCAGATGAAAACATCGACCGATTCCGGTCGATTAGATGGGGTCTTAGCAGGCGATGGAATACAAGTATCTAGTATGCAAGCAGGCGGCGCAGGAACTGATACACAAACGATTACATTAGGTACTCCGGATACATTAACCGCTACTACTACGGATGCCACCACTGGTGGTTCACATACACATGCGGTGACTTCTTCTAATGATACTAGTGGCGCAAGTGCTGCCGTAATATTATCAGCAAATTCAACAGGTGGACTTAAAGTAGAAGAATTAGATATAAACTCTGGTTCATTAAAATTAACAGATCACGCAACCGCTCCTACAGTAACTGCGAATAAGTTGTATGCCAATACTACTTCTATATTTTGGGAAAATAATGATCTGATGGTCGGAACTGGTGTGGCTAATCAACAGTTTGTTTCCGGAATCGCTATAGCAATGGCAATTGCACTAGGATAGTTTTAGAAAAAGGATAAATTAATTATGGCGAGTACTTTTAAGAATAGAACATTAAGAGCAGTAGGAACAAGCCCAGTAGATGTTGGTGCAGTTGTTTCGGCGGGTGTTGAAGTAACAATAATAGGTCTGTCACTTGCAAATTTAACCGGTGGAGGAATCAAAGCAACCATTGCCGTAAATGATGGAACAAACACAACGAATATAGTTAAAAACGTTCCCATTCCAACGGAAACAGCTCTAGTAGCAATCGGTGGCGATCAGAAAGTGGTTTTAATGGCCGGAGATAAATTAATTGTAACATCAGACACCGCGTCTAGTCTTGACGTAGTCATGTCTTTTTTGGAGATTACATAAAATGGCATACATAGGAGCAACCCCCGCATTCGATTCACGGATTCCAGATCCAGGTGCAACAGGAGAAGTTTTAAAAAGCGATGGCTCTGGGACTTGGACTACCGCTGATCCAGCTCACCTCGAACTGCCGACTCCAGGAGCAGCTGGAAAAGTTTTATCAAGTGATGGATCAAATTGGACTTCACAAAAAGCTTCTGATGCATTAAAAACTGATCTTCCTCCAAGTACTGCAGGAAAACTTTTAACAAGTGATGGAACAAATTGGACTTCTGCAATTGCTCACATAGAATTACCAACTCCAAGCACTGCAGGAAAACTTTTAACAAGTGATGGAACAAATTGGATTTCTGCAACGAATATAGTTCCATCTCCAAGTACCGCAGGAAAACTTTTAACAAGTGATGGAACCAATTGGGTTTCACAATCGCCGGAATTGCCGGCACCAAGCACTACAGGAAAACTTCTAACAAGTGATGGAACAAATTGGACTTCACAAACACCAGCATTACCAGCAGTAGGATCATCAGGAAATCTTCTAACAAGTGATGGAACAAATTGGAATTCAACAGCTGCACCATTAGAATTACCAGCAGTAGGATCATCAGGAAATCTTCTAACAAGTGATGGATCAAATTGGACTTCATCGACTCCTCCATTAGAATTACCAACTCCAGGAACCGCCGGGAAACTTTTAACAAGTGATGGAACAAATTGGGTTTCCGAAGAAGCTGCTCCAGCCGGAGGCGGAATGGTAGAAGCTATAGCGGAAGGAGCATTAGCTGATGGAGATACAGTTATTCTTCGCACAGATGGAAAAGTTGAGGCAATTGATGGTTCGAATCTTACCGCAACTAATTTTATAGGAATTTCCGACGGCGCATATGCAGATGGTGCCACAGCAACGATTCAAGGAGTAGGTGTAATTGATGATGCTCAATCAGGTTTAACAATTGGATCCACATATTATGTACAAACAGATGGATCTTTGGACACAGAAAAGGGACCTCTTAGCGTTTTAGCAGGCAGAGCACTTTCAGCAACGAATTTAATGATTTTTGCCAATCGACCGACAGCAACAGCGGGTGGAACAGTACAGGCCGTTGCGAATGGAGTAATATCAAGTGGACAAGTAGTTATTCTTCAAGCAAATGGAGAAGTCGCAGCAGCTTCTAATGCTTCTGTTGCTTACACTGCCGCTGCTAACAACAACCAATCGCAAACTCTTGGTGTTAGAGTACCTAGTCCAAATTACCCAGTGCATGCTCAGGCCACTTCTAATCCTTCAACAGGCTCCACACCGTCTAGTGACACTCCATCGCAGAAAGCATGGATTTCTTGGGACCCAAACGATGAAAATAAATTTATAGTAGCATATGACGATATCAATTCCCCCAGCCGAGCTGATGGCATATCAGTACGGATAGGTTCAATATCTGGTACAACTATATCATTTGGAACAGCGGTAACAGTTGATGGACAGTATTGGGCCTCTGATCACAGTCCACCGGTCGTTGAATTTCATCCTTCTACGCCTGGTTTGTTTGCATGCGGTTACGGAGGTAGTGGTCAAGGGGATATTAGACTTTATTTTGGAACTGTATCAGGAACAACAATAACTATGGCTAATTATTGGGAGTCTTCACTCTCAGGTACTTGGCTTGGTCGTAGAGGCGGTTCTGTTGCGTTTAGCTGGTGTAAATTCTCATCTACCAACCATTTTGTCTTTATGTTTGATTTTCAGGGTGTCGCTTATGGCGGACCCAACACTGGTAGATATGCGCGTAAAAATCCTAAGATAGTAGCAGGTACAGTTTCAGACACTGGTACTGGTCCTTCCGTGACTGGAGGATACGGCACTGATGTACATCCTTATCTGGAAGCCTTTGATGACCTTTGGTGGTATGGTATGGCTCAAGTTAATAGTTTACGATTTGATCCGCATAATGCAAATAAATTCTTAGTAACAGGGTACAAGAATACCGGAAGCAACAAATCCACACCCACAGTGTACATTTGTACTACCGACGGATCAACAGCTATTACTGTCGGATCAGAAATAGATTTGGCTGCGGGACCTGGCATAAAGGGGATAGGCGAACATCACTGCGAATGGAATCCGGGTATAGCAAATCAAATTGTTTTTTCAGGCCAGCAGCCGATGCCGGGACAGACAGCTAATATTACAGATCCGGTTTTTTGCGTAGGAACAGTAAGTGGAACTTCTGTATCTTGGGGAGCACTCTTTCGAGCTGTGCCAGGAGGCCCGCCTGTTACCAGTCAACCATGGGAAATTTTCTTTGGTCCGAATGCTGCCGGCGGTAAATTTTATGGCGCAACAACTTTCATGCCGTCAGGAGGTATGGTAGGGTATATAAGTGTGCAAGCTTTTAGTATTTCCGGCACCACTATAACGTCCGCGGGTTCTCCGGTCACAGTTGCTGGTCATCAATGGTTTGACCTTTTTTATAATACAACACATATTGGTGTAGCTTTTCCTTGGCACATTGCGGTATCTGCATCCGGAAACCAATTTATGGTAAGTCATCTTTCAGGTACTGGATCCGGCAACCACACTAAATTTACTTCCGGTACTATTGGTGTCGCCGGTGTAGCGAATCTTACTGCAACTAATTTCTTAGGAATAGCATTATGACTACATATGCAGATGGGGCCACAGCAACAATTCAAGTTGCAAGTGGAGTTAACACTTCTCAATCAGGTTTAACGCCAGGAGCCAAATATTATGTACAACCGAATGGCTCGTTATCTACAACTCCGGCTGCAGTTTCTGTTTTAGCGGGAACTGCAATTTCAGCAACGAAATTTTTAGTTTCTTCTTCCCTAATCACTGCGCATCCAGATCCGGAATTACCAGCTCCAGGAGCGAGTGGAAAAATTTTAAAAAGTGATGGAACAAATTGGGTTTCCGGAGATGAGGCGGAATTACCAGCAGCAGGAGCAGCAAATAAAGTTTTAACAAGTGATGGAACAAATTGGATTGCCGGCGAAGCATTACCGGCTCCAAGCACTGCAGGAAAACTTTTAACAAGTGATGGAACAAATTGGACTTCCGCAACTGCTCCAACAGAATTACCAGCAGCAGGAACAGCAGGAAAAGTTTTAACAAGTGATGGAACAGATTGGATTGCCGAGACACAGGGTCCATTCTTTCAAGCTGAAGCATCCGGGACATTAGCAGATGGAGATAAAGTTATTCTTCGCTCAGATGGAAAAGTTGAAAAAGCAGCTAATGCCGCTTTACTTCTAGCTCCACCTTCTTCTGATTCCCAAGCGACATCTATTGGTGTTAGAGTACCTAGTCCAAATCACCCAGTGCACGCTCAGGCTACTTCTTCCCCTGCTCAGGGAAACAGTCCACCTTGTGACACTCCATCGCAGAAAGCTTGGATTTCTTATGATCCAAATGACGAAAATAAATTTATAGTAGCATATGACAATATCAATTCTCCCGGCCGAACTGACGCCATATCAGTCATAATAGGAACAATATCTGGTACAACTATATCATTTGGCTCACCGGTGACAGTTGATGGGCAGTATTGGGCTTCTGATCACAGTCCGCCGGTCTGCCACTATCATCCTTCTACACCCAATTTGTTTGCAGTAGGTTACGCAGGTAGTGGCTCAGGTGATATTAGACTTTATTTTGGAACTGTATCCGGAACATCAATAACTATGGCTTCTTATTGGGAGTCTTCACTTTCAGGTACTTGGTATGGCCGTCGAGGTGGTTCTTGTGCGTTTAGCTGGTGTAATGTTTCGACAACCAATCATTTTGTCTTTATGTTCAATGGAGGGACGGTGGCTTATAGCGGTCCCAACACTGGTAAATTTGCAAGGAATCATCCTAAGTTAGTAGCAGGTACAGTTTCAAACACCGGTACCGGCGCTTCCGTGACTGGTGGCTACGGCACCGATATACATCCTTATCTGGAGATCAATGATGACAAATGGTGGTATGGTATTTGGCAAGTTAGAAGTTTACGATTTGACCCGAATAATGCAAATAAATTCTTAGTTACGTCGTTCAAGAATGAAAGCAGTACTAGCTCCACTCCCACTTTGTTCATTTGTACTACAAACGGATCAACATCTATCACTATTGGAGCAGAACACGATTTGAAATCGTCTCCTGGTTTTACCGGTATAGGCGAGCATCATTGTGAATGGAATCCAGGTATAGCAAATCAAATAGTTTTTTCAGGTCAGCAGGCGTTTTCTGGGACCTCTAATGATATCGATCCGGTTTTTTGCGTAGGAACAGTAAGTGGAACTTCAGTATCTTGGGGAGCTCTTTATCGAGTTGTACCCACTGCATCTCATTCAGGTGAAACCAGTCAACCATGGGAAATTTTCTTTGGCAATGGTAATGCAACAGGTAGATTTTATGGTGCGACAAGTCTTCACCCAGTAGGAGGTCTAGCAGGGAATATAGATGTGCAAGCCTTTCAAATCACCGGAACCACTATAGCAGCAGTTGGTGGCACGGCAGCTATTGCTCCACATCAATGGTTTGACTCTTTTAATAACGCTTCACATATTGGAGTACCTTTTCCTTGGCACGTCGAGGTATCTCCATCTGGAAACAAATTTATGGTAAGCGCCCTTACGGGAACTGGCAGTGGTAACCACACTAAATTTACTTCCGGAACGATTTATCAAGCCGGAACAAGGAATCTTACTTCATCTAATTTCATAGGAATTTCTGACGGAGCATATGGAGCCGGAGCCACAGCAACAATTCAAGTTGCTGGAGCTACTGATGACGCTCAATCAGGTTTAACAATTGGTGCCGTGTATTATTTACAAGAAGATGGAACTTTATCTACAACTCCAGATAAAAATGAAAGAGTTTTAGCAGGAACTGCAATTTCAGCAACGAAATTATTAATTGCTGAGGGAACAACAAGAGCAACGACCAGAGCACTCGGGACTTTGAAACCATTACATCAAGGATTATTTTTATAATTTAATTTGATTTTTGACTAATAAAAAATTTAAGGAGAAATAAAAAATGGCTATACCTAGCGGCAGCGGAACAGAAGTTTTAAAAGTAGCATTAACAGCAGGTGTTACTAATGCGGAAAGCGTTGTTTTGGGTGGTGTTGCAAATCATATCTATACGATATTAAGTGTTACATTATGTGAAACGGCCGGCGCTGCAGAAACATTTGATATGTATGTTGATGATAATGCTGGAGGAACAGATTACGAAATCCTTTCTGATAGCGCACTTGGCGCAAATGAAACCTTCGTATATAATGATAGGCTCGTCCTATCCGGAACAGACGCACTTTGTGTTGCTCTTGCAAGCGCAGGAAATGTGGACGTTGTAGTTTCATATATTGATCAAGATTGGACATAGGAGACATAAATGAGCGGAATTGTTAATAAAGTAGGTTCAAGGTCCGGTAAAGTTTGGGATGGACTATCAAGAGCAGCAATTGCAGATTTGCCAGCAGTAGGAGCCGACGGGAACACTCTAACAAGTGATGGAACAAATTGGGTCTCTGAAACTCCAGCTCCATTTCGCGCTACTTGGGACGCTGTAGCAGAAGGGGCATTAGCCAATGGAGATAGAGTTCTGATTCGCTCAGATGGAAAAGTTGAAGTAGCTGATAATGCAGGTTCAGCGAATGATAACGCTGCTCCCGATAACCAACAGCAAACTTTTGGTCTCAGGTGCGGTAAAGAAGCGGAAGCTCAGGGTACGTCCACAGGTGATAACAAACCGGATATCCCATCGCATAAACCGTGGATTTCTTGGGATCCAAACGACGAAGATAAATTTATAGTAGGATATGGTACTTATAACGGTACACTCCATTGTAAAATAGGAACAATGTCTGGTACAACTATATCATTTGGATCTGCGGTGCAAATCGATTCGAACAGTAACCATAGCCCTTGTTGCATCCACTTTCATCCTAGTACCGCAAATTTGTTTGCAGTCGGATACGGATTAAACAATAAAGTTTACCTTAAATTTGGAACTGTATCTGGAACATCAATAACCATGGTTTCCTCTCTGCTGCTATCTGAATGGCAAGACTTTGGCTCCGAAAGAGGTTCAATGTGTTTTAGTTGGGACTATTTTTCAACTACCAATCATTGGGCTTTTCAGTATGATACTTGGTCTGTGGCTTATGGCGGTCCCAACACTGGTAAATTGGCCCGGCGTATGCCGGCAGTCATATGCGGTGTAGTCGCGAATGATGCGACTAGTCCGAGTAAAGGAAGCGTGGCTTGGCCGCAAGGAGGGTACCCCTTCGAGATGAATGATGCCCATTGGTGGTATGGCGGTGGCCAAGTTAAAAGTTTACGATTTGACCCGAATACTGCAAATAAATTCTTAGTTACAGGGATAATGAATAATGACTCTCCTCCATATAATGCAAGTGGTAATCAATCTTGTCCTTCTTTGTACATTTGTACTACAAATGGTTCAACCGCCATCACTATGGGATCAGAAATAAACATGTCCACGCAGTCCTGCGCTATAACCGGTCGACAAGAACATTGGGTCGAATGGAATCCAGGTATAGCAAATCAAATCGTTTTTTCAGGTCAGCAAACACTTTCTGGGACTACTTATGATAATGATCCGGTGTTTGTCGTTGGAACAGTAAGTGGAACTTCTGTATCTTGGGGAACGGTATATCGAGCCTATCCGTCCTATCCGGCTGTTAATACCCAACCATGGCAAATTGTATTTGGCGTGGGTGCTGCAGCAGGTAGATTTTATGGTGGAACAACTAAAATGCCGTCAGGAGGTATGGTAGGATATTTGTATGTTCAAGCTTTTGATATTACCGGGACTACTATAACGACCCCCGGTTCTTTTACCCAATGTCATACTCATCAATGGTTTGACCTTTTTTATAACAGCGATAATATGGGAGTAGCTTTTCCTTGGCACATGGCAGTAAATTCAACTGGAATGAGGTTGATGATAAACGGCTTGCGCGCTTCTGGCTCCGGCAACCACACCAAATTTGGTACCGTTGCCCTTGGATCACCTGGCACTCCGAATCTTACTGCGCATAATTATATAGGAATCGTTGATGCCGCATATGCGGATGGTGCCACGGCTACAGTTCAATTATCTAGTCCATCTATTGATGATTCTCAATCAGGTTTAACAACAGGATCTACATATTATGTACAGCCGGATGGAACCTTATCAACTACTGCCGGTTCACCATCTGTTTTAGCAGGAACTGCACTTTCGGCGACACAGCTATTAATTAGAGCATAAAAGGATAACCTATGGCAGAAAAAAACGAAATTCATACTGAGGCTATTAGTGCACTTAGCAGTTTCGGCAGCAGAGCACCTTCGGATGCTGAAGTGGAGGAATTCATTGATAATCTAACCGTCTTCGACGAGGCCGTCTCGGATGAAATAAAAGATGCTTTACGAGCAGACGCGGCTTTATACGTTCAAAAAAAGGCAAATGCGGCTGATCTTGCCTCTTCATTGAAGACGCAAGACACCAAAACCGGCATGTTAACCCCTGCTGGGCTAGAAAATATACATTGGGGTGTGGCGCCCGAATAAGGATGTATTTTAAATATTATTGTTATTATGTGTGGTTTTTTTGGTATAAGTGACAGATCCTTAATTGATACTGATTTCAGTGATATAGATGAAAGAGGAGAAATTAGTTTTTCTGCTACCTTTAATCCTTCATTTTTCCATCAAAGTATTCTTTCCGTCACCGGAAAATTTCCGGGTCCTCAAGTATTTGATACAGGCGATTATTATTTTACATATGTGGGTGAAATATATAACGCGCCTACAAAGGGCTTCGCTAATGATACGGAATGGTTAGCAGAAAAAATAAGAAGACAGGATTATAATTTTGATGAAGTGAACGGACAATATGCAATTTCTGTTTATGACAAAAAAAATTTAACTATAACATTAATTAGAGATCCTATAGGGCAAGTACCGCTTTTCTATTATAATAAAAATTGTTTAATTTATAGCAATACTATAAAATCTATTGCCACAACTGTTAAAACAAAATTAGATAAAAATTTCCTCAAACGTTGGCACCAAACACGTCATTATACATTTGATAAAACACATTATAGAGATATTAAGTTATTTCCCAAGGGTTTAATAATCACTTATAACATGCGCGGTAGAGCTCTTAAATCGCGCGTTATTAAACCGAAACATGTTTATGATGGCAATATATTACAATTGTTAAAGAACATGCAACGTTCATATTCGAGCCATCGAGTCAATTGTGGAATAGTTTCGGGAGGAGTAGATAGTTCTGTTATGTCTGCTCTTTTTAAAGATAGCTTAGATTGTTATGTAACGACAATTAATGAAGATAAATGTTGGGCTTCGACAGATATTAAAAAATATGGATTTGAGCCTAGAGTGGAAATTAAAAACGATGAAAAACAATGGTGTGAAGCAGCAATAGAATATATTCAAAAATCTTATATGATTCCCTATACATGGAGTTATGTTGGATATTACATAATGGGTAAAGCAATGAGTCCTCATGTAAAAGTAATGTTGACGGGAGAGGGAGCAGATGAAATATTTGGAGGTTATGATTTATATAAAGATAATAAACTTTCCAAATATTCTAGAGTAGCTGACGGAAAATTCCTAAATGCTAAATACAAACATCAAGTAGCAAAACAAATCTCTAAAATTAATAATGTAACTCAAACAAATAAGTATTTGGATCAGAGATCCTTTCTCCCTTGTGCAGCTATTGGCGCAAATTTGGCATTAGGAATGAGCTGTATAGAGTCAAGAAATCCTTTTTTAGATCATACTATATTTTATAATGATGCTTTTGTAAATGATATAGGAAAAGAAAAATTAGTAGAAATATTTAAGAAAGAATTTAAGTTTGCCCCGCCTAAAAAACAAGGTTTTTCAGGATACATGAATGAACTCTACAATCACATTAATAATACAAATATAGCGAATGATTCAAAAGATATAAGTCTTTGGAAAGATGCGTGTTATCAAATAATGGAAGCAGTATGATAGATTTTTGGGTTGGATATACGCCAGGACGCGAACAGGTTAATAGGAAATGTAGATTTTCTTTAGAAAAATTTGGAGTAAAAACTCACAGTGTTCCCCATTATTATGTTAAAAATACGAACAATCCTTTTGCCAGAACAAGATACTTAGTTCCGTTAATTGATTATAATGAAGATAATAAATGGGTAGCGTTTGTCGATGATGATTTTATATTTTTTAAAAATCCTTTGAGTTTAGTTAGAGATTTAGATAAAAATAAAATGGTATACTGTTGCAAGCATGAAAATTATGTTTCAAAGGGTGAAGTCAAAATGGGTGGACAATATAAAAATGTGAATTACCCCAGAAAGAATTGGTCAAGTTTTATGATATTTAATAAAGAAAAATATTCATTGACTTGCAAAGAAATATTTCACTCACCCATGAGTTATTTACATCAAATGGAGTGGGCAGAACCCGAAGAAAAATATATAGGATCAATTCCTTTAGAATGGAATTGGTTAGTAAATGAACCAAATTATCCTGATAAGGAAGATGTTGGTGCCGCTCATTTTACTTTAGGCGGTCCTTGGTATAAAACTAATGTTGATAATGAATATCTTAAATCAATATATGATAAACATTGGATAGAAATGGAAGAATATGATTACAATAAAGATTGGTCATAAGGATTCAGACCAGCGAAATATTATAAAAGCTTTACAAAAATTAAAACAAGTGGTGTCTCGTGAAGGTACTCTTAATGAGGTGAAAAAACGAAGATATTTTGTTAAACCTTCTATGGCAAAAAGGTTAAAGAAGGAAGAAGCAGAAAGACAGCGGATAAAAGATTTTCGCAAAGACATTAAACAGGTCGAAAGGCTAGAACAACAAATGTGGGGATAAACATTTGACTTACGAAGAAAAACTACAACAAAATCCAAAATCTAAGAGAAGATTTAAGGATAGTCTTATGAGCTATGTAATGACTCAATTACCTATGGATCATGAAAAAACTATTGCCTTATTCGCAGAGAGAGCTCTTTTTGAAGCCTATCAAAACGGCCAGCAAGACGGACGTAGATAATACTTGATTTTTTATAAATTTTACTATATAATATAGAATATATTATGGCTCCCAATCATGAATACACAATAGAAATTTTATATCATTTTACCTGTGGCAGTTGTCAAGAATGGTGGAGTTATACTCATACTCCTAGTAAATTGGAGATAGATTTAAATCTCCCAAATAATGAAAAATTTTGGTGTCCTCATTGTGGGCACACACAAAAATTAAAATTGAAAGAAGGATTTCCGATATGAATGAAGTGAATGATGCGGCCTTATCTAAAGCGGTCTTTGACCATGAACTAAAGGTACTTAAATTAACTACCGGTGAAGAAGTGATCTCAAAAATTAGAGATTTGGGAGATAAATATGAATTAATAGAAGCCGTTCAATTTCGGTGGTCTCTGGAATGGGATGTGGATTTGGATCGCAACGTTGAAAGATTATCTCCTAATGCATTTCCTACTAATGCTAATTTAGGTAGATATGAAATTGATAAAAAGTTTGTGATAATAGTTTCGAGCCCTAGAGCTGAAGCTCTTGATGTATATCATTCATTTGTATCTGCTATATTAAATTATAACACGAGCCAGCCCTCCCTACCTAATCCAGAAGCATAATTTCATAAATAGAATGAAAGGCATATATGGCATATAGTAATAAAGTTTTAGATCATTTTGAGAATCCGAAGAATATAGGAAGCTTGGATAAAAATGATATCCATGTTGGCACCGGTTTAGTAGGAGCTCCAGAATGTGGTGATGTAATGAAATTACAAATTGAAGTCAGAGATGATAAAATTGTTGATGCCAAATTTAAAACATTTGGGTGTGGTTCTGCTATAGCAGCATCTTCATTAGCCACGGAATGGGTTAAAAATAGATCTATAGAAGATGCTATGACTTTAAATAATGTAGAAATTGTTGAAGAACTTTCACTTCCACCAGTTAAAATACATTGTTCCGTTCTAGCAGAAGATGCTATTAAAGCCGCGATAGCGGATTATAAACAAAAGCAGGCAATATGAAAAAATTCAAAGATTACATTGAAGAAGAAGTTTTTAATCATCATATAGTTCAAGGCAGTACCGAAAAGGGTAAAGTTACACATTCCGGCTCGCTGCGGCAAATGCAAAAAGCGATAAGGGACCCGAAAATGCCTACTGATCACGTTCTTGTAAAAACTAGACATGATTTAAAGACAGGTGATGATTGGAAAAAACATATGCATGCGGAAGCTTCTATGGGAGGTTTAAGTGGCCAGCCATTTTTTAAACCAGATGATCCTTTAAAGAGAAAGAAGAAAAAAGAAGAAATTATGAAGACAGTTAGTCATCCGGGATATGATGCGGAATCAAAAAATGAAGAATTAAGTGAAACTTTCTGGCAAATACAAATTCCTGGTTTACCAAATCCTATTTTTATTGAAAGTTCTTCAAAATCATCAGTCAGAAAAGATTTACGAAGTCAATTAAAGCCAGATGTGTGGAAAGATGTTTCAATTGAAAGAATTACTAAACCTAATATGGTAAAAATGTATCGTCGCCTAGCAAAAGAAGGACCTCCAGGCGAAACTGAAACTGAAACAGAAGAGGGTGTAATTAAAGAGATAGGTATAATCGCACCTCTTGTTGGAATGGGTGCTCGTTATCTAGCAAAGAAAGCAGTTGGAAAAGCAGCAGGAACTCTTGCTCCAGCAGTTGCTGGTGGACTTGCAGCTGGAGCTGCTCATGCCGCAACTAAGCATGTTTTAAAAAAGAAAAAAGAAAAAGCAGCTAACGAAGAGAAGAGAGAACCCAGAATCCGAATAGAAGGCATAGATGTTAAAAATGCGGATATGGGAGATGTAGTTAAAGATTTTCAAAGTTCTGATGCGCCTCAATTTAAAGGTAAATCTAAAGAAAAAAAGAGAGAGATGGCAATCGCCGCTAAATTAAATGCATGATATGTTTCACAGAGGCCGCCGCGAAAGTTATATTAGATATAATGAACGAACAAAATGTTAACAGGGAAACGTTTTGTAGAGTAGGTGTAAAAGGCGGTGGATGTTCGGGTTTTACTTATACCGTTGATTTTGATAGTAGAAAAACTAAATTCGATCTAGAATTTGAAAGCCATGGTCTCACTTGCGTGGTGGATAAAAAAAGTCATCTATACATAAAAGGAACAGAAATAGATTGGTCTAACGATTTAAACGATCGAGGTCTCAAATTTAATAATCCGTCAGCCAAAGGTGCTTGTGGTTGTCGGACATCATTCATGCATGAACATAAGGAAACAAATGATGGAAACAAACCAAGCTGGATGTGAACTTAAAATATCTGAAAAAGCAGCTACAGAATTTTTAAATATGTGTTTACAAGAAGATAGAGATTTAGAAACATCCTATCTTAGAGTTGGAGCAAAATCCGGTGGATGTTCCGGTTGGAAATATAGTTTAGATTATGAAGATAATGTAGATTCAACTGACTTGGTTTTCGAACAGCACGGGGTAAATTTAGTTGTTGATAATGAGTTGCTAAATAATATAATGGGTGACGTTGAAGTTGATTATAAAATAGGAAATTTAGTCGAACAAGGTTTTGTATTTAATCGTCTCAAATTCGGACATGTCTGTGGATGTGGGGAAAGTTTTACGCCACTCAAAGATATTAAAGAAGGTAAAGAACAATTAGGATGGCAATGAGAGTAACTAACAAAGGCGCAGGTCAACGGGGAACTGGAATCTTTAGAGCTCCAGATATTAAAACACCTGTATTAGTAAAACAAGAACATGATTTTTCCGTTGGTAACTCCGACGTGAGACATTTTACATGTATTGGGTGTAAACTTCCCTTCTCGCAAAATATGCCTGTTGAATCAGCTAAACATAAATCCAAATTGATATGCCCCAATTGTTATACTGAACAGGTCGGATAAAAAATGTAATAATGTATTTCATGCACTTGATTGAGGGGAATCCTATATCCGAACAATATTTTAAAGAAGGTATAAAACATTTTAAAAAAGAATTTGATATTGATTTGGAGATGTTTCCTGCTCGTTCTCCAGAAGTACTTTCTCCTGAATTACGATTTCAAGAATATAAGGTATCAACGCACGGGCGCAAATTAAAACTTCCAATTCATGCCACAGAAAAAGCATGTTTTTGTACTCATTTTGAATTATGGAAACGGTGTCTTAAATTAAATCGATCTATTGCTTGTTTTGAACATGACGCACGTAAAAATCCAGAAATCGAGGATATTTACGATCTTAAATTTAAGTTTGAAAGATTTATAGATAAAGGTAAAGATTATAAAAGAGATAATGGTATTGCTATCTTGGGTATTCCACCCGCCACTTCATACATGATATCTCCGGAGTTTGCAGAAGGTATTGTAAAAGCTACCTATAAGTATATGGAATTACAGGATGGTTTAAATATGCAAGCAGATACATTTTTATCGTATTATATAGAACTAAAAAACGGAAGAGAACCATTAAGAAGAAGATTATTTAAACAATCAAAAGAATATGGTCAAGTTATATTCCACGGACCAAGGGATAGCTTAAAAATTACTAAATAAAATAGGATGGAAGTATGAAAATCTCTCTAATTTTAATGTTTGTGTTGATTCTATCTTTCGCGGGATCTGTCAAAGGTGAAAATGAACCGGTTCAGCGGACCGACTCCGGATTTCCAAAAATATTAGAAGAAGGTAAATGGTCATCCCAACTTTTATATGATACGATAAATGCATGCTACCAAGGAACTTTAAGATGGGTAGTATTGAGTAATCCATCTCTTGGAAATCAAATGATGCATCCAATGGCACAAAGACAAATGGTAGAACATTGTTTTTGTGTAATGGATAAGATTAGGAAAGAAATTACATTAGAAAGCTATTTTAAAAAAGTTATAGATCCCAAATGGACTGGGAACATGTTCATGGTTAAAGCAGTAGAATGTGTTGGAGAATATCAAACTCTTCCAAGCTTTTTTTCAAAGGAAATAGTAATACCATTAGAGAATGAGTTAAAAAAATATAAAGAAAAAGATAATAAAACAATAATCCCAGATGTGCCTCAGGATTCGCCCGAAGAGCCACAAAGCCAAAAACCGATAGAATCTAAAGAGGAACCGGGAATAACTTTTCAAGGATAGTACATGACAAAATTCAAATTTTTGGGTTTGATGTGTTATACTTTATTATTGTTAATTTTTGGTTGGAGCACAACACTTGCTGACAACTCATCAGATAACCAAACAAACAAGCTGGCTTTAGTAGAAGCTAAAGAAACATTAAAATACGAATCAATTCTTCAAAGGGCTAAAGAGGCTATAGTTATGCTTACTACAAGCCCCAATGTTGATCCAGAAACGAATCCCGGAGCAAATGGGATATGTGCAGGAGTTGTCGTATCTGATTCAGGACATATACTTACAAATTTTCACTGCGTTTTTCAACAAAATTATATTAAATTAATTTATTATTCCGACTATGATTATGAACTTCATGATGTAAATGTAATTGGATTAGATCCACTTGCAGATTTGGCATTGCTTCAGGTCATATCAGATGTGAAACCTAAATCTTATATTAAATTTGCAGATGATATAGAAAATATAGTACCTGGAACTGAAGTCTTTGCATTCGGTCATCCGATGGGAATGGCTTGGACTTTAACTAAAGGAATTATTTCAAGCAATGAAAGATATATGAGACATCCTTATATTAAATCATTGCAAACTGATGCTGCAATAAATAAAGGAAATTCTGGCGGCCCTCTTCTGAATATGAAAGGAGAAATCATAGGAATTAATTCTATGATTATATCTAAGATTACAGAAAATGCTGGGGTTGGTATAGCAGTCAGAGGAGATGTTGTAAAAAAGTCTTTAGAATCTATGTTAGACAATGGTAGAGTTGATAGACCTGCAGTCGGCATAATGATAATGGGATTAATTAATCCTAAAACTAGAGACAAAATAATAAAAGATTATCCTAATGTTAAACCTGGTCATGTGCCGAATACTCTTGGTTTATGGGTAAGGCCTGGCGAAGTACCAGAAGAATTGAAAGCCAATGACACTATTATTGGTGTCAATGACGTGATGATTAATGATGGTGTAGGATTTTCAGATGAATTAGGAAAATATAATATTGGAGAAAAGGTTACATTGACAATTATACGAAAGCGTGTTTTTCGCAAAGTAGAAGTTACATTAAAAGTTTTTCCAGTAGATGCGGCTAAAATATATCCACAAAAAAAACCAGGCGTGTTACCGGTACCAAAACCCTAGAAAGATTCACTTGAATAAATATAGTATAATATAACTTTGGGGATAAATAATGGAATTATTTAGAAAAACTTTAATTGTTGAGGCGGCGTTTAACGTCAAATCCTTAGTCACTGTTGTTGATAAAATTAGAATCATTTTGGAAAGAAGAGTTAGTGATAAATTTTATCAATACGGTGGTGAAGGCGGTGCTCAGGAATTTAAAAAAACTAAAACCGGACTTGGTGTAGGTATTTTATTTCTCATCGGCGATAGAGGTAAAGCTGTTAGATTAAATTGGGAAAAGAAGAACGCTAAGCAAACCCAAATTACTTCTGTTGATTATTGGGAAAGTTGGAATACCGAATTTCCTTGGCCGACACGAACTATACACGGTCTTGAATATTTTAATATCGTTCATTTAGTGGATGTTATTGCAGATTTCATCAAAGCTCCGGCTGCACGTGAACTTAAAATTACAGTTTCAGAAGCGGCCGGCACTTTAGATCTTGCTAGTGTAGCAAGAGCAGCTTATCATGAATTTGGAAGTTCAGAAGTTAAAGTATCAGAATTAAAAGATATAGCCCGGAAATTAGGTAGAAAAGTAAATCAATATCAATTATCTAAATTGCCTAGAGGTAAACGTGGAACTGTTAATGTAACCATGTTATTGGATACCGAAGTTGGTGAAAATGAAACTGTTAGTGATGATCCCGCCGTAAAGAAAATAGAAGCAGCCGCCGATAAAGTTCCAGTAGATGTTTTATTTCAAGATTTGTCTGATCTTGTTGATCTTGTTCTTAAAAATGCACGCCCAGCTCTTCTGGTTACAGGAGGAGGAGGAACAGGAAAAACCTTCACAGTAAAAGAACGTATAAAAAAAGCAGGCCTCTCTAAAAATGATTATAAGATTAGTAAAGGCGCTACATCTGTATTTGGATTATATACTGAATTTTTTATGGCAAGAAAAGGTAAATTGATAGTTTTTGATGATAATGATGATGTATTTAAAGATATGACATCTCAAAATCTTTTAAAAGCAGCATTAGATAGTTATGAAGATAGAGAAATTTCATGGTCTTCAAAATCAACAGTCCCCATTGATCAATCTTTACCACGGGCTTCTATAGTACAAATTGAAGATGGTATTGAGGATGCTCTATACGCCGGAGGAGATGAAGAAGGCAAATTACCAAGATTACCAAATACTTTTGAATTTAAAGGTAGAGTTATTTTTATATCGAATCTTTCGCAAGATAAAATACCCCAGCCAGTTTTATCCAGATCTTTAACAATTGATGTAACGTTATCTCCCGGCGAAATGATGGAAAGAATGGCAGCAGTAATTCCTGTTATAGCTAAAGAAACTAAAGTTACTGAAGGAGAAGCAGGAATGGTGCTAGATAAATTAAAAGCATTAGCAGCTGACAAGAAAATATCTCAACCTACATTGAGAACTTTACCAGCAGCAATAAATATTATGAAATCTGGGATGCCTAGGTGGGAAAAGTTATTAAAATATGCTGCATGAAAGATTGGATAGATAGAAAACTTCAAGAATTGAAAGGGCCTGCAAAAATAATTCCTTTTCCCCTAAAAGATGAAAATATAGAACGTCTAAGGCAAGCCCATCAAGGTGGCGTGTGGAATATATCAAGATACAAGGGTTATCTAACGAAGAATTCCCCCCACGAAGAATTAGATGAAAATAGTGAAATTGAAGGATATGATGAATATATCGAAACATCCTGAAATAGAAGCCCATACCGATTTCCTTGCTCAATCTAAACAATATCAAATCAGAATATTTAAAGATTCTGGTAATTTTGTAGTTTTAGATGAGGACGGAGATTTTGTAGTAGTAGATAGAGATGAAGCGGAATTTGTTTCATCTGCGTTATTAACCAATCTTATGGAACATAATGAAGTCTTGGTTTCTTGATGAAAAATTGGCAACGAACTGTCTTAAAACTCTTGAAGGAATTGAGGATTGGAAAATTTTTGAGAGAAATAATAGTTTGATGTATGAATATTATGATTGGGAACAGCATGCTGATCTTAGAGAAGTATATAATCAACTCCATTCACAAAAAACAATTAAAAATTTAGAAGAAGAAACTAGTCTAGAAGGGTTACTATTCGATCCTATGGGTGTAGGTGAAGGTATCTCTAAAATGACTAAAGGATGTAAACTTGATCCGCATATAGATTTTAATTGGAATAATAGAGTCAAATTAAATAGATCATTAAGTTTAACAGTTTATCTCGGAGATTGTAAAGGAGGTGAATTTCAAATCTGGGATGAGAAAAGAGAAAATGTTGTATGGAGCCACGTTCCCAGTCATAATACAACTGTATTATTTAAAAATAATGAAGTCGCACCTCATGGTGTTAAAGAAATAACAAGTGGTACCAGATACGCCATAAGAAAATTTTATTATCAAAGTAATAGTACTCCCATTGAAGATCCCCATCAATCATTATATTGGTATGACGGAGAAAAAGCTTATAATCCTCAAAAGAAAATGCCAACAAATTCATGACAAAATCTTTAGAAGAAGAATTAATCGATCTCGGTGCAAGTGGAGTCCAAGATGGAAAGAAAGGACCTTCAACTAATGAAAAAGATAAAGCAGACGTAGATTTAGAAGATATCCCTATAATACATGTTGGAGGAGCAGCTTGTTATACTAATCAAGTTGCATTAGAAGTTGAAGGTAGATTCAAAATAGTTCATACAGATGGAACGGAAGAAATAATAGAAGGTAAAACACCTTTATGCTCCTGTGGACAATCCAAGTCTAAACCTTATTGTGATCAAACACATCAACAATTTCTTGCAGATGAAGATAATCCTAACTCAAAAGTACTATGGGAATATCTTACTAATAAAGAACGCTATGAAATACTGAACGGAATAAAATTAGATCATAAGAAGATAAACAAAAGACATATAGGTGCTAAACCACCGTGGATGGAAGATAATAATTAAAGGATTATAAAATGATATATTTGTATGGTGATAGTTTTGTAGAAAATGAACCAGCTGAAAACTTAGGTCAGCGTGACCATGAGCGCTGGTATCAAATGCTTTCTAAAAATCTTGATGAAGAGAATGAAAATTTTGGTAAATGTGGTGATGGCCCTGCTTCGTCATTTGCAAAATTTCATCGGCATTACGAGCAAGGATATTTTAAACCAAATCCTAAGTTTGTATTTTTCTTATCTAGTCCATATAGAATTCCTTGGACTTGGTTAGAGCCTCAAGATGATCCAAAATATTGGCGAAGTGATAAGGTGCCGAGAAGCGACGGAATTGGGATATCTTCAGCATATCAAGATTGGGATGTTGAATATGAGAAAAAGCACTCCCCTCACCCTCGAGAAGTTCCACTAAGTGCAGAATATTATTATACACCAGAAGAAGAATTCGCGCAAACATCGATTTATGAAGCATTACAGGATGAATTTGATCATCAAAACTTAAAGAATGTTGCATATCTTCATACACTATCTAAGTTGAATAATTGGCCAATGATGGTTTTTCGCGTATACGGTATGAATCCTAATCCTTTCAGAAAAAAATACGATGAATCGCTATTTGATTTTGAAAAACTTAATGATGATTCGTTTAAATTTTATTCATCTCCAATGAATGATCATTCATCTAAAGAATGGGTTGATGAATGGATTGCTGAGTCAGGAACTTTGAATCACTTTACTCATCGTAATCATATTATTTTAAGTAATATAATTACTAACCATTTTAAAAAGACTGATTTAACAGAAGAGTGGCACGAACATTTTATCCGATCTGTGGTAAATCCAGAGCATCGACGTGATCACGACCCAAATACTTTTGTAGATTTTATATATGAATGAAATTTTATATTAACCCACCAACAGTTAATAATCCAGATCTAACACCCTTGTTAAACGTTGAAGGCCCCATAGAGGTCTATGATGTATGGGAGGTGTTTAGAGAAGATATTATCAAGTTTTTAGAAGACTTACCTAATGAAGTAACGTATCACACTGCTGATGGTAATCTGAAGAATGATAAACTTAAAATAGTTTATGATCCTTACTCTTTCCTAACAGAAATTAGCCAACGCAGTAGAGACATATATTTTAATCGCCCAGTACTTCACGGGCCTATAAAATATAATTTTATTAGCTTATGCTCAGCCCCCAGAGAACACAAGTATGAATTATTAGATAAATTATATACTAATAAATATTTTATATATTCTAATAATCCTTATTCTAAAGTTAATGAAATAGAATATAAATGGCATCCGGACACCCCATTAGAAGAATATAAAGGTAAAAATGGATTTTCTAATCTTGATATAATAAAGCTTACGGAGATAGAATCTGATCATCGGGGATTTCAAGAATTAGTGCCCCTTGAATATTATCAATCTAATTGTGATTTGGTATTAGAATCAACTATTGAGTCTCTTTTTATTACAGAAAAAACATGGAAACCTATAGTATTTCAAAAACCTTTCTTAGTTTGGGGCGGTCAGGGAATCCATGCTAAGTTAAAAGATCTTGGTTTTGAGTTATATGATGAATTATTTGATTATAGTTTTGACGGCGGAGTGTTTGATCCAAATTGGAGACGCCTAAACAGATTAAGCGATTCAATAGAATCTTATATGCAAATGGAGCCTGATATATTTGCAAAGAAGATTAAAACAGTTAAAGATAAAATAGTATTTAATTATAATCATTATTGTGAGTTATTTGATGTGGAACAAAGTAAAAGAATTTGAAGAAACAATTGCAGAATTTGGTGGCTCCAAATATGCAGTAGCTACAGACAGCTGTACTAATGCAATTTTTATAGCAGCATTGTGGAATAAAAAAATTAAGCCATTTGAAACATATAATAACATAGCAGAATTGCCTAAACAAACATATATTAGTATACCCCAATCACTTTATCATGCCGGATATAAATTAAAATTTATAGATCTCAAATGGAAAGGGTATTATCCGATAGAATCACTGGATATTGTTGATTCTGCATGTAGATTTACCGAAAACATGTATTTTTCGGATACTTATTATTGTCTTAGTTTCCATCATAGAAAAACAATATCT
>Ga0310342_100000122_pt1 | contig 37319 bp, 32 predicted proteins | sample S15DNA20500_MG_FD_206155 | JGI IMG/M metagenome (GOLD analysis project Ga0310342, IMG submission 206155) | Marine microbial communities from station ALOHA, North Pacific Subtropical Gyre - S1503-DNA-20-500_MG | ecosystem: Environmental > Aquatic > Marine > Oceanic | place: Pacific Ocean: North... | reverse complement strand
GCGGCTTCTTGGCCTATCCGAGGTGCGCTAATCGCCACGCAATCCAAGATCTTGAGCGATTCGGTGATGATGCTCGTGCCCCCAACCACAGCGCCGCATCGATACCCGGGAATGGCGAAATCTTTGGAGAAGCTGTGGAGACTAATAACGTGGTCAGCCCAATCAGGGTTGATGAATAGCTCGTGCGTTCCGTTTTTCTCGTCGCGAAAAGAGCGGTAAGTCTCATCAACAACTAAAGCGATGTTGTGTCGGCGAGCTAAATCTGCGAAACCATGGATCACTTCTTTCGGGATGGTTACGCCAGTTGGATTACCGGGGCTGACCAAGGTGATTAACCGCGTCTTGTCTGTCAGCAGACTCTCGGCATGTTCTGGATCGGGAATGAAGTCCGGCCCAGGATTCAGATGTCGAACGTTGACACCTTCTAGTCGAAGCCACATGTCGTGGTTGAAATAGAAGGGAGCAATAAGAAGGGCTTCGTCTCCAGGCGAGGTAAGGGCGCTCGCGACGATACAGAATGCCTGGTTGCATCCGGCAGTAACGAGAATCGACTCTGCAGACAGATCCGCTTCGTATCCTCGGCTCAGGTCATTCGCGAATTCTTCGCGCAATGCTGGCAAACCCGGCTGTGGGGGATAGCGACCCGCATCTGGTTCGTGCGCCACGCGTGCGATTCGCTCAATTACTGCGTCCGCTGGAGGAAAAGAAGGCGCGGCCTGTGAGAGGTCTAGTAGCGCTCGAGAGTTCGTTCTTAGCCCTACGAGAGCGTGCGCCGCCCCTATAGGGGAGTGAGCAAGATTCTGTACTCGTTCACTGAACCGCATTAGTCGTGGCCGCCCACTTAGTCGTCATAGGGAACATCTATAAAATCGCGTGCCTCACCGGCAGCGTTGCCAAAGGCTTCACCATCGAGTAATTCAATAAGACGTCGCGCCACCGGACCTACTTCTCCGGCACCGACCGGCACTTCATCCCACGATGTCACCGGGAACAGATGAGTATCTCCACCGCAAAGAAACATCTCTGAAATCAAGTCGCCCCTGACTTCGGATGCCAGCACAGGTGCCTGCGATACAGAAGAAATGAGTCCTTCCCGCGTGAGCTCTCCAGAAGCCAGATCCATTACTCGCCGGATAGTCGTGCCAAGCAAAATGCCGTCAAATGGTGGAGTGCAAAGAACGCCGTCATTAGTAACGAAAGCGGTATTGAGCACACAAGATTCTGCGACGTACCCATCGTCGTCGACGAGGACCCCGAAGGTTCCACCTCGATCGACTGCTTCCATATGGGTCAGCACATTGAGTAGGTAGTTGTTTGACTTAATTGTCGCCAGCAGAGGCGGTTTCATCGGCGTATCCAGCACAGTGGCCTCTGAAATGCCCGTGCGCATGGGGTCCAGTCCCTCTGCCCCAAGTGGAGCCGGGTCGAAGATTATGCAATAGAAGCAGGCCTCAGGGCATTCTTTAGGACTTGGTGAAAAGCCGCCCGGTCCAACACTCATCCAATAACGAACTGCGCCATCTCGGATCCCTGCGGCGCTTGCAGTATCAACGACCATCTCGATCAAATCATCTTTGTTCCACGGATGTTCTATTCGTGCCAACTCAGCGCTGTGTAACAGACGGTCAATATGTATGCCTAATCGGTAGAGCCGGCCAGAACTCAGGGTGCAGGTATCGAAAACTCCGTGGCCTCGGTGCACCAAATGATCATCAAGGGGCACCTGCATTAAGGCTGGGTCAGTGATCACCCCTCCTAGCCACGAACTAAACATCGCCCTGTATCCAGGCGCGCCACGTTTGCTTCGCAATCGAGAGAGGACCTCTGATTCGTTAAGGACACGACGACCGGAAGCAGTCACGAACTTGAGACTACGGCTGATTGGCCTCGGAAGTAAGCAGCAGATGGCTGGAGTGGGGTACCAATGTTTATGTCAGGCAGCAACCGTAGGTGAGATCAAGTGGTAGAGAGACTGCGGAACCTACGAAGGCGAAGGCTGTTTGTCACGACGAGAAATGACGAGAGGGCCATTGCTATAGCAGCTTGTGTAGGTGCTAAAGATCCAATGATGGCGAGAGGCAGGGCGACCGCGTTATAGGAGAAAGCCCACATGAGGTTGACCTTTATTACTCGTAAAGTTTTACGCGACAAAGCGATGCCGTCGGCCACCGCCCGGGGATCATTAGTCATGATCGTCAGATCGGCAGTGTTTCTAGCGGCGTCGGTCCCGGACTGCATAGCAATACCGAGATCGGCGATCGCCAAAGCTGGGGTGTCGTTAATTCCATCGCCGACCATCGCCACGCATTGCCCGTTGGCTTGCATTGCCGCTATGTGATCCCGCTTTTCTTCAGGTAGTACCTCTGCGATGACGTTGTTGATGTGAATAGCTCGTGCGACTTTCTCGGCAACTTCGCAGCTATCGCCCGAAAGTAAAACCACCTCAAGTTCGAGATCGCGGAGCGAAGAAATTGCAGCGGCGCTAGTTGGCCGGATCTCGTCCGTGACGAAAACCCCGGCTTCGGCTACGGGTCCGCGACCCAGGAAAATTTGGGTGCCTGAAACATCGGACTCTTCGAGACTGGTCGGAATCTCTTCGAACAGTGTTTTCTTGCCGACCCTCATTTCTATCCCGTTGACCGTGCCGGTGATTCCTTGGCCGGGGTGATTGAGGAAGTCGGTGACAGAAGCGGTTTCATCCGAAAACTGCGAAAATGCTCGGGCTATCGGGTGCTCCGACCTTGACTCGAGAGACCCGGCAAGCGACAGAAGAAACTCGCTGTTGTTGTTCGGGGCGGTCACTTTGACCACGATGGGCTTTCCGCGGGTAAGCGTGCCTGTTTTGTCAAAAACCACCGTGTCAACTCTACGAGTGGAGTCCAAGACGTGAGCTCCAGCGACGATTACTCCCAGCTGGGCGGCGCGGCCAGTTCCCACAAGAACTGCGAGAGGAGTGGCCAAGCCAAGAGAACACGGGCAAGAGACAATCAACACGGCTATAGCGGCGGTTAGGGCGTCACTCAACTCGTGCCCAAGTATCAGGCGAACCAACAATGTGCCGACGGCAAGAACGACCACGATGGGCACAAAGATTGACGCAAGGCGATCAGCGAGACGTTGGATGGGAGCCTGACCAGCTTGAGCATCCTCCACTAGTCTCGCCACTCGGGCTATCTCGGTATCTTCACCAACTGCGGTCGCCTCGACCACTAAAGCTCCAACGCCGTTGAGAACCCCGCCGGCAACGATCGCTCCAGGAGCTACTTCCACTGGGGAGGACTCCCCGCTCGTTTGAGATGCGTCTACCTCTGATATGCCTTCAACGACTCGGCCATCGGTGGCAACGCGCTCTCCGGGGGCGACAATAAATTTCATTCCCACCTCCAGATCCTCGACGGGGAGCTCGCGGCCGTCGCGTAGATGTACTTTGCTTGGAGCAATATCTGCCAGAGCGCGCAACGAATCACCTGAAGTCCGCATCGCTCTGGCTTCCCACCATTTGCCAAGCAACACGAAAGCCACTATCGCTGCGGCTCCCTCAAAGTGAAGGGTGCGATCCGCTCCGGACACCAACACCACAACTGACCATGACCAAGCTGCGAGCGTGCCGAGTGACACCAGGGTGTCCATTGCAAGGGAACGTTGCAAGATTTGAAGGCGAGCGGAGTGGTGGAAGGTCCATCCAGCCCACCAAACGCTGACAGTTGAAAGCGCACCGATAACCCAGTCGCTGCCAGGGAACCCCACAAACATGGTGGCCATAGCAACGAAAGCGATACTTAGAGCTGGGATTGTCCGCCGCGCAAGAGTTGCCTCGGTCATCGCTTGGATCTCTGCGCGGTTCCCATTTTCCACGGCTCGAAAGCCCAGACTCGCGACTAGTTCACGCATCGCAGCCCGATCGACTGTTTCGTTATGCCAGATGAGCGAGGTAGCTGTGGCGAAGTTCACTCGAGCGTCCAGCACACCTTCCACATCCACCAACGCGGTTTGAATCCGAGCGGCGCACGCGGTGCAGGTCATACCTTCAATGATGAATTGAGTACGTTCGTTGGCCGATGTCTGATTGACCGCAGAGTTGGTGACAGCCATGAGGCAATGATACTGGCGCATTCGAGATCGCCGACCAGCGTTCGCGGCCGTACCCTGGGATCACGATGTCGGAACCTCAGCAACACTTTCACCTTCATACATTGGGGTGTCCCAAGAATCAGGTTGATTCTGACAAGATTGCAGGCACCCTTCTCGATGACGGTCTGGTTCCAACCGACGACGTTGCTTCTGCTGACCTTGTGGTCGTAAACACCTGCGCTTTCATTGAAGAGGCGAGAGAAGAGTCCATAAACGCTGTTCTCGCCTTAGAGCAAGAACGGATGCCTGGATCCCGAATCGTGGTGACGGGCTGTATGGCTGAACGCTACGGCGACGAATTGGCGGAGGCCCTTCCTGAAGTTGACCGCGTTGCCGGATTTGGAGTTCCTGTCAATTTCAGTCGCAAACCTCAAGGTCTTAGCGTCATTGCAGAAGCCCCCGTCCCCAAATTCGACTTGCTTAACCTGCGACGTCCCGCATCCGATCTTCCTTGGGCTTACGTCAAGATTGCGGAAGGTTGCGACCGTAGCTGTGGCTTCTGCGCCATACCTTCCTTCCGAGGACCGCAAAACAGTCGCGAGGTTGATTCAATACTGCGAGAAATCGACGAACTCGGGGCTCGCGAAATCGTGTTAGTTGCCCAGGACCTCGCCAGCTTCGGGTCGGACCACGGTCGTCGTGGCTCCATCGTCTCGCTTGTAAATGCTGTGGCGAAACAAGTCGACCGAGTTCGACTGCTCTATCTCTACCCATCTGATTTGACCGATGAACTAGTGGAGGCCGTCTTATCTACAGGGGTGCCATATTTCGATCTGTCATTGCAACACGTAGCTAAAACGCATTTGCGTAGGATGCGAAGGTGGGGCGATGGCGAAAGGTTCTTGAACCGCATCGCTGAAATTCGCCGCGCCTCGCCTGACGCGACATTCAGATCCAATTTTATCGTCGGGTATCCCGGTGAAACTGAAGATGATCAGGCGGAACTCCTAGATTGGATGCATGAAGCCCAGCTGGATTGGTGTGGCCTGTTTACGTACTCCCGCGAAGATGGCACCTACGCGGCGGGGTTACCCAACGAAGTGCCCACGGAGTTGATGTCGGAACGCCATATCGAACTGAGTGAGCTACAAGACACGATTACAGCTACCCGACGCGATCAACTCGTGGGGTCGCTCATCGAGGTTCTGGTTGATACGCCCGGTGTAGGTAGATCCCACCGAGAAGCTCCTGAGATCGACGGTGTAGTTAAGGTTCCCCAAGCCCTGCAAGCCGGGGGTATTTACAACGTGCTGGTGACCCGGTCCGATGGTGTCGACGTCGAGGCCGAATTGGCGGAAATCAACTAATGGAAGCATCCGGCGACGGCGACTTTTCGACATATGGGCCTACAGCGCTAGCCACCCCGGCGAACTTCGTAACGGTGGCTCGTATTCTCGCTACACCAGTTTTTGTGTTGCTCGTCGTGACGCGCGACCCGGCCTGGGTCACCTTTGTTGTCGGTTTCGTCATCGGCATGTCGGATTTCGTGGACGGCTGGTTGGCTCGCAGGCAAGGCGTCACACGGTCGGGTGCATTTTTGGACCCTCTGGCAGACAAAGTTCTCGTTCTTGGAGGAATGTTCGCTCTAGTAGCTAACGGGCAATTTCACTGGGCTCCAGTCGCCCTCATTGCCTCTCGAGAGCTAACAATTAGCGCGTACCGATCACACGCAGGCCGTAGGGGGATCAGCGTTCCCGCAACACGGGTCGCAAAGTGGAAAACGTTCGTTCAGCTTTGGGCAATCGGCTTCGCAGTGATCCCCCCAATCGCGCAATCCGTGCATTGGATTGCGACCACCATGTTGTGGCTGGCTCTGGCACTTACCGTCCAGACCGGTATCACCTACCTGCTTGGAGCTAGGAAGCTGTCACGGGCCCAACAACGTGGAGATCTCTGAAAGCGCTCAACCTCGCACGGCGCTTAGTGAGGCGCAATAGGGTCATGACATGAAGTGCGAAGTTATTGCTGTTGGTACCGAGTTGTTGCTCGGACAGATTGTAGACACCAATTCCTCATGGATCGGAGAGCAGCTAGCTCTGGCTGGTATCGATAGTCATTACCAGACCAAAGTTGGTGACAACTGGAGTCGGATCGAAAGCGCCGTCCGTCTCGGGTTAGAACGCAGCGACGCGGTCGTCATGTGCGGTGGCCTTGGCCCAACTCAAGACGACATAACTAGAGACGTGATTGCCGGCTTGGTCGGATCTGAACTTGTACTCGACGAAACGATTGCCGAACGCATTCGGACTATGTTCAAAAGTCGAGGACGAGAGATGCCACAGAACAACCTCCGGCAGGCGATGGTCCCCGAAGGAGCGCTGCCTATTCCTCAGCAGCCAGGCACTGCACCGGGACTTGTCGTGCCCGTCCCGACAGAAGATGGCAAACAAAAAGTTATCTATGCCGTTCCCGGTGTTCCATACGAGATGAAAGAAATGATGTTGGGAACAGTGATCCCGGATCTTCAGCGACGCGCCGGGGTTACTGCAGTCATTGAGAGCAGGGTGTTGCGAACTTGGGGGCAAAGCGAATCCGGATTAGCGGAACTTCTGGGTCAACGAATCGACGAATTGGAAGCTTCCGGTAACCCAACCCTCGCTTTTTTGGCGAGCGGAGTTGAAGGAATCAAGGTTCGCATCACTGCGAAAGCACCGACCTCTCCAGAAGTAACTGTGATGCTTGATGCTGAAGAGAAGAATCTAAGAGAACTGCTTGGCGACCTGGTGTTCGCAGTGGACGACGACAACATGGAATCCACAGTTCTGGGTTTATTGGCCGAGAGAGGATTACGGCTCGGAGTAGTTGAGACAACAACCTGCGGGTTCATGGCTCACCGCCTAGCGACAGCCCGAGCTGGGACTCAAGCCTTTTCAGGAGGTGTCGTTGCTCGAGGACCAGGCATCTTGTCATATCTATTGCGCGGAGATCCCACTGCTGTGGAACCTGAGGAAGCTGCCCTCCAGTTAGCTCGAGTGGCACGCGGAATACTCGTCTCCGACGTAGGAATTGCGACCACGGCGATTGAGGATCCTGCCCGAGGCTCAGAAACTCAGCCATTTGGCACGGCTTGGTTAGCCATATCTATGGAGGGATTTGAAACGGTGGAACAAGTGAGGCTTCCCGGTGATTTGGAACGAATCCGGCAGTTCAGTGTCATATCGCTTCTCAACATCCTGAGGCTCCACCTTGAAGGACGGCGCTAGTAGTAGTGGCAAGAGCTTTCATATCGGCGCCCATTCCCGCGCAAGTGGTCATCGAGCTTCGACGTTTGAATCGGTCACAGCCCGAGGTCCAGTGGACCAATCCGGATCAATGGCATGTCACCCTTCAGTTCCTCGAACACTGCGACATTGAGGTGATTGAGGAAAGCTTTTTGCAGATAAGGGCGAAGTCATCAACCGCCGTGCTCGGCCCACGGATTTCTCTGCTCGGTAGGAACAACTTGGTGGTACCCGTCGGTGGCTTAACGGATCTAGCCCACCAAGTACAGACGTCGGTGGAACCTCACGAATCGCTTAAGAACCAGCTCTCTTTCGTTGGTCACCTCACACTGGGACGCCTCAAGGACGCGAACAGAGCAAAATTAGAGGGCACGCCCGTATCGGGCTCGTTCGTAGTCACTGAGCTGGAATTAGTTCAGAGTGTCCTTGGCGCCGGAGGCCCCACCCACACGACGGTTAACCGCCTGTCGCTTTCGCCTCAGTTCGAATAAGCAAATCGGCCCCACTTCTGAAAGGCTGTTTGCATGCGCTTCAGCTTCTGGACAGGTAATGGGCAATCATGGGAAGACACCCTTGAAGGGTGCCGCTACGCCGAGGCCACCGGATGGGATGGCATCTGGTACGCCGATCATTTCATGCCCAACGAAGAGAACGTTGATCAACCAATTCACGAGGCATGGTCCGTGCTGGCCGCTATAGCTGCGTCGGTGCCTCGAGTTCGCATCGGTCCCCTAGTTGCAGGAAACACCTACCGCAATCCGGCCCTGACCGCCAAGATTGCGACAACCATCGATCACATATCTGGTGGACGTGTCGTTCTGGGTATCGGAGCGGGATGGCAAGAGAACGAACACGAGAAATACGGTTTTGATTTCTCGACGCTTAAAGGGCGACTTGATCGGCTTGACGAGGCGGTAGAGATCATTACGTCACTTCTTGCCAATGTTCGCACTGAGTATCAAGGAACGCATTACACGTTGACCGACGCCCCGTTGGACCCGAAACCGATACAAACCAAAGTGCCGCTCCTTATCGGAGGGGGCGGGCGCAAGCGGACTTTACGGACCGCTGCCATGCACGCAGATGAATGGAATTACTGGGGGATGCCAAGCGATATCCAAGAATTGTGTGGTGTGTTGGATGCCCATTGCGAGGATGTGGGACGCGACCCGGGCAGTATTCAACGGTCCGCTTGCGCCCTCATGTTTATTTCCGAAGACGAAGAGAAAATCTCTCGGTTTCGAGACCAAGACTTTGGGCGAGCAACCATTGTCGGTACACCCGCAGAGGTGATCGACATTGTGGGTCAATACCGCGAAGTCGGACTTGATGAACTAATCGTTCCGGACTTCACATTTGGGCCCTTGAAACGGAAAAAAGAGTCGATGGATCTTTTCATCGAACAGGTAGCCCCAGAATTTAGATAACATTTTTCGGATCAGATTCAAATGGTCTGCTTGAAATCCGACAACCGACCAGCTGGCTAACTCAAGAACCACCAATTTCTCGGGCCAACTGTCCCATTCGAATCTCTCCCTCACGGGTCTGTCCGCCGATCTCCAAAAAATTCCGCATTGCTGGCTCCGCCTCATCAGTGCGTAAAAGTTTTTGGAATAGGTACTGCTCCTCTAGCAAGCCGTCTCTCAACGGCAGAGTGTCAGCGTTGTTCACTGCCTCCTTGGCTAAAGCCACTGCCTGTGGGGGGAAAGCAGCAATCCGAAAAGCAAGATCAGTGACAAATGGCCGAAGCTCTTCGGGTGGTAAGGCCCGATTCAGATATCCCCACTCCTCGGCGGTCTTCGCGTCAATGTCGACGCCTCCCAGGATGATTTCCATGGCGCGACCTCGGCCGACTAGACGCGGTAACCGCTGAGTTCCTGTGCCGCCGGGGAGGATTCCAAGGGGAACTTCCATTTGATTGACGACGGTTTTTCCTATTGCACCGAACCGCATGTCACATGACATAGACAGCTCGCTGCCTCCGCCCCCCACTCGACCGCCAATTTCCACAATCGTTGCTTTTGGCATCTTCCTATAGGTCTCACACATCAAATGGAACCCACCGATCTCTGACGGCCGTTGCGCAGGACCATCGGTTGGGAAACTCAGAATTGCAGAAACGTCAAAATGGGCAATAAAAAAGTCTGGGTCGTTGCTGCGCAGTACGACAACTCGAACGGAGTCATCTTCGGCCACCTGAGCCCCGAACTTAGCCAGCTCGCGAAATAATGATGGCGTCATTACGTTGATAGGTGGAGCTTCGATTGTGACGAAGGCCACCCCATCGGTGCGTTCAATCTGAAGGAGTTCGAAATCTTCATCAGCTAGATGATTAGTCATTCTGAGAGTCTCGCGGTTTCTTCGGGTTTGTGCCGTGGTTACGTCTGAGAAGAACATTTGTTCGATGCTTGCCCGAACAAGTGTTCGGGTGTACTGTGACAATGTCCGTTCGGTTTCAGGGTCCGACCCTGTTCGTACGGTTTCCACCAATTGGGTAAGACATTTGCCCGATCACTGAACCTGGCTTCACCTGAAGTCAAAGATACGTCCGAGGAGGACAGCAGCGTGGAACGAGAAAAGGCACTCGATATGGCACTGGCGCAGATTGAGCGTCAATTTGGTGAAGGCGCTGTCATGAAAATGGGTGAGCGCGGCCAAATGAAAGTTGAAGCTGTGTCGTCAGGCAGTTTGGCAATCGACGTGGCTCTTGGCATTGGGGGTCTTCCGCGAGGGCGAGTTGTTGAGGTTTACGGTCCTGAAGCATCGGGAAAGTCCACCTTGGCGATGCACGTCGTGGCGGAAGCCCAGCGCACGGGAGGGATCTGCGCTTATGTAGATGCTGAGCATGCCATGGACCCGGATTATGCCAAGAACATCGGTGTTGATATAGATGAACTACTTATCTCCCAACCAGACACTGGTGAGCAAGCTCTTGAAATTACGGACATGTTGATTCGTTCGGGAGCTATTGATGTTGTCGTTATCGACTCAGTCGCAGCGCTTACACCAAGAGCTGAAATTGAAGGCGAAATGGGCGATACCCATGTCGGTTTACAAGCTCGATTGATGTCACAAGCCTTACGAAAACTCACCGCCAATTTGAGTAAAACAAAAACCATCGTCATCTTCATCAACCAGTTACGAGAAAAGATCGGCGTTATGTTCGGCAGTCCCGAAACAACACCTGGTGGCCGAGCCCTAAAGTTCTACTCTTCGATTCGTATAGATATCCGTCGGATAGAAGCCATCAAATCTGATGGCGAGGTCACCGGTAGCCGCACTCGTATCAAAGTCGTCAAAAACAAGGTCGCACCTCCATTCCGGCAAGCCGAATTCGACATCATGTATGGCAAAGGAATCAGTCGTGAAGGGTCACTGGTAGACGTTGGCGTGGAGCAAGGCATCGTCAAAAAATCTGGTGCTTGGTACACCTATGAGGGTGAACAGCTGGGCCAAGGCAGAGAGAACGCAAAACAATTCCTGACAGCGAACCCTGAGATCATGGTCGAAATTGACGGCCGAATAAGAACGCAACTCGGTATGGGTGATTCGCCAAGCGATGACGCAGTGGACAACGACGAAAATGAAGTATTAGAAGTCGTTGAGGATTAGCTAATCACGAGACCATCTCTGGCAATTTCTGAGGAATAATCTTTCAGCCCAACGATCGCGGTGTTTTGCCTTAACCCTGCGAATCTCCTTTACTGAAACCCGCGACCTAATCTGCAAGCGCTGTAGGTTTAGACGTGTTCCAACGTTCATTTGGGGATGAGGGTGATGACTGACAAGCAAGAAAAGCCGCAGAACGTCTTTAACTTTGATTACACGAACGAGGCGCAAACACGTCCACCTCAGGACTACTACGACAACATCAAGAACAAATATGCTGACGAACGCGACTTGCGGCTTGGTTATCGACCGCCAGGGACAGATGGCTACACGTCAGACTTGACCGGCGATTTAGCCAAGTACGCAGTAGACCCTTACGGGGATGAAGTCGTTGAGCGCGAAGTCATCGATGATTCGGTTGAGGTTCTGTTCATCGGCGGCGGGTTCTCAGCGCTGCTGACGTCGGCTCGGCTCAGGGAAAAGGGCATCGAGAGCATCAGGATTGTTGAACGCGGGGCCGACGTGGGAGGCACCTGGTACTGGAATCGCTACCCGGGAGTTGCGTGCGACGTTGTGGCCTACGACTATTTGCCGCTTCTCGACGAGACTGGGTACGTCCCGAGCCGTCACTACGCTGGCGGCGAAGAGATTTTTCAATACTGCAAACAAATAGCTGAACGTTTCAATCTTTACGAACTCGCCGTTTTCGGTACCACAGTGACCTCAACGGTTTGGGATGAGACCACAGAGATGTGGCACGTGGGGACTGACCGCGGTGACACCATTCGTGCCCAATTTGTGATTTGCGCAAATGGCACCCTCTCAAAACCAAAACTTGCAAAAATCGACGGTATCGAACGGTTCGCTGGCCATTCATTTCACACATCTCGATGGGATTACGAATACACGGGCCCGGAACTTGAAGGTTTGCGAGACAAACGTGTTGGGATAATCGGAACGGGCGCGAGTGCCGTTCAAGCAATACCGCAATTAGGCAAAGCTGCGAAAGAGCTAATTGTTTTTCAGCGAACTCCGTCATCGATTGACGTGCGAGACGATTGGGAAACCGACCCTGAGTGGGCTGCGACGTTGGAGCCGGGCTGGCAATCTGAGCGACGCACTCGAGCGATCGAAGGACCACAAATTTCAGACGCAGTAAAAGCACGTAGAGCGGCGTTGTCGCGCGAAGAAAAGATTCGACGCCAAGAAAACGCCAACATCGATGCCATGATGCGGATCCACAAACGGATCGACGAAGTCATTGAAGATCCTGCGACCGCAGAGTCGTTAAAGCCGTGGTACATGCTGATGTGCAAGCGGCCCTGCTTCCACAATGAATATCTACCGACGTTCAATCTCCCCACGGTCACGCTCGTCGATACTAAAGGCGAAGGGATCACCGAAATTAGCGAAGCGGGACCGGTATTCGACGGTACGCAGTACGAGGTCGACGTGCTCATTTACGCCACCGGATTCGAAGTCCAGCAGACGGGGATTTATAACCGAATCGAGGGCGAAGGTGGTCAGGAACTCAACGAGAAATATGTTGATGGAATACGAACTTTGGTCGGGATTCACTCCCAGGGCTACCCAAACCTTTTCATCATGGGTGGATACCAAGCGTTCTTTGCGTTCAACCTGACTGATGTTCTCAATAGCCAAGGTGAACATATTGCTGAGTGCATCGACTTTGTGCGCCACAACGGTATTCACAGCTTGGACTGCGACACCGACGCAGAAGAGTGGTGGGTTCAAGAAGTCATTGCTCACCGAGGGAAAACCAGCCGAAACCAGGACTGCACCCCGGGTTATTACAACTTCGAAGGAGCAGAGAATCGGCGACAGGACGGCAACTACAACGGGACAATGAAGCAATATTTAGGGCACATGTCCCATATTCGAGACAACATGGCGGATCACTTCGTTTTCACCCAACGATAATTTCGGTCCGTTCTCCAAATCGTGTTTGAGGGACAGAGCCGCCGAACACTTTCATTCCCCCGTATCGCGCAGGGTCACTAAGCCGTATACCGCAGTGGTTTCACTCTGGCGGATCTGAACTGAAATAAGACGGTTCTTCCCTCGCCTGTTCAATACACGTCCCTCGATGTTGAATATGCCTTCACAAATCGGTTCGAAGTAATCAACACGCATATTTATTGTTGATTGGAACCCTGCTGGAGGGTTTGAATCGGTCCTTGACGTGTAGAGCGCAATGAGATCTACGTATGCGCCGGTAAACCCACCAAACAATTGTTTTTTTGGATTGAGACAACTCTCTGGAAGGTGGCATTCCAGAAGGAGCTCGCCAACACCTCGATGCAATACCTTCCAGTCGTAAGCTTCCAAAAGGTCGCCGGCAGGGTGTCCGCGGTTAATCAAACGTCCTTCAGGAACGTCTTCTGCCCATGGCCGATTACCGTCAATCGAAATGCTCACAGTGAGATTCAACTCCATGACTACCTCCGATGCCCAATAGCCTGTTGAGCGTGAGCGGAAAGTATGTGATCCGCACCTACGGGTGTCAGATGAACGAACATGATTCTGAACGCATAGCGGGCCTGCTTGAAATGGATGGTTTGGAGCAAACCGACTCTTTCGACGACGCTGACGTCATCGTTCTGAACACGTGCTGCATTCGAGAAAATGCGGACAACAAGCTTTACGGGCAACTGGGAAACCTGAAGAAGTTAAAGAAGGAACGCCCTGATCTTCAGATCGCTGTCGGAGGATGTCTCGCTCAAAAAGATCGTGAAATGATTCAAGACAAAGCCCCCCACGTCGATGTTGTTTTCGGTACTCACAACGTCGCGCGAGCGACTGGGCTGTTGGCCGAGGCTCGCATCAGTGGCCCGATAACTGAAATAATTGAAGAGTCGGAGGTCTTTCCTTCAGCACTTCCCGTCAAACGAGATGCTAGCTACGCCGCCTGGGTGACTATTCAGATTGGATGCGACAATTCGTGCGCTTTTTGCATCGTGCCAGCGGTCCGCGGCCGAGAAATCTCTCGCCCTTACAACGAGCTTGTTAAAGAAGTTGAAGAGTTAGCGGCTTCCGGTATCACCGAGGTCACTCTTTTGGGGCAGAACGTGAATAGCTATGGTCGAGATCTCACACTTAAACTTCGGGGTGGTGAATTGCCTCCTGGCGCTGAAGATCTCGCGGGGAAAGTTTGGGTCGCCGGAAGCCACACAGCTCGCCCACTTTTCTCCGATTTGCTTCGCTCTGTCTCAGAAGTAGAAGGGATTCGTCGAGTCCGTTACACCAGTCCACACCCGAAGGACTTACGCCCCGAAACCATCACAGCGATGGCCGAAGTAGCTGAGATATGTGAGCACCTTCATCTTCCCCTTCAATCAGGTAGCGACGAGGTCCTATCAGCCATGCACCGTGGCTACACAGCGGACCGTTACCTGGCAAAGGTTCACGCCGCTCGGCACGAAATTGCTGATCTAGCTCTTAGCACTGACATCATTGTCGGGTTTCCAGGGGAGAGCGACAGTGACTTTGAGAAAACGTTAGAGGTCGCGGCCGAAGCCAGGTTTGATAACGCTTATACCTTTGTGTATTCCCCGCGGCCAGGAACTCAAGCCGCAGAACTTGTCGACAAGTACGTAGCTTCTTCGGTTGCGTCGACGCGGATGGAACGCTTACGAAAAGTTATTGAGCGTTCCAGTCGACTGGGAAACGAGTCCAGAATTGGGCATCACGAAGAGGTCATTGTGGAGGGCCGCTCGAAGCGCGACCCGAACATGTTGACAGGACGAACCCGTCACAATCGGCTGATTCACTTCCCAGCGAATCAGCCAATCAGGGCTGGTTCCTATGCCCAGGTGAACGTAACTGAGGCTCGTACTTTCAATCTCATAGGTGAGTTAGTTGAAGTGACTGCGGCGCCCAAACATCGAACGCGAATACCGGTGGTCGCCTCCTGACTACTCGCGAAGGATTGTGTGAGCGGCCCATCGTGCTTGTAGGGCCGACTGCGTCCGGGAAATCCGCGTGTGCACTGGAAATCGCTAGACGGACCGCTGGAGTTGAACTGCTGTCTGTTGATTCGATGCAGGTATACCGGCGAATGGACATAGGGACCGCCAAACCCAGCCCAGCGGACCAGGCGGAAGTCCGTCATCACTTAATTGACCTTGTCGAACCTGATGTTCCCTTTTCACTTGTCGACTTTCAAACTGCCCACGACTCAGCTCGATTGGAGATCCAGGAACGAAACGCGGTACCGCTTCTCGTTGGAGGGACTGGTTTGTATGTGAGAGCAGTAGTCGATCGGTTGACACCCCCTCCGCGCTTCAGCGACATCGCATCAGAGTTAGAGACTGAGGAAGATACGGAAAGTCTCCATAAACGGCTACGAGAGCTTGACCCCAACGGGGCAGCTCGCATGGAGGCCAGCAACCGGCGTCGCATTATTCGAGCATTGGAGGTGACTTTGGGAACCGGTCAACCCTTTTCTTCTTTCGGTCCAGGTTTGGATCATTACCCTGAGGTGCCTTACCGAATAATTGGTGTTGACATCAACCGCGATCACCTTGATCAGCGAATCAGACAGCGCTATTTGGAACAAATGGAAGCTGGCTTTCTAGAAGAGGTTCGAGAGTTAGCTGACCTTGATTTGGCGCACAGCGCAGGTCAAGCCCTTGGGTACAAAGAACTGCTCGCTCATGTGAGGGGAGAGACTTCTCTAGAAGACGCTCTCGAACTTGCAGTGCGGCGCACTAAACGGTTTGCGCGACGTCAACAACGCTGGTTTCGGCGTGATCCACGAGTGGAATGGGTGCAACACCACGAGATCAACGCATTGATTAATGAAATTTCGTTGCAGTAATCGCGCCCGGAACTGTGAGAATGGACTGGGAGTTCTCTATGCGGCTAACTAAACATCACGGTTTAGGTAACGACTTTCTTGTCGGGCTAGTGGATCAGGCGCCCCATGCTTTGGCGTCGTTTGCTCGCGAAATCTGCGACCGTCGAACCGGCGTCGGAGCAGATGGCCTCGTATTAGGGCTCCCGGGTAATAATGGCGCCGATCTAACGATGCTGCTGCACAACTCCGACGGATCGATCGCCGAAATGAGTGGCAACGGCATCCGATGTCTTGCTCAAGCCCATGCCATGGCTTATGGAACAGGAGCTACTTCCCTTGAGATCGACACCACCGGCGGGCGCCGACGGGTAGAGATCGACACTGACGGCACCCACGCGGAGGCTTCGGTCAACATGGGGCCGGTTGGTCCCGGCCCCGGGGTAGATGACCGGATTTTGGCAGAGACCGCTGGGTCCTTGATAGGCACCGCTGATCTCGGAAACCCGCACCTTGTTGTTGTTGTCGACGACTTAGCGGCAGTTGACATCGGCGAACTCGGCCCGCGATACGAAGCTCTCTATCCGCAAGGAATAAACGTCGAATGTGTCGCTGCAGACCCAAACGACACCGACAACCTCGACATGTTGGTGTGGGAGCGCGGAGCGGGAGTTACTCAAGCATGTGGAACAGGAGCGACAGCGGCCGCGGTTCGCGCACATCAGTGGGGATTAGTGAAACAGCATGTGAACGTTCGGATGCCTGGAGGAGAAGTGCAAGTGGTAGCCAACGAACACCCACTTCTCATCGGTTCAACGGTTTACGTTGCCAGTATTGAACTTCCCATATGAACGATTCCCTCGATGATCAGAACGGTGAGGCCTCACACCGAGGTGGCTTCGGGGAGTTTGCCGGAGAAGCCACGGGTCTCATCGACCGTTCATTTCGGGAACAAATTATTTTGGTGGCAGTCCGATTCCCTGGCTCCTCAACCGATCAAGTGGAAGCCAACCTCGATGAGCTTGCTCAGCTTGTCGATACGGCTGGTGCCGACCCGATTGATCGAGTGATCCAAAAGCGAGACGCGCCAGACCCGGCTACATATGTTGGAAAAGGCAAGGCAAGTGAGATCCACGCAACCTCAGAGGCGTCAGATGCCGACACCGTGGTTTTTGATGACGAACTCAGCCCGGCACAGCAGTTCAACTTGGAAAAAATTCTTAAGCGAACAGCGTTAGACCGCACGGCGGTGATTCTGGATATTTTCGCTCAGAATGCGACAACGTTGGAGGGGAAAGCACAAGTTGAGTTAGCTCAACTGAAATATCGGTTACCGCGATTACGGGGGAGAGGTGATCAACTCAGTCAACAGGGCGGAGGGATCGGCACTCGAGGGCCTGGCGAGACGAAACTTGAGGTAGACCGTCGGCGGATCCAACGTCGATTGGCCAAATTAGAAAAAGAACTCACTGGGTTAAGACGAACCAGAAAAAATCAGCGGAAATCTCGTCGACGCTCCCGCTTTCATACCGTAGCTATTGTTGGATACACCAATGCAGGCAAGTCCACTTTGTTGAACCATCTGACTGGCGCTGAAGTGCTGGTAGAAGATCGCCTTTTCGCAACTCTGGATGCTACTACTCGACGTCTACCGCTCCCCGGTGGTGAAACTGTGTTGATCACCGACACCGTTGGCTTTATCCAAAAATTGCCGACTGGTCTAGTCGAAGCATTCAAATCGACTCTTGAAGAAGTGGCGGAGGCCGACCTACTTCTTCACATCGTGGACGGCTCCGGGTCTGACCCCGAAGCCCAAATGGAAGCGGTGCGGTCAGTGCTGCGCGAGATTGGGGCTGGAGACGTACCCGAATTTACGGTTTTTAATAAAGTCGACCAAGTTGATGACGGCGGCATAGATCACCTTCTGCGTCATCATGAAGGCTCCCTGGGGGTTTCCGCTCGAACTGGTGCGGGATTGGACCGGCTCCTCGCTTCGATAGGTGACCGACTGCGGAGCCTCACTCAAATAGTGGAACTGTTAATTCCTTGGAGCAGAGGTGACATATTGGCCGCAGCACATCGAGAAGGTGAAGTCTTGCTAGAGCAACACGAAGAGCATGGCACCCGCATTCAGGCACGTTTAGATGAAGTCTCTCAAAGCCTCCTCTCGGACTTCATTGTCCGCGATGTTTCAGGGAGAGTTGGATGACACAGAAGAAAGGCTTCAACCCACCGCCTTACCCTTATGACCGACTCGATGAACTCAAACCTTTGGGTGCCCACCACCAAGGCGGGATTGTCGACTGTTCAATTGGGACACCCTTTGATGCGCCACCTCCGGGAGTTGTCGCAGCTCTAGGTAGCTCAGATACAGAACGCGGCTATCCGCCGTCTATCGGAACCCCTGAATTTAGAGAAGCGGTTGCTGCGTGGATGTCGATCCGACTCGGTTGTCAGCTGGACCCGGCCCAGGAGATTGCGGCTGCCGTAGGTACCAAAGAATTCGTCGTAGGGCTACCTCACTGGATGAAATTGCGACACCCCGACCGCGACACGGTTTTATATCCAGCGATTAGTTACCCGAGCTATGAAATGGGGGCGGTATTAGCGGGTTGTCGGGCTGTTCCAGTACCAGTGGATGAAAATTGGTCGATACGACTAGATGCCATCTCCCCTGAAGACCGGGCTCGCGCTCTTCTTTTGTGGGTCAATACCCCTGGAAATCCAGCCGGCGGCCTTGATGACCTAGAAGCAGCAGCGGCATGGGGACGATCGCACCAAGTGCCGGTCTTTAGCGACGAGTGTTACAGCGAATTCACATGGGACGGGCCTCCCCGCACGATTCTGGCTACTGGCACCCAAGGCGTGGTCGCTGTGCACTCGCTATCGAAACGGTCGAATCTTGCTGGAGTTCGTGTGGGTTTTTACGCGGGTGACCCCGACTTGGTTGGCTACCTGCGCGAAGTTCGCAAGCACGCAGGTTTTATGGTGCCTGGGCCGGCCCAAGCCGCAGCCATTGCGGCACTCGCCGACCAAGAACATGTGAACAAGCAACGGGAAACCTATCTCGCTCGTCTACAACGTTTGGCAAAGGTGATGACAACGATGGGAGTCGAAGCGAATCTCCCGAGAGGGGGCTTCTATCTGTGGGTGCCCGCTCCCAATGGTGATGCTTGGGCTTTTACCCGTCAACTCGTTCAGCAAATCGGTCTCCTGGCTTCACCGGGTGAGTTCTACGGGTCGAGCGGTGCGGAGCACGTGCGAGTCGCTGCAGTGCAACCTGATGAAAGAATCGGACTCTTAGAGCAACGACTTGGAACGAGTTGACGGCTCTTCGCGATCAGACCGTACCCTTGGGCCGGTGATCGATCTTCTCGACTTGGCGGCCGAACTGGTTGACGTGCCATCAGAGAGTCATCAAGAAACAGCTCTGGCTGATCTTTTCGAATCACGTCTCCACTCGGCTTCCCATTTGGCTGTACACCGTCTCGGAGACAACGTCGTCGCACGTTCTGAACAAGGTCGAGAACACCGAATTGTTATTGCCGGCCACCTAGACACGGTCCCGGCGAATAACAATCAAGGTGCCCGAATCGAGGGAGACCGCCTCTACGGCCTAGGCGCTTGTGACATGAAGGGCGGCCTTGCTGCTCAGCTAGCAACGGCTCTGGCTGTAAACGAATCCGCGGTTGACGTGACCTACGTTTTTTATTCCTGTGAGGAAGTGGCAGCCCAGCACAATGGACTGAAACAGTTATTCGATCTGCGACCCGAACTAGTTGTAGGCGATGTCGCGCTGTTGGGTGAGCCAACGTCCGCAACGATTGAGGCGGGATGTCAGGGAACCCTCCGCGTGAAGGCGGTCTACAAAGGTGAGCGCGCTCATACCGCTCGGCCATGGAAAGGCCTCAACGCCATTCATCGGCTGGGGCGAGTGTTGGAATCTCTGAACAGCTACGAAGGGCGGCGTCCAGTAGTCGACGGCTGTGAATATCGCGAAGCAATGCAAGCGGTATATGTCGAAGGAGGCGTGGCAGGCAACGTCGTGCCGGATGAAGCAACTCTCACTGTGAACCTTAGATACGCGCCGGATCGTAGTCCTGAGGAAGCGCAAAGCCATGTAGCGGAACAACTCCAACCTTATGACGAGCTAATTATCGATGATCATGCCCAAGGGGCGATGCCCGCGCTTGGTCACCCACTTTTGCGGACCCTAATCACCCGCAACGAGCTCGAAGTCCGAGCGAAACTGGGTTGGACCGACGTTGCACGCTTCGCCGAGCACGGCATTCCCGCCTCGAACTTTGGAGCTGGCGACGCATCGATAGCCCATACTCGAAATGAGTTCGTGGAACGTCACGAGATAGAACTTGTGCACTCCGCGTTATTGGACTTGCTGACGACTGGTGTGGATTAACCGCCCATCATTTCTGCAAGAACTTTCGCGACACCATCTGCGACATTGGCACAAGTCACTTCATTGGCGACGCTCTGAGTATTGGGATGTGCGTTAGCGACTGCGACCCCCCAACCGGCAAACTCAAGCATCGCATTGTCGTTGGGCATATCACCAAAAGCCATCACTTGCTCCGGAGTGATTCGGCGTTGGTCACACAATTTTTTTAGGCCGAAAGCCTTGTCAACACCTGGAGGCATTAATTCGATAAAAGGAAGTCCGGCGTGCATCACGTTTGCCCGCCCGTTGATTAAGGGATTGAGGACAGCCATCGTTTCATCCGCGGACAGGTCAGGCAGGTTCACCAGGAGCTTGTGGACGCGATGGTCAAGCAACGGAACCAAGTCAGAAATATCGGTATCAGTTGCTCGACCCGCTTGTTGCAACCATCTCCGTTCGGCCACAAAGTCGTCGGCCATTTCAGCGCAAAATCCGGCATTCGGATGGGCGTCGCGGATTTCGGTTACCAAGGCGCGCGCATCGGACAAATCAAGGGTCGCGAACTGTGTTGTGATGTCTCTCAGAGGATCGTAAGCCACCGCGCCATTAGCGCATACCAACGTCGTCGGGATCCCCGTTTGCTGAGGTATCGACTTGCAGTACCGGGGCGGTCGTCCTGTCACGACAACGAATTCGATATCGAACTCGTTCAGCCGACGAAGAACCTCCTTAGTGGGTTGTGAGATTTCTCGTTCGGCACCCAAAAGAGTGCCATCGAAATCAGTAGCGACTAAGGCCACTTGTCGGATCGAAGGACGAATGCTCACAAGCCGTAACGACCCGGTTCGGTTCTCAACCATTCACCGATTGTTTCCCCGACCATGATTGAGGTTGGGTTGGTATTCGCTCTCGGCACCGTGGGGAAGATCGACGCGTCGGCAACCACCAGCCCGTCTACTGCATGACATCGACCGTATTGATCCACCACTGAGGTTGGATCGTCGGGTGGACCCATCCGAGCAGTTCCACACGGGTGGTAAGCCGACGCGGCGAAACGGCGGAGCAAAGAGACAACATCACCCCGGTGCGACATTCGCTGCATATCGGGAAAGACAACTTCTTCAGTTAACGCTCCCAATGGTCCTGCGTCTACAAAACGAAGCGCATCGGAAAAGCCTTCTGCTAGACGCGTGGCGTCCCGATCATTCTCACAAAACCGAGAACTAATCTGAGGAGACGCGAAGGGGTCGGCGTTCGGAAAGATCAGTTCCCCGACGCCCTCTACCTGCTCGAGAACAGCGGCAACACCAAAATAAGGAACATTTTCTCTCCCAGCAAACGTCAACTGTTCTACCTGCAGGTCCATTCGCTGGTCACTCGCTGGGGCGGTATACCTCAGAATCGTCTGAATAATAGGTTGATTTCCTGCAACCAGTTCAAGATGAGTTGGACGACACAAAACTATTATTCCCGGATGATCCGACAAGTTTCGTCCCACCCCTGAGACATCGGCAATTACGTCCACACCGATTCGATTCAGATCTTCAACAGGACCAATACCAGACCTTAGAAGAATCCCGGGCGTGTGAATCGCACCCGCACACAGCACAATCAAATTCGCCTCGATCTGTTCAAGAGATCCATCTGTACGAACTACCTCGACTCCGGTGACGCGCCCGCGGTTGATCAGTAGACGATTTGTGTGGCAACCGCCGCGAATCTCAAGATTGGGTCGTAAGCGAGCGGGAGCAAGATACGCAGAAGCTGTCGAAATGCGAAGTTGACCCAGTTTGTTCATTGGCAGAGGGCCCGCGCCCCACGCCAACGGATCGTTCTGATCTAGACACTCAGGGAAACCGAGTTCGTCTGCGGTAGCAAGAAACGCTTGATGTAATTCGGTGAGTTCATCGTGAGGATAGCGACGGACGCTAATTGGACCAGCATCGCCATGATGTGACTCGTTCCCAAAGTCAAGATCACGCTCAAGGCGACAGAAGGTCTCTAAGACGTTTTCCCAAGCCCATTCTGGATTGCCGCGACTAGCCCACTCGTCGTAATCTTCGGGCACTCCACGCAAAAAAATGCACGTGTTGACTGCACTCGAACCGCCGGTCACTCTTCCCCTCGGGAGAGGTTGTCCAGGGCGTTGCTCGGTCGGGGAGTACTCAAGTTCCCAATCGTGGTCTACGACACTGTTGTGATGACCGTTGCGAAGATCAACGGGCGTATCAGCTATCGACGAATAATCCGGACCAGCCTCAAGTAAGAGCACTTGCCGATTGGGATCTTCGCTTAAACGAGAGGCCAACGGTGACCCCGATGCACCTGCACCCACCACAATTACTTCGTAATTCACCTCGTTAGCCACCGGGACGAAACTAGTAGCAGAAGTCACCGAGAGCCCGTCGATGATGTGACCTAGGCTCCTGAGATGCCCGATACCGTCATCCGGAACGCAACCATCATCGACGGGACAGGCGCCCCGCGATTCGTCGGCGACGTATCAATTGAAGACGGGCATATCGCCGAGATCGGCGAAATATCTGGTTCCTCCGCTGACCTTGAAGTCGATGCCACCGACCTAGTTCTCGCACCAGGTTTCGTGGATGTACATACTCACGATGACGGGGCGTTGGTGCAACACCCGGACATGACCTTCAAAGTGTCCCAAGGTTGCACCAGTGTCGTTGTTGGGAACTGCGGTTTCTCAGCTATTCCAGCAATAACGGGAGAAAACACCCTAGACCTCTCAGGCGTTGAGGCCAGTTGGAGTGACTTGGACGGTTATCGCGACGCGGTCGAGGGGTCCAACCCAGCGGTCAACGCGATGATGCTTGTCGGTCACAACACCATCCGGACCTTGGAAATGAAAGGCGAGCGAGGCGCCCCCAACGATCGCCAGCTTTCGCGCATGCAAGAGCACGTCGAATTAGCTATGCAACAAGGAGCATGCGGATTCTCAACCGGATTGATTTACCGGCCGGGGCGGTGGGCTGATACAGAAGAGGTTCTCGAACTTGCCAAAGCTGTAACTCCGTTTGGAGGAATCTACGCGACACATATGCGTAACGAAAACGATCATCTTTTAGAAGCAGTCGATGAAGCACTTCACATTGGCGCCGAAGCTGGCGTCGCGGTGCAGATCAGCCACCACAAAGCAGCGGGGCGACGCAATTGGGGGAAAGTCACCGAATCATTGGCGAAAGTGGATGCAGCAGTGGCACAGGGAGCACGAGTAACTCTCGACGTCTACCCCTATACCGCGGGCAGCGGTCCAATGGTCCAATACTTCGACATAAACAACCCGGACCCCGAACTTGCTCAAGCAATTCAACTGGCCTCCTGTCCGGCGTTTCGGGAATACGAAGGTCGCATGCTCATCGATATTGCGAGCGAGCTTGATCTGAGCGCATCTGAAACGGTTCAACACATCCTCACTGCGCCAGAGGGCAAACAAACAATTTGTATCCAACACGTCATGGACGAAGGTGATGTGGTGACGAACCTGCGTCACGACCGGGTCATGGTTGGGTCTGACGGAATTCCTGACCTAACCGGACGACCCCACCCCCGGTTGTTTGGAACGTTCCCACGTGTCCTTGGCCGCTACGTTCGAGAACAAGGCGTGCTCGATCTCGAAAGTGCCGTGCGGCGGATGACTTCTTTATCGTGCGATGTTCATGGGCTTCAGGATCGAGGCCGAGTCGCGGTTGGTAACTGGGCGGACTTAGTGCTGTTCGACCCTTCACTAGTGTTGGACATCGCAAGTTACGAAGACCCGAAAAGGGAATCGGTGGGTATCAACAACGTGTGGGTTAACGGCCAACTCGCCTTTGACGAGGGACACCACACTCAAATCGGAGCAGGGCGTGTCTTGCGATACAGACAGCACTAGACCCGCCCAAGGCTAACTCCCGAGTACCCTGTCAACTGAGTGCGGTGCGGACTCTCACTTCAGTCCCCCACGCGACGCCAGGTCGCCACGAGGCGGCCACCCAAGACGCCGACCCCTCAGCGTCAAACATTTGAAAGTTCGCCCAAGTGACAACGACCTTCGCCCAACTGGGCGTGCCCCAAGACCTCATAGATGCCCTTGCCAGCCAAGGAATCGAATCACCCTTCGCCATACAGATTCTTGCAATTGGTGACGCGATGGCTCGACGAGATGTGTGTGGCAAAGCCAAAACTGGATCAGGAAAGACGCTCGCGTTCAGCTTGCCCGCAATCGCGCACACTGAACGCAATCAGCAAGGCAAGCCGACAACCTTGGTGCTCACTCCCACACGCGAACTAGCCAACCAAATAGCGGGGGTGGTGGGACCCTTAGCCGACGTGAGGAAATTGCGTCCAATAGCGGTGTACGGCGGCACAAACATCGACAAACAAATCGAGACTATTGCCAACGGGATTGACATCATCATTGCCACTCCTGGGCGGCTCATTGATTTGATCGACAGAGGTGCAATAGACGTGGCTTTGGTTGAGCGTGTGATCGTTGACGAGGCCGACCGGATGGCCGATATGGGGTTTCTCCCTCAAGTGGAATGGATACTTCGACATATTCACGTAGACCACCAAACAATGCTTTTCTCAGCGACCCTAGATGGAGCAGTTGACACTGTTGTCAAACGACACCTCGCCGATCCGGTGTTCCACGAAGTTTCCGAACCTGAAGTGACCGTGAGCGAAATGGGGCACGTGTTTATGGCAGTTCATAAGATGAATCGTGTGCAGGTCGCGGCACGCATCATTGGCCAGGCCAGTAAAACGCTGCTCTTCACGAGAACAAAACGCGGTGCCGATCAGTTAGAACGCGAACTTCGGTCTGAAGGTGTGAAGGCGGCAGCCATCCACGGCGATTTACGTCAAACTCAGCGAGAAAAAGCACTCAGTGACTTTACGAATGGAAAACTCAAGGCGCTCGTGGCTACGGATGTGGCAGCTCGTGGGCTCCACATAGACGACGTGGGAATTGTGATCCATTACAACCCGCCTGAAGACCACAAAACCTATTTGCATCGATCGGGACGAACAGCTCGCGCTGGTGCCACCGGAACAGCAGTCACCATGTTCTTGTGGGACGAAGAGCTCCAAGTGCGTCAGCTTCAACGGCGATTAGGGCTCAAACTTCCGCTCCACGAGGTCTTTTCTAATGACGGGCGACTAGATGACCTTCCGGCGTGGGTGCGCCAGCAAAGTTGAAATTTGACCCGTCGGGTCTTCCGGCACCCGTAGCGCTAGCTGCGAGCGAGGTTAAGCGACGGATACAGCGAGGTCACGCCGGAGAAGAGTTACTTAATCAGTTGGCAAACCTTGGCCGGCTCCGGGAGGAAGAACTTACTGACCGGCGATCCAGTGGCGCAGTCTTCACCCCTTACGACGTCGCAGAAGAACTCGTCGCCCGAGTAGCAATTGGGCCTGGAGACACAGTCTGTGATCCGTCAGTTGGTCCGGGCGTGTTCTTGTTGGCTGCCGCCGAACGAAAGTTACACAACGGAGAATCAGTACCTTCGATCACACAAAACCTGAGAGGAATCGACATCGATCCGGTAAGCGTGGCCGTTGCTCGAGTAACTCTTCAGTTATGGGCCACGTGGCGTGGCGACCATTGGCCCACCATGAATTCCATAATTGAAGGAGACGCACTTATACAGACACCGAGCGAATGGTATGGAACCTGCGACGCGGTGATAGGTAATCCCCCGTTTCTTGGTCAATTCAAATCAGACACCGCTCGCGACAAGCGTCGGTCCTCAGTTCTTAAGGAACACTTCGGTTCTAGGTACAACGGCTACATCGACGAAAGCATGCTCTTTGTTCTCCTAGGAATAGAACTAGGTCACAAAAAAAGCCGCATTGCGCTAATTATGCCGACCTCCGTTCTTGGCTCAGATTCGAGCCGAGCCGCAAGAGAGTGGATCGACGAGACATTGCCTCCAAAGGCCCTTTGGTTAGGTGGCCGATCCATATTTGATAGTGCCACCGTTGACGTATCAGCGCCAATACTTGGCGGTTCTCACCGCAGCTATTGCCAAGTGCTCCGATACAAATCTGAGGAAACACTACAGATTGCACGACCACCAGCCGGACAATGGGCTTCGCTCCTCGCGGCAGCAAACGGCACACCCAGAGTGCAACTCACAGGGCGACACACTCTCAGCGATACCGCCGATGTATCCGCCGATTTCAGAGACGCCTATTACTGGTTGGCTAAAAGAGTTACAGAAGGAGAAGTTACTGACTCCCGCCCCCGACTCGCCACCGTCGGGCTCATCGACCCCTTCCAGTACATGTATGGCGAACTTGAGATCAGATTCGCGAAACAACGATTTCGACGACCGGTCATTGAAATCGAAGATCAACCCCCGCGACCGCTCGCAAATTGGCTTTTGCGCCGATCAAAACCCAAAGTTCTAGTAGCAAGCCAAACCCGCGTCATTGAGTGCTACGCCGACCAGCGTGGTGATGTGCTCCCATCGACGCCGTTGATCACAATCACCCCCACCGACCGAACGCGTCTATGGCATTTGTTAGCAGCAGTAGCCTCTCCAGCAGCATCCGCGTGGGCTGTTACGGCCACCGCCGGCACCGGACTCAGCCAAGAAACGGTCCGATTACGGGCTTCCCTGCTAGGAGAATTACCGCTACCCGCACCATCAAAAGATTGGGATGAAGGCGCCGAACTAGCACACCAGATCCAATCCAGTGGCAGAAACCCAGACACGATTATTCAATTTGGCGAAGTGATGAATCGGGCCTACGACACGCCTTCTGACGAGCTTTTACAGTGGTGGATTCAACGCATTCAAAAAAAACGGCCTTGACCTCCTAGGGGACTGCTCAGGTAGCCTTTTAGATCAGCCCAGGAGCGACCGTGTTCGAAGTGCCTGACACCCAACGAACTTCCCTCACAGATCCTCCTCCCGCGTCCGGAGCATGGTTCGAACACATGCCTTCAGGGGATCGACAATTCTTCGCATTATCCCCTCACCGCGCTTATGTGCTCGAGGGCGGGGGCGAAATCGTAGCGCCACAAATTGCCTACGAAACATGGGGCACCCTTGATGCGGCAGCAGGTAACGCAGTCTTGGTGTGCCACGCGCTCACCGGCGACGCCCATGCCCACGGAAATTCAGGCCCAGGTCAACCCACCCCGGGTTGGTGGAACGATTTTATTGGCCCCGGTCGACCACTCGACACTGACCGCTACTTCGTCGTTTGCGCAAATGTTCTTGGCGGATGCCAAGGGACAAGCGGCCCAGCGTCCATCAACCCAACCAGTGGACAACGATGGGGCGGTGACTTCCCAATTGTCACCGTGCGCGACGTCGTCCGATCCCAAAGAGCGTTAGCTCAACATCTCGGAATCCAAAGGTGGATGGCTGTTGTTGGCGGATCAATGGGGGGAATGCAGGCACTTGAATGGGCGGTGAGCTACCCAAATCGATGCGGTTCCTTAGTGATCGTCGCTTCGACCGCCGCAGCGTCGGCTCAACAAATCGCGTGGAGTCAAGTGGGTCGGCAGTCAATTCTTGATGATCCGGCATACCAAGGCGGCCACTATTACGACGCGCCACTCGGAGAGGGCCCACACCGGGGCTTGGCAAATGCCCGGCGAATAGCGATGATTCACTATCGAAGCGGCGAAGAGTTCGATCGACGATTCGACCGTCACAGCAACGACCCCATAGAACCATTCCGCCTCGAACACCGTTTCGATATCGAGAGCTACCTCGACTATCAGGCCCAAAAGATTCAGTCGCGATTTGACGCCAACACATATCTCGTCCTCAACAAAATGATGGACCTCCACGACGTCGGACGCGGACGTGGGGGAGTCGAGCAGGCTCTAACGAGAATCACTTGCCCGAGTATCTTCATGAGCGTTCGCACGGATTTCCTTTACCCCAGATACCAGCAAATACGTATCGTTGATGCCCTCCGAGGTCGCGTCCCCGTCGAACACGTCGACATAGACAGCGACAACGGCCACGATGGTTTTCTTACCGAACCCGAACAAACGGGTGAACCTATGGGTGACTTCATCGAGAAGATAGCCAAAGGCTCGATCGCGTAAACCTGCCCACCGGTTCAAATTCCGAACTGCTTCAGCTAAGAGTTCGACAAGATGTCATCGACCTCGGCAAGCTCAACAGCACTCAACTGCCAACCCGCCGCAAGAGAATTCGCTAATACCTGATCGGCGCTCGTGGCACCTGCAATAACGCTAGGAATTTCTGGCCTTATTAGAAGCCAAGAAAATGCTAACTCCAACAAAGTTCGATCCCTGTGCCTTAACCATTCAACGAGTTTGCTGACGATCAATAATTTACGTTCATCGATAAACAAGTCGAGACGGTCCTGAGGCCACTCAGCAAGGCGAGTGCCGGGTCGTGGGCCCTTAACCCCTACTTTGCCCGTCAGAAGCCCTGATTCAAGTGGAAAGAACGGCAAAAACGCGATGCTGTGTTCGTTACACACATCAAATATTTCGGCCTCAGGTTCTCGGTGAAGAAGGGAATAGCGATTCTGCACAGTCCTATAAGGCGTGAGCAAGTCACGCTTCGCAACGTCAGCGGCCGAATCGAGTCGATCCGCGTCGTAGTTTGAGCAACCGATTTCTCGAACTTTGCCCGCTACAACCAATTCGTGAAGGGCTTCAAGAGTCTCCCTTTCTGGTACCTCATCATCTGGAGTGTGTAACTGAAATAAGTCGATCCAGTCGGTCTCAAGTCGGCGCAAACTTCGATCAACCGAACGCCGGACCCATTCGGCGCTTCCGCCAGTCAACCCAGGATCCATATCGCGCAACCCGAATTTCGTCGCAATGATGATTTGATCTCGATGCCCTTTTATGGCACGCCCAAGCATCTCTTCGGAAGCTCCTGATCCATACACGTCAGCGGTATCGAAAAAATTTATACCGGCATCTAAACAAGCAGCAAAAACCTCATCCGTACGCTCTTGATCAATTCGAGTGCCGAAGTTGTTGCAACCGAGGCCGACCTCAGATACCTCAAGTTCGCCAATCCTTCGTTGTTCCACGATGGGATCATAGGAGCGTTGGCCACTACCGTCATTGTGTGCCGGAATTGATTGAAGTTGAGTTGTACCGAAAATCGGCCGCACGTGCTGTGGGCCGCACCATTTCCTCAGTAACTCTGCCCAATCTCAAATACCTACAAGGCACATATGGGCTCAACGCTCTCCAATCTGCCACCCACAATCAGAATCTGAACCAAGTACGACGCAAAGGGAAGCTGCTCATACTCGACATAGGCGACCGCTCTCTTGGCTTGCGATTCGGCATGACGGGACGCCTCATTGTTGACGGGAAAACCCCTATTGAACGGTTGCTGTACACAACTCCAAAAGTCCACCGAAACCACATCCGGTTCGTCATGAACTTCGCCGAAGGCAACGAGTTGGCAATGGTCGACCCCAGAGGCTTCGGCAGCATTGAACTGCAACCCGACGAAACAAAATTGGGCCCCGACGCCGCCAATATCTCACGTCGAGAACTTGGCATGTCGCTGAAAAACAGCAATGCAACCCTCAAGGCCCGTTTACTCAACCAACAGCACATCTCCGGACTGGGTAATTTATTGTGCGACGAAATCCTATGGAGAGCAGGTCTTGACCCTCGAAGATCATGTCGCTCTCTCGAAGAGGGCGAACTAGACCTACTCGCTACTTCCATTAAGGGAACAATCAAGGTACTCACACAGCGAGGGGGGTCCCACGTGGGCGATATCCAAAGCCAACGACACAAAACGGGCATCTGCCCGAAAGATGGCAGCGACCTACATCGTTGCTCATTAGGAGGTCGAACAACTTGGTGGTGCCCTGAACACCAGCGTTGAATAGCGGTAGCTACGCTGCTGTGGTGCTACATGTCCAACTGTTGTCGCAGCAATCGCAAAGTGCTGTTGGGACAGGAGCCCAGAAGTGGTGGTTGCTCGTAGCTGGGCTCTTCTTGATTTCCCTTTGTCTTCTAGGAGCATTTATCAAGATATGGCGAAAGACCCTGCCACCGGCTCACCAGCCCTATATCGCTCCCGATTTGCCGAAACCAGCCGAATCCATTGAGCAAACATCAGCAGACAACAAAACGCATGGCTCAGAACCCGGGCTAGGTTCAGGTCATGGCAGATGGATTCAACCCCCAGGAAATGATTGATCGCTTCCGAGAGCGAGCCAACGCGGTTCAGAAACGCAATCTCCCCGCCGTAGGTGGTGAGGAGCGCCGTCTGTTCATCGACCAAGCGAAACAAGACTTCATGGACTTCGCAATAGTTGCGGACGCTTCAGCGACGATTGAGGATGGGGTCCTCACCTTGACCATTGACCTCCGACCAAAATCGGATTCAGATAGCTAACCATTTCGGACTGTTAAGTTTGACTTCCGGCTTGGTACAGTGACGCATTCCCGCGGATGTAGCTCAGTTGGCTAGAGCGCAACCTTGCCAAGGTTGAGGTCGCCGGTTCGAATCCGGTCATCCGCTCCAGAGTAATTGCCCCAACCCGACAGGTTCGGGGCAATTGTCGTAATGGTGTGTAGAGAATCGGGAATGACGCGATTCAGGCTGTAGGGTCGTCAGTGTTCTTGGGATTACCCCCGGGACAGGCGCTGAGGAGACCCATTGGCCGCCACTGCTTCAGTGGATCACAGCGGACTCACGGTGACGCGTTTCCTCAAATTCACGTTCCCCTACATCGCCGTTCATCTTGCCTGTCTCTTTGTGCTCACCGTCGGGTTCAGCTGGTTTGCTTTCGTAGTTTCGATATTTGTGTATCTAGCGCGTGGCGTAGGGATCACCGGCTTCTACCACCGCAAGTTCAGTCACCACGCGTTCAAAACCGGACGGGTGACCCAATTCGTTGGTGCCTGGCTCGGTGCGAGCGCTGCGCAGGGAGGACCTTTGTGGTGGGTCGCTCATCATCGTCGTCACCACAGGGTTTCTGATGCAGAAGGAGACATTCACTCCCCGCGCGTAGAGGGCTTCGGGATTGCTCATCATGGATGGTTGACACGGGCCAACGCGGACAAAACCCACCTTGACGAAGTTGAAGATTTAGCCCGTTATCGGGAGCTGCGTTGGCTAGATCAGAACTCATGGGCACCGATCTTGTCGACGGCTTTTGGTCTGTTTTTCGCGGGAATTGCTATTGGACGGCTCGCGCCGTGGACTGGAACGAATGGCCCACAATTAGTTATATGGGCGTTCTTTCTCAACACGGTTCTTCTGTGGCATGTGACCTTCGCAGTGAACTCGGTTTGTCATCGCTGGGGAAAAAGACACCAAAACACCTGTGACGACAGTCGCAACAACTGGTTGATCGGTGTCATGGGATTAGGTGAGGGCTGGCACAACAACCACCACAGCTTCCCTGGTACATCGCGGCACGGTTTCAAACCAACCCAGCTCGACTTTACGCATTTCGTTATTAGAACCTTGAGACGTTTGGGGCTCGCTCACGACCTTCACCCAGTGCCCGAGCGGCTATGGCTCGGTTCGAAACCCTCCCGCTGGACAACCCAAGAGACAAAGAATTGACGCCTTTGGGCGTGCGATCTGCCTTGGGCCTGTGTAAGAGTTGGATCATTCGATCGATAGGGAGATCTCGATGGGTTTACTTGACGGACGCGTAGCGCTGATCACCGGTGCCGGGCGTGGTATCGGACGCGAACATGCATTGCTAATGGCGTCCGAAGGGGCGAAGATCGTCGTAAACGATCTGGGCGGCGGCGTGGACGGTTCGGGTCAAGACACGGGACCGGCTGAGGAAACCGCTCAAGAAATACGCGACATGGGCGGCGAAGCTGTAGCCAACAACGACTCAGTAACTGACTGGGAAGGCTCTCAACGGATGGTGAATGCCGCAATTGAAGCCTTCGGGGATCTCCATGTTCTCGTAAACAATGCCGGCATTCTCAGAGACCGTGTCGTGGTCAACATGACCGAGGGCGAATGGGACGCAGTCATCGATGTGCACATGAAAGGGCACTTTTGCCCAACTCGTTGGGCTGCCGCTTATTGGAGAGAGCAAACCAAAGCAGGCGTTCAAGTTGATGCAGCCGTAGTCAACACGGCGTCGGGCGCGATGCTCGGTAACCTCGGCCAGTTCAACTATTCGGGCGCAAAAGCAGGCATCGCGGCGATGACTCTCGTCGCAGCGGGGGAACTATCCCGCTATGGCGTACGAGTAAATTGCCTCGCTCCCATTGCGCGAACCCGCATGACGCTCCAAACGCCGGGCTTAGAAGAAGTCGTCGCCGCTCCTGAAGATCCGGCAGATTTTGACTTGTATGACCCTGCCAACATCAGCCCACTAGTGGGCTACCTAGGGACCGAAGGGTGCCCATTTACCGGCGGCGTTTTCCATATTGGCGGCAACGAAGTCGGCCTATACGGCGGCTGGTCATTAGCGGACGACGACATTTTGGCGACCGATGGACGTTGGACTGTGAGTGACCTTCAGGCCAAAGCTCCCCGCCTGCTTAAGGGGCGTAGCAACATAGCTTCGGTCGCTACCTCCCTCGGTGACACCTTCAAAGGATTCGGGAAGCGTCAACCGACTGAATAGAACCCTGAGTTCACAAAATCACTGACAAAAGCGTCCGCTGTCGACATCGAGGGCAGCGGTATACAGCCGTGTCAACATTGCCTCGAAAAGGCTTCTGCTGCGCTCGTCGGGCGTTTCTATGTTTGAGAGGTTGTTAGCCAACATTCCCATCCACCACAGATGTGCGTATTCGTAATCTTCACGGACGTGTGCGGTCGCAGAAGCTTCAACACCGTGGCCGATCAGTGTGTCGATGTAGTTGGAAACAAGTTCTGCCTCCAACGAACGTCGAAGGTCGACTTCTAGGTTGGTGGCTAAAAAAAACGAAAGGTCAGTCGCCCCTCCCGTGAACATTGCGGTCTGCCAGTCAATAACTGTGATTTCGTCCTGCGGACCGAAAAGCATGTTCTCCAGGCGATAATCAGCATGGGCAATTGTTAGTGGCTTTGACAACAAATCAGCTCTCCACTGGCCCAAAAGCGGCACAAAGGCCCGTAGCCACTCCAATCCGAGCTCAGGTAAGAGGTCACCGAAGCGTTCATCGAAACGGGGCAGTGATGCGGCCATTGCTGACCCAAGGGCCTCGGATGTTCCAGGCGTGTCCAAACCGGGAACCCAAGCCACGGCCGGAGTGCGTGGCCGCCCCCAAAATGGGGCATGTAGTTGCGCCAACGCTTCCACTGCTGCGTGCGCCTGATCTGCCGAGGCCCCAATTAGCTGATCACCCGCAGATGCCGGATACAAGTCATCTAATAGCAACAAGGCCTTATCGCCGCTTATGAAATTTGCTCGACACGTTGGCACCGGGGTAGCAACCAGGGGAGCTAGTCGCGCATAAAACTGGGCCTCGCGAACCCAAACATTCAACATTTTCCCCACGGTCCGGCCACCAGGATCTTGAGTCGGAACCTTGGCAACAAACCGATTCGGCAGAGCCGTGTCGAGGTCGGCCCATGTGATGTTTAACCTCGCGAGGCTTCCGAGGAATGCGCTCCCTTGAGCCAGAGGCTCAGTGGTCACCTCTGCGACCTCCACACCAGGGTTAGATGGAGCCAGACCACCATCGCGGAAAAGGAAAGTAAGCATCTCCGCGGTTAGCTGCGTGGGGTCATCGGGTAAATCGTCGATCATCTTTCAGCGTGTTCTTTGAACTTTTCGGGAATCCAATTACCAAGACGATCCCGTAGCTCGTCTCTAGCTTCAGCCAGAAGATGACCTACTCCAGGGAGCGGAACTAACTCGCCTCCCCCCACCACCATCCGTACGAGTTCGCTGGCTTGGAACGGCAAAATCTCGTCCTTGTCACCGTGGAACAAGATGATGGGAACACGAGCGGCAAGATCCTCAGCGGGTTCACAACCAGCTGATTGCGTAGCCAAAGTAATCACTCCGGCGCAATGCGCCTCAAGAATCACTGCGGCCTGCAAAGCGGGCGCACCACCAAAAGAATGCCCCATCGTGATGAAACGCTGCGCACCGCTACGGGTAGCTAAATCGGCGGCAGCTACGAGATCATGGACGCATTTTGCTGTGTCGTTTGGTGCTCGATAACCAATCCGGATCATTCCCACACCCGACTCGGCCAGACTCACTCCCAGGTCCTGATACAAGGCATCGGCTGGGCCGAGGACCCCACCCATCGCGCCCCCGCAAGCCAAAACCACATCTTGGGCTTCACTTGGGCCATGCCAAAACAAACTTAAAAGTCCGTCCATCGTGTACACCTCGATGTGACGCAAATTGTCCGTCAACATGGTTTCCACGGCTGCCATCGTCCGTAGTTGTTCCAACGGGGTTGCTGGCGCCTCTTGGTCTTCGGTTGGCTCTGACACGAATCCCCCTCGGAGAGTCCTGTCCAGCAGCTTGAGTTCTATCGAGGGTTTCGTCAAATGGTGTTCGCGAAACTGCGGATCGAGCATCCAGCTTCGCTACCATCAATCTTCTGATACGGCGGGGTGGCCGAGTGGTTAGGCAGCGGCCTGCAAAGCCGTGTACGCCGGTTCGATTCCGGTCCCCGCCTCAAAATCTCAGATACCTGTCAGTCAAATTGGGCTGGTAGGTTACGAGGCCTCAGGGCGATTGGCGCAGTTGGTTAGCGCGCTTGCATGACACGCAAGAGGTCACAGGTTCAATTCCTGTATCGCCCACTCCGATAAATTCGGGCTATCGAGACTTTGGCTCTTGGTTGGCGTTAAACCAAGCCTAAACCGCTCAGAGTTATTGGCCACGCCGCCACACTCAGTCGGATCGCAATCGCTGACCAGCTTGACGAAGATGAAGACTAGGCCGTGGCGTAGAATCACTCCATGACAGAAGACGACTTTCGTGAACTACTGGCAAGTCAAGGCTGCGACGACATCCGTGAAGTTAGCTATTCGGCTGGCCATTGGAGTGTCGACAACAGCAACGACTTTGCCTTACTCCACACTCACGAGTTCGATGCTCATCTCCTGGTCCTCGAAGGTGAATTCATCCTCGAACTTGAGGATGGCGAGCACACTTTCAAAGCCGGTGAGACCTGCCAGGTGTCGTCGGGCACAGTGCACGCTGAGCACACTGGCGAAGTCTCCGCTCGGGTACTCGCCGGTCTCACGCATTTGTGACTGATAGAGGTCTGTATCTATACATGTGAACGCAGCACTGGGGGCGCGACAGGAATTGTGATCCCATCGGTCAACGTTTCCGCCAACTCCTGATCAAGGTGATCCACCAAATGCGCGTAGACACCCACTGAACCCGACACGGACCCACATCAATCTGAACGGTGGGCCATGATGTCTAGCTGTGCAGGGGATATTTAACGGAATTCGGGTACTCGACTTTTCCCAAGTGCTAGCTGGCCCCACGGCGACCAAGCTTCTGGTCGAGTTGGGTGCCGAGGTGATCAAGATCGAATTCGCCGAGGAGGGTGACCCCGGTCGTACCCTGCCTCGCTTACGTGGATCGCGTTCGGGGTATCACGTGCAGCAGAACAGAGGGAAGCGATCTTTGTGCCTCGATCTGCGCGACCCGAGGGCAACTGAGCTCGTCCTCGACCTCGTCCCCCATGCCGACGTGGTCCTTCAGAACTTCGCGCTTGGCGTCATGGAACGTCTCGGTCTCGGGTACGACGTTGTGTCGGCGGTCAATCCCCGCATTGTGATGTGCAACATGTCGGCATTTGGTCGCCAAGGTCCGCTCGCGCACAAACCCGGATATGACCCGATTGCCCAGTCATGGGCCGGGGTGCTGCACATGTTGGGTTATGAGGATCGAGCACCTATTCTCGCCGGGATATCACCGGGTGATGTGCTCACCGGGGTCCATGCTTTTGGTGGAGTGGCTGCGGCGCTGTTCCATCGAGAGCGGACAGGGCGGGGTCAAGAGGTGTCTGTGTCACTGCTCGACGCCTACTCCACCGCGCATGAGGTCAACTGGCAGGAGTGGTCGGTGTCGGGTGGCGAAAGCGAGCCCATCCGGCGAGGCAACGTCCATCCAGTCGTTGGCGGCGTTGGGGTGTTCGAGACCGGCGACGGTTACGTCACGGTTGCAGCCGTCAACAACGGCCAGTGGCAACGCTTGACTGAGGCCATGGGACGACCCGAGCTGTCCGATGATCCTCGATTCGCATCTAACCCCGACCGCGTCACCAATCGGGACGAGGTGAACACGTTCATCGCAACGTGGCTAGCAACACAACCTCACCGAGACGACGTTGTGAACCTCCTCGATGACTGCCGGGTGCCCTCGGCGCCTGTATTAACACTGGCCGAAGCCGCCCAACATCCGTACCTTCACGAGGCTGGCGCAGTGCGATGGGTGGACGACGACGTGCTCGGGAAAGTGCTGGTACCCGGTATGCCCATCAAGTTCTCCGAAACCCCCGGCGACGCACCATTGATGACGCGGCGACTCGGTGAAGACAACGAATACGTGACGTGTGAGCTAGCTGGTCGCAGCCACGACCAATACAGGGCGCTGGTGGATGAGGGCGTGCTCTTCCACAATCCCGACAGCTAAAGCGATCAATCCTCAATCAGGACGCGAACAACTAGACCCGCTTCAGAGAGGTTGTTACGGGTGTAGAACCACCGAGGTACACCCACCTACTCCTTATCGGACTTAAGAGACATATAAACCAACCTCAGGGAATTACCAAACCGATGATTTCCGCCGCCGCAGCCTCAATCGGGGCCAGTGCTTCGTCTACCTCTGCGGCGGAGAAACCCAGGTCCATCATTATTTCCGACGTATGCTCGCCAAGGTATGGCGGCGGAAGTCTCGCGCCCAAACCAGGCGTCTCACTCAACTGGACGACATTACTAACGACTTGAGTCGTGCCATAGTTCGGGACTGTTACCTCGGCAAGATAATTGTTTGCGTCCGCTTGAGGGTCAACCAGGATCTCCTGGTAGCTCTGCACTCGTTCATAAATAATCTCTGGTTGCTCACCAAAAAAGACTTCCCACTCAGCTGTTGTATGCGACGCAAAAGCTTCTCGAAGCTCAGCTCGAACTTCGATGACCCCATCGCCATCACCGAGAATTCCGATTCGCTTGGCCGCTGTATTCCATCTGGTGTCGAGAGCTAAGTCAGGTTT
>Ga0310342_100000117_pt1 | contig 37689 bp, 36 predicted proteins | sample S15DNA20500_MG_FD_206155 | JGI IMG/M metagenome (GOLD analysis project Ga0310342, IMG submission 206155) | Marine microbial communities from station ALOHA, North Pacific Subtropical Gyre - S1503-DNA-20-500_MG | ecosystem: Environmental > Aquatic > Marine > Oceanic | place: Pacific Ocean: North... | reverse complement strand
CTTCCGGGACCCTGGAGAACAGGACGTTCGACAGGGAGCGTACAGGGACGTATTCACAGCGTTCCCGGAAGGGCACAACACAGACCCGCGTCCCCCGCTGGAGAAACGACGGTTCTCACAAAAGCGTGATACCGCCTTTTAAGCCATCCGTTGGCCGGGCGCGCCCTCCTGGATCAGGCTGTCGCCAAGCAGCGCCAACCAGCCGTCCTCGTCGTCGCCGGCGGACAGCGTCCACAGCCAACGCCCCTCGGCATCGAGCCCTTCGAGCGCGGTGACCACGCGGCCCGGGCCGGGCCGGCGCAGCCGCCAGACACTGGCCACCCGCCCCATATCCAAGGACACCAGCACACCGTTATGAGCCAGATGGCAGTGCCCCTTCTGCCAGCGCGGCGGCGACCAGGGGGCGCTCAAACACAGCCGCACGCCGTTGTTGCCCGTGCACACCGTGACGGCGCGCTGGCGCTGACCGGCCAGCGCCAACAGCGCCGGCACCGTTTCCAGGCGCACCGGGCAGGCGAACTTGTCGCGCACCGCCTGATACAGCACCTGACGGCGGTCGCCGAGGCCGGCCATCAGGTCTCGGAAGCCCTCATCATCAAGCTGCGACCACTGCCGCTCCAGCTCGGCCACCGCCGGCGACACCGGCCCCCGCACCCGCCGAGGCAGCGGCGAGCCCAGCTGGCGCTGATCGGGATGGAGCATGGCGCAGACCAGCTCCTCGAACGCCAAACCGCCGGTTTCCGGCGCCACCGCCATCTGTTGCACCGGCGCGCCATAGCGATCAAAGAACAACAGGCTGCGCGCCGGCAGATCGGCCACCGGCGCCAGCACCGCCATCACCGAATGCCACAACGGCAGGTTCAGCTGCTGGCTGAGCCGGCACTGCTCGCCACGGGATTCCAGGCTGGCTTCGTGGTCCAGCAAAGTCGGATAACGCATGGATTGAGACACCCGCGCCCCGTCGGCGAAGGTGGTGACCACCAGCGCGCCCAGCCGGTAGAGCCCCTTGAGAATCGCCAGCGGCTCATCCTGCAGGCGCAGCACCCGGTCGCCAAGGGCGGCGCGGCAATGGTGAAAGGTTGCGGAGACGTCGTTCGCGGACGCCAGAGTGGTGACCGTCACAGCGGACCTCCTGGGGTAACAGGGTGTGGGCAGCTGGCGTCGGCTGGCGTTCCACGGTCAGGGAGAACAGGGAAGTCTTCTGCTACTTGGTGAGAATCAACCGGTTGTTGGCGGTGCGGCGCAGCAGATAGCGCTCACCACCGTGTTCGATCCACAGCTTGCCGTCCCGGTTGAGCAGCGCCACGCTGGTCGCCACGCTGTCGTCGCTGATGGCGATGCTGCGGCCCTGGTTGCCGGTGGCGGGGGCGGTCACTTGGCGGGGGGCAACGGTTCCTTGAGTCATGACGCTTCTCCTTGAGTTTCGTGGCTCGAAAGAATATGAGAATGATTATCATTAAGTAAAACGATACCGTCAAGCACCGCCGCGAAGCGATCCAACAATTTTTAACAGCGAAGCGCCCAAAGGCGCCGCCTCGGCGACCGGCGGCTATGGAGCTTGTCGTTCTAAGCGCCTAGACTGACCCTATGAATACAGCTATCGCCTCAAAAGCCATCGAAACGCCCCAGGAAAAACTGGCGGCGATCCTCGACAGCCACCAACCGCGCAGTCTGCTGACCGTCAGTCTGAACCCGGTGCCGGTGGCCCAGCACTGGTGCGACGATCACGATTGCGAGTTGATCAGCATCCAGGAGCTGGACCCGTTCAAACAGTTGGAAGCGGTGCGCCGGGTGGACATGGCGGTGGTCGCCGACCAGCTTGAGTATATGAGCCATAAGGACGGCGAAGCCCTGCTCGGCCTGCTGCGTAACCTGCACACCGATTCCATGGTGGCGGTCTATCAGCCACGCCTGGCCCCGGAGAAACTGCGCTGGCCGCACAACGGCTTCCTGGCGCTGGGCTGCCGCGAAGAGGGTCATTTCGCCCAGGACGGTCGCGAGCTGGATATCTACAGCTACGATCTGGACGACTATAATTTCCGCCGCCAATGGAATAACCCGCGCTTCTGGGCCAACCCGGAACACTGGGGCAAATACTGGTGGTAGGCCGCACTTGATCCTTCAACGCCTGAAAGAATCGCTCTACTTCTGGCGCCGCCATCTGGCGGCGCTGTTCGTTATCAGCGCGCCCTTCGCGCTGATCGGCGAGGCGTTTCAATGGCTGGCGGGGCCGGTGATCGTCAACGACGCCGGCGGCCAGGTGGTGGGCTTTAATCTGGCCAGCATGCTGTTTTTGATGATGCTGCGGCCGCTGGCCGAGGGCGCGCTGATCTTCCAGCTGTCGAACATTCAGCGGGGCGACGGCCAGGGCCCCTGGCACAGTATCCTCGCCGCGTTCCTGCGCTTTCCCCAATTGCTGGCCACCTACTTTCTGATGGCCCTGGCTGTCTCGGTGGGCTGGATGCTGCTGTTTTTCCCGGCCTTCTGGGTCTATGCCCGCCTGTGCTTCGCGCCCTTCCGGGTAATGCTGCGCGGCGACACTCCCGTGAACGCCCTGCGCACCGCCTTTACACGCAGCGGCCCCTGCCAGTGGCCGCTACTGGCGGCCATTTTGCTCGCCGGCGTGCTGGTGTTCGTGGTGGCCGGCTTCACCAATAGCCTGCTGGTGGGGGTGATCGGCGACCATCCCGCGGTACTGCTGGTGGCCAGTCTGGTGGTGAGTCTTGCCGCCACCCTGGTCAACGTGGTGGCGTTCCGCTTCTGGACCCTGCACGACCAGGGGTAACCAGCCGCCAGGCCCGAAACCCTTCTTCACTGCCCAATGCCCGTGCCGCGCGGCGCAATCGCTCCCGGGTAATGTCCGCGATGGTCGGCCAGCGCGGCTCGCCGGTGGCCTCGTCCCGCTGCACCAGCACGAAACGGCGCGCGCCGCCGTCGGCGAGATTTTCCGCCAGCACCGCGTGGCCGGTGGTCCCGCTGCCGGCAAAGAAATCCATCACCAGATCTTCGGGGCCGGTGGCCAGCCGCAGCAGGAAACGCAGCAAGGCGGTGGGCTTGGGGTAGGTGAACGGCACCCGGGCGCCGAACAACGCCTGCAGTTCCCGGGTGCCGCCCCGGGCGGTGCCAAAAGCGGCGCCGTCCAGCCAGGTGGTGGCCACCTCGCCGTACGCCTGCTTGTCGCGCAGAAACACCTTGAGTTGGGGCCGCGCCCGGCCGCCGCGGCCGAACAGGATGCGGCCGTCGGCCTGCAACGCCGCGAACCGCTCCGGCCCGGTCCGCCAGCAGCGTCCGGGCGGCGGCAGATATACCTTGCCGGTGAGTGGATTGGTGATCGGGTAAGTCAGTGCCGGACGCACATTGGGGGCATCGAACGGGTCCGCCTTCCAGGGCCCGCGCGGGTCGTTGTCCGGGTTCCGGTAACGCCCGGCGCGCACCGCCAGAGGGTAGGCGGCGAAGCCGGGCAAGGAACGCCACAACGCTTCATTGGCGGCGGTCAGCCGGCGTTGCGCCTGACGACGCCGGCGCGCGTACGCGACCACGTATTCATGCTGCACGCAAAGGTCGGTGTCGTTCTGGCGCGAGGTCCGTGACTGCCAGGCGAACATGGCGACGAAATTGCCGGCGCCGAAAATTTCGTCGAGCACCAGCCGCAGGGTGTGCACCTCGTTGTCGTCGATGCTGACGAACAGCACCCCGTCCTCGCGCAGCAGTTCGCGGGCCAGCACCAGCCGGGGGTAGATCATGTTCAGCCAGGGGCCGTGCCGTCGCCCTCCATCAGCGCCATCGCCACCGTCCGCGCCGCGCCGGGCGCGGAAATTGTCGGCGTAGAGGAAGTCGCCGCCGGTATTGTAGGGCGGGTCGATGTAGATCATTTTGACCCGCCTCAGATAGCGTTTTCGCAAACGCTTGAGCACCGGAAGATTGTCGCCTTCGATCACTCCGTGGGGCATACGGGGCGCCGCCAGCGCGGCTTCCGGAAAAGGCTTCAGCACCGTCGCCGGAGGCTTTTCCAGAGCGGCCAGCATGGCCGCTTTACCGGGCCAGTTGAGCCCGTAGCCTTCAGCGCCCCCGCGCCGCCGGTCCGGGTCCCGCAATCCGGACGTTGCCATGGCATCCAGCCTTTGTTGTTCGTCCATTCCCTATCCATGCCCTTGCAGAACCCCGCCACGCAAAGTATAAACACGGTGATTAGCGCATAAGCAATCGAAAAGCATTGCTTATGCGCAAACCGCAATGTATAAAAAACCGTGAACGCAGAGGGAATTGCAATGATGGACGTTGGCAGCATTCTTAGAGAACAGCGGCGGAGCCGGGAAGAAACGCTTCAGGTGGTCGCCGCCCGTGCCCACACCGACGCCGGAAACCTGTCCCGGATCGAACGCAACAAGCAGCAATTGACCGTGGTGCAGCTGGTGCGGCTTTGCGACGCCCTGGCTCTGCCACTGGAAGAATTCGCGCGACGACTGGACGCGGCGCGCATCAAGCCGAGCCGGATTCGCGACCCGGGCGGTACGTTCGATTCCGCCCGGCGCCGCCTGGCCCCGGGGCTGCCGGTGCTGACCGGCGGCCATCGCCAAGCCTGACGCCGAAGACCCGCCGGTACCAGGTTCCGACAACGCCAGGACGGCGTCTCGACTTGCGCCGATTCAACGGCAACGCTCCGATATTTGCTTATACGCAATGACGGCAATTTGCGCTATTGCAATTAACACATTGAGGAGGCAAGAGCGCATTCCGAATACTGGGCGTCATGGATATCGGCGGCATTCTCAAAGCAAGACGCGTGCGCAGGGACGAAACCCTCGAGGACGTGGCGTTTCGCGCGGGCACCGACGCGGGCAATTTGTCGCGCATCGAACGCAACCGCCAGGATGTGTCCGTACAGCGGCTCGGGCGCCTTTGCGATGCCCTGGAGATGTCGCTCACCGAGTTGTTCGAGGAACTGGAGGGCAAATCCAAGACGCCGCATCTGCGCGACCCGGCCAGCGCCTTCGACAAGGACACCCGACAACTGATCGACCTGTCCGACAAACTTAACGCCACCGGACGCCGGCTGCTGGTCGACATGGCCGCCAGACTCGCCGAAACCAAAGGGTTATTCTGATCCCCTCCCGCCTCAGGCGCGATCGTAGACGATGAACGAGTAATCGTAGGGGTTGGGGCCCTCCGCCGCGTAATCTTCCCGCGCCACTTCACGCCATTCACCGGGGTCGAAATCCGGAAAGCGGGTGTCGCCGTCCACCTCGGCATGCACCTGGGTGAGATAAAGACGGTCCGCCCGGGGCAGCGCCAGCCGATAGATCTGCGCGCCACCAATGACCACCACTTCGTCATGCCCTTCCACCACCACCAGGTGCCCGGCCAGTTCCAGGGCCTGATCCAGGTCCGCCACCACCTTGGCGCCCGGCGCCTGATAGTCCGGCTGGCGGGTGATCACGATATTGGTGCGGCCGGGCAGCGGCCCCTTGAGAGACTCCCAGGTATTGCGCCCCATGATGATCGGCTTGCCGAACGTGACTCGCTTGAAATACTTGAGATCGTTGGGCAGATACCAGGGCAAGGCATTGTCGCGCCCGATCACGTTATTGGCGGCCTTGGCGGCCATCATGGCCAGACGGAAAGTCATGCGGACTCCTTATCGGACGGTTGAGCGTCAGACCGCGATCGGCGCCTTGATGCCGGGATGCGGGTCGTACCCCTCGAGGGTGAAGTCCTCGAATCGGAACGCATACAGATCGCGGATCGCCGGGTTCAGTGTCATCGTCGGCAGCGCGCGGGGCGCGCGGGCCAGTTGCGTGTCCGCCTGCTCCACATGGTTGCTGTAGAGGTGGGCATCACCGAGGGTGTGCACGAACTCGCCGGGTTGAAGGTCGCAGACCTGGGCGATCATCAGCGTCAACAACGCGTAGGAAGCGATGTTGAACGGCACGCCCAGGAAGATATCGCCACTGCGCTGGTAGAGCTGGCAGCTCAGCTTGCCGTCGGCCACGTAAAACTGAAACAGGCAGTGGCACGGCGGCAACGCCTGGCGGCCGTTAGCCGCGTTCTGCCGTGGCGACAGACGCGGGTCCGGCAGCACCGCCGGGTTCCAGGCACTCACCACCAGCCGGCGTGAGTCCGGGTTGCGGCGGATCTCCGCCACCACCTCGTCGATCTGATCGATCACCCCGCCGTCCACGGTGGGCCAGCTGCGCCATTGCTCGCCATACACCGGGCCCAGATCCCCCTCCGGGGTGGCCCATTCGTCCCAGATGCTGACACCGTTCTCCTTCAGGTAGCGAATATTGGTGTCGCCGGCCAGGAACCACAGCAGCTCATGAATGATCGATTTCAGGTGCACCTTCTTGGTGGTCACCAGGGGAAAGCCCTCGGCCAGATCGAACCGCATCTGGTGGCCGAATAGCGAATAGGTGCCGGTGCCCGTGCGGTCACCCTTGTAGGTGCCCTCATGCCGGGCCCGGTGCAGCAGATCCAGATATTGCTTCATGCCGTCAGCCTCTCTTTAGTGCCGGGCGGTCGTCGTGCTTGTAGGCCCAGGCGATCATGGCCGCGCCGATCACGATCATGGGGAGGCTCAAAAGCATGCCCATGGTCAGCCAGTCGCCGGCCAGATAGCCGATGTGCGCGTCCGGCTCGCGGAAGAACTCCACAAAAGTGCGTGACAGTCCGTAGCCGACCCCGAACAGGCCGGTCACCGCCCCCGCCGGACGTGGCCGCGCGGAGTACAGCCACAGCACCAGAAACAGCACGATGCCTTCCAGGAAGAACTCATAAAGCTGCGACGGATGACGGGCCACGCCCATGGGGTCGGACGGAAACACCATGGCCCAGGGGGCGTCCGAGGGCCGCCCCCACAGTTCGCCGTTGATGAAATTGCCGAAGCGGCCGGCGCCCAAACCGATGGGCACCACCGGCACCGCGAAATCCGCCACCGCGAAGTAACGCTTGCCGAATTTGCGCGCCAGCAGCCAAAACGCGAACAGCACGCCCAGGGCGCCGCCATGGAAACTCATGCCGCCGGTCCAGATGGCGAACAGCCAGAGCGGATCATCCAGGAACTTGCCGAAATTATAGAACAGCACATAGCCGACCCGGCCGCCCAGGATCACGCCCAGCGCCACGTAGAACACCAGGTCGCTGACCTGATCGCGGGTCCAGCCACTGTCAGGGCGTCCGGCCCGCCAGATCAGCAGAAACCAGCCGCCGACGAAACCGATCAGATACATCAGGCCATACCAATGCACCTGCAGGGGGCCCAGGGCGATCGCCACCGGGTCGATCCGGGGAAACTCCATGCCAATACTCCGTCACCGCGTCCCGGGGGCGGGCCGCGTCAGTTCAGTATCAATTCCACGCCGATCACGATCAGCACGGCGGCGAAAACGCGCCGCAGGGTGGCCGAGGGCAGCCGATGGCTGAGCCGCGCCCCCACCCGCGCCATGGGAAAACTGGTCGCCACGATGGCCAGGGCCGCGGGCAGGTACACATAACCCAGACTCCACGGCGGCAATTCAGTTCGCCCCCAGCCGGTGGCCACGAACCCGGCACTGCCGGCCAGGGCGATGGGCAAACCGCAGGCGGCGGAAATCGCCACCGCGTTCTGCATCGGCAGGCGGCACCAGGACAGGAAGGGTACCGTGAGTGAGCCGCCGCCGATACCGAACAGGCTGGAGACCGCACCGATCACCGAGCCCACCCCGGCCAGACCGGCGCCGCCGGGCACCCGCTCGGGCAGATCGTCCCCGGCGCTCGCCGCGCGCCGCCGGCTGAGCAACATCTGCGCGGCGATCAGCACCGCGAACACACCGAACAGGCGGGTCAGCGCGGCGCCGGACAAGCGGTCGGCGACCACCGCGCCCAGCAACGCACCGGCCACGATGCCCACCGCCAGGCGCCAGGCCAGTGGCCAGCGTACGAAGCCGGCCTTATGGTGAGCACGTACCGAACTGCCGGCGGTGACGATGATGGTGGCCAGGGAGGTGCCCACCGCCATCTGCGCCACCACCGCATCATCAAAACCCAGCCCGTGAAACAGATAAATCAGCGGCGGCACGATCACCACGCCTCCGCCCAGCCCCAGGGCGCCGCCCAACAAACCGGCGAACACGCCGATCAGGGCGCAGATCAACACTAGCGTCATTCATGTCCCCTGCTGGAAATGGCGGTTATGCTAGCAGCCCCGTTTTGTTATGTCCCAGGGAACCGGTTACCCATGTGCATTGTGCTATTCGACTGGCGGCCGGACGCGGCCACGCCGCTCTCCGTGGCCGCCAACCGCGATGAATTCCACGCCCGCCCCACCGAGTCGGCGCGCTGGCGCGGCGACGTGTTCTGCGGCCTGGACATCCGCGCCGGCGGCACCTGGCTGGGCATCCACCGGGACGGCCGCTTCGCGGTGATCACCAATTTCCGCGAGCCGATCGCCGAACCGGGCGGTGGCGAACGCTCCCGGGGGTTGCTCCCCCAGGCCTTTCTGGAAAGCCACCACACGCCGGAAACCTTTTGCGCCACCCTGGCCGATGAACAGCATCACTATGCGGGGTTTAATTTACTGGTCGGTGACCGCCGCGCGCTCTGGTACCTGAGCAACCGGGGCGCCGCGCCCAGACCGGTGGCGCCCGGCCTGCACGGCCTCTCCAACGGCCTGCTCGACGAGCCCTGGCCCAAGGTGGCGCGCGGCAAGGCCAACCTGGACCGAGCCCTGGGCCGGGACGCCGGCCTGGAAGGGTTGCTGGAAGTGGTCAACGACCGCCACCAGCCGGCGGACGCGGAGCTGCCCGACACCGGCGTCAGCCAGGACCTGGAACGCCTGGTCGCCCCGGTGTTCATCCAGTCCGACCAATACGGCACCCGCGCCAGCTCGGCGGTGCAACTGCACGACGACGGAAATATCGAAATGGCCGAGCAAAACTGGCGCCCCGACGGCCAACCCGACGGCCCGGTCCGCTATAGTAGGTCGGATTAGCCGAAGGCGTAATCCGACGTCTTCGCATGCCGATTGTCGGGTTACGGCCTTTGGCCTAACCCGACCTACGGAGCACCCGCTCAGCCGCTTTTGCGGTGACGGATCAGTTCGCCGAGGCCGGCCTTGGTGAGCTGCAGGTCCACGTAGGAGGCGATCACCTCGCCGTTATCCATGGCCAGCACCTCGTTGAGCAGGCGGCGCAGGAAGCCCATGTTCACCTGACGCACCGCGGCCTTCACCCGCAACAGGTTGGACGCGTTCATGGACAGGGCGTCGTAGCCCATCGCCATGATCAGCAGCGCCGAGGCCGGATCGCCGGCCATCTCACCGCACACCGACACCGGTTTATTTTCCTCATGGGCCTGCTCCACCACGTGCAACAACGCGTGCAGCACCGCCGGGTGGAAGGAGTTATACAGGTCCGACACCTGCCGGTTATTGCGGTCCACCGCCAGCAGATACTGGGTCAGGTCGTTGGTGCCCACGGACAAGAAGTCGACCCGCTGGGCCAACGCCCGGGCCTGATACACCGAGGCCGGCACCTCGATCATCACGCCCACCGGCGGCATGGCCACGTCCACGCCCTCTTCCCGGACTTCCAGCCAGGCCCGGTGAATCAGGTGCTGCGCTTCCTCGGCCTCGAACACACTGGTGATCATCGGCAGCATGATGCGCAGGTTATCGAAACCCTCCGACGCCTTGAGCATCGCCCGCACCTGAACGATGAAAATTTCCGGGTGATCCAGGGTCACCCGGATACCGCGCCAGCCCAGGAAAGGGTTGTCCTCGTCGATGGGAAAATAACTGAGCGCCTTGTCGCCGCCCACGTCCAGAGTACGCATGGTCACCGAATGGGGCGCGAACGCGGACAACTGCTCCCGGTAAATCAACCGCTGCTCCTCTTCCGAGGGGAAGCGGTCGCGCACCATGAACGGAATTTCCGTGCGGTACAGCCCCACGCCCTCGGCGCCGCGTTCGATGGAGCGGTTGATATCGGTCATCAGGCCGGTATTCACCTGCAAGCAGACACGCTGGCCGTCCTCGGTCCGCGCCGGCAGATCGCGCAGCTTTTCCAGGCCCGCCAGCAGGTGCTTTTCCTCGGCGATGATGTCTTCGAACTGATCCTTTAATTCGGCGGTGGCGTTGGCGATCACCCGGCCGCGGAAGCCGTCGATGATCAGCTCCTTGCCGTCGAGTTTCTTCAGCGGCAGGTTCTGACAGCCCACCACCGTGGGAATGCCCATGGCGCGGGCCACGATGGCCATGTGCGAGTTGCGCGAACCGCGCGTGGTGACGATGCCGGCGAGACGTTCCTGGGGCATTTCCATCAGCATCGGCGCGGAAATGTCATCGCCCATCAGGATGCAGGCGTCCGGAAATTCGATCCGGCGCCGGTTGCGGCTTTGCAATTGACCCAGCACCCGGCGGCCCAGGTCGCGCACGTCGGCGGCCCGTTCCCGCAGATAAGGGTCGTCCATCATTTCGAAGTTGTGCACATGGGCGTCCACCACCATGCGCAGGGCGCCCTGGGCCCACTGCCCTTCGCGGATTTTGGCGATCACTTCGGCGGGCAGCGCGTGGCGGTCGAGCATGCGCAGATAGACATCGAACAGCGCCTGCTCCTCGGCGCCCAGGCTTTTCTTGGCGCGCTCGGCGAGATCGCGAATTTCCTGGCGCACCCGCACCAGCGCCTCGTCGAGCAGACCGATCTCCGCGTTGACGTCCTCCACTTCCCGGTCCGGCACCGAGGACAGGTCGGCCTCCGGGAACAGCAGCACCGCCTGACCGATGGCGGCGCCGGAGGCGCCGGACTGGCCGTCATAGATGGTGGGCAGGTTCTCGTGGGCATCCAGCTGCTCGAACAAGGCGCCGGACGCATGGGCATGGGCGATCACCGCCGACAATTGCGCCGAGATGGTGACCAGAAACGCTTCCTCGCTCTGATCGAAGCGGCGCGCGTCGCGCTGCTGCACCACCAGAATGCCGAGCACGTCACCGTGGTGCATCACCGGCACGCCAAGGAAGGCATGGAAGGGGTCCTCGCCGGTTTCCGCCAGGTAATGGAATTTGGGGTGCGAGAAGGCGTCCTCCAGGTTGATCGGCTCCTCGCGCAGCCCCACCTGCCCCACCAGGCCCTCGGACAGCCCCAGGCTGACCCGGCCCACCGCCTCACGCTTGAGGCCTTCCGAGGCCATCAACACGTAGCGCTCTTCGCTGTTATTGCGAAGATAAATGGAACACACCTCGGTGCCCATGGCATCGCGCACGCGCTTGGCCATCAAGTCCAGGGCGGACGGGATGTCAGGCGCGTTGTTCACTTCCTGCACGATGCGGCGCAGGGTATCGAGCATGGGGGTTCCTCTTATTGGTGTCGCGGGGGCACGCTAATGCTTCTGCAAGGCACGCAAGGCCGGTGCCAACTCACGCAGGGCCTTGGCGTACACCCCGCGTTTGAAATGCACCACCTTGCGAATCGGATACCAGTAATTCACCCAACGCCAGTCCTGAAACTCCGGCACCGGCGAGCGCGCCAGGTCGATGGCCGCCTCGCCCGCTTCCAAGCGCAGCAAATACCATTTCTGCCGCTGGCCGATGCAGGTGGGACGGTTGCGCGGCGGACGCAGAAAGCGGCGCGGCAGGCGGTAGGTCAGCCAGCCCTCGGTGGTGGCGAGAATGCGCACATGCTCGCGCAACAGGCCGGTTTCCTCTTCCAGCTCCCGGAACAGGGTCTCTTCCGGGCTTTCACCGGGCATCATGCCGCCCTGGGGAAACTGCCAGGCATCGCGGTTGCCCACCCGGCGACCCCAGAACACCCGGCCGTCCGGGCCGGCGATCACGATGCCGACGTTCAGCCGGTATCCTTTGTCGTCAATAATGCCAGTCATTGTCTTCAATCCCGTGGAAACGACGAACCCGCCGTCCCCCAATTACCGTCATTAAACCTTGCCCGGCCCCGGGCAATCAATCGGCACCCTGAATCAGGCGTATCGCCGGCACCGGTTCACGGTGCGCCCATCGCCTCTGCTAAGCTAGCGACCCTGACAGGGGAGGGCCCATGACACTGGCTATTTTTGACTTGGACAACACTTTGATCGCCGGAGATTCCGACCATCTCTGGGGAGAATTCCTTATCGACCAGGGTATCGTTGATGCCGATGGCTTCAAAGCCGCCAACGACGGTTTCTTCCAGGACTACCAGGATGGCCGGCTGGACATCTTCGCCTATCAGGAGTTTGTGCTGGGCGTGCTCCGGGGTCGCCCCCTGGACGAACTGGACCGCCTGCGCCGGCGCTACATGGACACGGTGATCGACAGCATCTGGCTGCCGGCCGCCGAGCAACTGGTGGCCGAACACCGCGAGCGCGGCGACACCCTGATGATCATTACCGCCACCAACGACTTCATCACCGCGCCCATCGCCGCCCGCCTGAACGTGCCCTGGCTGATCGCCACCCAGGCGGACACCGACGCCGACGGCCTCTACACCGGCCGCGTCAGAGGCATTCCCAGTTACCAGTACGGCAAGGTGGAGCGGCTGTCCGAGTGGCTCGTCGAGCACCATGAAACCCTGGACGGCAGCTACTTCTACAGCGATTCCCACAACGACCTGCCCTTGCTGCGCAAAGTGGACCACCCGGTGGCCGTGGACCCGGATCCGACCCTGGAGCGCCACGCCCGGGAACAGGGCTGGCCGATCATGTCGCTGAGGGCACCGTCATGAGCCGCCGCCTCGCCGCCGTCCTGGTCGCCACCGCCACCATCACCCTGTCCGCCTGCGACCGCCCGCCGGAGGACGAAGCCGCCGCCCGTCCGCCCGCGCCGTCACAAAACGCCGGCCAGACGCTCAGCCTGGTCACCGAAACCGGCCAGCCCCTGACCGAGCAGCGTGACGACTGGCGCGCGGCCCTCAAGGCGCTGCTGGCGACGCCGGACGCGGACCATCTGGCCGCCGCCGACACCCGCTGGCGCGGCCTTTACGGCGCCTTCAACCGGCACTACCTGACCCTGGCCGCCCGCGCCTGCGCCGGCGAACGCCTGGCGGTACTGCGGCGTCTGGACGCCTGGCCGCTCTACCCGGCCTATGTGGACGGCCTGCCCGCCTGGCCGGACTCCGGCATCGTTAACGACCCGGCCCTGGAACTCACCGGCGCCAGCCTGCGCCGCCAGCAAGGCGCCACCGCCGACGGCGAAGTAGCGCTGGGGTTCCAGCCGATTCGTCTGCTGATCGCCGGCGCCGAAGGCGCCCCCCGCCGGGCAAAGGATCTGCGCGCGGACGCGCAGGCGGACAACGACGAGCCGGCGGCGGCCCTGCGCGAGCGGCGCCGCACCTACCTGCGGCTGGCCGCCGACCAACTGCAGGCGGACCTCGACGCCCTCGACCAGGACGGCGACCTCACCCTGACATCGCTGCGCTGCGCCCTGGAAACCCTGGACGACCGCCTCGCCGCCTTGGAGACCCACCGCCAGGCCACGGCGCCGGAGGAAGGCCTCTACATTCCCTCGGTGAGCGTGGAAATCCTTGAGCACACTCAGCCGAAGGCGGCCCTGACGCAACTCAGCGCCGACGCCAACGGCGACGCCCGCGCCGCCCTGGAAAGCGGTTACCCCGGCTTCCAGGCCGCCCTCGACCAGGCCGTGGAAGCGCAGAGCTGGGCATCACTCGGCGAGTGGCTGCACGCCCACGGCGGAGCTCCGTAGCCGGTTCGGCCCTCGGTGCCGGAAGGGCAGAACACAGACCCGCGGCCCCGCTGGAGAGAAGAAATCCGCCCCAAAAAAAAGCGCGGCCGTAGCCGCGCTCGTCCGCCGTCCATGGCGGTATCTTCGTCCTGAAGCAGGTTCGGGATCGGGCTCAGAAGTTGTAGCGCCCGAACAGACCGATGTTGTCGGAATCGTCGGTGAAGGCCACCCGGGCGCCCACGTCCCAGGCACGGGTCAGGTTCACCAGACCCTGGCCATAAACACCGAAGTTGCCGTCATAGATGTCCTCGTACAGCACACCGCCGGACAGCTCCAGCATCTCGGTGGTTTGATGACGCAGGCCGCCGCTCACCGCGTAGCCCCACTCTTCATCATCAAAATCGTTGTCGTCGCGGATCACGTCGGCGGTACCCACCAGGTCCAGGCCGCGCTGCAGGGGGGTGTGGAAACCAGCGCCCACGTACAGGCGGTTGCCGTCCACATCATCGCTGCCCGGGCTGTCGTAGTCGCCGTCGTAGAAGCTGGCGCCGCCACGCAGGAACAGGTGCTCGTCCAGGGCGAAGGACCCTTCGCCGGTAAGCACGTCCACATCCGGGCCGTTGTCGTAATCCCAGTTGTCATAACCGAACTGACCGTAGGTGTACGAGAAGCCGTTGTCGCGAACCGGTGTGGTTTGCTGGCTCTGGGCCTGGGCGTGGATGCTGGCCAGAGAGGCCGCGGCGATCGCGGATGCCATCAAGGTTTTCTTCAACATTTCCGTGTCCTCGCTTTTAATAGTCGATCAGGATGAGCGCCATCATCCATGGGCCCGTCACGTCCTACCAGTACCGGGCTCGCGCTTTATGACCCTTTTATAAAAGTTTTCATTTTCAGGCTTTTCCGACGTGTTCCGGCCGGCCGCCGCGCCTTGCTTGACCTTGGGGTTGCCCCAAGGTTCAACACTGTCCAGTGAATGCTGTTCCCGGTGACAAACACGGAAGCCTCGACCATGCGCACGCACCACTTACCGATTCAGGGCGCCACCTGCCAGGGCTGCGCCAATAAAATCCGAGCCGCGCTCGATGCGGTGCCCGGCGCCGACGAAATCCAGGTGGACCTCGACGAGCAGGAGGTCACCGTGCGCGGTGACGCCGACCCCGGGGCACTGACGCGGGCTCTGGCGGAGAGCGGCTACGGCACGGAACCGGCGGACCCGCCGGAATCCCGGACCGACGGCAGTGAGCCGGCCGGTGGCGGCGACATTCAGTTGGCGATTACCGGCGCCACCTGCGCCTCCTGCGTGCGTTCCATCGAAACCGCCCTGGGCGGCGTGGCGGGGGTGCGCGAAGCGAGCATGAATCTGGCCGACCACAGCGCCCGGGTAAGCGGCCAGGCGGCGCCGCGCGATCTGATCCGCGCGGTGGAAAGCGCCGGCTACGGCGCCAGTGTGATCGACGATCCGCACCGCGCCGACCAGCAACGGGAAGAGCGTGAACAGGCCCACTACCGGCAGCTGCTGCGCCACACCGGTTACGGCCTGGGCGTAGGCGCGCCCCTGATGCTGTGGGGCCTGCTCGGCGGCAGCATGACGGTGCAGCCGGGCACCTGGAGCCAGGCGGCCTGGCTGGCGGTAGGCCTGATCACCCTGGTGGTACTGGCGGTGCCCGGCCGACCGTTCTTCGTAGGGGCCTGGAAAGCGCTGCGCCACCACAACGCCAACATGGACACGCTGATCGCGCTGGGTACCGGTACCGCCTGGCTGTACTCCATGGTGGTGGTGCTGGCACCGGGGCTGGTGCCGGAAGCGGCCCGCCATGTCTATTTCGAGGCCAGCGCCATGATCATCGGCCTGATCAGCCTGGGCCTGGCCCTGGAAGTACGTGCCCGGGGCAAGACCAGCGCCGCCGTGAAACGCCTGCTGGACCTGCGCGCCAAAACCGCCCGCGTGCTGCGTGACGGCGGCGAGCAGGACATCCCGGTGGAGCAGGTGGTGGCCGGCGACCGCGTGCGGGTGCGCCCGGGCGAAAAAATCGCCGTCGATGGTGAAGTGGAAGAAGGCAGCAGCCGGCTGGACGAATCCATGCTCACCGGCGAGCCGATGCCGGTGGCCAAGGGCCCCGGCGACAGCGTCGCCGCCGGCACCCTGAACGAGGGCGGCACGCTAATCTACCGGGCCACCCGCGTGGGCGCGGACACCGCCCTGGCACAAATCATCGAGCTGGTGAAAAAAGCCCAGGGCACCAAGCCGCCGATCGGACGTCTGGCGGACCAGGTCTCGGCGGTGTTCGTGCCCACCATCATGCTGATCGCGGTGGCCGCCGCCCTGGTCTGGTTCAATGTGGGCCCGCAGCCGCCGTTCTCGCACATGATGGTGGCGGCCACCACGGTGCTGATCATCGCCTGCCCCTGCGCCCTGGGCCTGGCCACGCCCATGTCGGTGATGGTGGGCGTCGGCAAGGCCGCCGAGCACGGCATCCTGATCCGCCAGGGCGAGGCCCTGCAGACCGCCGCCGATCTGGACACCGTGGTGCTGGACAAGACCGGCACCATTACCGAGGGCCGTCCGGCCCTGAGCCGGGTGCTGGCCGCCGACGGTGAGCAGGAAGACGACATCCTGGCGCTGGCCGCCGGCCTGGAAGCCGGCTCCGAACACCCGCTGGCGCGGGCGATTCTGGCCGCCGCCGAGGAACGGGGCCTGACGCCACCGTCGGTCAGTGACTTCCAGGCGCTCAATGGCAAGGGCGTCAGCGGACGGCTCGACGGCGTCACCCTGCGGCTGGGCAACCGCCGCTGGCTGGAACAGGAGGGCATCACCCTGGCGCTGGGGGACCAGGCCGACGCGCTCAGCCAGGACGCCGCCACGCCACTGTTCCTGGCCCGGAACGACCGGGTGATCGGCGTGCTGGGCGTCGCCGACCGCATCAAGGAGGACGCCACCGCGGCGATCCGCCGGCTGCGTGACCGGGGCCTCAGGGTGATCATGATCACCGGCGACATTCAGGCCAGCGCCGACGCCATCGCCCGTCAGGCCGGCGTCGACGAGGTGCTCGCCGAGGTGCTGCCGGAAGACAAGGCCCGCGAAGTGGAAAAACTGCAGAAGGAAGGCCGCAAGGTGGCCATGGTCGGCGACGGCATCAACGACGCCCCGGCCCTGGCCCAGGCGGATGTGGGGTTCGCCATCGGCACCGGCACCGACGTGGCCATTGAGTCCGCGTCCATTACGTTGATGAGCGGCTCCCTGCACGGCGTGGCCGACGCCATGGCGATCTCCCGGGCCACCCTGCGCAACATCAAGCAGAACCTGTTCGGCGCCTTCGTCTATAACAGCCTGGGCGTGCCAGTGGCCGCCGGCCTGCTCTACCCCTTCACCGGCTGGCTGCTCAGCCCGGTGATCGCCGGCGCCGCCATGTCGCTGAGCTCGGTAACCGTGGTCAGCAACGCCAACCGGCTGCGCTTCTTTAAGCCCGACAAAGCGGATCGCCGCACGGCGGATAGGAGGAATGAATCATGATCTGGTTGATCAATCTGTCCGGCCTGGCGCTGATGGCACTGATCGTCTGGTGGTTCTGGCTCGCCGGTGCCGGCAAGGCACGGCGCGCCACTCACGGCGCGGTGGATATTATTGTCGACGACGGGGTCTATGAGCCGGCGGTGATCGAGAGCAACGCCGGCGAGCCGCTGTCGCTGCGCTTCGAGCGCCGCGACGCCAGCCCCTGCGCCGAACAGGTGGTGTTCCACGGCCTCGACGTCAGCGAATATCTACCCGTGGGGGAGACCACCACGGTGACGCTGACGCCGGAGCAACCGGGCACCTACCGCTTTACCTGCCAGATGAATATGTACCAGGGCAAACTGATCGTTCACTGACACGAGGATAGAACCATGAAGCGTTTACTGACCGCCGCCGGCCTGCTGGTGGCCAGTTCCCTGGCCGTTGCCGAGACCCCCGAGGCCGGCACCCTGGAGGTGTATAAATCGCCGACCTGCGGCTGCTGTGAAAAATGGGCGGACCACATGCGCGATAACGGCTTCGACGTGGTCACCCACGACGTGCAGAACCTGCAGCCGATCAAGGAGAAAGCGCAGTTGCGTCCGGGGCTGGGCTCCTGCCACACCGCCTTTATCGACGGCTACGCCATCGAGGGCCATGTGCCGGCGGAAGACGTGCGCCGCCTTCTGGAGCAGAAGCCCGATGCCCACGGGCTGACGGTGCCCGCCATGCCGGTGGGGTCGCCCGGCATGGAGATGGGCGATCGGCAGGACGATTATCAGGTGCTGCTGTACGGCGAGGACGGCGTTAAGGTGTTTGCCGAGCATCCTTGAGGATTCGGGTCCGCGGCCCTGTGGGGAGCGGGCCGCTTGTGGGAGCGGGCCCCGCCCGCGAAAGGCAGGCGAAGCTTGCCGGCGGGATCCCAGAGACCTGTCTAACGGCAGCACAAACAGCGTCTCTGGCATCCTGCGGGGTGGCTGACGCCACCCTTTCGCTTGCAGGGCAAGCTCCCACAACCGGAGCCTCCTAATCCGTGGTGCGGCTGCGCAGGTATTCGACCAGCGCCGCGCGGCCCTGGGCGTCATCGCCCTGGTCCAGGGTTTCGGGGAAGTAGAAGGGATGCGGGGCCTGCTCGCCCCGGGCCGGGTCGAGCAGGCGATCAAGGCCGTCCCGGGCGTCATTGCCGCGCACCGAGCCGTCGTGGAGGAAGCGGGCTTTGCCGTCCAGGGCCAGCAGCAGCGGCTGGGCGAAGCCGCGCTGGCCGCCGCGCAGGGTGGCGTCGAGGGCGACCACGGAGTCGTCGTAGGCCGGCGCCGGGCCGCCGCGGGCGTCCTGGACGTCGCTGAAGTCACTCACCGTGGACCGTTCGAACAGCACCAGCAGCTCGTCGTTGTAGGCCGGGTACAGGGTTTCGATGGGGACCACCTCGGCGGAGACCGGCTGGTTGGGGTCGGCGGTGTGGCAGGCCACGCAGCCGGCGCCGCCGTCTTCCCGGCTGGTGGTGAACAGGGCGCGGCCGGCGGCCACCCGGTCGGCGTCCAGATCGTCGGGGGCGGCCGGTGCCGGCAGTTGGTCGGTGTAGGCGCGCAGGTCATCCAGTTTCTGCTGGGCGACGCGGCGGCCCACCGGGCCGGCCGGGGCGCCCACGGGCAGGTCGGTGCGTTCCACTTCGACGAACGGAATTACGTCGGTGGCCGCCATGCCCTCTGGAATCACGCCGGTGTCCCGCAGTACCGCTTCGTAGCGCCGGGCGATCTCGTCGCCCAGGCGGCCGGCGACCACGTTCAGAAAGGCGCGGCCGGATTCGGTGAGCAGGCTGGTGGGCTCCATGGCGACGGTGTAATCCAGATTGTTGAAGTCATCCACCTGCTCGAAGATGCCGGCGTGGCTGCCCGGCGCCGCCAGGTCGGTGCGGAAGAACGGCGGCGTGATGGAGGCGTTGCCGAAGCCGTCCGGGGTGCCGTCGAACGAGGTGCGCGGGTAGTAGCGCCGGATCTCGCCGTCCTGCTGGTAGGTGCCGGTGAGGTATTCGCGGGCGGCGGCGGTGGCTTCTTCGAGGGTGCCGTCGGCGGGAATACCGGCGAAATCGCCGCGCCCGACGGTGACGCCGTCATAGGGTTCCGGCTCCGGCCCGGAGGGCAGCAGACCGTCGAGCAGGCCGCCCGAGTCGTCGCCGGCGCCGGCGTCCGGCTGGTCCAGGCGGAGTTGCAGCAACGGCAGGTAGGCGAGCGGGTTATTGGCGGTGGCGAACAGCGCGCCCACATCCAGATCACGGGCGATGACGCCGTCCACCGGTTGCCCGGCGGACCCGGCGCCGGCCACGCCCGGGGCGAGCACCTCGCCGTCGGTGCTGGCGTGGCAGAGCGCGCAACTCACCCCGAGCCGGTCGCCGGCGGCCAGGTTGAGGCCGCCGCCGGTGAAGCCGTCGCTGCTGCCCAGGGGCTTGCGTTCGCCGTCGGCGCGGAACGGCACCAGCCCGATCACGGCGCCCTGGTTGAGCCAGGCGTTGAGGCGGGTCGGCTCCGCCAGCACCGTATCGGCCGGCTCGGCGCCGGCCTCGATGCGGGCGGCGGCGTTGCGCAGCGCCTCGGCCTGTTGCGGCTCAAGCGCGGCGGTGTTGATATTCAGCCCCATTTCCAGGGCCTGCAGCGGCGTCATGCCGCTGTCCTCGATGCCCTGGGGCAGGCGCATGGCGCTGGTCCAGAAACCCTGGTTGCCGAACGTCTCGAAGCGGAATATCTCGCGGCCACGGTCCACCGCCGTGGGGGCGGCGTCACGCTGTTGCGGCGCGTTGGCGGTGGTCTCTCCGCCGGAGCCACTGTCACCGCCACAGGCGCTTAATGCGAGCAAAGTGCACAGCGCCATCGCGGCGCCGCGCCCGGTGTGCATGGAAATACCTGACATTGTTGTTCTCCCGATACCTGCTTTTTATGCACAGAAAAAAAATCCGCGCGGGCGGATAAATAACCACAAAGTCTGGGAGAGTAATCAGAAAGGCCGGGGAGCGGCCACAGAGCCGGCGCCAAGTTTGCAATAAAGGAAGAAACAACACCTAAGTTTACCTGACGCGTATAAAAGGCATCATCACTCGACCCCAGGACCTGACGAGGACCCCATGCTTGCTGTAAACGATTGGCTGCTGTTGATCGGCGTGTGCGCCCAGGGCGCGATGACACCGGGGGCCAGCCTGGCGGTGGTGACCCGCCACACACTGCGCGGCTCGGCGCGGGCCGGGGTCGGTGCCGGGCTGGCCCACGCCGCCGGCATCGGCGTGTACGCGGTCGCCACGGTGGCGGGGCTGGCGGTGGTGTTGCGCGGCTTCCCGCAGCTGGAGATCGCGATCCGGCTGGCGGGGTCGCTGTTTCTGTTGTGGCTGGCGTTGGGCAGCTGGCGCGCCGCGCGGCGTCCGGCGCCGGAGCCGGACGCCGGGGCCGGCGGCAACGCGGTGCGCGACGGCTTTCTGATCGCGTTTCTGAACCCCAAGGTGGCGCTGTTTTTTCTGGCGCTGTTCAGCCAGTTCGTAAGCGCGGACATGGCCATGGCCGCCCGGGTGCAGGTGGCCGCCACGGCGGTGGTGATCGACGGTGGCTGGTACAGCCTGGTGGCGCTGTTGCTGGCGCGCGGGCCGGTGCTCGCGGCCCTGCGCCGGCACCACGGCAAGGTGGAGCGCGCCACCGCGATGGTGCTGGCGCTGGTCGCGGTGGCGGTCTGGCTTTAAGGCCCACGCGCGGCTGTTCCGTTAAAAACGGAACAGCAACCGCGCGAACCAGCTCTTGAGGTAGGCGGTTTCCGGAATCGCCGGGTGCACCGGGTGATCCGGCCCCTGCCCTTCGAAGCCGATCACCTGCATTGAGCGGTCGATGTGCCGGGCGGAGGAGCGCACCACGTCGAGCAGTTTGTCCGCCGGCAGATGCATGGAGCAGGACGCGGAAATCAGATAGCCGCCGGGCTTCACCAGCCGCACCGCCAGTTCGTTGATGGCGTGGTAGCCCGCCAGGCCGTTCTTGAAATCCTTGCGGCGTTTGATGAAGGCGGGCGGATCCAGAATCACCAGGTCGAACTTTTCGCCGTCGGCGAGCAGCTGCTTCATGGCGGTGGTGGCGTCGCCTTCCAGGGTGCGCAGCTGCTCCGCCACGCCGTTCATTTCCGCGTTGCGGTGCATGTATTCCAGCGCCAGCGACGAGCTGTCGATGCCGGTCACTTCGGCGGCACCGGCCATGGCCGCCTGCACGCCCCAGCCGCCGCAGTAGGCGAACACATCCAGCACCCGGGCACCCTTGGCCAGCGGCGCCATGCGTGCCCGGGCGCTACGGTGATCGAAAAACCAGCCGGTCTTTTGCCCTTCGCGCAACGGCGCCTGGAAACGGCCGCCGTTCTCGTGCAGTTCCACGCTTTCCGGCACCTCGCCTTTGAGCGCACGGGTGTAGAGCGGCAGGTCTTCCAGTTCACGCACGCCGGCTTCGTTTTTGACCACGATATTGGCCGGCGACAGCACCGCGTCCAGGGCCGCCGCCACGGTGTCCAGATGGGCCTCCATGCCGGCGGTGCCCGCCTGCATCACCAGCGTGTCCTGGTAGCGGTCCACCACCAGCCCGGGCAGGCCGTCCGCCTCGCCGTGCACCAGCCGGTAGCCGGGCTGCGGATAGAGCGTCTCGCGCAACGCCAGCGCCTGCTCGATGCGCTTCTTGAAGAAACTCCGCGACGGTTCCTGTTTCACGTCACGGCTGTACAGGCGGGCGGCGATCAGTGAATTGGGGCTCATAAAGGCCCGGCCGAGCGCCTTGCCGCGGCTGTCTTCCACCACGCAGGCGGTGCCGGCGGGCAGGCTCTTGAGCGGGCTGTGAGCGGTATCCACTTCGTTGGCGTAGATCCATTCATGGCCGGCCTTGAGGCGGCGTTCCTCGTTTTTCTTGAGGCGCAGAATCGGGGTGTCGTCGGTCATGGGGTCGCTCGCGCAAAAGCGGCAGTTTATCACGACGATGCCTCCATTGAGTCTTCATTAAGAGCATCGCACGCGCGGACATACCCTTTGGTATGCGCGCGCCTCCAGGCTGGGCTACACTCGGTCGGGTAAAGCCGCTTGCCCTTCCAGTACGGCCAGCACCGGATAATAACGAAACCGGCGTTCCTAACCGGCACGCCTCCGAGGATCACCATGCGTTTTTTCCAGCAGCGTCCCCCTTTTGTTCTGATGGTGGCCACCGGCGCCCTGTGCACCGTGGTGGTGTTGGTGTTCGCGCGCCTTTGTTACGGGCTGGTGCTGCCGGCCATGCGCGACGGCCTGGGGCTGAGCTACGCCCAGGCCGCCAACCTGAGCACCGCCACCGCGCTCGGCTATCTGCTGCTGGTGATGGTCGCCGGGGTGTTCGCCGCCCGTTTCGGCGGCAAGCAGTCGGTGTTGCTGGGGCTGGTGTTGGTGACGCTGGGCTTTATCGGTCTCAGTCAGGCCAGCGACTACCGGGTATTGCTGGCGCTGATGGTGATGCTCGGCATGGGCACCGCTTTCGGCTACACCCCCCTCATTTCATTGCTGGCCAACACCTATCCGAAACGGCGCGGTTCGGTGATCGGCTTCACCAACAGCGGCGTGGGCGCGGGCATGCTTCTGGCCGGCGCGCTGGTGCCGGCGCTCACCCAGGCGGACACCGGCGACGGCTGGCGCCATGTGTGGCTGAGCTTCGCCGCCGGCGGCGCCCTGGTGGCCACCCTGGTGCTGTTGTTCCTGCGCAATCCGGAACGGCCCATGGCCGCCAGCACCGACGCCGCCACCGGCGTCAGCGGGCCCGGCGAGCCGATCTTCCGTAACCCGCACGTGGTCACCGTGGGGTTGGTGTACGGCGTGCTGGGGCTGACGTATATCGTGCAGGTCACCTTCATGTACAGCTTCGCGCTGGACGGCGGCCTGACCGCGCTGAACGCCGGCCACCTGGTGTCGCTGATGGGTATTTTGTCGATCTTCGCCGGCCCGGTCTGGGGCTGGCTGGCGGACAAGCTGGGCTATTCCAACGGCCTGGTACTGTCCATGTCGTTGTCGCTGCTGGCCACGGCGTTGCCGGTGATCTGGCCGCAACCCTGGGCATTCGCCGCCCATTTCGTGATTCTCGGGCTGTGCGTGGCCGGCCTGTTCACGTCGATTCTGGCGGCGTCCACGGAAACCGTGCCGGCCCACCAGGCGCCGGTGGCGGTGAGCTTCGTCACACTGTTCTACGCCACCGGTCAGTTCCTGGGTCCGGCCCTGGCCGGGCTGGTGGTGGAGTGGACCGACGGTTTCCGGGTGGCCTTCGCGGGCAGCTGTCTGGTGATGGTGGGCGGCGTCTATCTTTGCTGGCGCACCCGCCGTCATCAGGGCTATCGGCCGGCACCGGCCACCGCCTGCCCCGCCGGCGAATAAGCGCCCGGCGGACGGCCGCTCTCCCAATCCAGAAGCCAGGCCTTGCGCCCCACTCCGCCGGCGTAACCGGTCAAGGATCCGTTGGCGCCCACCACCCGATGGCAAGGAACCAGCAAAGACCAGGGGTTTCGTCCCACCGCGGCGCCCACGGCACGTACCGCCGCCGGGCGCCCCAGGCGCGCCGCCAGGTCGCCGTAGGTCCAGGTCTCGCCGGCGGGAATGCGCCGCAGCGCCGCCCATACCGCCTGCTGGAAGGCGGTGCCCCTTTGCGCCAACGGCAGATCGAAGCCGGCCCGCCCGCGGTCCTTGAAGTAACCGCGCAGTTGATCGGCGGCGCGGGCCAGCAGCGGGTTCTCCGGGCGGAGGGCCCAGCCGGTGGGATCCGGATGGTATTTCTGGCCCTCGAACCAGATGCCCAGCAAGGCCCGCTCGTCGGCGGCCACCAGCATGGCCCCCAGCGGGCCGGGAATCGCTACATAGTCCGTCATTGCCACTCTCCTTATTGCTGACCTGATTGCTGCCCTTTTTCCAGGCTTTGCCAAAGATGCATGACCGCATAGGCCCGCCAGGGGCGCCAGGCCTCGGCGCGTTCCCGGGCACGGGCCGGGGAGGTCTCGCCGAGGGCCTTGAGCACGCCGTAATCGGCGGCGGGAAAGGCATCCGGCCAGGCCAGGGCGCGCATCGCCAGATACTGGGCGGTCCAGTCACCGATGCCCGGCAGCGCCTGCAAGCGCGCCAGGGTCTCTTCCACCGCGGCGCCCGGCGCCAGTACCAGATCGCCGTCGGCGCAGGCGCGGGCGAGCACCTGTATCGCCTTCACCCGGGTGCGGATAATGCCCAGCCCGCCCAGCGTATCGGCGCCGCTGTCCGCCACCCGGGCGGCGTCCGGGAAGGTATGAGTGAGGCCGGCAAACGGGGTGGCCAAGGGTTCGCCCAGCTCAGCGGCCACCCGTCCGGCCAGGGTGCAGGCGGCACGTACCGTGATCTGCTGGCCGAGCACCGTGCGCACCGCCGCTTCAAAACCGTCAAAGGCGCCGGGCACGCGCAGCCCCGGATGGGTATCGGCGAGGGCGCCGAGTCGGGCGCTCACCTCCTCCGGCTGGCAGCCGAGATCAAACAGCCGCTGTAGTCGCCCCAATACTTCCGGTACCACCCGCGCCAGCGACGCGGACAGGGTCACCGCCAGCAACGGCCGGCCCGGTAGCGCCCGCACCGCCAGCCAGCCGCGTACGGTGTCGCCGTCCCGGGGCAGCGCCACCGTGCGGCGATATACGCCGTCGACCACCGACTCGACGCCGGCGATGGCGCGCTGACCGAGAAACGCCAGCAGACGGGTCCAGTCCAGGGGCGGTCGGTAGGCGAGTTGAAAATCCAGGTTGTCCTGGTAACGGCGTCCGGGCCGGCGCCGCAACTGCGACGGCCGCAGCCGGTAGCGCTGGCGGAACAGCGCGTTGAAGCGGCGCACGCTGCCGAAGCCGGCGGCCAGGGCCACCTCGGTGACCGGCAGGCCGGTATCGGTGAGCAGCCGCTTGGCCAACAGCAGGCGCTGGGTCTGGGCGTAGGCCACCGGGGAAACGCCGAACGCGTCACTGAAGGTCCGCCGCAGGTGGCGGTCGCTGACACCCAGTTCCGCCGCCAGGGCGCTGAGGTGATTGTCGGTGAGACCGCCTTCATCGATGCGCGCCGCCACCGCGCGCGCCAACCGGCCCCGGGCGTCGACGCTGGCGTGGCCGGGGGCCAGCTCCGGACGGCAGCGCAGGCAGGGCCGATAGCCGTCCGCTTCGGCGGCGGCGGCACTGGGGAAAAAGCGGCAATTGTCCCGGCGCGGAATACGCGCCGGGCACACCGGACGGCAATACACCCCGGTGGTCACCACGGCGACGAAGAACTGCCCGTCGAAGCGGGCATCGCGGGCGGTCAGCGCCTGATAACACACATCGTCATTGATCCACATGGGGCCATCATAGACTTTGCGGGGGGAACCGACTCGCCGTTTTCGGACCTGGGTGTGGGAGCTTGCCTGCCCGCTCTGTCAGGAAGACTCAGCCCCATAACCTTTCAGGAACACCCGCACCACCTCGCGGACGTGAGCCGTGGCTTCCCGCTCGGTGGGTGCCTCGCCGCAGCCGATCACCAGCTGCATATGGCGACAGCTTTGCAGCATGCCGAAGAACAGTTCCGCGGCGGCGGCGGGGTCGTCCAGGCGGACCAGATCCATCTCCCGGGCCTCGGCGAGCATGCGCTCCATTTCCGAGAGGGTGCGTTCCGGGCCGGCCTCGAAGAACAGCCGTGCCATCTCGGTGTCCTGGCCGGCCAGACTGGCCATGAGACGTTCCAGGGCAATCGCCTCTTCGCTGTTGATCAGGGTGACGAAGGCCTGCCCGATGCGCTCGAGCACGCCGGCTAGGTCGTCCCCAGGCCGCAGCGAAAACATCGGGAAGGGCATCATGCCTTCGCATTTGGCTTCCACGGCGGCGGCGAACAGCGTCGCCTTATCGGAGAAGTGGCTGTAGACGGTGAGCTTGGAGACCCCGGCCTCGGCGGCCACCGCGTCCATGCTGGTGCCGGCGAAGCCCTGGGAGATGAATAACGCCTTGGCGGCGTCGAGAATCGCCTCGCGCTTGGCCGGATCCTTGGGCCGTCCGCGCAGAGCCGTCTGGGAATCAGTACCGGGCATGCTTCTCCAAACCTTCAGCCAAACCACACATTATGGCCCCAAGAGATAGTGGACCAAAGAGTTCAATAAACTTACTATACCGGCGAGTATAGCATTACCCGGGCGCGGTCGGCGCCCTATTTTACGTCATTCCACAACCATGCTCTGGGGGTTTCCGGCATGTCACCTTATCCGCTGTTCGCTTTACTGCCGCTGGCTTTGCTGCTCGCCGCCTGTTCCCCGGCCGAGCCTGAAAGCGACACCGCCCCGCGTCCGGCGCTGGTGGTCCAGCCCGGTACCGGCGACGCCCTGCGCGACATCTACCCCGGCGAGATACGCGCCCGCTACGAACCGGAGCTGGCGTTTCGCATCGGCGGCAAGATCAGCCGCCGCATGGTGACCGTGGGCGACCGGGTGGAGGCCGGCCAGCCGCTGGCCGAGCTGAACGCCGAGGACGTGGGCCTGGAACTGGACGCGGCCCGCGCCCGGGTGGCGTCGGCCCGTTCGGATCAGCGGCTGGCGCGCAGCGAGCTGGAGCGTTACCGCGCCCTGCTCGACCGGCAGGTGATCAGCCAGTCCCAGTTCGATTCGGTGGAGAGCCGCGCCGACGCCAGCGACGCGCAACTGGAGCAGGCCCGCGCGCAACTCAAGGTGGCCCGCAACCAGGCCGGCTACGCGGTGCTGGAGGCACCGGAAACCGGCGTCATCGCGCAGCGCCTGGCGGAAGCCGGCCAGGTGGTGGCGGCCGGCCAGGCGGTGTTCGTGCTGGCCGTGGACGGCGACCGCGAGGTGGCCATCGACCTGCCGGAACAGGACGTGAAACGGTTCAAGGTGGGTGACGAAGTGACCATCGAGCTGTGGTCGCGGCCCGGCGAACCTTTCCCGGGCCGCATCCGCGAGCTGGCGCCGGCGGCGGACCCCGGTTCGCGCACCTTCGAGGCCCGCGTCGCCTTCGATAACGACAGCGCCGGGGCCGAACTGGGCCAGAGCGCGCGGGTCCTGGTGGACCACGCCAACGGCGGCGCCGACACCCTCACGGTACCGCTGGCGGCGGTCACCGCCGACCAGGGCGAGCCCTTCGTGTGGGTGGTGGACCCGGATAACCTGACCCTGGTGAAAACCCCGGTCCGCATCGGCGCTTACCGCGAGGACCGCGTGCCGGTGCTGCAAGGTCTCTCAGCGGACGACTGGGTGGTGGCCGCCGGCACCCAGGTACTTCGGGAAGGGCAGACAGTGCGCCCGGTGGACCGGCGTAACCGTCAGATCAGCCTGGGCGATGGCCAGGACGGTGGCCAGGAGGGCGGAGAGTAACCATGCGCTTTAATCTCTCCGAATGGGCCCTGCGAAACCGCGCCCTGGTGCTCTATGCGATGATTCTGCTGGGCGCCCTGGGGGCTATTTCCTACTCGCAGCTGGGGCAAAGCGAAGACCCGCCTTTCACCTTTAAGGTGATGGTGGTGAACACCGTCTGGCCCGGCGCCAGCGCCGAGGAGGTAAGCCGCCAGGTCACCGAACGCATCGAAAAGAAACTGATGGAGACCGGCGACTACGACCGCATCACCTCGTTCTCCCGGCCCGGCCAGTCCCAGGTGCTGTTCGTGGCCCGCGACGACATGCACTCCTCGGAAATTCCGGATCTCTGGTACCAGGTGCGCAAGAAGGTCGGCGACATCAAGCATACCCTGCCGCCGGATGCCCAGGGGCCGTTTTTCAATGACGAGTTCGGCACCACCTTCGGCAACATCTACGCCCTCACCGGCCCCGGCTTCGACTACGCACTGATGAAGGACTACGCCGAACGCCTGCAGCTCGCGCTGCAGCGCGTGGAAGACGTGGGCAAGGTGGAACTGGTCGGCGTCCAGGACGAGAAAATCTGGGTGGAGCTGTCCAACACCAAGCTGGCGTCCCTGGGCATTCCCATGGGCGCGGTACAGCAGGCGCTGCAATCACAGAACGCGGTGGCCCGGGCCGGCTTCTTCGAAACCCCCAGCGACCGCGTACGTCTGCGGGTGTCCGGCCAGTTCCGTTCGGTGGACGAGATCCGCCGCTTTCCCATCGACGTGAACGGACGCACCCTGCGCCTGGGCGACATCGCCGAGGTGTTCCGCGGCTTCAGCGACCCGGCCGAACCGCGCATGCGCTTTCTGGGCGAAAACGCCATTGGTCTGGCGGTGTCCATGAAGGAAGGCGGCGACATTCTCGCCCTGGGCGACAGCCTGGACGCCGAATTCAAGCGCCTGCAGGGCACGCTGCCGGCGGGCCTGACGCTGAGCAAGGTGTCCGACCAACCGGCGGCGGTGGAGGCCGGCGTCGGCGAGTTCGTGCAGGTGCTGATCGAAGCCCTGGTGATCGTGCTGCTGGTGAGTTTCTTCTCGCTGGGCGCGCGCACCGGCCTGGTGGTGGCACTGTCGATTCCGCTGGTGCTGGCGATGACCTTCGCGCTGATGCACTACTTCGACATCGGCCTGCATAAGATTTCCCTGGGGGCGCTGGTGCTGGCGCTGGGCCTGATGGTGGACGACGCCATCATCGCCGTGGAAATGATGGCGATTAAAATGGAGCAGGGCTTCAGCCGTTTAAAGGCGGCCGGCTTCGCCTGGACCAGCACCGCCTTCCCGATGCTCACCGGCACGCTGATCACCGCCGCCGGCTTTCTGCCCATCGCCACGGCCGAGTCCGGTACCGGCGAATACACCCGTTCGATTTTCCAGGTGGTGACGCTGTCGTTGCTGGTGTCCTGGATTACCGCCGTGGTGTTCGTGCCCTACCTGGGCGACAAGCTGCTGCCGGACCTGGCCCGCCGCGACGCGGACGGCAAGGTGCACGACCCCTATCAGAAACCCTTCTACCAGCGCTTCCGGCGGCTGGTGCTGTGGTGCGTGCGCTACCGCAAGACGGTGATCACCCTGACGCTGCTGATCTTCGTCGGCTCCCTGGCCCTGTTCCGGCTGGTGCCGCAGCAGTTCTTCCCGCCGTCGGCGCGGCTGGAGCTGATGGTCGACCTGAAATTGCATGAGGGCGCGTCCCTGGAAGCCACCCAGGCGCAGGCGGAACGGCTGGAGAACATGCTCGCCGACAACCCGGACATCGACCATTACGTGGCCTATGTGGGCGCCGGCTCGCCGCGCTTTTACCTACCGTTGGACCAGCAACTGCCGGCGGCCAGTTTCGCCCAGTTCGTGGTGCTCACCGACAGCATCGAGCAACGCGAGCGGATCCGTAGCTGGCTGATCGACACCATGCGCGAACAGTTCCCCACTCTGCGCAGCCGGGTGTCGCGCCTGGAAAACGGCCCGCCGGTGGGCTACCCGATTCAGTTCCGGGTGTCCGGCGAACATATTCCCCAGGTCCGTGAACTGGCCCGTGACGTGGCCGCGGTGGTGCGCGACAACCCGGCGGTGACCAACGTGCATCTGGACTGGGAAGAGCCCAGCAAGGTGGTGCGCCTGAACATCGACCAGGACCGGGCGCGGGCACTGGGGGTGAATACCTCCGACCTGTCCCGGGCGCTACAGAGCTCCTTGTCCGGCGTGGCGGTGAGCCAGTACCGCGAGGACAACGAGTTGATCGACGTGGAGGTGCGCGGCGACGTCCGCGAGCGCGAGGCCCTGGGGCAGCTAGGCAACCTGGCGGTGCAGACCGAAACCGGCCGCAGCGTGCCGCTCAATCAGGTGGCGACGCTGGAGTATGGCTTCGAGGAGGGCATCATCTGGCACCGCGACCGGCTGCCCACGGTGACCGTGCGCGCGGACATTTACGGCGACGAGCAACCGGCCACGCTGGTGAATCAACTGCTGCCCAAACTGCAAGGCGTGCGTGACGCCCTGCCGCCGGGTTATCTGCTGGAAGTGGGTGGCACGGTGGAGGAATCCGCCCGGGGTCAGAGCTCGGTGAACGCCGGCCTGCCACTGTTCGTGCTGGTGGTGATCACCCTGTTGATGCTGCAGCTGCGCCGCTTCTCGCTGACCACCATGGTGTTCCTCACCGCGCCGCTGGGCCTGATCGGCGTGACCCTGTTCCTGCTGCTGTTCGGCGAGCCGTTCGGCTTCGTGGCAATGCTCGGCACCATCGCGCTGACCGGCATGATCATGCGCAACTCGGTGATCCTGGTGGATCAGATTGAGCAGGACATCAGCCAGGGCCGCAGCCAGTGGGACGCGATCATCGAGTCCACGGTGCGCCGCTTCCGGCCCATTGCCCTGACCGCGCTGACCGCCGTGCTGGCGATGATTCCGCTGTCACGCAGCGACTTCTTCGGGCCCATGGCGGTGGCGATCATGGGCGGGCTGATCGTGGCCACCGCCCTGACCCTGCTGTTCCTGCCGGCGCTCTACGCGGCCTGGTTCCGGGTCCAGGAGACCCACAACGACGAAGCGGTTACTCGGTAAAGCGGACGCCGTCGAACACCGTCTGCAGTGTTTCCAAGGCCTCGGTCTGGCGGTCCGCCGCCTGACCCTGGCCGCCACTGCCGCTGGCGATCAGATCGATGGCGTAGCAGGACTCGGTGTAGGTGGCGCGGTAACTTCGGATGGTGGTGTATTGGTCGCCTTCGGTGCGCGTCACATCAAAGCGAGTGAACGCCACATCATCAATGGTCCGCGTTTGCTTGCTCTCTTGAGTCACGCCCTCGGGCAGATCCTTACAGTGGGTGAGCGCCTTGGTGTTGCGGCTGGCACCGAGCTGGAAGCGCGCGTCCACGTCACCGGGCACTTTTAATGTCAGCAGGCGCCGGCCTTCCTGACCGTCGGCGAAGGCGTGCCATTGCCGCCCTTCCTTCCCGTCTTCGGAGGCCACCTTTTGCACGTGGCCGGGGTAGTCCACGGCGATGCGGAAGTCGGTGTTGGTGAAGGTGGCGGCATCCTCGCCGGTGGCCGCCGCGCCCGGCTTCTGAGCCGATTGGTAGGCGCCGCCGGCCTCCTCCTCACTGCCGTCAGCGGGGCCGCCGGGCTGATCGTTGCCCATGCTTTCCCCGGACCGACCTTCTTCAATAGGCGGATGGGGCACGGTGTCTTCGTTGTCCGCCCCCTTGTTGGTGTCGTCTTCTTCCGGCGGCTGGCAGCCCGCCAGAAACAATGTGCCGGTGAGCGTACCGGCGGCCAGTAAAATGGTGAGATTACGCATGGTGTCACTCCTTTCAGGGTACCGGCTGCCTTCCTTGGGCAACCACGAATCACATCCTTCATGCTACGCCCCCGCCGCGCCGGACAACGCCCCCGCTTAACACTGTTTAACAGCGGTGCCTTGGTTCACGTTAAACTCGTGCCCCTTGAACGGAGGTAAAGCGTGGAACTGGAACTGTCGCTGTTACTGATGCTGGGCGGGATCGCCCTGCTGGCCGGCTTTATCGATACCCTGGCCGGCGGTGGCGGTCTGCTGACCCTGCCGGCGCTGCTGCTGGCCGGCCTGAGCCCGGTCAACGCGCTCGCCACCAACAAGCTGCAGGGCACGTTCGGCTCCGGCATGGCCACCTTCATGCTGCTGCGCCGGCGCCGCTTCGCCGAGACCCTGGCGGGTCTGAGGCGGCCGTTCCTGTGGTCGCTGGGCGGCAGCGCCGTGGGCACGGTGTTGGTACAGCTCACCGACAGCCAGGCACTGCGGGTGCTGGTGCCGGTGGTGCTGGCCGTGATCGCTTTGTATTTTCTGTTCAGCCCCGGCGCCGGCGGCGTGCAGCGCGCGCCGCGTCTTGCCGCGTCTCTGTATGATCGCACCCTGGTGCCGGTGATCGGTTTCTACGACGGCTTCTTCGGGCCGGGCACCGGTTCGTTTTTTTCGCTCACCGGCGTGGCCCTGCGCGGCCAGGATCTGGTCACCGCCACGGCCCAGGCCAAGGCGCTGAATTTCGCCAGCAACATCGCCTCGGTGACGCTGTTCGTAGTGGGCGGCAAGGTGCTGTGGGTCACCGGCGCGGTGATGATGGTCGGGCAAATGGTCGGCGCCTGGCTGGGTTCACACGCGGTGCTGCGCGGAGGGGCGCCACTGATCCGGCCGCTGATCGTGATCGTCTGCCTGGCCATGCTGCTGCGCTATCTGCTGGTCTGAGCGGCGGTCGCTTGATTCCTGACCCACGGGTCATACACTGATGACGCCATAATACCAACGAGCTCGGGACCTTCCTCATGGGTGACATATCCAGGCGTGATTACCGTCGGCCGGACGGCGAGACCCGATACTGGCCGATGGGCCCGTTCAAACTCCGTCTCCCCTTCCTGCATTACCGTTTTGAATGGCCCGATTATTTCCAGGGCCTGCTGATGTGCGCGGTGGATCTGGCCGCGATTCCGCTGATGACCGAGTTGCTAGGCATGCCGTTCGAAGCGGCGCTGGCGGTGGTGCTGCTGAACGGCTTTCTCTATTTGCTGCATCACCTGCTGGGCGATCCGGTGGTGCCCGGCTGGATCACCCCGGCGATTCCTCTGCTTATGGCCTACTGCGCCAGCTTTCCCGAGGGGCCGGACCGGGTGCACGCCCTGATCGCGTTCCAATTGTTACTGGGTGTGTTCTGTATCGGGCTGGGCGCCACCGGGTTATCGAGGCGGGTGGTGAGCCTGGTGCCGCCGGCGATCAAGGCCGGCATTATCATGGGCGCCGGCATCGCCGCGGTGATCTCGGTGTTCGAGGTGGGCGGCCGGTTCGAGAGCTTCCCGTGGACCATTTCCATCGCCATCGGCATTGCCTTTTATCTGATCTTCTCCAAGCATTTCGCGGTGCTGAAAACCCGCAACGCTTTCTGGAGCACCCTGGGCAAACTGGGTATTTTTCCCATCATCGCCCTGGCCATCGTGCTGGCGCCGTTGTTCAGCGAAGCCCCCTGGCCGACCATCGAATGGGGCTTCACCACACCGGACTTCGCCACCCTGTGGAATGAGTACACGGTGTTCGGCCTGGGCCTGCCCTCGCCGCAAATGTTCCTGCAGGCGATTCCCACCATGCTGGCGGCCTACATCGTGCTGTTCGGCGACGTGCTGCAGGGCAAGGCGCTGCTTAAGGAGGCGGACGCCAGCCGCCAGGATGAGAATGTGGACTACAATCCCGACCGGGCCCACATGATCTTCGGCGGCCGCAACGCCACCATGAGTATCATCGGCCCGGACGTGGCCATGTGCGGTCCGCTGTGGGCCGCCATGCACGTGGTGATCGTGGAGCGCTTCAAGGAAGGCCGCAAAGCGATGGATTCGATCTTCGGCGGCGCCGGCTCGTTCCGCTGGGGTACCAACACCGGCCTGCTCCTGATGCCCATTGTCAGCCTGGTGGAACCGATCCTGGGCGTGGCCCTGGCGCTGACGCTGCTGATCCAGGGCTACGTGAGCGTGCGTATCGGTATTCTCGAAGCGCGCAGCCAGCGCGATCTCGGCATCGCCGGGGTGGTCGCCGCGGTGCTGGCCACCAAAGGGGCTACCTGGGCGTTCGCCGTCGGCGTGGCGCTGTGCATCCTGATTTACGGTCGCCGCTTCTTCAGCGGCGAGAACGACCAGACCTTTACCAAGGACAACGACGAGGAAACCCCATGAAAACCCGTGCCGCAGTACTTCGTGAAATGGGCGCCCAGCGCCCGTTCAAGGACTCCCAGCCACTGAAAATCGAAGAGGTGGAACTGGACGCCCCCGGCCACGGCGAGATTCTGGTGCGGGTGCGCGCCGCCGGCCTGTGCCACTCCGACCTGTCGGTGATCGACGGCAACCGGCCCCGGCCGCTGCCCATGGCGCTCGGCCACGAAGCCGCCGGTGAAGTGGTACAGGTGGGCGACGGCGTCGGCGACCTGGAAGTCGGCGACCATGTGGTGTTTTCCTTCGTGCCCAGCTGCGGCACCTGTGATTACTGCCTGGGCGGCCGCGCGGCGCTGTGCGCGCCCGGCGCCAAGGCCAACAACGAGGGCGTCCTGCTGGGCGGCGACCGCCGCCTGCACCAGGGCGACACCACCATCAACCACCATCTGGGTGTGTCCGGCTTCGCCGAGCACGCGGTCACCTCGCGCCGGTCGGCGGTGAAGATTCCCAAGGACCTGCCCTTCGACATCGCCGCGGTGTTCGGCTGCGCGGTGCTCACCGGCATGGGCGCGGTGGTGCACACCGCCGGGCTGCGCGCCGGTCAATCGGTGCTGGTGGTGGGCCTGGGCGGCGTGGGTCTGTCCGCGGTGCTGGGCGCGGTGGCCGCCGGCGCGCGTCAGGTGATCGCCGCCGACATCGCCGAGGACAAGCTGGCGCTGGCCAAATCCATGGGCGCCACCCACGTGGTCAACTCCAAGGACGCCGACGCGGTGCAGCAGGTCAAGGACATCAGCGGCGGCGGCGTGGACATCGCCGCCGAGTTCGCCGGCGTCGGCCCGGCGCTGGAATTCGCCTTCGCCGCCACCGGCAAGGGCGGCAGCACGGTCACCGCCGGCCTGCCCCACCCGGATACGCGCCTGGCGATCAGCCCGGTGCAGATGGTCGCCGAGGAACGCCGCTTCCTGGGCTCCTACCTGGGCGGCCATGTGCCGGCGCTGGATATCCCCGAGTACATCGCGCTGTATCAGGCCGGCCGCCTGCCGGTGGACAAGCTGCTCACCCACCGCATGAAGCTGGAAGACATCAACGAAGGCTTCGACCGGCTCGCCGACGGCGACGCCATCCGTCAGGTGATCCTGTTCGATTGATGGCCATTCCGAGGTTGCGACAGGTGTGTCTGGTGGCACCGGAACTGGCGGCGCCGGAGCAGGCGCTGACCGCCGTGCTCGGCGCGGCGCCCTGCCACCGGGACCCGCACCTGGCCCGCTACGGTCTGGAGAACGTGATCTTCCGGCTCGACAATCGTTTTATCGAAATCGTCGCGCCGATTGAGGACGGCACCGCCGCCGGACGTTTCCTGGCACGCGGTGACGGCCAGGGCGGCTATATGGCGATCTTCGATTGCGACGATCCGGAACGCCGCGCCGCCGAGGCCGAAGCGCTGGCGGTGCCGGTGGTGAACCGTATGCGGGTGGACGACTACCTGGGGGTGCAATTGCATCCCAAAGCCTGCCGGGCGGCGATGATCGAGTTCAACCGCACCGAGGGCGGCGAGGCTCTGGACGGCCCCTACTGGCCCGCCGGGCCCGACTGGCAAGCGGCACCGCGCCCCACCCCGCCCTGCCGTCTGCACGCCGTCACCCTGGAGAGCCCCACGCCCGAAGATCTGGCCACGCATTGGGGCCGCCTGCTGGGCCTGACGGTGAGCGACGGCCACCGCGCCGACGCCGGCGGCGTCATTCTGCGGTGCCAGAAAGGACGGCGGGAGTGCCTGAGTGGACTATCACTGCACAGCGCCGACCCGGACACCTTGCTGGCGCGGGCCGCCGCCCAGGGGCTGGCGGTGGCCGGGAACAGCTTCCAACTGGCCGGCGTGCACTGGCACCTCACTCGCGAATAACGCGCGACTAGCCCAGCTTCTTGAGCATGGCGCCCATCATTTCGTGAATCTTGTTGACCGCTTTCAGCGGCCGCACCATCACCTTGAAGTCATCAATGCGGCCGTCTTCGTCGCAGTGAATCATGTCGATGCCGTTGAGCTGGATGCCGTCCAGCACGGTGGTGAACTCCAGCACCGCATTGTGGCCGTCGAGGATTTCCCGCGCGTAACGGAAATGCTCGTTGTTGAGCGTGTGCAGGGCGGCGGTGAGATACAGCTTGGTGATCGCCTTGCCTTCCTGGGGGGTGTGCACCACCGGCGAGTGGAACACCACGTTGTCGGCGAGGAGGTCGTCGAGCGCCTCGGCGTCCTTGGCGTCCACCAGCCGGTGCCAGCGTTCGATGGTCTGCTCGATCATGGCGATGTCCTGTGTTGTTGTTGGAAGGCTCAACATAGCCCGGCCGGGAAGCCGGGCGCCATGGTGGTTTGCGTCGAGAATCAGGCCGCGCCGATGCTCTCGGCCTTGACCTCGAAATAGTCGTACAGACTGTCCAGGGCGGCGCGCAAGGTGGCGCCCTGCAGGCTGAGGCGCGCCATCAGTTCTTCCAGGGCGTCCTCGGCATTGATGTTGTCGATGTTCTCCTGGATCAGATCCAGCGGCTTAAGCCGCTTAACCGCCAGATCCTGCTGCAGGTCGAACTCCATCTCGTCGTTCCAGCACAGGTTCACTTTCACCGCCGCCAACTGCTCCAGGTGCGCGAGAATTTCCTCGCGGCCCAGGTCCAGGGCGGTGATGCGCACGCTGGCGCCGTCGCCGTCCTTGAATTCGCAACGGTCGCCGATGGTGAAACCTTCCGGCAGCGACGCCGGGTCGCGCAACCATTCTCCAAACGCCGCGGTGGTGGCGCTGGCCGCTGCGGGGCGGGTCACCGGCAGCGAGTCCACCGCCTTGCGCAGGGCGGCGACGATTTGTTCGGCGCGGCTGTCCGAGGCGCTGTCCACCAGAATGCGGCGGCGCTCCAGGTCGATCAGCACGCCCGTGCGGCGCGAGCGCGTAAAGGCGCGCGGCAACAGTTCAAAGGTGATCTGATCCTTCAGCTCGGCACGCTCGCGGCGGCCCACCGGACGACCTTCCTGCTCACGAATCTGCTCCACCTTCTCATCCAGTTCTTCCTTGATCACCGGCCCCGGCAAAAGGCGGGCGATTTCCTGATGGACGCAGTAGAGAAAGCCGTCCGCCACCACCACCATGCGGTCTTCGCCCTTGAGAGGAGGCACGAACCCCTCGCTGCTCAGGCTCTGCCGGCCGCAAGGCGGACAACGGTGTTCGTCGAGACGCTCTTCCAGCTCCGCCGCCGACCAGGGGAAGGGCTCCGCGCCCAGGAAAACGGTGAGATTCTTGATCCACATAACTAAGGGGTATCCGGAAACGAGGTTGGCAAAGGGCGCTCACATTAGCCCACGGCCGGATCGCTCTCAAGGGCGCTGTTGGGTCAAGCGGGCTTCTTCAGTTTGCCGCCATGAACACGTTTCCTTCACGGGGTCGCGACTGCCGGTCCTTGATAGTGACCGGTTAGAGCGAATTTATTTGACATGGCACGGGGATATCGCAAACCTCGAAAGCCGAAAACAACAACCGCCAAGCCTCGGGAGAGAGAACATGCTAGGCCAAATGATGAACCAGCCGCTGTTGATCAGCGCACAGATCGCCCACGCCGCCCGCTACCACGCCGACGGCGAAATCGTCTCCGTGGAGACCAGCGGCGGCCTGCACCGCACCAACTGGGGCGAAGTGGAACGGCGGTCCCGCCAGCTGGGCTCGGCGCTGCTGGGCCTGGGCCTTAAACAGGGCGACCGCGTGGCCACCCTGGCCTGGAACAACTACCGTCACCTGGAAGCGTATTTCGGCGTGTCCGGCGCCGGCCTGGTGTGCCACACCATCAACCCGCGTCTGTTCCCCGAACAACTGGTGTATATCTTCAACCACGCTCAGGACCGCGTCCTGTTCATTGATAAAACCTTCCTGCCGCTGATCGCGGCGATCAAGGACAAGCTGGAACACCTGGAGCACGTGGTGCTGCTGAGCGGCGAAGACGCCGAAGCCGCCGAGAAAGTGCCCGGCATCAAGTTCTACGACGACCTGGTGG
>Ga0310342_100000116_pt1 | contig 37776 bp, 30 predicted proteins | sample S15DNA20500_MG_FD_206155 | JGI IMG/M metagenome (GOLD analysis project Ga0310342, IMG submission 206155) | Marine microbial communities from station ALOHA, North Pacific Subtropical Gyre - S1503-DNA-20-500_MG | ecosystem: Environmental > Aquatic > Marine > Oceanic | place: Pacific Ocean: North... | reverse complement strand
GGGTAGGTCGCAAAGATGAATGGTCTCGGGTTGGACTCCGGTCCAACCAACAGAATCCGGCTTATAATCTGCTGACCGGCCGGCCTTCGGGCCGGCCGTTTTTTTTTTCGTGGCGAGGCGGCCGGGCTCAGGGGGAATTTCCGCACTCGATGAGATCGGAGGTGGTGTCGAGGCCGGGAACCGGGTAGGGAGGCCGGGGCTCTGCTCCGCTCCTGAACAGAAAATCGAGCAGGTAGACGGCATCGGTCAGCTCCAGGCGGCCATTGTCATCCGCATCGGCATGGTCTTCGCATTCCAGCGATGACTCTCCCCTGAAGAGGTGAAAGAGAACCGTCACGGCGTCGGAGATGTCAACGACCCCGTCCCGGTTGGAGTCTCCCCTCACGAATGCCGGGCGCCCATCAACCCCGGGTCCGAAAGCATGGATGGTACCCCTGTCGGTGCTGACGAAGAGCCTCCCGCCGGCAACCGCCAGCCCGTACGCCCTGCCCTCCACCGGCGAGCTCCAGACCGTCTCACCGGTGGCGCTGTCAAAAGCTGCGACCTCATCGCGACCGCCGGCGAAGAGCGTATCCCCGGCGAGAACCAACTCGTAGGGGAAGCTGACGTCTCGGCTCCAGATCACCCTCCTGTTGCTGCGGTTCAGCGCGGTCAGGGAATCATCCGCGAGCAGATAGGATACCGAGGAGGTGACGACCATGGAGTTGCCCCCGTCGTAGACGGCCAGACTGTCACGACTGGAGGCGTTGAACTCCTCGAGGCTGGCCCCCTCCCGGGAGCTTGGCCCGTTGATCAGCGAATTCCCCGCCAGCAGCGCGAAGGTACCCATCACATCTCCTCCGAAGCGACCCTGCAGGAGCCCCGAGGAGCGGTTGAATACGTACGGTGAGCTTCTTCCGGCCGGAAAGTAGAGATTGGACGCTGAGAGAAGGGCGTAGCCCTGCAGCGATACATCGTTCCTGCGCAACCGCCGCCAGCGATTGGCGCCGCGGTCCGATCCCGTGACGGCATCGACGGCGCAAATATAGACTCCCTCACCGGGAAAGAACCCCGCGCTGAAATAGGCCACATTACCGCTGACGAGAACACCGCTTCGAACCGGCCAGAGAGAGACGTAGCGCCCGTTGCTCGGCACCAGGCGGTTGTCCTCACCCGCGGCCGTATAGCTCCAGCGCAGTGAGCCATCGGCCTGGCGCAGGCAATAAACCGTTCCATCCTCCGACCCGAAGTAGACGTGACCGGATTCTATGGTCGGCGCGAAACGCACCGGCCCATCCGTGGTATAGGCCCACTGCCGCCGGCCGTTGGCCGGGTTCAGCCGGTAGACCGTATCATCGACTGAAGAGCCGAAGTAGAGGCCATCCCCGGCCACCGCCACGTGGAAGGCACGGTCGAAGGCCAGCCGTGACTTCAGGAGCACCTGGTTGGTGGCGTAGTAGTTTTTCTTCGCGGGACCGGTCCAGGCCGGAGCGGGCGGGTTGGCGGAGCGGTAGGCCCAGGTCTGCGTCAGGGGAAGCTGCAGTCGCTCCGGGGAGACACCACTTCGCTGGAGATCGCGGCGATGGGTCGGCCAGTCCTCGGCAAACGACACCCCCGCGAGTCCCGGCAGCAGCGCGAGCAGGACCCCGAAGACGCGGAGAACCCGTCGAAGCTCTCCTCCCTGCCGCGGCGCCGGCGCCGCGTGAGTTTTCCTGTTCCGGGAGCTCACCATGATGAATATCCTATCGATGTCTGCAGCGGATAACGGCATACGCAACCGGAGCTGGCTGTCGGACTGAAGACCATGCCTCCGCCGGAGATCAGGCCGAGCCAGCAGCTTCCCCTCGAGCCGGCCTTCTGGACCCTGGAGCCGCTCTCCACGTTCCAGAAGCCGAAGGAGCCGTTGTCGTAATCCCAGTCGACATAGATTACGGTTCGCTCCGCGGCGCTCATGGTGCTGCAACCGCCACGTGAAGGCAGCGAGCTGAACGCCGTAGCGCCGCTGAAGAGGTCGTAGCCGCGAGGCTCCACGATGACCTTGTCCCCCACCACCAGGGGGTGATACATGTGGCCCCCATGATGGTTGCGGTTCCAGGAATGATCCCGTTCCCATTGCCGGGCACCGTTGACCGCCGAATAGCAGGTCACGTGGTACCTGCTGTTGACGACGGATGTGATCAGCCGTTCTTCAGAATAGAGCAGGAAGGCGACCACCGGGGCCGGCGAGGCGGGGAGAGTCACGGGCTGCCGCCAGAGGACGTCACCGCTCTCTACATCAAGCGCCACGAGGAAGTTGTTCCGCCACAGATCGGAGGACCCCGTTCTCCCCGCGCCCGCGTTCAGAACCGAGCTCGATCGAGATTCGATGTAATACAGCCTGCCGCCGCCGATGGTTATCGTGGAGTTCACTATGGCGCCGGCATCACGGCTCCAGCGGCGACGGGCATCATCCCTGGCGACCGCGAAGATCGAGCGGCTGATGACCTGGGACGTTCCGAAGCCGCCGGAGGTCTCGTCGTACCATTTATCCGGCCCGCTGAAGGCGCTGTAGCTCGAGCCGGGCGCAACCCGGCTCCCGATCAGCTGATCCTCCACAACCGCGGCGTATCCCCAGTCAGCGCTCTTGTCGGCGATTCCATCACCGGTGGAATAGACCCGTTCGAGACGGCCGTCCTGGCCGTTGAGGCGCCAGCAGGAGTTCTCCACTGTGACGTAGAGGGCATCCGCATCGGCGCACATATTTCCCGTATCCCTGGGTATGTTGACTCGTCTGAGGCCCGGCACCTCGAGCGCCCAGAGCACCGTTCCGTTATAGGCGTCAAGGGCATAGAGCCTGTCGTTGCCCTGGCTGTAGAGCCTGCCATTGACGTAGAGTGGAGCCTGCTGACGGGGCTGGCGGTCGATCATTCCCCGCGGACCCGGGCGGCCGTACCACTGGATCTTCATCCGCGAAGGCTCCACCAGCTCATCCCGGCTGGTGGCGGAATTGTCCGGAGAGCCGTACATATGGCTCCACTCCCCGGCCCCCTCCAGGGCGCCTCGAACGATCCCTGCCCATGTTCCGGGAGGCCCGAGCTCCCTCGAATCGACGGCCACGGAGGCCAGCCAGCCTCGAACAGCCCCGATCGAGATCATCTCGGGCGAGCCGGAAGGCTGCCCGAAAACAGCCGCCCCACCGGCTGGTCGCAACAGCCGGAACATCTCGCCGGCCTCACTCCGGGGCAGGAAGCCTCGAACCATCCGGTCGGAGACGACCAGGTTGAAGGAATTCTCCGCGTAGGGGAGTTCCCGCAGCTCTCGCCGATGAAGGGTGATCCTCGACCCGTAGAGACCGGCCTCCCGCAGGAGCGCCCGGCCCTCGGCCACCTCCTCCCGGTCCGGGCTCACTCCAACGATCCTCAGCTTCGAGCGTCTCGCCAATTCAACGGCGAGTCGCCCCCGGCCGCAATCGAGGTCGAGACAATATCCCCTGTCGATCCCGGTGAGAGCCAGGATCCTCTCGGCGGCCCGCTCGTAGAGGAGTGTTTGCGCATCCTCATCGAAGGGAGAATCGATCTCCCCAGCCGCCGGCACGGAGAAATTGAACTCGGTCGAAAACTCATATACCGCTGTTATGGACTCCTGCGCGCCGGCCTGATGCCTGAGCTGGTAGAAATAGGGCGTGTCCGGATCGAGCCCCTCCAGGTAGAGCTCGTGCTCCATCACCAGGTCCGCGTCGAGCACGGTCCGGCCCAGGGAACGAGTCGTCCCAAAATCGATGATGGACGGCGAGGGCTCAGCCGTTTTCCAGGACACCAGGGCGGTATCAGCCGAGGTGAACCTGACGGTGGGACCCATGAGGACCGGCTCCTGCACGGGGAACAATTCTCGGCCCGACTCGAAATTCTCCCGGATCTGCCGGGCGCTCAATGCCGTATTGTAGAGCTTGAGGTCATGCAGCGAGCCATCCAGCGGAAAGAACTCATTGTCATCCTCATAGGTGCCGGCAACGAAGGTCGAGGCGGCATAGACTATATCTCCTGATTGCTCTGTCGAGGCGGCATCCAGCTGACCATTGACGTAGAGCTTCAGTTCCTGTCCATCATAGCTTCCGGCCACGTGGTACCAGGTGCCCGGCTGGAACTCCGTCTCTCCCCGGAGATAGGTCAGCTGGCCGGAAGACAGGGCGATGCTGAAGTGGGAATCGTCATATCCCAGCACCCATCCCTTCTCGAAGTTGCCGTTGTCCTGCATATAACCCAGCAGCCCACCCCACGCCGTTCCCTGGTTGATCGCGACCCAGGCCTCGGCCGTCAGCTCCCTGCGCGGCAGGGAGGCGGAGCCTCCCGGGAGCTCCAGCCGGACGAAGGTGCTGGATCCATCGAGCACCAGCGCCGGGGGACTCGAGCTGAGATCAAACTCCCCCTGGATTGTCCCATCGAAGGCGCCTGCCCGGTCCCGCACGAGACGTCCGCTGACGTTTTCATCATCGAAGGTCCAATGCCCGAGCAGGCCCGCCTCCCCGGCAGGCCCTGGCACTTCAGGCTCGGCAAAGAGATCGCGTTTTTCCTGGTGGCGCTCCCTGGCATCGGAGAGGCCCAGAACCGAATCGTAGATTCGCACCTCATGTATTTTCCCCTCAAGCGGCCAGAGCTCGTTGTCATCGACATAGGCTCCCACCACGAGGGTCGAATCGGCGTAATCGATACTCCCCGAGCGTGACCTCGAAGACCCCTCGAGGCGACCATCCACATAGATCTTGAGCTCTGAGCCATCGTAGGTGCCAAGGACGTGATACCAGCTGCCGAGCTCAAAGGTGTCGGAGGCCTCCAGGTAGGTCAGGGTGTTGGAGGTCGCCACCGCCATGGTAAAGGAGGAGGAGTTGTATCCAAGCACCCAGCCTCGCTCAAAGGAGCCGGTGTCCTGGAGATAGCCGCAGATACCGCCCCAGCGAGTAGCTGAGTCAAGCCGCACCCAGGCCTCGACCGAGAGCAACCGGTCGGGGAGATGGGAGCTGTCAGCCCCCTCGATCACCACCCGGGCCTCGTTTCCATCGAGCACTATGCTCGGGGGATTCGACTCCACACGCACGCTGCCGACGATCGTCCCGTCAAGACCGCCTGAAGAGGCCCGTACATTGCTCCCTGAGATACTGTCAGGCTCGAATACCCATGCGTTCACCGGATCGGGGTCGCCGGCGGGGAGAACGGCGGGAAACAGCAGTCCCACGCAAGCCCAGAGTATGTATTCGACTGAAACTGCCGGTCTTCTTTGAGACGAAATGACTAAACCTCGAAGCGCCCCTGATGTCATCAGTAAGCTTAAGGCATAGAAACGCCAAAAGACAGCTTTCAGCCTTCGAGGAACAACAGGCGGGAACAGCTTCGGCAGGTAAGAAGCTCCTGCGCGAGGGCCAACTGGTTGAGCTCCTGCTTGGTAACCCGCATATAGCAGCCCTGGCAGAAGAACACACCCTCTTCTTCAGCTTTTTTTTCCACGGGAACGATGCTGTCCCCATCGACCTTGCGCCTGATCCGTTCGTAGATGGCGAAGTGGTCGCTATCTACATCCGAGGTGAGTTGCCCACGCTCATCCTTCAGGCCGCCGATCTTCGAGTCGAGTTCCTTCACCAGGCCATTGACCTCGGTTTCCTTACGCTGGTAGGCCTTCTCAGTATCGGCGAGATCCCGCCCCAACTCCGCCTTCTTTCCCTGGAGCCCATCAAGGTGGTTCATGGTTTCGAGCACCTCCTCCTCGAGGCCCCCCTGCTCCTCCCCATACTTGGCGATCTGTCCCTTGAAGATGTTGTACTCATCGTTGGTATTGGCCGCGTTCATAGCGATGGTCGACTTCTCTATATCCGCATCGAACTCCCTGATCTTGAGCTCCCCCTTGTCGATTTCCATGCGACAGGCCTTGATCTCGTCTTCGACTTTGCTGACCATGTCCTTGCCGGAGGCGACCTTGCGGAGGTCATCGCTGAGCTCCATGGGGCGACGGATCTTGGCTTCTTCAAGAAGACTGATTTCCCGATCGAGCTTCTGAACTCCCAGGAGTTTTTCTATCGATTGATGCATCCCTGTCTCTCAGCGTTGGTCAAGCAGCACAACTTCTCTCTATTCGCGACGATTGGCAATAAAAAAAGCCGGTCACTATCGTGACCGGCTCGAATAACATCCCGCCGCGGCAGGCAGAACAGGCTGCTGCCGCGCGCAGGACCGCCTGTGGCGCAACCGGCTCCCTCCCGGCAGGGCTCACCGCGGCTTGAATTCGTTTACCCATTTTCGCTAACCGGATTGATTTCATAACTTTTGGGCTCCCGGGCTGTCTCAGCCCCCGCGGACAGCCCCTCCAGCCTCAAACGGGCAGCGTCTCCACGAAGCCTTCAAGCAACCTCGATCGAATCGGATGCTGGAGCTTTCGAATGGCCTTCGCCTCGATCTGGCGAACCCTCTCGCGGGTCACCTTGAAGATCTTACCGACCTCCTCGAGGGTATAGGTATAACCATCGCCGAGACCATAGCGTAACTTGATAATTTCCCGTTCCCTGTAGGTCAGGGTGCCGAGGACATCCCCGAGCTTCTCTTTGAGCATCTCGTGGGTCGCCGCATTGACAGGAGAAACCGTACCCTTGTCTTCAATGAAATCACCGAAGAACCCGTCGTCGGAATCTCCAATCGGCCGATCAAGTGAAATCGGGTGCTTCGAGATCTTGATGACCTTGCGGGTATCTTCCTCGGTTATCTCCAATTCCTGGGATATCTCCTTGATCGTGGGTTCCCGTCCATTCTTCTGGATGAGAGCCTTGGTCGCGTTGCGAACCTTGCTCATCGTCTCGATCATATGCACCGGGATCCTGATGGTTCGCGCCTGGTCAGCGATCGAGCGGGTGATCGCCTGGCGAATCCACCAGGTCGCGTAGGTGGAGAACTTGTAGCCCCGCCTGTACTCGTATTTCTCTACGGCCTTCATAAGACCTGTATTCCCCTCCTGGATCAGGTCGAGGAAAGTAAGCCCCCTGTTTCGGTAGCGCTTGGCGATACTCACCACGAGACGCAGGTTACCGCCTGAGAGCTTCCTCTTGGCGATCTCGTATTCGGTGTGCCATTTGCGAATATTCACCATGCGCTTTTCCAACTCGTCCATGGGCTCTAAAGCAAGGAGCTCGTATTCCTGGAGCCTCGCATCGAGCTCAGCCATACGGTTCTTTTCACCACTCCTGAGCTTCCTCTTGCCTCTCTTGCGGGCCTGCTCGAGCTTCGTCTTTTCGTTTTCGATGCTGTGCATCTTCCGATGAAGATTCTTCAATTCGTGGCGAAGCTGGTTCACCACGGTCTTCTTTAAAATGAGTTCGTGGAGCAGAACCGCTCCCTTCACATTGCGGTTGCGGATCCTGCCCAGCAGCTTTTCGCCTAGCCTCGCCGACAGGTCATCGCCGAGGACCCTGGCAAAGTCCCTCGAGGTTTCAGTATGGAGCATTCTCAGGGTGGACTGGTTGGTCGTGACCAGGCGCAACACATCCTCTTTGGTGATTTCCTCGTTGCTGGAGTTCACCTTGACCACCTTGTCGAGGGCCATCTCGCCACGCAGAACATCGTCGACAACCTTCACCGTGACCCCCAGGGCCAGGCCGCTGCCGAAGACGTGTTTCTGATAGCGATGCCGCGAGATCTCGATCTTCTTGGCCAGGAGCAGCTCCTCGGCACGCTTCAGCAATGGTATCTCACCCATCTGAGTAAGATACATTCGCACCGGATCGTCAATCTTTTCCGGCAGCTCACTCGGACCCGAATCTCCGTTCTCGCTGGGATCGGCGATCGTATTGTCACGCATCTCGATGCTATGCGCGTCGAGGATCGAGAAGATCTCGTCGATCCTCTGGGGAGAATTGCAATCATCCGGAAAGATCTCGTTAAACCGATTGTAGGTAATACCGCCTTCGCGTTTACCTTCTTCAATTAGCAGCTTGAGTTTGTCTTCCATGTCAGTCTCCAAAGATCATCCTCCCATGCGACCCGGCTCCGGCTGGAGCTGAGCGCCCGGGAAAAAATTAATTTGCTGTGGTGGTGAAAAAATAAGTCCTTCGTTCTACCCCGACATTGTCAATTCATCTGTTTCCATTGCTTCCATTGTTTCCGTGCGGAGGCGGGACAATTCCTTGCGCAAGCCCGTGATCTCTTTGCGCAATTCCAACTCGCGCTCGGTCTCTCCCGCTTTGCACGCCAACGCGCGTTCTTCCTTGAGGCTCTCGAGATTGTCCCGGAGCCCCCAACGGCGCAGATCCTTTTCGCAATTCTCCACCTGGAGGGAAGAATCCGCGTCCAGCCCCCCTGGCTCATCGTCCTGCTCGTTGAAGATATCGAATACCGCCTGCCTGAGAGCCGGGTGCATATCATCATGCAGCAACTTGTCGCTTTGTTTAAATCCTCCCCCTGAAAGCTCCCGCTTCACGTACGAATCGAGGGCCTCTCCCATTTCACCGGCAATCAATCGCGAGGGCACTGACTCCCAGAGGCTCTGTGCTTGAGCCGGCGAGTTGACCATGCACTTTAAAACCTCTTTCAGGAGCGGCTCCATTCGGCTCTCCTGGAGCTGGGGCTCCTGCGCAGAAGGCTCTTCTTTCGCAGGGGTGAGCAGACCCAGCTTTTCCAGCGGAAGATCCTCCCTGGAGATCCCATGAAGCCCGAGCTTTTCGACATACTTATTCAGGATCACCCGCCTGGCAATCTTGTCGGACATCTTCGCCACCAGGGAGAGAAACTCGCCTACCGCTCGCGAGAGAGCTTGCGGACTGGAACCGGCCTCACTGGATTCGATCGTGCGATTCCATTTGAATTCAAAAATATCCACCGAGTCTTCCTGTACCTTCTGCCAGAAGACCTCGCCTCCCAGCTCGGAAATGGCGTCACAGGGATCTTTTCCGTCGGCGAGCGAGTAGATCAGAACATCGAGGTTCTCTCCTACGAGCAATTCGAGAGACCGCTCAGCGGCCTTCAGGCCGGCGCTGTCACCATCGAAAATCATGTAGACCCTGTCAGCGTAACGTTTCAGGGACTGGGTATTTTCCTTCGTAAAAGCCGTACCAAGACTTGCCACGAAATGGTCGAGGCCCGCCTGGTGGGCCATGATGGCATCGGTATAACCCTCGACGACCACGATGGCCTTCGTGCGGCGGATTCCCGGCTTTGATTGCGGTAGACCGTAGAGAACTCGCGATTTATTAAAGAGCCTGGTCTCCCTGGTATTGCGGTACTTGGCGGGATCATCATCTCCGGCCAGCCGCCGCGCCCCGAAACCGATCGTCCTCTCCTGGGCATCCCCAATCGGAAAGATCAGCTTGCCGCGAAATTCGTCGAAAAATCCGCGGCCCTTACCGGATTTGTTTTCCCTGATGAGTCCGGCCTGGCTGAGGGAATCTGTCGAGTGCCCCGCGGAGACGGCGGCCTCCAGGAGCGCATCCCAACTCGCGGGAGCACAACCGATCCGAAAACGCGCCTGCATCTCCTGGTTGATATTACGCGCAGCGAGATATTGACGCGCGCCATCGGCACCGGGATCCCGAAGCAGAAAATCATGGTAGAAGTCCTCGGCGAATTTTAGCGCCTCGAATACCGCGAGAGTCTTGTGGTACTGCTCATCTCTCTCCGCCGTGCGCTGAATGACGACCCCCGCCTTCTGGGCGAGAATTTCAGCGGCCTCCGGGAAGCCGACCCTCTCGTATTCCTTCACGAAAGTGAATATGTTGCCGCCGGCCTGGCAACCAAAGCAGTAATAAAACTGCTTGTCGACGTTTACGGAGAAAGAGGGCGTCTTCTCGTTATGGAAGGGACAAAGCGCCTTGAGTCTTCCCCCTCCAGCCTCGACGAGCTGCAGGTCGTAGCCCCTGAGCAATTCATCGATGGAGATCCTGCTCTTGATCAGATCAAGATCAGCTTGAGGTATGAGTCCTCCGGTAGATTCAGCAGTAACCAAATCTTCCCCCTTTTGATGGACTGGATCACTTCCTGCTTACCGGCGTCCGCGCGGTACGCCAAAACGGAATATCCAGCCCTCCACGTTCGAAACGACCAATCGCCCGGGCCTTCCCTCTTCAGAGAGTGCCCTGGCGGGCAAATTCTTCAATCAAACCCGCTGAATCCAGGCTGGGTAATTACCAGAGACTTCTCCAGCAATCTGTGGACCAACTCGATTCGGCACTTGGGCACACTCACTCGCACTTCTCCCGGGGCCATAAAAACCCGACCGGCTAAAAAAAGCCCTGAATACAACAATTCCAGAGAATCCGTATAAACGGACAGCGGTCGACATGCACCAGAATCTGTACTTTTAAAGCAGATTCCTGCAGCTATCTTCTCGCCCGAACCACGTAATACGTGCGAGGAACCATTCTCCGGCCTGTTTTCAGGCCCTCTGGCGACTCCCGGGTAGTTGCGCCACCGGCTAGGGCGCTCGTCCCAATCACAAAAGCGTGTGAATCGGGAGGCCATCCCCTCTTTTTTCCGGGAAGCCAATAGAGATTACTTCTTCAAACCCTTGATTTTAGGGGCGGTTTCAGGATTCTTCAACCGTTATTGAAAGGAAAAAGACTAGAAAGAAAACGAATATCTTCCAGGGCCAGGTTCTCTGGTCTCAGGGATGCGTCCAGCTCTCTTAATGTAAGTACTTTATCTGTAGCATCTTGCCCCAAAAAACTCTTCAATATCCCGCCGATCTGTTTTCTTCTTTTCTGAAAGAGGACTCGAACCCACCCAGAAAAAGAAACGTAATCTCTTTTAATTTCCTGTGTTACGACTTCGTGGCGAGGTTCGAGTAAAAGAACGGCTGATTCCACCTTCGGAGGTGGCCAGAAGGAGCCGGGAGCGATTTTTTTCAGGAAACGGGCATTTGCCCAATAACCGACCAGGAGAGAAGCCGGTCCGTATCCTATGCTCGACTGTGAACTGGAATGCTTCCGTTTTCCCTTTCCCTGGACTACGGCAGAGGAGCAAATTCGCTCCGCAACCTCGAGCTGAACCGTGAGAACAGCCCGTTGCCAGGATACTGCCGACTCCATCAGGGCGATGATTACGGTAGTCGAGATCTTGTAGGGCAGATTGGATACCCAGGTAAACTCACCCAGGTCCTCGAGCCTCTCCAGCAGGAGCGGATGGAGCTTCCTCTTATTGTCGAGGGCATCGAGTTGAAGTATCTCGACATTATCGAAGCCCTCCAGCTCAGCGGTCGCGAAAGCCCCCATTCTCTCATCTATCTCGACCGTCAATACGCTGGAGCTTCGACTGGCCAGCTCACGGGTCAAGGTGCCGGGGCCCGTTCCGATTTCGAGCACATGTGAGCCCTTGCCAACCCCGGCGGACTCGACCAGCGAAGACAGGATACTGGGATCGTGAAGAAAGTGCTGACCGAGGGATTTACGCGGTACCAGGCCTGCTGATTTCAGACGCCCCAGGAGCCCTGTCCCCCCTCCCGGGGCCCCTTCATTCCCTTTACTGGAGCTCATACCAGCCTCCGGTCCCGCCACTTGTCCCGAATGAACATCACCTCAAGCAGGATGCATTCTAAATCAAAAAAAGACGTTCGCCCTCTCGGAAGACCGAAAGAGCGAACGCCCTACCGTAAGGACAGCCCAACACTGTCAATAATGATGTGCGCTCAGCCGAAAAACCACTCGGCGGTTCTTTTTGCGTTCCGCGGGCGAATGCCCAGTTTCAGGGCTGAGGGGTTTGCTCGTTCCATAACTGAAGATGGCGACTCTCTCCTGGGGGATCCCGTGTTTCAGGTTGAGGTATTTGAAGACGTTCGTGGCTCTCTCGAAGCCGAGCTTCAAATTGTATTCGCTGGCTCCTGCGACCTGCTCAAGGGGCTCATTGTCCGTATGCCCCTCGACAATAATTTTCTGGCCGGAATACTTGGTCTTTAACATCTTCGCCACTTCATCGAGAACAGGAAGCTGTTCGCTCTTGAGGCCGGCTTCGTCGGAATTGAACAGGAACCCCGCCCCAAGACTCAAACCTCCATCTTCGACCTCAGCTCCCTCTATTCCCGCGATATCACCCGGCGAAATGGCGACCGCCGCCCTCTGGGCATCCCTGCGCTGCTGCAACCTGTTGTACTGGTCGATGAGCTGCTCGTTCGCCCTCTCCGCCCGATCAAGCTCTCCCTCGAGTCTCTCGTAGGATCCGCAGCCGGGCAGGAAGAGGACCGACAGGACAGCAGCCAGCATACGCAGCCGGAAACTGCTCATGGCTATACCCTTCTTCGACAACTCAGCCTGGCAGTCTACTGAATACGCTGGGCGAGACGGAAGACCACTCGGCGGTTTTCACGCCGGCCGGCCTTCGTACTGGCCGTATCAGGGTTGAGCGGCTTGCTCATTCCGTAGCTGAAGATAGTGACCCGGGCCTCGGGAACACCATGCTTCAGGTTGAGATATTTGAAGACGTTCGTAGCCCTCTCGAAACCGAGCTTCAAATTATACTCATAGAGCTTCTTGGTCTGTTTGAGTGGCTCGTTGTCGGTATGCCCCTCGATGATGATATTGTAATCGGCGTATTTTCCCTTGAGGCTTCCGGCAAGCTGGTCGAGGGCCGGGAAATGTGTAGCCTTCTTCAGGCTGGCCATCCCCGAGTTGAAGAGAAGACCCGAACCGAGGCTGATGCCTCCCTCCTCGATTTTCGCCCCCTCGGGCAAATCTTCGCTCGAGAAGCTGGCTCCTTCCTGGTCCTTGAGCTGCTCCCGCAGAGCGGCTAATTGGGCCAGGGCGGCCTTATGCTCCTCCTCCGAGATCGTACCCTCGGCGGCCTGTCGATTCGTTTTTACCAGCAGCCTGTTGTACTGGTCGATCAACTGCCGATTCGCCTGTTCGGCGAGCTCGAGCTCCCCCTTGAGCCTGTTGTATTCGCCATACGAGACACAACCGACCAACAGGGGCAATACACATACCATAACCAACCCGCGTACCACGAGCTTCCTCATGACTTCACTTCCCTTCTGTTCTCTTCCTTCTTAACTCTTGAACGCCGCCCTATACGGTGGATTTCACCACGCCGGAAGGCTGGATGAATCCCGAGGTCCAATCTTATTTGAGAAATATATAACAGGTTGCCGAGAACATGAAAAGAGCTTTTATCGGTACTTCATCTTCACCCGTGAGAATTTCTCATAAAAGAAGGGCTGCCCCGCATTTACGCGTGACAGCCCTTCTTTTGATTCTCATTCCGGCACAGCGCGTCTTTAACGCGGAAGACCGGTCCATTTCGCTCTGAAACAGGAAATCGTACGAGAATTACTTCCTGAACATCTCCGCAAGATCGTGGACAAAATCAAAGTAGCCTCCCCACTCCTTGATCCAGGTCTGGGGATGGCGCTCTTGAGCCTGGGTAAACTCTCCGCGCCCCACCGTGAGCCCTTCATTGTGGACCGTTCCCAGGAGAACAGCCAGGGGGATCAGAAGCACGAGGCCGGCAAACGACAGCAGGACGGTCCAGGGCGCGTGGCTCTTGCGCCTCTTCATCTGCATAACACGCGCTCCGCCGCCACGAAGAAGAGAGCCTTCTTCGGTCGGATCGAGCAAAGTGTCTTCGGTCGTATCGAGCTCGAAGGTGTCGGCATCATCATCGCCGAGGTCGAGAATGTCCGTGTCGAGAAGAGTCTCGTCGCCGAGACCTCCTTCGTCACCCGAATCTTCAGCTCCGGGGATCGGGGTGGTACCTTCGCTATCGTCGTCATCGTCGAGAAGACTCCCGATGTCGAGCACGGTCTCATCGCCCACCGAGCCGCCGGCGTCATCCTCGGCCGCTATATCGGCAACATCAGGAGACGAGCCATCATCTGTCTCAGCATCTCCGCCGGTGAGATCGATACCGAAATCAATCTCATCTTCGTCATCGCCGAGGATGTCGAGATCGTCATCCGAAAGAATAATCTCGGCCTCACCCTGGTTTTTATAGTTGTCGATCGCCTCTTTCGTGAAGAGGAGACTGTCGCCATCCTTTGTACTGGCGATCTCGTTTGAAGCGACCAGCTTCTCGAGCTCCTCTTCGGAGATACCGAGTTCGCTGGCAGCCTCTTTAAAGCTCATTTCACTCACTTTACAGGACCTCGCTCATTTCCTCGTTTATTTCAGACTCAGACACTTCACTTGCTTTTAAGAACGTTATTTCTTTCTGCCACCTGCCGCCTGCTTCTGAATAGCATCCTTGACGGCCTTGACTGACAACTTCCCACTTTTAGGAGTCAACTCCTCAGGCTTCAGGTCCCAGGTGATCTCGCGGGTTCCCATATATTCTATTCCGCGGGTCTTGACGCTATAGGCGGCGAGCTTCCTCGTGGGAACCTCCAGAATATAAAGCATGTTGCTGTTGCCGGTCGTGGACATGCCCGTGGCAAGAATGTAATTGCCCTGGGTATTTCCTACCGCCTGGCCGAAGGCCGCCGGGAACACGGGACGAGTCATCTGTTGAACGACATTGACGGCCAAAAGAGTTACGCAAATTGCCAGCAACGCCACCGTGATGTTTTGACGCATCAGATTACCCCCAATTTCCTTTCCTCAACCGGACCTGCCAGGTATTGCCTGGAAGACCCCGCTAATAGTTACCCCCCGAGCGAAACCTGTCTCGGGGCTCCTCGACCCTCTTCAACTCGGTAACTCCTTATAAACTCTATATTCGGCAATACTGAAACCGAGACACACTCTTTAGTTGAGCCTGCCGAATCGTTACCGGAAGAAGGCGGGGAAAATGCTTTAGAAACCCGTTAAAGGGTCATTTCGTACTGACTGTTTATCTTAGCACACCGATTATTGGCCAACCAAATGAAAGTTGAACTGTCGGGACACTGCTATATAAGAATAACACCTAACAGCCAACCAACCAGCCGATCTGGCCACTTTTTTGCCTAATCAAGGCCCATAATCGCTTCCTCAGGCGACTCTTCGAGGCCCAGGATCGCTCCCCAGCGGTCGATGAATGCAGCGCTTTCAGGACGCTCCCAGAAGTCTTCAGCGAGCGTCCTGACCTTCTTGAAAGCCTCTACATTCAGCACGGGATTGCCGAAACCGCCAAAAGGCAAACCCGACTGGCGGATCCCGAGATAATCCCCGGGTCCTCTCAGGCGAAGGTCTTCCTCCGCGAGTTTGAAGCCGTCATCGGTGCCAGCGAAGATATCGAGACGCTTCAGAGCCTCCTCACCGCTACCTTCGAGGCTCACGAGGCAATATCCGCCATGGCTTCCCCGCCCCACCCGTCCACGCAGCTGATGAAGCTGGGCCAGACCGAAACGCCCGGCATTCTCGACATAGAGAACCGTCGCGTTAGGCACGTCGATCCCGACCTCTATGACAGAGGTCGCGACCAGGATCTGTGTCCGCCCGGCGCGAAACGACTCCAGGGCCTCGTCTTTTTCCTCGCTGCTCAATCTCCCGTGTACCAGGCCGACCCGGTATTCGGGAAAGACCTCGGTGGCAAGACGCTCCCGCCCCGCCACCGCCGCGGGCAGATCGAGCTTTTCCGATTCCTCAACCAGGGGATAAACAAAAAACGCCTGGCGGCCGGCCCGCAGCTCCTTGCGGACAAAATCGAGTGAGTCGGCTTTTTTCGCCGGCTTGACCAGGTAGGTCTGCACCGGCTGACGGCCCGGCGGACGCTCTTTGATGATCGACAGATCCAGGTCGTTGTAAATGGTCATACAGAGAGACCTGGGAATCGGAGTCGCCGTCATGACGAGGATGTGCGGCTCCTGTCCCTTTTTTCGCAGCCTGGATCGTTCATTCACTCCAAAACGATGCTGTTCATCGATAATCGCCAGCCCGAGGTTCTTCATGATGACTGTTTCCTGCACCAGCGCGTGGGTTCCGACCACGATATGTATCTTTCCCCCGGCGAGCTCCTCGAGGAGCTCCCGGCGGCGCCGGCCGGTTACCGCACCGGTCAACAGCGCGATCCTGACCGCCGGGTGCCCGGCGAGGTATTTCCTGATCGTCGTATAGTGCTGCTGAGCCAACACCTCGGTTGGCGCCATGATGGCCCCCTGGCGTCCGTTGCGGACGGCGATCAGCAGTGAGTAGAGCGCCACCGCCGTTTTGCCCGTACCCACGTCCCCCTGCAGGAGCCGGTACATCGGATGCCCCGATGCCATATCAGCGCTGATCTCCTCGACAGCCTTGTCCTGCTCGGCGGTAAACTTGAACGGAAAGACGGACCTGATCTTCTCGTCGAGGGCTTCATCTGTCTTGAGCGGCTCTGTATCGGAATCCCGAAACTGTCGACCCCTCATGACAATCTTCGTGGCAAAGGCGAAGCGCTCCTCGAAGGCCAGCCTTGCCCGCGCGCTATCCCTGCAGACCTCCCAGTACTCGCGCGCGTCGAGATCCAGGCGGTCATCTCCCGAACCGCTCTCTGGTGAATCCGGAGGGAAGTGAATCCAGCGGTAGGCCTCCACGAGCCCTGGCCCGAGATCTCCATCGGAGAGAATCCTCCCCTCCCTGAGAGTTCCTTCATCGAGAAAAAAATCAAAGGGCGTCTCGTCCACAGAGGGAAACCCGTCCCCTTCTCTCCCTGCCTGGAAATCATCGAGGGCCCCCGCCACCAGGCGCCTCAGGTGTCTCTGGGTAAGCCCCCTTTTCAGGGGATAGATCGGCACCACCCTGTTCAGATCGATGCTGTCCTCCGCGCTCCCGCCATCACCGTCACTCGCCACGACCTCGAATTCCGGCGCGACGATCTGCAGCCGTCCGGAGTGTTCCGCGATCTTCCCGAAGACGCAGAGAAAATCACCGGGGTGGAGACTCTTCTCGAGATAGGGCTGGTTGAACCAGACCAGGTCAAGCTCCCCGCTGTCGTCCCTGAGAGTGGCCGTGAGCATGTGGCGACGCGGCCCCAGGCGTCTGCCGCGGCAGCGCTCCAGCTGGCCGGTGAGGACTACCTGCTCGCCGACAGAACTGGATTCGATCGTCTTCGCGTTCCTGCGATCCTGGTAACGCCGGGGGAAATGACGCAGCAGGTCACCTGGACGGAAAACACCCAGGCGGCTCAAAGCCTCCGCGCGTTGACGATTGACTCCCGGCAGGGCCAGGAGCGAGTCCTCTACCACGCTATCTTCGTTATTCTGTGCTGGCATGAGTATCAGCCCAATCGATTCCACCCGGGCAAAGCTACTCAGTCTTCGAGCCGGTCGATGATCGCGTACACGGGGGTACAGACCATCGGATCATTGGCTTCGAGCAGACCGGCGATCTTCCCTACAGCACATCTTACCGTCGTGTGGTTGCGATTTCCGAAGTTCCTGCCGATCTCCGAAAAGGACATTCGCGTAAACCGGCGGACAAGGTAGATCGCCACCTGGCGGGCGAAGGCCACGGGGCGAAGCCGGCTGGAGGACGAAAACTCCATCACCGGCAAGTTGAAATAATCAGCGGCCACCTGCTTGATTTTATCCATGGACGGACCTGCCCGGGAACCGCCGATCCTGTCGGCCAGCACCCTTCGCGCCTCGGCGACGTCGAGGGGACGGCCGAGAACCCGCGCATGAACATCCAGCTGCAGTACGGCTCCGAGCAATTCATGGACACCTCCGTGGATGCCGTGGACCAGCAGCTCAAGGACCTTCGAATCCAGCTCCCCCCTGGCCTCTCTAGCGCCGCCCCCCCTCCTCGAGCCCAGCCTGATCCAGTGATGGCGGATGATCTTGCATTTCATCTTGTAGTCAGCCGGCTTGATTCGCGCCACGAGGCCACTGAGAAACCTGCCCCTGAGCGAGGGCGAAAGCTCATCCAGGTCCCGCGGCCCCCTGCTGGAGGTCACCACGACCTGGCGCCGGGCATTGACCAGGTGATCCATGGTGTGCAGGAGCTCGACCTGGGTCTTCTTCTTCGTCGACAGGTCCTGGACATCGTCGATCAGCAGAAGGTCAAGGGACCGGTAGAGCCTGCGGAACTTGTCGATGGAGCCGTCCTGGATACTGGCGGCGAAGTGATTGAAGAAACGCTCTGAATTGACATACCGGATCTTCAGGCCGGCTTCCGCTGCGGACTCGATGCCGCGAAGAAGATGGGTTTTTCCAACCCCTGATCCTCCCCAGATAAAGAGCGGATTGTAGAACACCCCGGGCGAGCAGGCCGCTTCCAGGGCGGCCCTGCAGGCCAGGCGGTTGGACTCTCCCTGGACAAAGTTCTCCAGTTCGCAGCCCGCTCCCCGCCTCGCGCTGGCCTCCCTTGCGCGGCCCTGGCCGCCCCAGGCAGGCAACCTGGTCCGCCGCGCCGGACTGACCTCGACGGCCTCGCCGGATGAGAAGAGCCGCTTCTGCTCTTCCCTTTGTTTCCTGAACAGCACGGGATCGATTGCGATGTCAAGATCGAGCTCTCTGCCAGCCTGCCCCTCAAGCACCTCCTTGATGCCGTCAAGATAGCGCGACTCAATCCATTCCTGGAGGAACCGGTTGGCAACGCCAAGACGGACACGCCCCTCATCGGAGGGCAGGACCGTAATGTCCGCCAGCCACCGCTCGAAGCACTCCTGGCCGAAATGAGCCTGGAGCTCTCCCCGGGCGGAGGTCAAGCAGTCTGTAAAAAGATCACTTCTCATGAGGCTAGTCCACGTTTCCCTTCCGGCCACCCATTCGGGCCAGAAAAGTTCCACCCGGCCTCAGAGTTCTCCGGCTCCCGCCGGAGTCTCCCCTGCGGCGTCCGCCCCGCAGCTCTTTCCCTCTGCATACGGACGCCACGTCTTCACTGAGACCGTTACCGTTCTGACCAATTACGATGGTCGAAGTAGGGATTCCATCGCCACGCCCACCTGAACGCGGTGAAAAAAGAAACCCGCCTCTTCACTTCTTTTTTCTCTTTCTCTCTAGGCTCTCCAGACACTTCCTCGTTTCAATTCACCACTTCCCGATGGGCGAAAACGCCGCCGGACCCTTCGGCCGGGTACGCCAGGCCTCCGCTGTCCTGCTCAATTCCTCAACCCGCCGATGCCGGAAACCAACCGGGGAAACAGCGGGCCGCTCTCCGCTCGCGAAATCTCGCGGGAACCGGACTCCACACCGAAGCCGGCCAGACCGCTGGCAACCTCATCGCGCCGCGAGGAGCAGTTCACCTCCGTTTCGCCTGAGCTTTCTCAAGACGATGGAGGTCCACTGCAATCGACAGGTCCTGAGTCGTCGATACCAGTTCTCCCACCCGGGGAAAAACCACCTTCACTCTACTGAAAGGAAAATAAAGTCGAACCCGCGAACCCGGCTGGCACTGAGTACTCCACCGGTCTCAACACGACCGTCGCCAGGCTCGTCCTCCACCAATGGTATGACCCTTGAGCCGGCGAGCAGGCTGGATCCGCCAGCCATGAAAGTCCGCGAACTGTTCGGTATTTCAACCGTCCCGCCGTTTAAAGCGGGAGCGGATAATAGCAAAGGGGCGCCAGCGAGTCAACGCCGAAAAGACGCCCCCGGAGCCTGAAAAAAGAAATCTCTCGCGACGGTGGAGCAGGTGACCAGACCGCCTGCGCTCCACCGCGAGACCTGCCTCTTCAGACCGAGAACCTGAAATCGACAATATCTCCATCGGCCATCGTATAGGTCTTCCCCTCGAGACGGAATTTACCCTTCTCCCTGGCACCCTTGATACCATCGCTGGCGACATAGTCTCCGTAGCTGACGATCTCGGCCCGGATAAAACCGCGCGCGATATCAGTATGAATCTCGCCGGCGGCGTCGACGGCAACGGTTCCATCGCGGATGGTCCAGGCCCGTACCTCCTTCTCTCCGGCGGTAAAAAAGCTGATACGGCCGGCGGTACGGTAGGCGGAGGCGATAATCGGCTCCCGGCTCAGGCTCTCGATTCCGTATTCCTCGAGAAAAACCCCCTGGTCCTCCGGCGGCAATTGGAGAATCTCCAGCTCGTTGAGCGCGTTGCAGCGCAGCGTCTCCCCGCCTGTCACCGAGCTGATTTCATCCTCGCCGGTTTCACCACCGCCTTCGCCGGAGTTGACCACGACCAGGTACGGCTTCAGGCTCAGGAACCCGAACCCGCTGATCGCCTTCCTCTGGAGTTCGTCGAGAGGAAAGCTGGATACGGGCTTTTCCAACTCCAGGTGTTCGCTGATCTCACCGAGGAGCGCCTGCTCCCGCTTGTCATCATCATCAAAATTCGGTTTCCTGCTTCGCTCCTCGAGCTTCTCCAGCCGCTTCTCCACGACAACGAGGTCCGCGATAATAAACTCGCCCTGGACCTCGGTGAGATCTCCCAGCGGGTCGGGGGCGTCCTGTCCGGGCGACTCAAAATCTCTCAATACGACAATCAGGGTTTCCAGCTCGCGGGCGGGAGCCAGCAGGTCGGCGAGCCCCCCCCTGGAGCTCTCGCTCGACATGGCGGGAAAATCCAGGAACTGGAGGGACGCGGGAGTGTACTTCTGCGGCTGGTAGTCATCGCGCAGCCTCTCCAGGCGCGGATCAGCGACCTTGACCGAACGCACAGCAGGCTTGTTGCCGCCATGGGAATGATCCGGCTCGTCATAGAATTCGGTAAGAAGGCTGAAGAGGGTGGTCTTCCCGCTTGTCGGGAGGCCCAGGATGCCGATTTTCAATCTTCCTCCTCCTCATCATTCTTTTTCCTGGCTAAGTTCATCAGGCGGCAGACCAGGATACCAATCTCGTACAGCAGGACGAGCGGACAGGCCATCAGCAGGAGGCTGAAAGGATCCGGCGGCGTAAGAAAAGCCGAAGAGATGAACCCGATGAGGATAGCCATTCGCCGGGATTTCCTGAAACCCTGCACACTCACGATACCTGTCCGGTTCAGGAACACCATGACCAGGGGCGTCTGGAAAACCAGCCCGAGAACCAGGGTAAGAGTGAAAAACAGGCCGATGTAATTGCCCAGCGTGAACGCCAGGTCGATATCGGAGCCCCCCCAGGTGGCAAGAAAGGTAAGGGCCACCGGGATCAGGATGGTATAGCCGAAAAAGGCGCCAAGGGCGAAGAGGGCCATCGAAAACGGCAGGAACGTCAGCACGTAGCGCTGCTCGCTTTTGTAGAGCCCCGCGCCCACGAACTTCCACGCTTCGTAGAGAACGAACGGGAACGTGAGAAGGAGCCCGAAGATGATGGCTACCTTGAGATGTGTGTAGAACTGCTCAAGGTAGGAGATCACCATGATGCGCGCCTCCTCGGTTGCCTGCATGCCCTCGACGATCTCGTCGAGACCCCTCAGGCTCCCCAGGAGATGCGCTTCGATCTCTGAATCGCTCCCCACCTCTTCAAGCTTCTCGATCGTGATCTCGCTGGCGCTGACCTTTTCCCGCCGACTGTCGAGCGACTGGTTAAACTCCTCGAGCTCGCGGATCGGCTTCTCCAGGTCTTCCCCCCACCCTCCCAGGAGGAAATCATCCGTACGGACAGAATCTTTCTTCAGGGCGCGAAGATTATTTTCCAGGGTCTTGAATCGCCTGGGGATCTCGGAGACCGATTCGAATTCTCCCAATGTCGCGAAACGCTCATCGATAGCGGCGGCCAGGCTGGCGCCTTGCTCACGGTAGGCCTCCTCAAAGAGCGCTCGCTCCTCCTGGGGCAGAGAAGGCAGGAGTTGCTCAAGCTTACCGGCGAAACTTTCGAATGGCGCAGAGAGTTCCCTGAGAACGGCCTTGCGCTTCACCTCCCCCTTGAACAGAACCTGCCAGTCGGTGTCGCTGAAACGGCCGCCCTCCCCGGAGTCATCCGGGGATACGCCAATTGCCCGGAGATCTTCAAGATGGGTATTCAGACGCTCGAGCAACTTTTTCTTCTGAGCTTTTCTGAACGCCTGCTGGTGAGGCTTGAGCGTGATCTGCATGAGCGGCTTCTCGATGGCGAGAGCCACTACCACGCCAACGACCACGTAGAGGAGGGCGAAGAGGATCCTTTTGCGGAGTTCCTCGAGATGCTGCCCGAAAGTCATGCGTACTTCGCGCATAACACCACCTCAGTCACCTGGGGTTGCCAGGATAATCTGGATTACTTGGGTTATCCTGCCTTGAGGAACGAATCCGGCAACTCCAGGTAAATGACCTTGAAGAGCCGAAACCCCGTTGGTGACGAAGTTCAAGCCGGGAAAGCGGCTGTTATCTCCGGCTTTCCCCGCCCTTCGCCGCCGCGACCCGGCAGCTGCCTCCGCGTCTGCCCACCTCAACAGAAAAGGGGGACTCCACGCCGCCTTATCAAGCTACAAAGCTCAGGAGACGGGTAAAACGCGGTGCAAAACACCTGTCCGGACGCCACAAAGGCTTACCTATCAAAGGGAGCGATTCTACCCCACTTCGGGGCGGGCTGCAAAGAACCGACTCTACCCTGATCAGTAACCGATAAATTCCATGAGTTCCTTCTCGCGAAGAATAGGAACTCCAAGACGCTCGGCCACCTTGAACTCGGTAGTCTTCTCGTAGTCTTCGAGAGCCACGAGATAGCTCGTGTTGATGTCCACGTTGCCCTTGACCAGGACGCCATAGCCGGACAGCTTGGCCCGGAGGAAATCCTCGGTCATCTCCTGGCTGGTAAGCTTGGTTCCGGCAAAGACGAAGATCGGCTCTTCTTTCTGGTCGTAGAAAGGACTGGTGATCAGGTCACCCGCGGCGATCGGATTTCTCAGGGGCTCGACCTCTTCGATGACCCTGACCTCGGCGGAGAGCTCGTCGACCTGGCGAACTTCCACCCGGCCCTTGAACATCTTCTTACCACCCTTGATCGGACGATAGACCCTGAAAATCAGGCCGTTCTTGAGATGGTTCTTGCGGCCGATGTTCACCCATCCCTTGCCCAGGTCGTTGGACACGTGAACGAGCTTCCCGTCAGGATGGGCATCAGCGAGGGTGAGGAGCTGGCGGTCCTTCGACTGCAACTTCTTCACGAGAATGTGCAAGGTGCTGATCTCGGAGTCCTTACGCTGCAGCTGACGATTCGAGCTCAGCTCTTTCTCGGTCCACTCTTCCTCCTTGTCCTCGAACTCCTGCTTCAGGCGTTCAACGGACGTCAGGTGACTGCTCTGGCAGTCTTCGTACTGCTGCTGGGCCTCGGCCACCTGGGCTCTCTGCTCCTGCAGGTCCTTGGTAAGCGTCTTGATCGTCTCTTCGCGGCTCCCGATAGCGGCGGTAAAGGTCTTGTCCGCCGTATCCCGCTCGGCTATAGCCTCGTCGCGAATGCTCTGGTACTCCTTGAAGATTCCAGGGAACTGGGAGTAGGGATCAAGCAGGTTGGCGAATTCCGGATGAGGCTTCCTGTTGAGATCCTTATTGGCCTGATTGATCGAACTGAGAACGCTGGAAAGATGGGTCGACTTCACATTCTCTTTCAGGGCGCTGGTATCGTTGAATTCATCGATACGGTTCTCACCGACGACAAGACCCTTGAGGGACCTCAGCTCACCGGCGAGCAACTTATTCGCATCTACGCCATCAGCGACATTATCCCTGGCTTTCCCCAGGTCATCTTGAAGCTTGTCGCGCTCCTGGATCTTCATAATGAAGCCGACCGTGACAAGCACGAACAGCATCATCGCAACCACGAACAGCATCAAATAAACAGAGCCTTCCCTTTGGGCCATGAGGGTTCCTCCTGCATGCAAACAAACCGAAACCAACCCCATAGAAGGGGCGAGCAGGTCGTTCGCTCAACTTACCTGGTTAATTCGAATGAAATCGGTCTAAACAGCTTGGAGACCTAGCCTACGATTTTATGGGTACATGCATACCTGTCAAGAACGGAACCGTCGATGGCTCAAAAGGTTTCGTAAACGACGCCAGTGACAATGTCCCGAGAAAAAAGGTCTATACTCCTTGACACGAGGATGTACGACAGGTAAGGATACCCTGAGAGAGAAGAATATGCAGCGGCACCCTTCTCCGCTGACCCCAGAAACCGGTTATTCCGGCGAATAGAGCCTTTTAGAGGCATTCTACAGGCTCTTGAAGGTGGCTTACCGAGAACGGGGACAAGGAGCGGTAATCTTGCCGGGGTTTCCCATGGCAAGGTAATATTCGGGTGCCGGAGCGGTCTGTCCGGCGTATCCGGGCGGATCGAGCGGCCTCTGCGGTTAAAAAACGCCCTGGCCGTAAAAAAAGAAGAAGCTGAAGAGAATACCAAGCTGCTGATTGATTATTTGTTCCCTCCGGCCTCTCCCGGTCGGGGAAGAACATGCCGGGCTCCCGTCGCGAACCATGACGGGATCGAAGCTCAGGGGGCGATCAACTGCCGGCCTGGAACACTTCCCGAGTTTTATTTCCACACCTACACAATTAGATGAAGCCGTCCGGCCACGGCCCCCTCAATTAGAGGACCGAAGCTGGGCTGGCTGGATGTCCAGGCCGCCCCGGATGCGCTGTGCTGAAGAAAGGCGGATGGACGGATTGCAGAGTACCAAATGATATTGGGCGTTCTCGGCGGCATAGGATCCGGCAAAAGCACTGTGACGGAAATGTTCGCCGCTCTGGGGGCGGAAATCCTGGACGCTGATGCGATCGCCCACGAGCTGATTGAGCAGGAAGAGACGAAGTCGATGCTGCGCCAATGGTGGGGAGATGAGGTCATTGGCGCGGACGGAAAGGTAAATCGGAAGAAGATCCAGGAGAAGGTCTTCTCCGATGCCCAGGAGCTTGTTCGCCTGGAAAAACTGCTTCACCCCGAGGTGAGAAAACGAATCGAAAAGAAAATCGACGCGTTCAGGGAGGGTGACGGGAAGCTGCTGGTGCTGGACGTACCGCTGCTGGCCTCCTCTCCCCTTCGTGGTTTCTGTGACGAGATCATCTTCGTCAATTCAGATGAAGCGATCCGTGAAACAAGGGTAAAAACGAGAGGGTGGGAGCCCGGTGAACGAGAACGAAGGGAATCTTTCCAGGCCCCGGAGAAGGAAAAAATAAGTCTGGCAGGTTCGATTATCAATAATTCAGGCAGTCTGGATGAAACGCGGCGGCAGGTTGAGTCTCTCTACGAGAGCCTGCTGGCTGTAGATTTTACAGAGAAAGAGTGAGTGATCGTGGCTAAGGCAAAATCAACAAAGAAAAAAACCGGTAAATCAAGCAAGGCCTCCAAGGGCAAGAGCAGGGGCAAGAGCAAGAGCGAAGAAGCGGCCTATGGCCTGCCCAGCGATGAGGATCTCGAAAAAGAAGCCGAGGCCCTGGCTGAAAAGAAAAAAGACTCCGACGGCGAAGACCTTCATATCGGGCAGCTCCAGAAGATGTCCATCCCCCAATTGCATGAGCTGGCCAAGGAAGAAAGCGTGCAGGAGTATGCCGGGCTCAAGAAGCAGGACCTCATCTTCAAGATCCTCAAGGAACGCACCGACAAGAGCGGCCTCATGTTTGGTGAAGGAGTCCTCGAGACCCTGCAGGATGGTTTCGGTTTTCTCCGCTCCCCCCGCTACAGCTACTCTCCCTGTCCCGATGACATCTATGTGTCACCATCGCAGATCAGGCGCTTCGGCATGCGCACCGGAACCGTCATCTCCGGGCAGATCCGGCCGCCAAAAGAAAACGAAAGGTATTTCGCGCTGTTGAGGGTCGAGGCAATCAACTATGAGGAGCCCGAGAACCTCATCAGCAAGGCGAACTTCGACGACCTGACTCCGCTCTATCCCGAGGAGCGCCTGGTGATGGAACTGGAGCCCGAAGGACTCGACATGAGGATCGTGGACCTCGTCACGCCAATCGGCAAGGGGCAGCGGGGGCTTATCGTGGCGCCACCGCGAACCGGCAAGACCATCCTACTGCAGAAGATGGCCCACAGCATCACCAAGAACAACCCGGAAGTCGATCTCATCGTGCTGCTGATAGATGAACGACCTGAGGAGGTGACCGACATGGAGAGATCGGTCAAGGGAGAGGTCATCAGTTCTACCTTTGACGAACCCGCCTCCCGTCACGTACAGGTTGCCGAGATGGTGATAGAAAAAACGAAGCGGATGGTCGAGTACGGACGGGATGTCGTCATCCTGCTCGATTCGATCACCCGGCTCGGACGCGCCTACAATACCGAGGTCCCCCACTCCGGGAGAATCCTCTCCGGTGGAGTGGACGCCAGCGCCCTGCAGAAGCCCAAGCGTTTCTTCGGAGCCGCGAGAAACATCGAAGAAGGCGGCAGCCTGACTATCATCGCCACTGCCCTGATCGAAACGGGAAGCCGTATGGACGAGGTCATCTTCGAAGAGTTCAAGGGCACCGGAAATATGGAATTGCACCTCGACCGCCGCCTGGCCGATAAGAGGGTCTGGCCGGCGATCGACATCACTCGCTCAGGGACGCGCAAGGAAGAACTCCTCCTCAACTCGGAGGAACAACGCAGGATCTGGGTCCTTCGAAAGGTGCTCAGCGACATGAACCCGGCGGAAGCCATGGAGTTGCTCACGACCAAGCTCAAGAGCAACAAGGCCAATGCCGAGTTCCTCATGTCGATGAATCCGGAGAAGGTCTGAGCCGCCCGCGCCTCAGCGCGACTTCCTGCGAAGCCAGACGACCTGCTGCATGGTCTTGGGGTTCAGGCCGTTGTCATCGACCATCCGCAGGGTCAACCTGAGGGCGGCGGGCATGAAGGCCGCCTTGTAGCGGACCCCGGGCTGATCCTTGCCCCCCCATAGCGAGCTGTCGATATCCTCGACGAACTCCAGCATGCCGTTGATATTTGTTTTTACCGTGTAGTCGCCAGAGGGAAACGCCGCCAGGCGCCCGGCCACGTTTCCTCCGGCCTTCTTGCCCCCACGCTCGGCCTCGGTGAAAATATAGACTCGGTCACCGGGTACGATCTCGGCAAAGCTGATGTCGGGATTACCGGTGAATCCTACCCTCACGGGCTGCGGCCGCTTGCCGGCGTTTCTCAGGTTGGCATCGCCCCACACAGCGGTCTGGGCGATGGCGAGGGGGAATTTCTTGCCGAGCTTGACGCTCCCGTAGCCAAACGTCTTGGTGTAGACGTAGCCGTTCCTCCCCCTCTGACGCCGCGGACGCGTATACCGCTCAATGGGATCATCGTAGTCTTCTTCCGGCGTACGGAACTTCGGGGCGCCCTTTCGACGGCTGCGGTTGAACGGATTGTCGCTCATGTATTCAACTCGGAAGTCCGTAACGTTGGTCGCAACCTCGACAATCCGCCTCTCGACCGGATACCTGTTGAAATTGGTGATCAACTTGCTGTCGATGCGAAAGAAACGCACGATCTTGTAGAGGACCAGGTCCCGCACCTTGTCCATCTCGACCTTGTCAGGAGGCTGGGGGATCCCATTCTTAAAGGGCTTGGAAGGATCTGCGAGCATATACTCGATATTGGCCTCGCGGTTCTGACCCTCGATATAGGTCATCGCCCGGAAATAGACCTGGTAGGCGTCGTGGGTCTTCGCGGACGTGTCCCCATCCAGCATCTGCTGCTTCTCCTTGCTCTGATAGTGCAGCTGAATGATATGGGCGAACTCGTCATACTCCTTGATGATGCCGCCGTCCACGACACCGAACCCATGCTCATCCCTGGTATCGGAAATTTCTTCGCCCATCTCAAAATGGAAATTCCGCCTGCCGGCACCGCCCTTTCCATCAGAGTAGAATTCCAGCTCCTGGGTGGGGATCCAGGCTGAAAAATCAGCCGTAAGGGTGCTGAGGGCGAGGCGGAACCGATTGTATACCTCTACCTTCTGCAGGGTCGAGGTATAGGTCTCCTGGGCGCTGGTTGAAACCATCATGATCATGATGGAGAGGATCGCCGAGAGAGCGAGAGCCACCATCAGTTCGATGAGGGTAAAGCCCGCCTCGGTTCCCTTCCCCCCTCCGAACGCGGGCGCCTGCGGGGTAATCTTCTTCCCGGGTGTCACTTCGCAAATCATATGGCGGCCTCGAAATATACCTTCATGACCGGCTCGATCGTTTCATCACTCCTCAATTCCCGCTCAGGGAAGCCCCTGAAGATCAGCACCGTAAAATGATAGAGCTTGTTGGCCGGCGTGTAGGAACCAGCGCTCTCGGAATAATCAGCATCGTAATAGCTGTTTCGAACCTTGATAGCGTAGGAATACTGCCGCAGGGTCTCGATGGTCATATCGCTGAGAACACGCTTGCCGCTGAGGAAGGCAGCGTCAAATCCACCAATATCGTCGGGATCACCCCCGGGGATGAGCTTCTGCCCGAGCCTGTAGACCTTCAAAACGCGGTAGGTCTCCCGCCTGTCCCCGCTCTCGTTTTCCTTCTGGAAATCATCTCCATCATCATCGGCAGCCAGCGCGTTGCCGCCGCCGCTGGGCGTCCTGGTGTCCGATTCGGGGTAGATAAAGAGCTTCCCACGGCTGAGGGAATCGGCCCGCGCGGAGCGACCTCGAAACTTCCTCCCCGTCTTGAAACGCGGCAGGAGAATGTAGTAGTCACCCTTGGGGCTCACCAGCTTGGGGTCCGAGGGGGCCTTATCCTCGACCCCATCGTGACGCAGGAGGAAGTACGAATGCTGATACTTCGAGAGCCCCTTGCTGTTTCGAATCCCGCTGCGAATCGAATCGACAACCGACTGCCCGATCACCACCGCGTTGGAGGACTCCACCACCGAGCTCCCGGCCTTGATCGCCACGGGGAAGAGCGCCAGGATCCCGACGAGCCCGAGAGTCAATATCGAGGTGGCGATGAGGATTTCAATCAGCGTGAATCCATCACCGCGATCGCTGCGGAGGGACTCCTCCCGGCAACCAGGCTTCATTCTCGATGAAATGTTGAGGCTCATGAACTTCACCTTCCTGATTTCTTTCTGCCCAGGCGTCGCGAACCACTAGCGGCCATACCAACCGCGCTTACATCTCCACGCTGCTTCGGGCTCTTTGCGAGTGACACCGTCTTGCTGCGGACCTGGCCGGTAGGCCGCATATCGATGAAACAGGCGGGGGTCGCATCCAGTTGAAGGATCACCAGGTCCGCCGTCCTCGGCCCCCCGTTTTCTTCGTTGTTGTATACCGAGGTGGGAACATCGCTGCAGCCATTGCTGAAGACAAGGGTACCGTTGCGATTGAACGTGACCTTGAAAAGACCGTTGAGTCTGTACTTGGTGGTGGCGGGCCTGGCGCGCCCGCTGCTTGTCCGTCTTGAACGGGAGCTGCGCCCGGCGCTCCTTGATCTTTTCGTTCTTGAAGCCGTGCTCTTATTCTGCTCCTTCCATTTTTCGAAAGGAGGAACACTCAGGCCTTCACCAAGCACGAAACCCGGCTCATCGTGTTTTGGATTGTAGCTCGTGGTCCCCCTGGCGAAACCGAGGGCATACCACATCGCAGGATCTTTCTCCCCAAGGGGAGAAGTACCCGGATACCAGACGTCATTGTCGATGAACTCGCTGCGCAGCTCGTCGAAAACCCGGGGGCCTTCCCGAAAGAAAACAACGCTGATGTCACGGCGCTGGTTGACCGCCTGCAGCCGAGCCATATTGAAAATATTGCCGAACTGGCCTCTCACTCCCTCGAGTTGGCGATTCTTCATGAAGTCGGCGATCGTCGGCCCCATGATCCCCGTTGCCATGATGATGATCGCCACCACGACCATCAATTCGATCATCGTAAAACCGCCGCGGGTATCGAGCCCGGAACCTGTTTTTACCGATTCAGAATTCATCATAGGCTTCTTCCTCCGTGGAGTCCTCGATGACGCGGAGCTCATCTTCCTCAGCCGCCTCGCGCATGCCGATGGACCAGATCTCGTAATGGGAATCAAAGCCGACCGTAAACCGCCAGCGCGCATATTTCGAATCCGGATCGGCCGCCATGTCATTCTCCGGAGGATCCGGGCGCCCGGTCAAATTGTCGTAATGAATCGGCGTTCCGTGCCCATCGATTATCCATTTGATGGCTTCATCATCGATCACGAGATCGGAGTTTTCAAACTTCGCCACCGGATCCCGCCTGTCTTCCCGTCGCTCCCCTGCGATGAAGGTGCGCTCGAAAATATCACTGGTCAGTTGGTGAAAGAGAGCCGCCGAGCCCTTAAGAGACTTGCCTCTGAACTTCACTTCCGTGTCATAACCATCTTCAGGCAGGGCGCCTCTCTTTCGATAGTAATCGGCGATCTGCAGAGTCAGGCGCTCGACGAGCGCCTCTGTGGCCCTGTCCTTGGCCGTCTTCTGAATGGATCCCATCGCGATGAGCACCAGCCCGGCAAGAATTCCAATGATCGACATAACGATCAGGATCTCTATCAGCGTAAAGCCGGAATTCCCGCCTGGGGCGGAAGCCGAATCAATACTCGAGCTTGTCTCAGAAGTTCGTGACATCATCAGTTCGTAATATCATCCTTCTCATCGTCGTCCAGCTCTTCGCCCAGGACTGTTTCATCTTCCCCATTGGAGCCAAGAGAATAGAAATCGTAGCTGCGCGGGTACAACATCCAGCCCGCGCTTTTTCTTCCCCTATTGCAACGGTAGATGTAGACGTTTCTCCAGGGATCGAGGTAGTACTTCTTGATCTTGGAATTCTCCCTTTCTGACCGGTTAGTGGTCAGCCAGCGATCCTCCGGTTCGTCGGTATCTTCATCCCAGTCCTCATCTTCGAAGACGATACGCGAGTTCGTCAATTTCAGGTACGGAGAGCTACGCCCACCGGGGCCCCGCGGCTTGGGGTCCCCCAGCAGCCGGTCATAGAGGGTCGGAAACTGGTTGTCGTCCGATGTGAGCTTCTCCTGTTCTATGCCCGGATAGATTTTTTCATCTGTCTGGTAACGATCGATGGACTGGGTGAACTGGGAAACCTCGGTTCGCGACTGGGCCACCCTGGTCTTCTCCTGAACGATGCGGACACCCGCAAAGCTGATCGAGGCGAGTATAGCGATGATACTGATGACAATCAGCACCTCAACAAGGGTGAATCCCCTCTCCAATTGTCCTCGGGGGGCTACCACTGAACGCCTACAAGGGGAAAACTGTTGCTCCATGCCTGGCTCCTGAAGAAAAAATAACTGGCTCGAAAATCGCCGAAGCGAAGCTGCGACGGCTGAAAAAATGTCGCGGATCGATGGGAACACTCTCCGTCGAGGCCCGATGATAACCTGCGGACTCTTTAGACGGAATCGGGTGAAGCCGTAAAGTATAATCCTCGAACACTTTAATGGCAAACAACACCCCCTTCAAGCTCTTGAAGGTCGCTAAGAAGCTATACAGGTATGACGACTCCCGGCCCCATCCCGTTGCCAGAGTTCACGCAAAAGAATGAGGAAATCGAGCGCCTCCAGATGCCCCCCTGGCCCGTGAGAGCACTGAAAACGGCCTTATTCCCCAGGGGCCGATGGCGGCGGCTCCCGGGGCTCCCCCTCCACCCTGAGAACGATCCCGGCTTCCTGCTTTTCCCCGTCCTCACTCTCCCCATATTTTTCGTGGAACCGCTCCACCTCTTCAGGGGTAAGGAATTGTTCCGCCCATTCGGTAAAGTCCGCGCTGTTGTCGTATTCGGGCTGAAAAGGATGGTCCAGGGCTTCCTGTCTCAGCTCTTCCGAAGACTTCCTCCTTTGAGCTGAAGCCCAGGCGGACCATTTCTTCATATAATGAGCCATCATCCATGCAAGCAAGCCGAAAAAAGCTCCAAGCAAGAGCGGCGGTATGACGTAGTTCGGATCGCCGCTGAGCCCCAGGGAAACACCTATGAGGAACGACAAACCAGCAATAACAAACAGTCCATTCTTCCACGGCAGCACCTGCGCGGGACTAAACATCGAGGAGAAGCCGCAGGCCTTACAGTTATAAAGGTCACTTGATTTGCTGCTAACAATGTCGAAGGTATTGTGCGCCTTGCAGTCGGGGCACCAATAGGCCTTGGGGTTCGGAATGCAGTGGTTGATTTCAGGCAGGTTCTTCATCTTGATCGCCCTTAGCTAGCGAGTTCTCATCCCAGCCGCACCCTGTAAATCAAGCGCCGGTAGAGCCGCCCGCCCCATCCAATGACTTTGTTTGCACAGCCGGCAGGAATGCTCAGCCGCGCAGGCGCCGAACCTCAGTCGAGGAAATATTCCTCGATGAAGCCCGTGTTGACCTTTCCGGCAACGAAGTTCAGATGCTTGAAGATATCCTTGGCCAGGGGAATCGTCGTTGAGATCCCCTCGATGACGAATTCATCCAGGCAGCGCCTCATGCAGTGGATCGCCTCTTCACGGGTTTCCTGGTAGACAATCAGCTTGGCGATCATCGAATCGTAATGCGATGGGACCGTGTAGCCACTGTAAACATGGCTGTCGAGCCGCACACCGAAACCGCCGGGAGCTCGAAATTCCTCGATGCGCCCGGGACAGGGCCTGAAGCCGTCAGCGGGATTCTCTGCATTGATGCGGCACTCGATCGCGACCCCTTTCGGCTGGATATCATCCTGGGTCATCCCCAGCGGCTCGCCGCTGGCGAGACGAATCTGCTCCTTGATCAGGTCAATCCCGGTCACCATCTCGGTAACCGGATGCTCGACCTGGATCCGGGTATTCACCTCGATGAAGTAGAAGTTGAAGTCCCGATCTACAATGAACTCCACCGTGCCGGCATTGGTATAGCCGGCGGCCCGGACCAGCTTCTTCGCCGCATCTCCCATCTGATCGCGAACCTCCAGGGGCAGACCTGGCGAGGGCGACTCCTCGATCAATTTCTGATGACGGCGCTGGAGGCTGCAGTCCCGCTCACCGAGATGGATCACCTCTCCATGGACGTCGGCGAGGATCTGGATCTCCACGTGCCGGGGCTTCTCCACGTACTTCTCGAGATAAACATCCGGATTGTTGAAGACCGTCTCTGCCTCGGTCCTGGCCTGCGCGTAACCATTCTGGAGACTGATGTCATTGTGGGCCACCCGCATCCCCCTGCCACCGCCACCGGCGACCGCCTTTACGATGACCGGGTAGCCGATCTCCCGGGCGATATCGAGGGCTTCATCTTCATTATTCAAAATACCGGTCGAGCCCGGCACGCAGGGAACCCCGACCTTCCTGGCGAGTTCCCGCGCCTTCCCCTTGTCGCCGAGAAAGCTGATGGCCTCTACACCCGGTCCGATGAACTCGATATGGCAGGACTTGCAGATCTCGGCGAACTGGACGTTCTCGGCAAGAAAGCCGTAGCCCGGATGGATCGCATCCACATCCATGATCTCGGCCGCGGAGATGATCTTCGAGATCTCGAGGTAGCTCTGCTGGCTCGGACCGGGTCCGATACAGACCGAACGATCGGCGAGATCGATGTATCCCGCATCCTTGTCGGCCTCTGAATAAACGATGACTGACTCTATCCCGAGCTCCCGGCAGGCCCGCAGGATACGAAGGGCTATTTCCCCACGATTGGCGATGAGTATCCGGGAGAACTTCTTCACGAGATCTCAATCTTGAACAGAAGCTCACCGAACTCGACAGGGGCGCCGTTTTCGACAAAGATCTCGCGAACGATACCGCCGACCCCCGCGGTGACCTCGTTCATGACCTTCATCGCCTCGATGATACAGAGGACCGTATCTTCATCGACTCGATCGCCTTCACTCACGAACGGATCGGCTTCCGGGCTCGAAGCGCGATAGAAGGTTCCTACAAGAGGGGCCTCGACCCGGTGCAGATCATCGTCTTCTTCAACTTCATCCGTCCCATCAGCGGAGACTCCTGGCAACCCGTCCGGCTGGGAGCCCAGAACGCTGCCCTGGATGGCTATCGGGGCCGCGGAAACATGCGGCTCACTCTTGCGAAGACGAACCTTCTGGCCATCCTCTTCGAGCTCGACCTCTGCGAGGTCGTGATTTTTCATCAACTCGAGGAGTTCTTTCAGAGCCTTGACGTACTTGGGAAGATCCATGCTGTTTTGTCTCGGGACCGACTCTGCCGCAGACGTCGGTATTTTGTCGTAAGTATCTGTATTGAAATGTGTTACGATCTATAAAGCGGAAAAAATTCTAGGCATCTGCCGTAAGATTGTCAAGTGAATTCCCCCCAGCTGAAGCCTGGTAAATGCATTGTGAGTGCCCTGAGGCCCCTTACCGGAGCCATCTGCACTCAGGTATCCGGATTCTCCAGGATGTCATCGTCGAGAGCGGTGGTCGAGGGGGGCTCTTCAGCCTGCTGCGGCCCGGCTTCCGTCTCGTCTCCTTCCGCTCTCCCTGTTTTCTCATCACTGGCCTGCTCGAGCTTTTCGAGTTCTTCCTCGGCCAGCTTGATCTCCGCGATCAATTCCTTGACCGCCGGATCTTCCAGCCTGTAGGGCGGCTCACCCATCCCGCGCAATTCCTTTTCGACCACACGGCCCAGCTCCTCCCGCGATTTATGAAGTCTGCGGCGCCAATCCTGCTTATCGAGGATCGTCTCACCCTTCTCACCGATGGAGGCCCCGATGTCCCTGGCCTTCTGAAGACCATCACCGACACTGCGTCCCACCTTCTCCCAGAATGAACCAGCCATAGCTACAGCCGCCTTATCTGAACCGGAACCAGCCAAACACGACATCACAGCTTCAGCAAATACCGAGCCCCTGTCAAGCCATCAAAATACCCGTGGAGGATCGCGGAGCCCAGGCTGGTCGGCGAAATAAATTGCCGCCTACTCGGCCCCCTGGAGCTTGACGGTAACAGTCTTCTCCTTGCCATCGCGCAGGATACTGACCTTCACCTTGTCGCCGGCCTTGAACTTCTCGAGCGCATTGAGCAGATCATCCTCATCATCGACGGCATCCTCCGCGATCCCGACGATTACATCCCCGAGAGCGAACCTCCTGTTGCGAAGCTCTCGTACGCCGCGCAGACCGGCAACCGCCGCGCCGGATTCCTTCACCACGTTCCGGATCACGACCCCTCTTTCCACGTCGAGGTAGCGGGCCTGCTCATCGCTGAAATTATAGACCCCCAGGGTGGGACGCACGACCTTTCCGAAACGAATGAGCTGTTCCACCACGCGCCGAACCGTGTTCACCGGGATCGCGAAACCGACACCGGAACTGCTTCGACTGCCGCTGATGATGGTCGTATTGACTCCGATCAACCTGCCGCCCGAATCAAGCAGGGGGCCTCCTGAATTCCCGGGATTGATGGCTGCGTCGGTCTGGATCGCCGAGGTGATCGTCCGCCCGGTAAGCGACCGGAACTCCCTGCCAAGGGCGCTGATGATTCCCTTCGAGAGGCTCCTGTCGAGCCCGAAGGGATTGCCGATCGCCAGCGCCATCATGCCTACCTTCAGGCTGTTGGATGTACCGATGGACAGGGGATAGAGGCTGTCCGCGGGAGCATCGATCTTCAGAACCGCGAGATCCTTGTCCGCCGCCACCCCCACGACCCTGGCCCGATAGCTGGTCTTGCTGTCAAAGCTGACGATGACGGAGTCAGCCCCGGCAATCACGTGGTAGTTGGTAACGACATGTCCCTTCTTATCCCAGACAAAGCCGCTGCCGCTGCCCTGCGCCACCTCTTTGCTTGTATCGAAGAAGAAGCCTCGGCGCACGGCGGTATTCGTGATGAATACGACCGAACGGGACGCTTTCTCGAACAGCTTGACCAGGTGGGCCTCCTCCGGCCGCAGGAGGGAATCAGCCCCGGCGGAGCGCATTCCGGCTGAAACCGCCTGGGGTTCTCGTTTCCCGGAAAAAACACCGAGGACAACATCGCCCAGCAGGATCGCGAAGCTGAGAAGAAGCCCCCCGGCCAGGGCGATCCGTACTTTCCATTTGCTCATTGCCAACCTCCGGTTTTTTTTAAAGGACTCTGGAGTCGTTGTGTTTTTATTTTAATCCGTTCCCGGCTGAAAACACCCGGATTGACAAATTTGTACACCAGGATTCGGTCGGTTTTTTTTCTCGCCGCCGGATCCTCCTGATAAGCTGATACCCCGAGCCCTGTTTTCATCCAACACAATAACGGGAAAGAGGCGATGTACCTGCCTGAGTTGACAACCCTCGACGTAGACGGACTCGATCCGCGGCTGCCGGTCGTCATCCCCTTCGCGGCCATCGAGCAGCACGGCCCCCACCTGCCAACGGGAACCGACACCTACATCACCGAGGGCCTGCTGAGAAGACTCGACTCCCGGGATGATGAAAATTTCATCTGGCTCCCGGTGCAGAGATTCGGATCCTCATCCCATCACATGCCCTTCACCGGCAGCCTCACCCTGAGCAGCCGCACCTTCCTCGATACCGCCCGGGAGCTGGTCGAGTGTTTCTTCGCGCACGGCTTCACGCGTTTCATCCTGCTCAACGGCCACGGCGGCAACCAGTCTCTGCTCAACGTCGCCGTGCAGGAGGCCCGCCTCGGACCTGGAAACGTGATTGCCGATGAGGCCCGGGCCGGCCTGAAGATCGTACACGCCACCTACTGGGTGCTTGCCGCCGAGCGTTTCGAAGAGATCCGGGAGTCCGCTCCCGGCGGCATGGGACATGCCGGCGAGATGGAGACCTCGGTAATGCTCGCCCTCCATCCCGAGTTGGTCAAAACCGATTTGATGGAGCCTGACGGCGAGCCGCAGCGCTGCAGGTTCGACCACAAGGACATGCTCGAGCCCGGCAAGGTCGGTCAATTCCGTCTCTGGAACGAATGGTCGAAGAGAGGGCCGATTGGTGATCCCACCGTGGCAAGCGCTGAAAAAGGCGAGCTCTTCCTGGAGGCGGCCGTCGATGCCATCGCCGAGCTGATCGAAGAATTGAAAGCCGGACGCATTGGCTGAGGCCCGGGAATGACCGAAGAGCAACCTATCCGGGTCCAGGGCATCGACCACTTCCTGGTCGTATCGAGCGATCTCGAAAAAACCCGCGAGTTCTACTGTGAACTGCTGGGGATGAAACAGCTGCCGAGGCCGGACTTCACCTTCCCCGGACTCTGGTTCCAGGCCGGCGATACCGAGATCCATGTGACCCTCGCCGGAGAAGACGCGGGAACTCCCGGCCCGGGAGAATTCACCGGCAGCTACCCGGCCCGGGGACAACACCTGGCCTTCAAGATCGATGATGCCGGGGACGCCGCAGCGCACATCGAATCCCTCGGAATCCCGATTGTCGACGGACCCTACCTGCGTCCCGATGGCCCCCTTCAATTCTACATCCGCGATCCGGACGGCTACCTCATCGAGCTCTTCAGCCGCTGATGAGCCCGAAGCAGCGGGCTCATCAGGCCAGGATACCCTTGATGACCTCTGAATGCCTGACACCGGTGAGCTTGCGATCGAGCCCGCCGTAGAAATAGGTCAGGCTCTCATGATCGAGTCCCATGAGGTGAAGTATGGTCGCGTGGAGATCCCGGATGTGGTGGCGATTCTCAACTGCCTCGTGGCCGATCTCATCCGTGGCGCCGTAGCTGATGCCGGGCTTGATGCCGGCGCCGGCGAACCAATAGGTGAACCCCTTGGGGTTGTGGTCACGGCCGTGGTTCTTGCCCTGGGAGACCGGCTGGCGGCCGAACTCGCCGCCCCAGACCACCAGGGTATCCTCGAGGAGACCCCGCTGCTGCAGGTCGGTGAGAAGGGCCGAGACCGGCTTGTCGATCTCGGGACAGTGAATATCGAGATTCTCCTCAACTCCATTATGCGCATCCCAGTTCTGCTGCTGGTGGCCGCCGCCGTGGTAGATCTGCACGAAGCGCACCCCGCGCTCGATGAGGCGGCGCGCGACCAGGCACTGGCGCGCGAAGGGTGCCGGGCCGACGGAGAGCTTGTGGGAAGGCTTCGGATCGTAGACTCCGTAGAGCTCACGCGTCCTGTACGATTCCTGCTCGAGATCGAGAGCCTCCGGCGCCGTGGTCTGCAGTTGGAAGGCGAGCTCGTAGCTCGCGATACGGGCCTGCAATTCGGAATAGCCTGGACGGTCGACGAGATGCCGCGCGTTGAGCGCGTTGATCGTCGAGATCCTGTCACGCTGGATACCGGAGGCGACGGCGGAGTTCGG
>Ga0310342_100000114_pt1 | contig 37865 bp, 35 predicted proteins | sample S15DNA20500_MG_FD_206155 | JGI IMG/M metagenome (GOLD analysis project Ga0310342, IMG submission 206155) | Marine microbial communities from station ALOHA, North Pacific Subtropical Gyre - S1503-DNA-20-500_MG | ecosystem: Environmental > Aquatic > Marine > Oceanic | place: Pacific Ocean: North... | reverse complement strand
CGCTTCGTAGCCGCCCTCGGCGGTGAATTTTCCAAGGAGCGCCGGGATCGGGTGGGCCCGTCCAGGACCGTGTTTGGCCAGGGATGGCCAAACGCCGAGCCTACAAGGATGTACTCGTGGCGTGTCCTGGACGGGCCCACCCGATCCCGGTGCGGGCTTTCTGGAGGGAACCCACGGACCCGGGACGATCCAATGATCGCGTGCTAAGGTTGGCGGCATCGCAGGGGAGGAGAGCGCGCCCATGTTCCATCGCCTTATCCGTACGCTGGATCTCTACGACGGGCTGCGGCTGCCGGTGCAAATCGGCCGCGAAGAATTATTGCTGATCCACGAAGAGGGCGAATCCTGGCTGGTGCAACGCCGCTGCCCGCACGGGGAGTTTCCACTGGAAAGGGCGTCGGTGCACGGCGAAGTACTTCGTTGTCCCGGCCACGGCCTGGAATTCTCGCTGCGCAGCGGCCAGTGTCGTGGTACCCAGGGGTATTGCCTGAAGCGCTACCGGATTGATTACGACGGGCCCTGGATCGGGGTCAGCGATCTTTAGCGGGTGGCGACGGCGTCCTGCTTGGCGAGCTGCAGCTGATAGCGCAGGCGCAATTCCTTCACCTTTTTCACGTAGGCGCGGGTCTCCGGAAACGGCGGAATCCCGCCGTAACGGCGCACATTGCCTTCGCCGGCGTTGTAGGCCGCCAGCACCTGGTCGAGAGTGCTGAACTTATTCTGCAGATAGGCGAGGAAACGGGTGCCGCCGTGGATGTTGGCGCTGGCGTCGAACGGGTCCGCCACTTCCAGGTAGCGGGCGGTGCGGGGCATCAGTTGCATCAGGCCCTGGGCGCCGACCCGCGACACCGCGGTGCGGTCGAACAGGGATTCAGCGTGGATCACTGCTTTCACCAGCGCCGCTTCCACGCCGAAATCGCCGGCGGCGCGCTGAATCACGGTGTCGTAGCGATCACGCTGGGCCGCGCTCAGGGTGGTGGGTGTGTAGGTCCAGCCCTTGCGCACGGAGAGCAGGGTATAGCTGGCGTCGACCCGGCCACGGGGTTGGTCCGTGAACAGGATTTCGCCACCGTGACCCCGGTAGGTGTAGATGTTTTCCGCGACGGCCGGCATCGACACCCCCAGTGTCAATACGAGGCCGCAGACCCCGATCAATCTCATTGTTTTTGTCTCTTACTGATTTTACATCCCGATTCCAGATGAAAGTGATACCACAGTATTAGCGGTGGGGCCAGGTTTCCGATTCGGATTATTAGCCCGGGTTCTCATCTTTTCGCATCAGCCGGTCATTTTAGAAGACCATCCCGGATGGCGGGGCCTGCTTATGGTGATAGCATGATCCCGGGCGTTTGAAGGAGGTTCTATGCTCTCCGAGCAGTTGCAGGCCTGGGTCAATGTGCTGACCACCTGGCTGGCCTTGGGCCTGCTGTTGATGGTGTTCGTGGTGACGGTGGCCGCCGTGGTTCTGTGGGTGCAGGATCGCTATTTTCAAAAGTCTCACGCAATCCGGCGCAATTACCCTCTGATCGGTCGTTTTCGCTACTTTTTCGAGCATATTGGTGAGTTTTTCCGCCAGTATTTCTTTGCCATGGACCGCGAGGAGCTGCCGTTCAACCGCGCCCAGCGCAGTTGGGTGTACCGCGCCGCCAAGGATCTGAGCAACACGGTGGCGTTCGGCACCACCAAGCAGAACGCGGCCGGCCGCATTGTGTTTCTCAACACGCCGTACCCGACGCTGGAAAAGGACGCCGCCGAAACCCTGCCTTTGATGATCGGCCCCCACGCCGATCAGCCGTTCGTGGCGCGCAGCTTCCATAATGTCTCGGCGATGAGCTTCGGCGCGCTGTCCACGCCGGCGGTGCGCGCTCTGTCCCGGGGCGCCGGCCACGCCGGCTGCTGGTTGAACACCGGCGAGGGCGGCCTCACCGAGATGCATCTGGAAGGACACTGCGATCTGGTATTCCAGATCGGTACCGCCTATTACGGCGTGCGCGACGAGGCGGGCAACCTGAGCGATGAAAAGCTGCGGCAAGTGGCCCGCCTGCAACCGGTGAAGATGTTCGAGATCAAGCTTAGTCAGGGCGCCAAGCCCGGCAAGGGCGGCATTCTGCCGGCGGAAAAAGTCACCCCGGACATCGCCCGCATCCGTGGTATTCCGGTGGGCCAGGCGTCGGTGAGTCCCAATGGCCAGCCCGGTGTGCGCAGCGCCGGTGATCTGCTGGATATGATTGAGCGGGTACGGCGAGTGACCGGGAAGCCCACCGGCATCAAGACGGTGGTCGGTTCCTGGCAGTGGCTGGAAGAGTTGTTCCTGGAGATCCATGAACGGGGCCTGGAGAGCGCGCCGGATTTCATCACCGTGGACAGCGGCGACGGCGGCACCGGCGCCGCGCCCATGTCGCTGATGGACGATGTGGGGCTGAATCTGGCGGAGTCGTTACCGCTGGTGGTGGACCTGCGCGACGGCTTCGCGCTGCAGGACCGTATTCGCATCATCGCCTCGGGCAAGCTGATCACGCCGTCCATGGTCGCCTGGGCCATCGCCATGGGCGCCGACTTCTGCGTGTCCGCGCGCGGTTATATGTTCGCGTTGGGCTGCATCCAGGCGATGCAGTGCAATCGCAATACCTGCCCGACCGGCGTCACCACCCACAACCCGCGTCTGCAACGCGGTCTGGTGCCCAGCGAGAAGGGCGCGCGGGTGGCCCACTTTCACGCCAATCTGGTCAAGGAGGTGGAAACCATCGCCCACGCCTGCGGGGTGGGTGAGCCCCGCCAGTTGCGCCGGCATCATGCGCGCATGGTCAACGCCAACGGCGACTCCATGCCCCTGGAGGAGTTGTGGCCACCGGTGGAGCCGGGACTTTATCTTCGCCAGGGACGGCCCAGCCTGCATGCGCCTTTCGCCCGGTTCCGCGTTGGCGCCTAGGCGGCGCGCGCGGGGATAAGGCTACGCTATCAAGGTGATTGACCGTCTGGCCTTGTTCTTCACCGGGTGGCCGCCACAATAGCGCCTATCCTGAAACCGTCCACGATTAAGGAGAGTGTTTTGACTGACGAATTCGATCTGGTGGTCATCGGTGCCGGTTCCGGCGGCGTGCGCGCCGCGCGCATGGCATCCGGCCACGGCGCCCGGGTGGCGATTATCGAGGAGCGTTTCTTCGGCGGCACCTGTGTGAACGTCGGGTGCGTGCCCAAGAAGCTGTTCGCCTACGGTGCCGGTTTTCCGGACGATTTCGAGCTGGCGGCCAGCTATGGCTATCAGTTGGACGGTTGGCGTTTCGATTGGAACACCCTGCGCGACAACAAGACCCGCGAGATCGAACGGCTCAATGGCATCTATAATCGCATTCTGGATAACGCCGGCGTGACCGTTTTCGAGGGCCACGGCCGAATCGAAGGGCCGGGCCGGGTCTCCGTGGACGGCGAACGCGTGCTCCAGTGCAAGCACATTCTGATCGCCACCGGCGGCAAGCCCCATGTACCGGAGCTGCCCGGCGACCATCTGGTACGCATCTCCGACGACTTGTTCTATCTGGACAAATTGCCGGAGCGCGTCGCCGTGGTGGGCGGCGGCTACATCGCCTGTGAGTTCGCCTCCATTCTCAATGGCCTGGGCGTGGAGGTCCATCAGCTGTACCGTCGCGATCTGATTCTGCGCGGGTTCGACGGCGAAATCCGCGAGTTCGTCGCCGAGCGCATGGCCGCCGCCGGTATTCATATTCATGTGAATACCGACGTCAGCGCCATTGAAGGCGAAGTCGGCGGCGAGAAGACCCTGCGTCTGTTGAACGGCGACAGTCTGGCGGTGGATGAGGTGTTCTACGCCACCGGCCGGGTGCCCAAGCTGGACGGCTTGTTCGCCGACGGCGTCCGGGTCGAGACTCGGGACAATGGCGCGGTGATCGTCGACGAGGCCTTCCAGACCAGTGAACCGGGTATCCATGCCCTGGGCGATGTCACCGACCGGCTGCAACTGACGCCGGTGGCGCTGGCCGAGGGTATGTGGCTGGCGGCCCATTTGTTCGGCGCAAACAAGCCGAAGGCGCCGCTGGATTACCGCGACGTCCCCACCGCCGTGTTCTGCCACCCCAATATCGGCACCGTGGGTCTCAGCCAGGAAGAAGCCTTGGCTGAGTACGGCACCATCCGGGTCTATAAGAGTCAGTTCCGCCCGATGCGCTACACGCTCAGTGACATCCAGGAAAAGTCCATGATGAAGCTGATTGTCGACGACGCCAGCGACCGGGTAGTGGGCCTGCACATGGCCGGCGAAGAGTCCGCCGAGATCACCCAGGGCTTCGCGGTGGCGGTGCGCATGGGCGCCACCAAGGCGGACTTCGACGCCACCGTGGGCATTCACCCCACGTCCGCTGAGGAGCTGGTGACCCTGCGCGACGGCGAGACCGTGAGCGGCTGAGTCGGCCCACGATAGCGGTCACAGCGGCTCCAGCGTCACCGGCAGGCCGTCCCTCGGTACCGGCAGGCTCGTGGTGTCCACCGGCATCACGTAGTCCGCCGGTACGTGCCAGCGGTACTTCAGCAGGACCTGATGAAGGATCGCTTTAACCTGCATGTCCGCGAAATGCAGGCCGATGCATTTGTGCGCGCCGCCGCCGAAGGGTACCCAGGCATAGGGGTGTACTTTGTCTTCGCGGCGGTGCTCGGCGAACCGCTCCGGATCGAAGCGCTCCGCGTCCGGCCAGTACTCTTCCATGTAGTGGGTGAAGTAGGGCGCCATGGTGACAAAGCTGCCCTTGGGAATGTGGAAGCCCTGGTACTCCACATCGCGCACCGTGCGACGGGGCAGTGACGGCACCGGCGCGCACAGACGCAGCGCTTCCTTCATGGCCAGACCGATACCCGGCAGTTTCTCCAGATTCTCGTAGGCCAGCTGATTCTTGCCCAGCGCGCGGCTTTCCTCGCGCAGGCGCTCCTGCCACTCCGGCGAGCGGGCCAGGTGGTAGAACAGGTTCGAGAGGGTGATGGTGGTGGTATCGTGGGCGGCCATCATCAAAAAGATCATGTGGTTGACCACATCGTCGTCGGAGAAGCGGTCGCCGTCCTCGGTGGTGGCGTGACAAAGCGCGCTGAACAGATCGTTGTCTTCCTGCTCTCGTTTCAGCGGGATCTCATCACGGAATAACCGTTCGAGCACCCGGCGGCCGCGCAGCCCCTTGGACCAGCGCAGCCCCGGTACCGGGAAACGCAGCAGGGCGGTGCCGGCGCGTACCGTGTCCACGAAAGCCCGGTTGACTTGCTCGGAGCGCGGGCCCAGTTCCTGGCCCATGAACACATCGGTGGCCAGATCCAGGGTCAGCCGCTTGACCCGGGGCAGCACTTTGATGCCGCCGTCCCGCGGCCAGGTTTCCAGTCCGGCGGTGATGCGTGGGCCCATGCGTTCCAGATAGCCGCGCAGCGCGCTTTTGGTGAAGGCCTGTTGCATGATGCGCCGGTGCCAGCGGTGCTCCTCGAAATCCAGCAGCATGATCCCGCGGTGGAAAAAAGGCCCGATAAAAAAGTCCCAGCCGCCGTGGTTGGAGAACAGATCGCCTTTGTTCATCAGCACGAACTGGTTGGCGTCCGGCCCCAGCATTTGAACCACGCGCAGACCGAATAAACGAGTCCAGGAGACCGGCCCGTAGCGGTCGTAGCGTTGTCGCATCAAACCCACCGGATCGCGCATACTGGTGAGGGTATGGCCGACCAGGGGCCAGCCCGGGTCACCGGGCACGGCTTTCAGGGTGCTGCCCGTGGGAAGTGGAGCAAAAGGGGTCGCGGCGCTCATGAATCACTCCGTGGTAAACATGGTGTATATTCATACTGAGCGTAAAACGGGGAGCGGAACAAGGGGGGTAAATGTCTTTTTGCCGCGCATTTACCCCGACTGGCCAGGGAACGATCAATTCGCCACGGGCGGCATCATGTCGGCGGCGGCGCCACTCTTCAACGGTTTGTTAACCGGGTTATCCACAGTTTTTGTGGATGAAGGATGACAGCTTCGCGCGTCGCTGCGGCCTGTGAGCCGTTCCCGGCCCTGTGTATCATTGCGCCATTCAGGTAAGGAGAACCGTGCATGCGAACCGTGGTGTTTAATCAGAAAGGCGGTGTGGGCAAATCCAGTATCACCGTGAATCTGGCGGCGATCAGCGCCGCCCGGGGGAAAAAAACGCTGGTCGTGGACCTGGATCCACAATGCAACGCCAGCCAATACCTGCTGGGCATGGGCGCTTACCAGCAGGAGCAGGGACCGACCCCCAACATCGGCACCTTCTTCGCGCAAACGCTGTCCTTCAAGCTCAAGGAAAAGGCGCCCCGCGATTACGTGCACCTCACCAAGTTCGAGAACCTGTATGTGCTGCCGTCCGACGGCGAGCTGGGCGAGGTGGAGCATCTGCTCGAGTCCAAACACAAGATTTATAAGCTACGCGGCCTTCTGAAAAGCCTGGCCCGGGAATTCGATGCCATCTATGTGGACACCCCGCCGGCGTTCAACTTCTATACATTGTCAGCGCTGATCGCCGCGGACCGGGTGTTGATCCCGTTCGACTGCGATGCGTTTTCCCGCAAGGCGCTCTACTCGCTGCTGGAAAACATCCAGGAAACCCGTGAGGACCACAACGAGGATCTGCGCGTGCAGGGCATCGTGGTCAACCAGTACCAGCCGCGCGCCCGCCTGCCCAAGGAACTGGTGGCGTCACTGGTGGAGGAGGGGCTGCCGATCCTCGACAGTAAGCTATCCGCCAGCGTCGCCATGCGCGAATCCCACGAGTGCGCCACGCCGCTGATCAACTGGAGCCCCAAGCACAAGCTGACCCAGGAATATCAGGCGCTGTACAAGGAACTCAACGGACCGGGACGTTAGCCCGGCGCAACATTGCGCATTGGTAAAAAAGGGCGCTATGTACTATCTTTGCCGCGTTTGTCCTTGGGTTGGGCAATAAAAAAAGGAAAAGCAACAGGAGATGTTATGCGAACCCTTTCCAGGGGCGTCTTGGCGGTGGTGCTGTCGATAACCGGGCTGTCGGCCCCGATGCTCGCGAGCGCGGCCCTGAGCCGTGCTCAATTGGAGGATCTGGAACACCATCTTTGGCAGGTGCGCACGGATTACCACATGTACGCCGTCATGGACGGCAACGACACCTACCGGGTGGCGCTCAACGAGGCGGCGCAACAGGCCGCCAAAGCGCTGGACGACCTGAGTGCCGGTAGTGAGTCCGATGCGGAGCGCGCCCTGGTCGCGGAGCTTTCCGACCAGTGGCGGCGGATGGCCGCGGACCAGGCATTGCCGAAGCCCGGTGCCGCCCAGGGCGAGCAGCCCGCCGGCGATCCCGCGCGGCTTGATCAGCTGCCGGCGGAAATGGCCGCCAGCATTAACGGCTTCGAAGACGCGGCGGGCGGTGACTACGATGACGTGCACGCGCTGATCAGCGAGCTGCAGAGCCTGACGTCGTCCTACGTGGCGATCATCGCCGCCAAGCAGGACGACGGCGAGGCGGGTGATCGTGGCGAGTTCGAGAAGGCCGTGCCGGCGTTCTCGGACAGGCTCAAGCGGGCGCAGGCCGCTCACCGCGGCGACGGCAACCTCAGCAGAACCCTGGAGCAGGCCGCGCTGAAGTGGGGCTTCATCCGTTCCTCGATGCTGAAGTTCGGCGAGGACGCGGTGCCGTTCCTGGTGTATCGCTATACCTCGCAGATGACTGGCAGCCTGCAACAGGCCGTGGAGCTGGCCACCTCCGAGGTCGCCAAACCCACCATCGGTCCGCCCGAGTAAGACTCAGTCCGCGCGCGCTTCCAGCCAGTCGGCGATCACCCGCCAGCACTGGCCGGGCGCCTTGCTACCGGCGAAGACCCCGGCGTGGCCGCCCGGAGCTTCCTCGAAGCGCTTCTCGCGGCTGCCCACCACCTTCAGGATTTCCCGCGCGGCGCGCAGGCTGACGATCCGGTCGGTGCGCCCCCCGAACGCCAGCAGATCCTGGGTGATGGCGCTGAAATCCACCGGCCGGTCGCCAATGCGGAGGCGACCGTCGGCCAGGCTGTTGGCCAGCACCATCTTTTCGATCACCTCGCGTACCACGGCCCCCGGGTAGTCGACCATATCGTTGAACCATTGGCCCATGGTCATGTACTCGGTGAGATAATCCCGGTCGCCCATGTTGCGCAGCAGGTCGACATAGGATTGCACCAGCCCCGGCGGATTGGTCATCTTGAAGCCCAGCGACAGCAGTCGGGCGGGAATATGAAACAGCTTGCTGTCGAGCGGTTCCAGACGTACCTGGAACCAGTCGTGGGCCTGCATGGCGGGAATCGCGGCAAGGCTGAAAAGGGTGCCGAACGGACCGCTTTTATGAAAATTCACCGGGCTGGCGATGGTGGACAGGCTGCGCACCGGCGCGTCCGGGTGGCCGCCCAGATACAGCATGCTCAGCAGCCCGCCCATGCAATAGCCGAGCAGGTTCACCTGGTCCGCCCCGGTGTGCTGGCGAACCCGCTCCACCACTTCGGGCAGCCATTGGTTCACATAGGTATCCAGGTCCAGATCGCGGTCCGCCTGTGACGGCTGGCCCCAGTCGATCAGATAGACGTCATGGCCGCGCGCCATCAGATACCGGACCATGGAGCGGTTGGGCATCAGGTCATAGGTCCAGCAGTGGATGCCCAGGGCCGGCACCAGAATCAGCGGGATACGGTGCTTCTCCCGCCGTACCGGTATTTCCTGGTCGCCCACCGGGATACGCGCCATGGGCGGCAGGCTGTAGTGTCTCAGCGCCATGATGCCGTTGCGATAAATCTCATCCCAAGGGGTTTTATCGGTCTGAATGAAACGCCGTGGGTGACGTCGGCGCTCGACCATATGACCCAAGGCGCGCAATGATGATTTCACGGAAGGACGTGGTGCCATGGAGGCTCCGCTGATAGCAATTGATCCCGAGTAAGGGTAGGCGGTAATCTTGCCGGGCCCGCAGTAACAGAGCATTGGCCCTCGTGACAAATTCAAAGCCCCCTTATACCCGCATGGACGTTTGCAACCGATCCCTGGATACCGTGCGCCACTCCCGCAATCTGGGTATGGAAGTACTCAGCGCCGAGGAAGACGGCGTCCGTGTGCGCCTGCCGTGGCGCGAGGACCTGGTCGGCAATCCGGATACCGGCGTGCTGCACGGCGGCGCCATCTTCGCGATGATGGACCAGGCCGGCGGCATGGCGAACAGTTGCCGCCTGTACCCTAATTTCGAGATCACGCCGACCATCGATTTCCGCGTCGATCACCTGCATGCCCCGACGCCGGGCAAGGCGGTGATCTGCCACGCCAGCTGCTACCGGCTCACGCCCAACGTCACCTTCGTGCGGCTGACCACCTGGGAAGAGGGCGAGGAAGAGGGCGAGCCGGTGGCCACCGGCCTGGCCACCTACACACGCATGAAACTGGATAAGAACGGGCGGGTGGTGTCCTGATGACCGATATGTTGAAAGCCTTGATCGAAGCCTGCCGCAACGGCGAAGCCGATTACCAGGACCTGGTGGACCGGGTTCCCTACGCCCGCTTCCTGGGTATCGAGCTGCTGGTGCAGGGGGAAGAACTGACCTTCATTTTGCCACGCAACGAAAGCAATATCGGCAACCCCACCTTGCCGGCGTTGCATGGTGGCGCGGTGGCCGGCTTCATGGAGCAGGCCGCGATCATCTTCATTCTGTTGGAAATGGGCGAGCCGAAGGTGCCCAAGACCATTGATTTCACCATTGATTATCTGCGCGCCGGCCTGTTCCGCGATACCTTCGCCGAATGCCGGATCACCCGCCTGGGGCGGCGCATCGCCAATGTGCACATCAGCGCCTGGCAAAAGCGGCGCGAAGAGCCGATCACCATCGCCCGGGCCCACTTCCTGTTGTCCGAGGAAAACAACTAGCGGCAGCGATAGGGCAACGAAGGTGATATATTGGAGGACTGATAGGAGGTCCTCTTTGTCATTGTCACCGGTTGCCAGGTCTTCGACCTTTACTCAAAGCCTGTTGCTCGCCGCCGTGGGTGTCACCGCCCTGGGCCAGACCCTGGTATTCACCTTGCTGCCCTCGCTGGGCCGGGCCACCGGCCTGGCTGAAATTCAGGTGGGGCTGATCATCAGCTGCTCATCGCTGGCCTTTGCCCTGGCCAGTCCGGTGTGGGGCTATCTCAGCGAACTCTACGGCCGCCGGCCGATTCTGATCATCGGATTGAGCGGCTATGCCACCGGTACTCTGATATTCGCTCTGGTGTTTCAGGCCGGGCTCGCCGGCTGGGTCAGCGGTGGCGTTCTGGTGGCGCTGCTGGTGGCGGCGCGCATGAGTCAGGCGGTGATCATGGCGGCCACGCCACCGTCGGCGGCGGCGTACACCGCCGACATCACCGCGCCCGAGGCGCGCACCCGGGGCATGGGCCGTATCGGCGCGGCCAATAACCTGGGCACCGTGCTCGGCCCCGGCATCGGCGGCATGCTGGCGGCGGTGGCGCTGGTATTGCCGCTTTACCTGGTGGCCGGCCTGGTGGGGTTGATGGCGCTGTTCATTCTGTGTTTCCTGCCGCCCTCGCCGTACCGGAGCGAGCCGCCGGCGCAACGGCGTCGCACGGTCCTGGCCACCGGCCTGCGTGCCTATACGGATCGGCGTTTCCGGGACTTGTTGATCACCGGCGTGGTGCTGTTCATGAGCTTCGCGCTGGTGCAGCAGACCCTGGGGTTCCTGTTTCAGGATGCCTTGAATATGTCCCCCACCGAGGCGGCCGGGGCTCTGGGTACCGCGATGATGGCGGCGGCCATCACTTCGCTCACGGGTCAGATTCTGGTGGTGCAATGGCTGCGCGCGCCGGCGCTCGTCCTGTTGGCACTGGCGGTGCCGGCCATTGGCCTGGGTGCCGGTGTGCTGTGGGTGTTCGACAGCCGTCTGGGCATGACCCTGGCGGTGATGCTGGTGGGTATGGGAATCGGTTTCGGGATGCCGGCGATCATGTCGCTGGCGAGCTTGCGGGTGGACAGTTCGGAGCAGGGCAGGGTGGCCGGGTTGGCCAGCGCGTGTCCGTCGTTGGGCTTCGTGCTCGGGCCGCTGGTAGGGACCGGGTTATACACGATCGACCACCGCTTCCCGTACATGCTGGTAGTGATCTTGATGGTGCCCCTGGCGGTGCTGGTCTGGCGGTTACGCCGGGCCGGCACCGCCTGAGGCGGTGGCGCGGACCGGTTATCCCTTGTAGGGAATCAGGGTCAGTTCCACGCGGCGGTTCTGCTGACGGCCGGACGCGGAGCCGTTATCCGCGATCGGCTGGGTCTCGCCGAACCCGACCACGTCCATGCGCACGGCCTGCACGCCAAAGCCGCTGAGTACATCGGCCACCGCCTGGGCGCGCTGCTGGGAGAGCAGCAGGTTGTAGCGGTCGCCGCCGGTGCTGTCGGTGTGGCCGGCGATCTGCAGCATGGTGGAATCGTATTCCTTGAGGACTTCGGACACGGAGTCCAGCACGGAACGGAACGAGGATTTCACCTGGGTGCTGTCGGTGTCGAAGGTCACGTTACCCGGCATATTGAGAATGATGTTCTCGCCGTTACGGGTCACGGAAACGCCCGAGCCTTCCAGCTTCTGACGCAGCTTCGCTTCCTGGACGTCCATGTAGTAGCCCACGCCACCGCCGGCGATGGCGCCGATACCGGCCCCGGCCAGCGCCCGTTCCTTGCGCTCCTTGGCGCTGTCCGAGGTGGCGATACCGATCAACGCGCCGCTGACCGCGCCGATGGCGGCGCCGCCGGCGGCTTTGGAGGTCTGTTTCTCACCGGTGTAAGGATTGATGGTGGTGCAGGCGGACAGGGACAGGGCCCCGGCCAGTAAGAGACATCCGGCAGTGCGTTTCATCATTGCTCCTTATTATCCATTGTTCCTGAGTGACTCAACAATAAGCGATCAGGGTACCGAAACCATAGCGGCGCGGTAAAAATCGGTAAAGTAGGGTAGTCCGGGGATGAGATCGCGGTCTCCTAAAGGGACGGTCGGAGAAAGATCGGGATGAAGGCAGCCGGCGTTTGTAGCAGACTGTCGGCGACAACCTCACCGTCGTGCCGCCCGGGCGCGAAGCGTGCACAGAATCCAAGGAGACTCCATGCTGGCAAAGCGTGCGTCCCTGGCCGAGTTGGCCGGGGAACAATGGGACCTGATCGTGATCGGCGGTGGTATCACCGGCGCCGGTGTGCTGCTGGAAGCGGCCCGGCAGGGGCGCAAGGCGCTGCTGCTGGAGCAGCAGGATTTTGCCTGGGGCACGTCCAGCCGCTCGTCGAAAATGGTGCACGGCGGCCTGCGCTACATCGCCCAGGGCGAGGTGCGGCTGACCCGGGACGCCCTGCGCGAGCGGGAGCGCCTGCTGCGCGACCTCCCCGGTCTGGTGGAACGGGCCGACTATCTGTTCCCACTGCGTGACCGCCAGTTCCCCGGGCGCTGGCCGTTGACCGCGGTGCTCTCACTGTACGATTTTCTGGCGGGCATTCGCGACCACCGTTTTTTGCCCAAGGCCGAAGTACTGATGCGGGTACCGGGGCTGGATGCGGCGGGCTTGAACGGCGCCATGAGTTACACCGACGCCCTCACCGATGATTGCCGGCTGGTGGTGCGTTGCCTGCTGGAGGCGGCCCGCCTTGGCGGCCGCTCGCTCAACTACGCCCGCGCCACCGGCGTCCGTCGTGAAAACGGCCGTGGCCGGGTGGACGTCACCGATCTGGAGAGCGGCGAAAGCCTGACCCTCGACGCCGGCGCGGTGATCAACGCCACCGGGGCCTGGGCCAACCGCCTGGGCGGCGCCGGACAACGGATTCGACCACTGCGCGGCAGCCATCTGTTCGTCGATCCGGCGCGCCTGCCGGTGGCGGACTGCCTGACACTGATCAATCCCCGCGACGACCGGCCGGTATTCGTTTTTCCGTGGGAAGGGGTGACCTGCGTCGGCACCACCGACCTGGATCATGGCGACAGTCTGGATCAGGAAGCCCGCGCCAGCGGTGCCGAGGTGGATTATCTGCTGGCACTGATAAACGGCCACTTCCCGGAGGTGAACCTGACCCGCGACGATATCCTGTCCACCATGGCCGGGGTGCGGCCGGTGATCGCCTCCGGCGACGGCAAGGACCCCTCCAAGGAGCGCCGCGACCATGCGGTGTGGGAAGAAAACGGCGTGGTCACCGTAAGCGGCGGCAAGCTCACCACCTTCCGGCTGATCGCTCTGGACGCGCTGTGCGCGGCTGGCCTGCTGGACCGCCGCGAGGCGCGCCGTGCCCGGCGCAGCAATGCGCCGCTGTTCCGGCCACTGCCGGAGGCACCGGAACAGGTTGAACAGTTCCTGCATGGCGTGCAGGACGACGAGGCACTGTTGCGTTGGATGCTCGACAACGAAGCGGTGGTGCATCTCGACGATCTGCTGCTGCGCCGTACCCGGCTGGGTTTGCTGCGTCGTGATGGCGGTGCCGGCCTGGTGCCTCTGTTACGCGCGCTCACCGGCGAACGGCTGGGCTGGGACAGCGCGCGCTGGGAACAGGAGTGGGCTCGCTATGCGGACATCCGCGAACGCTTTTACGGGGTGCCGCCGGAGGACCGCGACCGGGCCGCCGCCTGAGGCCGGAGGCCCCGCGAATGCTACACTAGGGTTTCTTCTGCTTCACCGGATTGGATAACGCCATGCGCGTCACGGACCTGGCCCGACGGGCCGACACCACCGCCGAAACCGTTCGCCACTATACGGATCTGGGGCTGCTCACCCCGCGCCGGGATCCGCATAACGGCTATCGCCAATACAGCGGCCTGGACCTGTCCCGGCTGCGTTTCGCTCTGAAAGCGCGCAGCCTGGGCTTCACGCTTGGCGATGTGCGCGAGTTGATCGAGGAGTCGGAGGGCGGCGAAACACCGTGCCCGCGGGTGCGGTCGCTGATCGAGGCCCGGCTCGCCGAGGTGGAGGCGCGCATTAGCGAATTGAGCGAACTGAGCGCGCGCATGCGCGCCGCCATGGACGACTGGTCGCGGGCCCCGGACTGCCACCTGGACGATGGCAGGGTGTGTGGCCTGATCGACTCCTTCAACGCCGGCCCGGCAGAGCCGCGTAAGGGCGCTTAGTCGCCGGTTTCCTCGGCGGGAGCCTCTTCCTTGATCAAACCGATCACCGACCAGCCGGCCCGGGGCTCGGGCTGGGACTCGGACGTGAACACATGGATGCGGTCCTTCGGGTCCACCGCGAACAGCGGCCAGACCTGACGCTTCTCCACCGCCAGATACGCTTTGAAGTCGAACTCTTCGGTGATTCGCGTTTTGCGGATATCCGCGCCCTGGCTGATCAGGCTGGCCAGCCGGGCGTAGGTCATATCCGGGCCGAACAGCGTGGCGCCCCGATGGTGCGCCGCCACATCGTGCTTCTCTTCCTTTTCGCTCTGCCAGGGCAGGCTGTACACATTGGGCTCGCCGAATTCCAGACGGTAACGCATGGTCGCCATGGTGTTGAGCTCCCGGCGCGGGCTCAACCCCAGCAGTTTACCGTAACCGACCAGGTCCAGATACTGGTCCGCGTGGCTGGATACCGGATTGCCGTAGAAGGTGGGCAGCCCCTCCATGCGCGCGGTGCGGATGCTCTCCCAACTTGAATCGGTGAGGATCACCGGGAAGTTGTTCTGGCTCAGCGTTTGGCCGATGGCCCGGGCCACCGGGTTGGCGCCGATGATCAGGAAGCCTCTGGGGCCGGGTTCCGCCACCTTGAGCAGCCGCGCCAGCGGGCGCGCCGTAATGCTCTGCAGCGCCACCGTGCCGATGATCACCATGAAGGTGAGCGGCACCAGCAACTCGGCGCCGGCCACGCCGTTTTCTTCCAACCGCTGGGCGAACAGGGCGGACACCGCGGCGGCGACGATGCCGCGCGGCGCGATCCACGCCAGCAGGGACTTCTCACGCCAGTCGAGACTGCTGCCCAGGGTCGCCACCCACACCGACAGCGGCCGGGCCACCAGCTGGATAATCGCCAGCACCAGCAGGGCGGTAGCGCCCAGGCTCAGTAACTGTTCCATCTCCAGGCGCGCCGCCAGCACGATGAACAGCACCGAAATCAGCATCACCGACAGGTTCTCCTTGAAATGGAGAATGTCGTCGGTGCGCACGCCCTTGCGGTTGGCCATCACGATACCGGCCACGGTCACCGTCACCAGACCGGATTCCTCGCTGATGCTGTTGGATATCACGAAGGAGCCGATCACCGAGGACAGCACCAGGAAACTGCGCAGATACTCCGGCACCAGGTGGCGGCTGAGCAGGGCGCTAAGGGCGAACGCCACGATGGTGCCCATGGCGGCGCCCACGGCGATCGCCTGGAAGAACAGCCACAGGCCGTGCAGCAAGGCGCCTTGCTGGCCGGTGGCCACCACCAGTTCATAGGCGAGTACCGCCAGGATCGCGCCGAGCGGATCAATGACAATACCTTCCCAGCGCAGCAGCCGCGCCACGCTCGCCTTGGGTCGCACGCTGCGCAGCAACGGCACGATCACCGTGGGACCGGTGACCACCACCAGGGCGCCGAACAGCAGCGCCAGCCCGAAAGGCAGCTTCAGCAGTCCCCAGGCGGACAGGGTCACCACCCCCCAGGTGATCAGCGCGCCCCAGGTGACCAGACGGCGTACGGTTTTCTCCAGGCCGCGGATTTCACTGAAGCGAAGGGTGAGTGCGCCTTCGAACAGAATGATCGACACCGCCAGCGATACCCCGGGCAGTAGCAGATCCCCGAACAACTGCTTGGGCTGTATCAAGCCGGCCACGGAGCCCAACAACAGGCCGGATAACAGCAGTGGCAAAATCGCGGGCAGTTTGATCCGCCAGGAGGCCCACTGGCAGGCGAACGCCACCACGGTGATCAGGGCCAGTTGAAGAGGTACGGAAAGTTCCATGGGCTTCCTTGTCTCGAGGGTGCGGCTATAGTCCCAGCGAACCCGGAACGTCGCAAGCCCGATTTTTTTCACTCCGGTAACCGCAAACCGGTGGCGATAATGATAGGCTTGCCGACCTTCGTTGCACCGCCCAGGGATTCCAGATGCCTACCGTTTCCCCGTTACGCCTGGCGATCATGCTCGGCACTCTGGTGGCCCTCGGGCCGCTGGCCATCGACACCTACTTGCCGGCGCTGCCGACCATGGCCGGTGACTTCGGCGTGGCGGTGCATCGCATCGAGCTGTCGGTCAGCGTCTATGTGCTGGGCGTGGCGCTGGGCCAGTGGCTGGGCGGTCCGCTGTCGGACCATTTCGGTCGTAAGCCGGTGGCCTATGTGGGATTGGCGGTGTTTGTTCTCGCCAGTCTGGCGATCACGGTATGCGACCAGGTGACCTGGTTGTACGGCCTGCGCGCGCTTCAGGCCCTGGGTGGCGGCGCCACCGTGGTGATCGCCGCCGCCTCGGTGCGCGATCATTTCAACGGCCGGGAAGCGGCCCGCGTGCTCACCAGCGTGGGCCTGGTACTGTTGCTGGCGCCGCTGGTGGCGCCGGCGGTGGGCGCCTTCCTGCTGCACCTGGCCGGCTGGCAGAGCATTTTCGTGATGCTGGCCGGCTACGCCATGCTGGTGGCTTTGATGCTCCGGTTCGCGCTGCCGACGGTGGCGCCGCAAGTCGCGGAGGAGCCACTGCGTCACCGCATGTTCGCCGCCTACGGCCGGGTTTTGCGTCAGCGCCGGGCGATGGGGTTTATTCTCGCCAACGGCCTGGTCTTCTCCGCCATGTTCACCTTTATCACCGACGCCGCCTTTCTCTATATCGAATACTTCGGCATCGACGAGTCCCGTTTCCCCCTGTACTTCGGCGCCAACGTGGTCGCCATGCTGGGCCTTAACCGCCTGAACGTTCTGCTGCTGCGCCGCTTCGACAGCGCCTCGATCATGGCGGTGGCGGTCACCCTGCAAAGCCTGGCGGCGTTGAGCCTGTTGCTGCTCACCCTGATCGGCTATCTGACGCTGTGGACCACGGTGCCGCTGATCATGGTGGTGGCTGGCATGGCGGCGCTGGCGATCCCCAACGCTCTGGCCAGCTTTCTGGCCTTCTTCGAGCGCGATAGCGGCGCGGCCACCGGTCTCAATGGCTGTTTGCAGTTTCTGATGGCGGGGCTGATCGGCTCCGGGCTGGGCCTGATCCATGACGGCACACCGCTGCCCATGACCGCTCTGATGGCCGCCAGTGCCGTGAGCGGCATGCTCTGCTTCTTCTTCCTGGCGCGGGAAAAACCCACCGTTAAAAACTAGGTTCATCGCCGTTTAGCGGGAAGCTTGGTGTTGTGGCTCCGTAGACCGAACCTCCCTAAGGTGCCAGCCGCCCAGCGGGGCGACGTAGAAGGATCAGTCGGTTACCCGGCCCCGTAGCGGTGATGCTAGCTGGTGAGCGGGTCTGTGTTCTGCCCTTCCGGGACCCTGGAGAACAGGACGTTCGACAGGGAGCGTACAGGGACGTATTCACAGCGTTCCCGGAAGGGCAGAACACAGACCCGCGTCCCCGGATGGAGGGAACCAACCGAAATGGCCGTCAGGACATCAGCCGGGCCAGGGGGGCGCCGTGGCGGCGTGGCTTGAACCACTGTATCGCCAGCATCGGCAGGACCAGCGCCCAGGGCAGCAGGATCCACCAGGACAACGGCATGTCGCCGTCGAACAGCCGGCTGCCCAGCGGCCAGAGCGCGACAAAATGCAGCAGATGCGCGAACAAGGCCGCGCCGCCCAGCAACATCGCCTGTTCAAGCACCGCCACCCGCCGCAGCAAAGCGGAGCGCGCGCCCAGTACCCTCAGCAGCGCCTCATCCCGGCGCCGTTGCTGGTTGCCCGCCAGCCAGGCGGCGGCCATCACCAGCACACTGGACACCAACAGCAATACCGCCAGGGCGAGGGCCGCGCGACTGGCGCGGGCGATCAGATCCTGGGCCTGATCGAGCAGGGCATTCACGTCCAGCAGGGTGATCTGCGGAAACTGGCGAATCAGGTCCGGCAGGTCGGCACCCTGGCCCTCGGGCAGATAAAAGCTGGTCAGCCAGTAGCGGTTCAATGATTCCAGGGTGCCGGGGCTGAACATGAAGTAGAAGTTGGGCTCGAAGCTTTCCCATTCCACTTCCCGCAAGCCCACCACGGTGGCGGCGACGCGTCCGGAAGGCGCGGTGAAGCCCAGCTCGTCGCCCACCTCCAGGCCCAGGGATTGCGCCAGTTCCGATTCCACCGACACTTCGCCGGGCGTCCGCTCCACCCAGCGGCCGCGGATCACCCGGTTGCTTTCCGGGAGGGTGTCGGCCTGGGTCAGGGACAGGTCGCGGTTGAGCGCCCGTTGGCCCTGGTCGTCCTCGTCTTCCTTGGTGACCGCCTCGCGCACCGGTTGGCCGTTGACCTCGGTAAGGCGGGCGCGCACCACCGGATAAAAACCGGGCGCCTCGGCGTCATGGGAATCCAGCCAATCGCGGAACGCGTCCATGTCCTGATCGAACAGATTCAGCACAAAATAGTTGGGCGCTTTTTCCGGCAGGCTGGCTCGCCATTGGCCGAGCAACTGCTGGCCGACCTGGCTGGCCAGGGACATCACCGCCAGGGCCAGCACCATGGCGGCCAGCATTGGCAGGGTGGTCAGCGGTCGCCGGGCGAGACGCCGCAAGGCCAGCCGGGGCGCCAGGGACAAGCGGGCGCCGCCCTTGTCGGCCAGCCGCAGCGGCCCCCACAGGAGCAGTGGCAGACCTACAGCCACGGCGACCATCAATAGCAACAGCTGGCCCAGCGCCATTAGCGAGCCGGACAGCATCATCGCCACCAGCACCGGCGCCAGCAGGGCGCCGAGCAGGTTCAGGCCGGTGCGCGCCGCCGGTGCTTCCAGGCGGTCGGCGAGAATCAGCCGCGCCGGCAGATCCGCCAGCCGCCACAGCCGGGGGAGGGCAAAGCCGGCCCAGATCACCACCGGCGCCAGAGCCAGCAACAGCCAGGTGAGTGGCGAAGGGCGCCAGGTCAGGGCGTCGCCCAGCCATTGTTGCAGCAGCAGGAAGGCGCCGCCGGCCAGCGCCAGCCCGGCCGCGATGGAGGGCAGCAGGGCGGCCAGCTCGCGGCCCAGTATTTGGCCGAGGATGAGACGCCGGTCGGCGCCGAAGGTTTTCATCACCGCGCAGCGGCGGGCCTGCTCGGCGCTGCGTACGCCGGCGGCCAGATAGACCGCACCGCCGCACAGCAGCACGATCATCATTACGGACAGTTGGCCCCACAGGCTGAGTTGCCGCATCGGCCCCATGGAACGCAATGCCGCGTCCTCCCGGGTGTCGATTTCCTGGTGTGGGGCCAGGGTGGGTTTTAGTTGGTCAAGGAGGCCGGCCATTTGCTCGCCGGGGGCAGCGACGCGCAGTTCGTATTCGACCCGGGTGCCCGGCGCCAGCACGCCGGTGGCGTCCACGTCCTGCAGGTTCATCAGCACCCTGGGGTTCATGCTGTAGAAACCGGCGCCCTGGTCCGGCTCGCGCACCAGCACCTTACCGATCCGCAACCGCCGTTCGCCCACGGTGACGGTGTCACCCACGGTCTGCTCAAGACGGTCAAGTGCCGGGCCGGCCAGCCAGACCTCGCCGGGCGGCGGGCCCTGATCCGTGGGGCCCGGCGTGGCGAAGCGCTGGTCCGCCACGGTGAGTTCACCGTACAGCGGGTAGGCGTCGTCCACCGCTTTGACGCTGGTGAGCACGAAGGTGTCGCCGTGAACCAGCACGGTGCTGAACGCGGTAATCCGGGAATGGGGCAGGGCGGCCACCTGCTCGCGCTGGGCCTGGGTGGCCGGCTCGCTGCCGTCCAGCACCAGGTCGCCACCAATCGCCTCGGCGGTGCGGTTGGCGAAGCGGTGGTCCAGTTCGCCGCGCATCAGCACCACCGCGGCGATCGCCAGGGTACAGACCAGCAGCGCCAGGGCCTGAATACGGAACGCGGAAGAGCGCCAGGGGCGGAGCAGCAGGCGTGGCGAAAGATCAGGCACTCAGGCGGCCCTCCACCAGTTCGCGGTGGTCGCCGCAGTGCCGGGCGAGCGCCGGGTCGTGGGTGACCAGGACCAGGGCGGTGCCGTGGTCGCGGTTCAGGTCGAACAGCATGTCCGCCACCTGGTCGCCGTTGGCGCGGTCAAGGCTGCCGGTGGGTTCGTCGGCGAACAGCAGGGCGGGCTCCATGGCGAAGGCTCGGGCCAGGGCCACGCGCTGCTGTTCGCCGCCGGACAGTTGTGATGGAAAATGCCGTTCGCGACGGTCCAGCCCGACCCGGGCCAGCCAGTGCCGGGCCTTGTCCCGAGCGCGCTCGGCGCCGGCGATTTCCAGCGGCAGCATGACGTTTTCCAGGGCGGTGAGATCGGCCACCAGGTGAAAGGCCTGGAACACGAAACTGCAGTAGCGGCCTCGCAGGGCGGCGCGGGCGTCTTCGTCGAGCCCGCTGAAGGGCTCGCCGGCGAGGCGCACGTCGCCGCCGGTGGGCACGTCCAGTCCGGCGAGCAAGCCCAGCAGGGTGGATTTTCCGGAACCGGACGGCCCGGTGATGGCCAAAGTGTCTCCCCCTTGAACAGTGAGGTCGATATGCTCAAGGAGGGTCAGCTCGCCTTCCGGGGCGGAGACCGTTTTGCTAAGTTGTCGCGCGACAAGCACGGGAGTCGAGGCCATATGTGGGAACGCCTGATCATTTTGATTTTACTGGTAACGCCGTTTTCCGCCCGCGCCGAAGGCGTGCTGGTGCTGGGTGACAGCATCAGCGCGGCCTATGGTATCGAGGAAGCGCAAGGATGGGTGCATCTTTTACGACAACGGCTGGAGACGCAATGTTCCGGGCTGCCGGTGAACAACGCGTCGGTGAGCGGTGATACCAGTGACGGCGGTCTGGTGCGGCTGCCGGATCTGCTTGAGCGTCACCAGCCGGACACCGTGGTGATCGAGCTGGGTGGCAACGACGGGCTGCGCGGCCTGCCGCCGCAGCGGCTGGGCGATAACCTGACCCGCATGATCGAACTGAGCGAAGCGGCCGGCGCCGAGCCGGTATTGCTGGGCATGCGTATCCCGCCCAATTACGGCCAGGCCTACACGCGACTGTTCGAGCAGGCCTTCAAAAAGGTGGCGGGGGAAACCGGAGTGCCGTTCGTGCCTTTCCTGCTGGACGGCGTGGTGGAAGCGGGGCAGATGCAACGCGACGGCATACACCCCACCGCCGAGGCCCAGCCGGGCCTGCTGAAAAACGCCTGGCCGGCGATCAAACCGGCGCTGCCGGGCCACTGCGACCTGTAAAGGAAGAGCACCATGGAATTCACCCTCCCGTACCGGGATATCCTCGACTTCTGGTTTGGCGACAACGGTGGCCTGGAAGGGGAGACCGACGATGCCCGGGGCTGGCCGCCGGAATCCTTGCGCCGGCGCTGGTTCAAAAGCAGTGATGCCCAGGACGCGGAAATCGCCGAACGCTTCGGTGACCGGGTGGCGGCGGCGCTGCGGCGCGACCTGGTGGACTGGGAACGGGAGCCGGGCCCCAGGCTGGCGCTGATCCTGCTGCTGGACCAGTTCACGCGCAACATCTATCGCGGCACGGCGGACGCCTTCGCCGGCGACCACCACGCCGCCACGCTGACCCTGGAAGGTTTATCCACCGGCATGGACCGGCGCCTGGGCTGGGCCGGCCAGGTGTTTTTCTATATGCCGCTGATGCACGCCGAGGACGCCGAGCTGCAGGACCGCGCGGTGGCCTGCTACCAGGACCTGCACACACGGGTGCCGGCGGCGCTTAAGGACGATATCGCCAACAACCTCAAATTCGCCGAGGAACACCGCGACATCATCCAGCGGTTCGGCCGTTTCCCGCACCGCAACCGGGTGCTGGAGCGCACCGACAGCGCCGAGGAACTCGACTTCTTGCAGCACGCGCGGCGCTACGGGCAATAGCCCGGCTTGTAGGAGCGGGCCCAGCCCGCGAAAGGGTGGCTTTAGCCACCCGGCAGGATCCCAGAGACGCTGTTGGTGCTGCCGTTAGAGATGTCTCTGGTATCCTGCCGGGGCTTCGCCCCTTTCGCGGGCGGGGCCCGCTCGCACAGGCTGGATTAGGGGCGCGGTTCCAGTGCCGTCAGGGCGGTTGTCATTCGGGACGCCAGATCCGAGTCCAGGGGGGTGCCGACGGGCCGTTCGTCGACCAGCGCCAGCGCCTCTTCCAGGGGCGTGAAGCCGCTCGATTTCATCGCCTTGGGCAGCCGCTCGAGCTGCCAGGCCATGCGTTCCTCGCGGGCGTGCTCCGGGCTGTCCACGCCGGCCAGCGCTTCCAATGCCGCCGCCAGGGCACGGTCTTCAGCGCGTTCCTCGCCGGAGGGTGCACTCTTGACCCGTTCGCACGCCGCTTGCCAGCGCCGCCATCTCGGCAGGTCTTTTCGCAACGTGCGCAAATCATCCTGCAGGCGCTGCAGCTGTTGCCGCGGGCCCCGGTCCAGCGCCGAGCCGTCCAGGGTCTGTAACTCCTCGGCCAGGGCGGCGAGGGCGGCCCCGTCTTGTTCCGGCAAGGGCAGGGCGGTTTGCCGGGCGGCCCGTTCCAGCACGGCCCGGGCCTGGTCGGCGGCCTCGGCGCGTTGCGCCTGCTTATGTTCTGAATCCGCTTGGCGGGCCGCGAAAATGGTATCCATGGCACGACGAAAGCGCTTCTGATAAGGGCGGTGTCGGGCCGGTGGCAGCCAGGGCGCGGCGCGCCATTGTTTCTGCAACGCCTGGGCGTCACGGGCGGCGCCGTGGACATCGCCGTTCACGCTTTCGGCGAGCGCGTCGGCTTGCTGAAGCAGCGCCTGCCGGGGCTGCTCGGCTTCCCGCCAGGCTTGCTCCAGGCGCTCGTCGATCTCGCTCAGCAGCGACGAAAACCGTTTTTGCACGTCGCGCGCGTCGGTGAACCGCACTGGCGCGTGGCTTTTCCACTCACGGGGGGCTTGCCGGCGGATCTCCCATACCGCCTGCCAGTCCGCGTTGCGCCAGTCCTGGGCGGCGACGAAATCCGCCAATTGCCGGCACAGAGCCTCGCGCTGACGGAGGTTTTCCGCGCGCTGGGCGTCCAGTTCGGCGAAATGGGCGCGGCAGGGCTCGTAGGCCCGGTCGGAGGCCGCCTTGAAGCGATCCCACAAGGCCTGATCCTGGTCCTGATCCGAGCTCATCAGGGCCCGCCATTCTTCGTGCAAGGCTTGAACGGCGCTGGCACGCTCTTCAGCGTCCATATCCGTTCCAGCCAATGCTTCCATGCGCTCGCAGAGCTGTTCTTTTTTGGGCTGGGCGGCGAACGCATGCCAGTCCCGCAGCTCCTCGCGGCGAGGCGTGAGGCGCTCCAGCTGCTGGTGCAGCCAGGGATCGCTCTGTTCGGCAAGCACCGCCTCCGCCTTATGCCAGAGTCGGTTGGCGTGTTTGAGGTTGCCCTGTTGCAGCTCCCGTCGCAGGGCCACCACCAGACCGCGATGCTCGCTGGGGCCGGCGGCCCGCTCGGAGTGGGTGCCTGACTTCGAGCCCGGTTCCGAAGTACCGGGCCCGGCGCCGGATTGGGGCTGAGACGGCCGGGCCGCCGTCAGGGTGGTTGGCGCGGGCACCCCGGTGGGCCACTGATCGGCCAGCTCCCGGCGCCGTTCCTGGTCCTCGACATCCAGGGCGGCTTCCGCCAGGCCGATCAGCCGGTGCCATTCGTTCAGCTGCGAGTGGAAGGCCAGGTCGGACTCGTCGTCACCGGCCAGTGCGTCCCCGGCGGCCTGCCAGCGTCGCTCCTGGGTAGCCACCGCGGAGCGCAGTTCACCAAGCTGTTGATCCCAGGTCTCGGCGCTCAGATCCCGGTAGAGGGATCGCAGGGTATCCAGGGCGGCCTGCCTTTCGTGGGCGGCGGATTCTTTCGCTTCCTGCTGAGCCGCCGCTTCCCGCTGCTCGCGCAAATGCCCGTGGCATTGACCGAGGGCGCTCTCCACACGGGCGGCGCGGGCCTCGTCGGCGTGTTCGGCAAGGCCCCGCCAGCGTTGTTCGAGCTGTTGCAAACGGCCTTCGAACAGCGGGTCCGAGCTGTGTTGCGCCAGTTGTTCCAGGGCCTCGATAAGGGCGTCCAGCTGCTCGCCTTGGCGGCGGGCCTCGGCGTCCCGGGCCTGCAAAGCCTTGACGCGGTCGCGGGCCAGGCGCACCACTTTTTTGTCGCGGCCTTCGCGGCCCAGCTGGCGCAACAACGCGGGTTCCTCCAGGCGTTCGGCGGCGGCCAGCCGCAGGGCCGCGTCGGCGCCGTCCAGAGCCAGACGGTAAAGCGCGTCGGGGTCCTCGATGCCGGCCAGGGCGGCGTTTCGACAAGGTTCATCGGGGCTGTGACGTGCCACATGAAGCAGAACCCGGGCATTGCCGGTGTGCTCAATCAGGCGCAGGCGGGTGTCCACCGACGGCGCGCCGTCCACGGTGCCGGCCAGCAGGGCCACGAAACGTTCCGAGGCGGCGTCACGCACGCCGGCGTCGGTGTCGGTCTCAATCAGTTGATCCAGAAGATTCAGATCGAACAGCGCCGCCACGGCGACGGCCCGCACCCGGGCGCTGTCGTCGTCGCGGGCCAGCTTCGAGACGGTTTCCTGATCCTGGCGCGGGTCCAGTGTCGCCACCGCCTGGGCGCGTACCTCGGCGTCGCGGTGTTGCCACCGGGGTTTGAACAATTTGCCTAGCATGGCCATCCCATTGGGTTTGCTTGTATTTATGGGGCGCCGGGACGGCGCCGGGCCACTACTATAGGCAACCCTCGGAAAGGATCACAGACGTGACTCGATAAGAGCGTCTTTTTCCGCCCAGATTTCACTCACCCAGTCCTGAATACGGCGCCGGAATTCCGGATCGTTCTCGTAATCACCCTGGGCGGCCCAGTCCGGAATGGGTCGGCGGCGGGCGATGACTTGCACCCGGTCCATGTCGCCGCCCAGGAAACCGAGTAGGGAGCGGCTGGTACCGGGCGGGTAGACAATGGTGAAATCGAGCAGGCAGTGCAGTTGGCCGCCCATCGCCTTGAGCGTGAACGCGGCGCCGCCGGCCTTGGGTTTGAGCAGGTGACGGTACGGCGAATTCTGCTGTCGGTGTTTTTCCGGCGTGAAGCGGGTGCCCTCGAAGAAATTCATCACCGAGACCGGAAAGTGCGCGTACTTCTCGCAGGCCTTGCGGGTGGTCTCCATGTCCTTGCCTTTGAGCTCAGGACGCTTTTCCAGTTGCCCGCGGCTGTAGCGTTTCATGAACGGAAAATCCAACGCCCACCAGGCCAGCCCCAGCAATGGCACCCAGATCAGTTCCTGCTTGAGGAAGAACTTCAAGGAGGGCACGCGCCGGTTGGTGACTTTTTGCAGTACCAGGATGTCCGCCCAGGATTGATGGTTGGACGTCATCAGGTACCACTCCTGGCGCGCCAGGCCGTCCATGCCTTCCACGTGCCAGTCGACCTGACTGAACAGATCGATGATCGCGTTGTTGATCGCCATCCAGGTTTCGGCGATCACCACCAGCACCCGGGACAGGCGCACTTGGGCGGCGTGGAACGGCAGCAGCAGCCGCAGCAAGGCGAACAGGTACAGGGGGGTGACCAATAACAAGGTGTTGAGGAAAATGCCCACCAGCGCCAGCACGCCGCGAATTTTTGTTGAAACGGTCATCAGCGTTACACGGTTACGGAGTAAGGGCGCATGCTAGCGCAGTTGGCGGGCCGGCCCCATGTCAGTTTCGGTCACTCGGGCGACCAGGGTGGCCATTGGCGAGGCTACGGTGAGCGGGTAGGGTCGGGTTTTCGAATTGAAGGAGCGGTGTTCATGAGTGGTCCCCTGGCGTCTTTGAAAGTTCTGGATTTTTCCACCCTGTTGCCCGGCCCGTTCGCCACCCTGATGCTGGCCGACATGGGGGCCGAGGTGCTGCGCGTGGAATCGCCCACCCGTCCGGACATGGTGCGCCTGCTGCCGCCTTCCGAGGACGGCGTTTCCGCCGTGCACGGCTATATCAACCGCTCCAAGCGGTCCATCGCCGTGGATCTGAAGAAGCCCGAGGGGCAGGAGATCATCCGCCGGCTGGTGGCCGAGTACGACATCATCGTCGAACAGTTCCGGCCCGGCGTGATGGACCGTCTGGGTGTGGGCTACGAGGACCTCAAGGCGATCAATCCGGGGTTGATCTATTGCTCGATCACGGGCTACGGCCAGGACGGCCCCTACCGGGACCGGGCCGGACACGATCTGAATTACCTTTCGATCGCCGGCATGACCGCCTATAACGGCCGCAAGGCCTCCGGGCCGGCGCCCATGGCGTTCCAGGTGGCGGACATCGCGGGCGGTTCCTGCCACGCGGTGATGGGGGTGCTGGCGGCGGTGATTCACCGTCAGAGCACCGGCGAGGGGCAGCACGTGGATATTTCCATGACCGATGCCGCCTTCAGCCTGCACGGGCTGGCCGCGCCGCCGGCGTTGGTGGGCGGGCAGGACCCGGATCTGGAAGCCACCCAGCTCAACGGCGGCGGCTTCTACGACTGCTACCGCACCCGGGATGGCCGCTTCATGTCGGTGGCCGGCCTCGAGCCGCAGTTCTTTACCCAGTTCTGCCAGGTCATCGGCAAGCCGGAACTGGTGAGCAAGGGGATGACCCTGGAGCCGTCCGTGGTGGCGGAAGTGAAGGCGGAAATCGCCGCGGTGATCGGTGACCAGGACTACGACCACTGGTGCCGGGTGTTCGCCGATCTCGACTGTTGCGTGGAACCAGTGCTCAGTTTCTCCGAAGCCACCGAGCATCCGCAGATTCAGGCCCGGGACATGGTGGTGGAGGTGCCGCGCCATGACGGTGGCAAACAGCGCCAGGTGGCGTCGCCGTTCAAGTTCTCCGCCACCCCGGTGGGTTACCGCTTCAGCGGCGCGCGGCTCGGTCAGCACAGCGCCGAAGTGTTGGCGGACCAGGGTTTCAGCGAGGAACAGATCCAGGCGTTCAAGGATTCCGGCGCGATCGGTTGATCCGGCAATTCCCGCCGCGCCGGGCGGACGCTATGCTGTCGCCATGAGGCGACTTTTCGGGCTGTTGATCGTGTGCGTGGTGGGAATTCCTTTACCCGGAACGGCGGCCTCTCCGACTTCCAAGGATCCCTGCGCCCAAGGGTCGCGCGCCCTGTGGGTGGACCGCACCCATGACTGGCTGTCCCGTGGCCTGTGCTGGCCCAGCCGCTGGGTGGATGGCTTTTTCGCCGATCCGCTCAGCACCAGCAACGAGCCCGCCGCGAGCCTGGTCCGGATTACCGGCGAGCGCACCTGGCGGGACGACGATCTGGATGACCGCGATCTGGACGTGGACGCCCGGGTCTGGTTGCCCAGTGCCGAACGGCGGCTCTCCCTGCTGTTCCGCAGCAACGAAGACGACGCCGAGGAGGACGGACCCAGGACTTCCGACATCACCGGTGTTGACCAAGACGACGGCGGTTTTCGCGGCGCCCTGCGCTGGGTGATCAACCGCACCGAGGCCATGGACCTGGATCTCGACGCCGGCATCCGTTCGGACTTCACCACCTTTACCCGGCTGCGCTATCGCAACGTCCATCCGCTGTTTGACGAATGGGCCTGGCTGCGCTTCACCGAAAGGGTGGAGTGGCGTGATCCCAAGGGTTGGCGCAGCCGCTCCCTGTTCGAGATCGACCGCCCGTTGAGCGACGCGGTCAGCGTGCGTCTGGCCAGCCAGATTGAATACAGCGAGGAATTGAACGAGGACGGGCGCGGGCTGGGACTGTTCCAGGGCGTGAACCTGTTTCTGCGCGAGAGCGATAAGGCGGCCTGGAACCTGGGGATGGGGGCCGCCGGTTTCACCAAACCGGAGGCGCGGGTCGACAGCTATCGTTGTTACGTGCGTTACCGGCGACAGGTGTGGCGGCCCTGGTTGTTCGTGGAAGTGGAGCCGTTCGTGGTGTGGCCCCGGGACCAGGGCTACCAGGGGGTAAACGGCTTTACCCTGCGGCTGGAAACCCTGTTCGGCAGGCTGGACGGCTGACGCGGCTCAGTTGGCCCAGGTGCTGCGGCGTCGGCCGGATTTGGATTTCATCAGCAGACCGGCGATGGCGCCGAGAATCAGGATGCCGACCCCGGTGATCCATTGCTGAGAAGTGTTGTTGCCGCGCAGCATGGCGTTTTCCGCTTTCACCTGATCGAGCTCCGAGCGCAGCATGCTGAGCTCTTCGTTCAGTCGACGGTTGGCCTGGTCCAGGCGAATCGGATCGGCGGCCACCTCGCGCAGGTTCTCCAGTTCATCACCGCGGCTGCTCAGGGAGCCCTTGAGTTCCTCGTTCTCGGCACTGAGCCGGTCACGCTCGGCTTCCACGTTACTCAGACGCTCGCGCATCCCGGTCATGCGGCTTTCCATCTCCTTACGATCACCGCTGATCTGCTCCAGGCGGATGGCGGCGGTGGGCGAACGGCTGATGTACTGCTTGCCAACATAGCCCTCGGTGTCACCGAAGCGGATGTGGGCCCAATCACCGTCTTCTCCCAGAAACTCCACCCGGGTGCCGCTTTTCAGACCGCGATGCACGATCCGGTAGCCGGAGCCCGCCCCGGAACGCACCGGTACGTAGATTTCATCGTCGATCCAGGCGGTGGCCGCCAGGGCCGGAGTGGACAGCAGGGCAATCAGCACGAAGCAGAGCCAGCGAACGAGCATTAGAGAGGTACTCCTTAGATTTCAAGGCGCGAAGTTTAGGCAACCCTCGGCGCCGATGGCGCCGAAATAGTCACATTTTTCAGCGCTCCGCGGGACGATTTTGTAAAAACTCAGGGCAGGACGGCCTTGAACGGCTTTACCTGAACGTGCGCGTACACGCCGGCGGCCACGTAGGGGTCCGCGTCGGCCCATTCCCGGGCGGCTTCCAGTGATTCGAACTCGGCCACCACCAGGGAACCGCTGAAGCCGGCATCACCGGGATCGTCGCTGTCCACCGCCGGCAGGGGGCCGGCGAGAATCAAGCGGCCTTGGTCCCGCAGCCGTTCCAGGCGGGCGATGTGGTCGGGGCGGGCGGTCTTGCGCAGCGGCAGGGAGTCGGCCACGTCTTCACTGATTATCGCGTACAGCATCGTTGTCCTTCTTTTCCGGTTCCTTGGCGGTTTTTTCCTGGTGAAACAGTTGTTTGCGATCTTCCTCGGATATATGCCGGTAGAAATACAGGAACACCGCCACGTAGAACACCATTTGAATGGCGGTGAAGCCGAACAGTTTGAAATTGACCCAGAAATCGGTGCTGAAGGTGTAGGCGACGAACAGGTTCAGCCCGCCGAGTGCCAGAAAATACAGCACGAAGGCCAGGTTGAGACGGGTCCACTGGGCGGCGCCCAGCGCCACCACGCGGCCGAAACCGCTTACCATCAGCTTTTCACAGAGCCTTTGCAGCAGGTTGCGTTCGCGCAGGAAATGGCCGCCCAGCAGCACCGCCGCCAGCACGAAGCTGATGATCGAAGGCCGCCATTTGATGAACACGTCGTCACGCAGCAGCAGAGTCAAACCGCCGAACACCAGCGTCACGGCCAGCACCATCAGGTGCAGCCGGTGCCAGCGCTTCCAGATCAGACGTCCGGCGACCACTTGAAAGCTGGTGGCGGCGATAATGCCCCAGGTGGCGAGCATGATATCCCGGCCGCTCAGGAAATAGAGGCCGAAAAACACCACCACGGGGAGATAGTCAAACAATTGCTTCATGGGCACGCATCCTTACCAGGACCGACGATGGTAGCGGTAACGGCGCCGCAAATCATCCCGCCGGACAAGGTTGTGTGATACCTTGCCCGCCATGACCGAGACCCCTGTTTTTCAGCGACCCGACTTCCACAGCCACAGCCTGGCGTCGGACGGCGTATTGTCCCCCGCCGATCTGGTGGCCCGCGCCGCCGATTACGGCGTCGACGCGCTGGCGCTGACCGATCATGACACCCTGGCCGGCTTGCCCGAGGCTCGTCTCGCCGCCGACCGCCACGGCATCACGCTGGTGCCGGGGATCGAGCTGTCGGTACTGTGCGGCAGCCGGGAAATCCACGTGCTGGGTTTGTGGGTGGACCCGGACGCGCCGGTATTGGTGGAACGGGTCCAGCGACAGCTGGAGGCCCGCCGCGAGCGGGCGGTGCGCATCGGCGCCCGTCTGGATAAGGCGGCGCGGCTGGAACACAGCTACCACAAGGCCTGCGAGCTGGCCGACAGCGACACTCCGGGGCGGCCCTGGTTCGCGAAAATGCTGGTGGAGGCCGGGGTGGTGCGCGATCAGCGCCATGCGTTCAACCGGTTCCTGAAAAAGGGCCAGTCCGGTTTCGTCTCGACCCCCTGGGTGAGCCTGGAGCAGGGCGTTTCGGAGCTGCTGGCCGCAGGCGGCGTGCCGGTGCTTGCCCATCCCCAGGCCTATGGACTGACCCGCAAGCGGCTGCGCGAACTGGTGCGCGATTTCCGCAATGCCGGCGGTCTGGCCATGGAGGCGATGATGCCCGGCCTAAGCCCGCAGCAGGCGGCGTTGCTTGAAGAATGCTGGCGCCATTTCGGGCTGGCGGTGTCCGGCGGCAGCGATTTTCATTCCCCGCGGCAGAAATGGCTGGCACTGGGTGGCCTGCCGCCGTTTCCGGCGGACGGCACGCCGGTCTGGGCGCTGCCCCAGGCCGGTGTTGCGCCCGTCCGGGCACGGGTGGAGAATGCGGCCCCATGACCGACGTATTGCATATTCACCCTGAAACGCCCCAGCCACGCTTGATTCGTCAGGCCGTGGAGGTGATCCGCAGCGGCGGGCTGATCGCCTATCCCACCGACACCACCTACGCCCTGGGTTGCGGGATCGGTGAGAAGGACGCCCTGGATCGCCTGATCCGCCTGCGCCGGCTGGACAATAAACACCAGTTCACTCTGCTGTGCCCGGATCTGTCCGTTCTGGCCACCTACGCCAAGGTGGACAACCCGGACTACCGGTTGCTCAAGGCCCACACGCCGGGGCCCTACACCTTCATTCTGAGCGCCACCAGCGAAGTGCCGCGCCGGCTGATGCACCCGAAGAAGCGCACCATCGGCATCCGCGTGCCGGAGCATCCGATTTGTCAGGCGCTGCTCAACGAGCATGGCGGGCCGATCATGACGTCCACCGCCCACCTGCCGGACGATGAGTTCCCGCTGACCGACCCCCAGGACGTGCGCGATTTCCTGCAGGGTCATGTGGATCTGGTCATCGACGGCGGTTTCTGCGGGGTCACCGAGACCACCGTGATCTCGCTGGCCGACGGCAGCGGGCCCGAAGTGGTCCGCGAGGGCGCCGGGTCGCTGGACGCCATCTTCTGAGAGCGTTGCGGCCAGCCCTGTCTTTACACCGTCTATTCCCTTTATAATCGCCGCTTTCCGCCGTTACGACAGGAGTCGGCTTTTGAGTTCCGTGGTTCCCTCCCAACGAGTGGTATCGGGCATGCGCGCCACCGGGCGCCTGCATTTGGGGCATTACCATGGCGTACTCAAGAATTGGGTACGCTTGCAGCATGAGTACGAGTGTTTCTTTTTCGTCGCGGACTGGCACGGTCTGACCACTGAATACGAGGACCCGCACGCGATTCAGGGCCATGTCTGGGATCTGGTGACCGACTGGCTGGCCGCCGGGGTCAATCCCGGGTCCGCGACCCTGTTCATCCAGAGTCAGGTGCCCGAGCACGCCGAACTGCACCTGCTGCTGTCGATGATGACGCCGCTGTCCTGGCTGGAACGGGTGCCGACCTATAAAGATCAGCAGGAGAAACTGCGCGAGAAGGACCTGGGTACCTACGGCTTTCTCGGCTACCCGCTGCTGCAGGCGGCGGACATCCTGATTTACCGGGCCGGCCAGGTGCCGGTGGGCGCGGATCAGGTGGCCCATGTGGAATTGACCCGTGAAGTGGCGCGGCGCTTCAACCATCTGTATGGCCGCGAACCGGGCTTCGAGGAAGCGGTGACCGCGGCGATCAAGAAGATGGGCAAGAAGCAGGCGCGCATCTACGCGGATAACCGCCGCAAGTACCAGGAACAGGGCGACGAGTCCGCGCTGGAAGCGGCCCGCGCGCTGGTGCAGAACCAGCAGAATATCACGCTCGGCGACAAGGAGCGCCTGAACGGGGACCTGGAAGGCGGCGGCAAGGTGATCCTGCCCGAACCTCAGTCCCTGCTCACGCCGTCCTCGAAGATGCCGGGGCTGGATGGCCAGAAGATGTCCAAGTCCTACGGCAACTTCATCAGCCTGCGTGAAGAGCCGGACGACGTGGACGCCAAGATCCGCCGCATGCCCACGGACCCGGCGCGGGTGCGGCGCAGCGATCCGGGCACGCCGGAGAGGTGCCCGGTGTGGGAATTCCACAAAGTGTACTCCGACGATCGCACCAGGCAGTGGGTGCAGGAAGGCTGTACCTCCGCCGGCATCGGTTGCCTGGAATGCAAGAAACCGGTGATCGAGGCGGTGCAGGCGGAGCTGGAACCGATCCGGCGCCGCGCGGAGGATCATTTGCGTAATCCGGATCTGGTGCGCACGATTGTGTCCGAGGGGTGTGAAGAGGCCCGCGAAGTGGCCCGCGCCACTCTCGACGAAGTGCGCTCGGTAATGGGCCTGCAGTACCGGTAACGGTGAACCATGGGACGCCAGGGCAAATGAACGAAGTGGTCAAGCAACAGGCCCCGAAGGCCGGTAACCCGCTGGCGCCGCCGGCACCGCACCAGGCGGAGATGCCGTTCGGCCTGATGTACGGCCAGGCGATCACCAAGCTGCCCGACGATCTCTACATACCGCCGGACGCCCTGGAAGTGTTCCTGGAGGCGTTCGAGGGCCCGCTGGATCTGCTGTTGTACCTGATCAAGCGGCAGAATCTGGACATTCTCGACATCCCCGTGGCCCAGATCACGACCCAGTATATGGAGTACGTGGAGCTGATGAAGGCCATGAACCTGGAGTTGGCCGCGGAATATCTGGTGATGGCGGCGATGCTGGGCGAGATCAAATCGCGCACCTTGTTGCCGAGGCCGGTGCACGATGAAGAGGACGAGGCGGAGGATCCGCGTGCCGAGCTGATTCGCCGGCTGCAGGAATACGAGCGTTTCAAACAGGCCGCCGAGGACATCGACGGCTTGCCGCGCCAGGAGCGCGACTTCCAGATCGCCGCCGCGCGTCGCCCGGAGTACGTGCGGGAAAAAGCGCAACCGGACGTGGACCTGCGCGAACTGCTGCTGGCGTTCAAGGAGGTGCTGTACCGGGCGGATATGTTCGAGAACCATCAGGTGTCCCGGGAAAAGCTCTCCACCCGGGAGCGCATGGCGAACGTGCTGGACCGCCTGAAGGGTCGGGAATTCGTGCCGTTCGTGGAGCTGTTCGACGCCAGCGAAGGGCGGCTCGGCGTGGTGGTGAGCTTTCTGGCGATTCTCGAACTGGTCAAGGGCGCGCTGATCGAACTGGTGCAGAGCGGGCCTTTCAGCCCCATCCATGTGAAGGCCAGAACGCTGGTGCTGGAAGAATCGGAAGCCCTGGCGGCGCTGGAACTGGACGATGAACCCGACGAGGCCGACAAGGATCAATAAGCGTGGAGCCGGATAAGATAAAACACATCGTCGAAGCGGCGATTTTCGCCGCCGATGCCCCGCTGGACCGGGACGCCTTGCTGCTGCTGTTCGATGAGCAGGAACGCCCGGAGAAAGCCGATTTGTCCCGTTCCCTGGAACAGATCAGCGAGGACTACGCGGAACGGGGCATCGAGCTCAAGGAAGTGGCGTCCGGATTCCGCTTCCAGGTGCGCAAGGATCTGGGCCCCTGGGTCAGCCGCCTGTGGCAGGAAAAGCCGCCGCGCTACAGCCGGGCGATTCTTGAGACGCTGGCGCTGGTGGCCTACCGGCAGCCGATCACGCGGGGCGAGATCGAGGAAATTCGCGGCGTGTCGGTGAGCTCGCACATCATTAAGAGCCTGTTGGAGCGTAACTGGGTGCGCGTGGTCGGCCACCGGGATGTACCGGGGCGGCCGGCAATGTTCGCCACCACCCGGCAGTTTCTCGACTATTTCGACCTCAAGAGCCTGGAAGATTTGCCGCCGCTGTCGGAAATCAAGGACCTGGACAAGCTTAACGAAGAGTTGGCGCTCAGCGACGCGCCGGACCCGGACGCCGGCGACCGCGCCGACGACGACAACGACGCCACGGCCGCCCTCGGTGCCCGCACCGAAGGCGAGCGCGAAGCCCGAAACGAGGAAATTTTCGCCGCCCTGGACGAAGAACCGGAACTGGACGATTCCACCCTGATGAGCATTGATAAGGTGGATTCCGTGAACGCCGGCTTCGAAGAGGAATTTCGCCGCAAACCGGTTTCCGACGAGGGGACCGGTGAGCAAGCCGCCAAGGCGTCCGACGAGGACGAGCAATCGCCCCATGAGTGAAAAGTTACAGAAAGTTCTGGCCCGCACCGGGCTGGGATCGCGCCGTGAACTGGAAACCTGGATCGCCGATGGGCGTGTTTCCGTGAACGGTCAGGTGGCGACGCTGGGAGACCGTGCGGAGCCGGAAGACACCATCAGAGTCGACGGCAGGATCATTCGAGTGAAGGCGGAAGAAGACATAGTTCGGCGCGTGATCATTTATCACAAGCCGGTCGGAGAAGTGTGTTCGCGGAACGATCCGCAGGGCCGTCCCACCGTGTTCGATAACCTCCCCAAGTTGCAGGGCATGCGCTGGGTCCAGGTGGGCCGTCTGGACATCAACACCACCGGGCTGATGCTGTTCACCACCGACGGCGAACTGGCCCATCGGCTGATGCACCCGTCCAACGGCTTCGTACGCGAGTACGCGGTGCGCGTGCACGGCACTCTGAGCGAAGACAAGCGCAAGGCGATGCTGGACGGCGTGTTGCTCGAGGACGGTGTGTCCCGATTCGACAGCATTGAAGACGCCGGCGGGGCCGAGGAGGGCGCCAACCACTGGTACAAGGTCAGGCTGACCGGCGGCAAATACCGGGAAGTGCGCCGTCTGTTCCAGTCCCAGGATCTGGAGGTGGCACGGCTGATCCGTATTCGCTTTGGCGACCTGACGCTGCCGTCGTCGCTGCGCACCGGGCGCTGGCAGGAACTCAGCGAGCAGGAAATCAAGCCGCTCACCGACCGCGTGGACCTGAAAGGTAAGAAGTATACCGGCCTTTACGGCCGTGCCCGGCTGCGCCACCAGCGCGGCGATAAGCCGCCGCGCAAGCCGCGCCGCAACCCCTACCGCCGCTAGGCGCCCAGCGGGCGCCTACGGCAGCCGCATTAGCGCGCCCACCAGGGCGGGCAGGGCGGTCTCCACCCGCAGAATCCGGCTGCCGAACCGGTGGCACGCAAAGCCCTGCTGCTCCAACAGCGCCACTTCGAAAGGCGTCCAGCCGCCCTCGGGGCCAATCGCCAGGGTGGCGGGGCCGTCCAGGCCCCGGGGCAACTCTGGAAAGGGACCGGGGTGGGCAAGCAGGCGTTGCCCGGGGCCGGCCCAGCGGTCCAGATCATCTTCCACGAACGGCCGGAAACGCGGCGCCAGATGCAGCTCGGGCATCAGGGTGTCGCCAGCCTGTTCCAGCCCCAGTAGCAGCTTTTCCCGCAGCAGGTCGCCTTTGAGATTGGGCGTCTGCCAGTAGCTCTTATCGACCTTGGCGGCGTTCATCAGCACGATGTTCTTGATGCCCAGGCTGGCCGCGTCCATCAGCAGGCGCTTGAGCATCTTGGGGCGAGGCAGGGCCAGCAGCAGGTTGAGCGGCAATGCGGCCATTGGCTTCGATTCAACTTTAAATGTTATCTCTATCTCTTTGTTTTTTATGGATTCTATCTTTGCTCTACCGGTGCCTTCGTTCAGCAAACCGGCGCGGCAATGGTCGTCTTCGGTGAGCTTGAGCACGGTGCGCACATGGGTGGCCTGGCGGTCGTTAAGACGCCAGCGGTCGCCGTCGAGGCGCTGATCGGGGTGCAGCAATAGCAGATTCATGGCGGGCGATTATGCCACATCCGCGGCGCGGGACTGACGCAAACCGACGGCAACATGGCCATTCTGGCCCTTTGCCCGGGGTGCGGGGGTTGCTAGAGTGCGCAGCGTTATTCTCGCTGATGTGGAGAAACTCGCATGCAGTTTCAGGGCACCGAACAGTACGTTGCCACGGAAGACCTCAAAATGGCGGTCAACGCGGCCATCGCGTTGCAGCGTCCGCTGCTGATCAAGGGCGAGCCGGGCACCGGCAAGACTTTGCTCGCCGAACAGGTGGCGGAATCGCTGGGCATGCCGCTGCTGGCCTGGCATATCAAGTCCACCACCAAGGCCCAGCAGGGCCTGTATGAGTACGATGCGGTATCGCGCCTGCGTGACTCCCAGCTCGGCGCGGAAGGCGTCGAGGACGTGTCCAACTACATCAAGAAGGGCAAGCTCTGGGAAGCCTTCCAGGCCGACGACCAGGTGGTGCTGCTGATCGATGAGATCGACAAGGCGGACATCGAATTCCCCAACGATCTGCTCCAGGAGCTGGATCGCATGGAGTTCTTCGTCTACGAAACCGGCGAGACCGTGCGCGCCGAGAAGCGCCCGATCGTGATCATCACCTCCAACAACGAGAAAGAGCTGCCCGACGCCTTCCTGCGCCGTTGCTTCTTCCATTACATCAATTTCCCCGATGCCCAGACCATGATGCAGATCGTGGACGTGCATTTCCCGGAGATTAAGAAAGAACTGGTCACCGAGGCGCTGGAAATCTTCTTCGACCTGCGCAAGGTGCCGGGCATGAAGAAGAAGCCCTCCACCAGCGAGCTGATCGACTGGCTCAAGCTGCTGATGGCCGACGACATTCCCCAGGACATTCTGCGCAACCGCGACACCAAGACCGCGGTCCCGCCGCTGTACGGCGCCCTGGTCAAGAACGAAGCGGACGTACAGCTGCTGGAACGGCTGGCTTTCATGAGCCGCCGGGAACGGTAGATCCTTTAACCGATAGAGGTTTCTATGCTGATCGGTTTTTTCGAGGACCTGCGCGCCCATAAGGTGCCGGTGACGCTGCGCGAGCTGCTGGACCTGTTCGGCGCGCTCAAGCACCACGTGGCGTTCGGGTCCATCGAGGACTTCTACATGCTGTCGCGGACGGTGATGGTCAAGGACGAAAAGTACTATGACCGTTTCGACCGCGCCTTCGCGCACTATTTCGAGGGCCTGGAAAGCATCGAGCCGGGCTGGCTGAGCCAGACCATTCCCGAGGAATGGCTGCGCAAGCAGATGGAAAAGACCCTGTCCGCGGAAGAGCGGGAAAAACTGCAGGGGCTGGGCAGCCTGGAAAAGATCCTCGAGGAGCTGAAAAAGCGCCTGGAAGAGCAGGAAAAACGCCACCAGGGCGGCAACAAATGGGTCGGCACCGGCGGCACCAGCCCGTTCGGCGGCTACGGCGAGAACCCGGAAGGGGTGCGCATGACCGGCCCGTCGCGCAACAAGAGCGCGGTGAAGGTCTGGGAAAAGCGGGAATTCCGCAACCTGGACGACTCCGTGGAGCTGGGCATCCGCAACATCAAGCTGGCCCTGCGCCGGCTGCGCCAGTTCGCCCGCACCGGCCGCGACGAAGAGCTGGACATGGACGACACCATCCGCTCCACCGCGCGCAACGCCGGCCTGCTCGACATCAAGATGCGCCCGGAGCGGGAAAACCGCGTCAAGGTGCTGCTGTTCTTTGATATCGGCGGCTCCATGGACCCCTATATCAAACTCTGCGAGGAGCTGTTCTCCGCCGCCCGGCTGGAGTTCAAGCATCTCGAGTATTTCTACTTCCACAACTTCGTCTACGAATACGTGTGGAAGGACAACCGGCGCCGCTGGGACGAGAAGTTCTCCACCTGGGACGTGCTGCACAAGTACGGCAGCGA
>Ga0310342_100000113_pt1 | contig 38025 bp, 34 predicted proteins | sample S15DNA20500_MG_FD_206155 | JGI IMG/M metagenome (GOLD analysis project Ga0310342, IMG submission 206155) | Marine microbial communities from station ALOHA, North Pacific Subtropical Gyre - S1503-DNA-20-500_MG | ecosystem: Environmental > Aquatic > Marine > Oceanic | place: Pacific Ocean: North... | reverse complement strand
GCGGCATTGCGGAAGATCACGTTGCGGTGGACCTTCGAAAGCTGCGGGGTCGCGGTGTACTCGTAGGCCTTGAAGGCGGTGAATCGGCACTCGGGGGACGTGTCGTTCCAGCGCTCGGCCGCCGCCTGGATCTCCTCCCACACCGCGGCGCGCTCCTCGCGGCAGCGCGCGCCGTCCTCCCCGCAAATCGACGCCGAGAACGACGTCGGATCGAGAAGAGCCGTCATCGGAAGTTCGCCGTCGGGAATGTCGAAGAAGCCGGCGATGCGTGCGCCGAGGTCGCCGAGCGCCGACTCGGAAAGTCCTGCGCCGCGAAAGACCCGGCAGCCCGGCGCGTCGTAGACGGGTGAGCCTTCCCGGGTGCACGCCAGGACCGGACCCAGGTAGGCGGCGTGGTCCGTCACCGCAGCGAAGTCGAGCGGACGCTCGATCTGGATCGTGCGCGTCTCCTTTCCCTGTGCATCGAGTGGCGGAAGCGCGAGGGACTCCCCTGTCGCAAAACGGTAGGCGTCGTCTGGGGTGGCACGCACGTCCCACGAGTAGGCGTCCATCGAGTAACGGGTATGCACGTGAAGTTCGCCGAAGAAGGCTTCGCGCAGCGGCTCGTTCGCGCGACAGCCGGCCTCGACCGGTTCCTCTGCATCGGCCGCCACGACGGCTTCGGTCGCCAGCGGCGACGCTTCCGGTCCCCGCTCCGCCGAATCGCTACAGCCGCCGAGCGCCACCGCAACCACCAGGATTCCGAGTTCCCTTTTCACGGCTTCCCCCCCCTCTTGAGATCGGTCGCCGGCTCCGGAACGGGACCGAGCACGATCAGCTCCTCTAGGCCCTCGCGAAGCATACGCGCCCAGCGGCGGAAGAGCCGCCGGGTGTGCGTCCACTGCGCGTCTGCACTTCGGGTAGCGCCGGTTCCGACGCCGCCGCTGGCCGCGTAGGGGTGCAGGTCGGCGGCGCTCACCGACTCGTTGGATCCGATCCGCTTGCGATCCACCAGGCGCGCGATCGGCACCCCGCTCTCCGAGTCGGCGACATCGAGCAGTACGGTCATTTCACCGGCTCCGAGGCTGTAGACCGTGCTCCCACCCTGCTCCGTCAGCGCGTCGACCACCAGATCCACGACGTGGGCCCTCACGCGAAGCGCGTCGGGCGCGGGTTCCTCGACGATCTCGAACGACGGGCTCGCCCCCAGCTCCTCCTCGAGCGCCTTCTGGAAGATCCGCCGGAACCGCTCATCCTCGGCCGGTGACAGGGTCGCCTTCCGCCGGGGACGCGCGCGTTTCTCCTCGCCCTTGTAGAAGATCTCGACCGGCGCAATCAAGAGCTTGCGATAGCCGACGAAGCTCGCTCCGGGCCGCAGGTACGCAGCGGCGACCCGGCGGGACTTCAACCGGTAGAGGCCGTCGGCCGTCGCAGCCGCTCGCTTCCCCGTCTCGTACTGCACTGGCGGACCGCCAGCGCCACCGGCGCAGCCCGACACGCCCAAGACGGCCACGATCGCGAGGAGCCGGCGGGCAAGCACCTACGTCAGCCCGGGGCACCGGACCGCTGCGTAGATTCGCCGCCGGAGGCCGCTCGATTTCGGAGTTGCCGGATCGCTCGCATGCTCGCCCTGGACCCGCCGCCGAGCAGGACCGCGTCGAGGATCGGTACGGCCTCCGCGTCTTTACCCGTGGCTATCCGCCAGCGGGCCCGCAGCCGGCTGGCCTCGATGAAGAGTGCATCACCCGGCGGAATCCTCGCGAGTTCGTCGTCGAGCTGCCCGACTCCCTCCCAGTCGTACTGGAACGCGAGAACGCGTGCCTGCGCGAGGGAGCGCGCCAGACCCTCGACCGCGTCCGGGACCTGGTTGCGGGCGACGTGCGCGAGACCCGCCTGGACCTCACTCGGCTCCCCTCCCGCCTGGAGCCCTGCGAGAAAATGCTCCCTTGCCTTGGTGTGCTTGCCGCGCGCACGGGCGAGCCAACCCAGTGCGATCTCGTGATCACCCTCGGACAGCGTGTCGGCAATCCTTCTTGCACGCGCCGGGTAATTCTCCGCAAGGACACTGACGAGGCGCAGCGGGCGCATTTCCGCCGCGAGCCCGATCAACGCATCGTTCTCACCGACGAGGCGCATGAGACTGCCCAAGTCCATCTGGCGCTTCCTTTCGATCCGAGAGGACTGGGACGCGAGCAGATTGTGATCGTCTGTGATGAGCGGAGCACCTTCCCCAAACGCGGCCGCGGCCTCCTCGTCGAGCAGGATCCCCGACATCAGCTTCTCCACGTTGTAGAACCCGTAGCGCGCCAGTGCGCCCGGCTGGTCTTCTATGGCGCGCCGCGCGCCTGGTAGCAGGGCAAGCGGCTCGTCCGATCCCGCGAAGAGGACACTCCCCGCTGCGGGATAGAAGACCACCACGTAGCGAAAAACCGAGGACAGGGTCGCAACGAGTGAACGCAGCAACGGCTCGTCGACGAAGGGGAGCCCCATCCACTGGGTGAAGACACCGCCCGGTGCCAGCCGCTCCCTCACCAACTCGAAGAACTCGCGCGTGTAGAGGTGCGACGCACCGGCCGTCCAGGGGTGCGACGCCTGCGCAACGATACCGTCGTAGCTCGCCTCGGAGAGCATCAGCGCGCCCCGGGCGTCGTTGAGGAAAATTTCGAGCCGGGGGTCCTCGAGCGGGTCAATGCGCCGCTGAGGGGCCACCACGCGGTTCGCCTCGACCACCTCCTCCTCGATCTCGATGACGTCGATCTCCCGGATCGAAGGCGGAACCGCCTCGAGCAGCGATCCGCCTCCGAGCCCGATGACGAGGAGCCGCTCGGCCTCGGGCCGCAGCAGCGTGGTGACCAGTCCCATCATATCCACCGTTCGATGCTCGTGGGGCGGGTAACCCTTCAGTTCGATGATGGCCTCGGGCAGGCCGTTGGTGCTCAGCCGGTAGCCCGCCCCCATCGGATACAGGAGGACCGTGGCCCCGCGCCCCACGGAGAAGTGCGCGATCTTTTCGCCCGCATTCCCGCGCGTGCGTTCAATTTCTTGCTGTCGAATAGCCGTTGGGGGGAGAGCAAGCAGCAACCAGGGCGTCGGGGGGGGGAAGAGCAGGCACGCGGCGAGCGCTGCGGTGAGCGCGACCGCGACTACGCGCCGGCCGATCGCGACGGCCGCGACTGCAGCAAGAGCGAAATTGACACTCACCGCGAGTTGCACTGTTCCTGTGAACCCGAGCGCCGGGAGCATGAACAGCGCGGCGCCCAGAGATCCCACGATCGATCCCAGCGTGTTCCAGGCCGTGACGCGCGCGCTCGCCGCCGCCGCGTCGGCGGCGTCTCGCGCCGCGATCCGCACGGCAAAGGGGAAGGTCGCTCCGATCGCGGTGGCGAGAGGCACCAGGACTACAGCGGAGATGATGGCGACGCTTGCCATGGACGGGAGTCCCCAGCCGTTGGCCACGCTCCAGAAACCCGGCAGCTGATCGGCGGCGAGGAAAGTCACCAGGCCCAACACCCCGACCCCAACCTCCGCCACGACGAAACCCACGGCGGCACGCTCGCTGCGCCGAGCGATCGGGGCCGCGATGGCACCGCCCAGCGCGATGCCGGCGAGGAAGCTGCCTAGCATCGTCGCGAAGGCGTGGACACTGGCCCCGAGCGGAAACACCAGGAGACGGATCCACAGCACCTCGTACACGAACGAAGCGGCGCCCGAGAGCGCGATCACCGGGAGGACCCAGGAGAACCCGCCGGGATGCCGGGAAGGCTCGGGACCGAAGCCGCCCGGGGCACGGCCGATGAACGCGGCCACCACGAAGACCAGCACGTTCACCGCCACCCCGACCCACACGGTCTGGCGCAGACCAATCTCGGGCAACAGAAGAAAAGCCGCGGTGACGACGCCGGCGATGGCCCCCGCGGTATTGATCGCATACAACGCGCCGATACGCGGACCGATCTGCGAGTCGTGTTCGACGCTCTGCCGCGCAAGGAGCGGGAGCGTTGCGCCCATGCAGCTGGTCGGGACCATCAGCAACAGGAACGCGGAAACGAGTTGGAAGGCCGTTGCAAGGGCGGCGCCCTCCGGCGGCGGCGCCGGCGCACCGCCGAAGACGGTCGCGTAGAACCAGTACACCGCAGTGAGCCCGTAGGGCAGAGCCAGTGCGGACAGCGCAATCACGAGTTCCAGCACGGCGTAGACCAGGATCGGGCGCCTGACCCGTGGCGCGATCCGCGCCGCGACGGCGGCGCCGAGGGCGAGGCCGCCCATATAGGCGCCCAGCACCGCCGCCATGGCGATCTCGGAGGTGCCGAACAAGAACGCGAGTTCGCGTGTCCAGGCCGTCTCGTACAGAAGCGCTGCGAACCCTGAGAGGAAGAAACACGCTAGGACGAGCTGGAAACGGATGGCGGGGCTCCCGGCATGAGTGACCGGCCCAGAAGTATACGAAACCCAACAGGGGAGGCCCTCGCGGCCGGCGCGCGGATCCCTGCTGGACTTGGCGCGCCGGCCGCCGTACGGCCCTACGAGCGCCGGCCCGGTCCGGACGCGATGGACCTAGGCGCTGCAGCGCTCCACGACCATGCCGCGGTGCAGGAGTTCGGCGCTCCAGTCCATCGACACGCCACTACCGCTTCGCACGGCACCTGCGATCTGCATGCAGGCCTCGCCGGGCGGCGTGGCGGCAACCTCCACGCGAAACGCGAGGGCCCCGTTCACCAGCTCCATGGTCCACGAGTTCCATTGGTCTCCGGCCAGACGCTCCATCGCCGCATCGATCGCGTCGAGCTGGGACGGCTCCAAGGCGCTGCCGCGCTGCGTGCCCGCAACGGGGCCACAGGCCACCACCAGGGCGGTGAAGAACACGGCACAGACAATTCGGGCGCTCGAGCGCATATCGCTCATTCCTCTTCCGGGGCTTCGAAGCATTCGTGGGAGGGGAACTGGCTGCCACCAGCAGCGGGGTGCATACCGTAGTCGCGCTACCGGTGCCCGCCACCCCGCGGGGAAAGCACCCTGGGCGAGGCGGCCTGTTGGCCCGCGCTGGGTGGGATCTCTACGCTGGACGCGGGCGGGGACCTCGGGACGGAGACCGTCGGCCGATCACGACGAACTCGTTGTGCGGGAAGACGCGACCCACGACCCGGGGAAACGGGAAGGAATAACTCCGTTCCCGGGCGAGCCCATGCGCCTCGAGGAGCCGGTGAAGCCGCGCAAAGTCCCCATGTATTCGAGGGTGTCGGCTAGGTGAGGGGCACGGTCGCTCGGCTGCTGCTGCGTCTCGGGGTCGCCGCCGCGTTGCTCGTGCTGGCCTTCCGCCTCGCGATCCCGTCCGGCACACACAGCATTCCCGAAGCGCTCGCGTCGGCCTGGACCACCTCGCTGCCTGTGGCACTGGCCTGGTTCGGCGTGGCCATGGCGCTCTTCGGCCTGAGCTTCGCCGCGGTGGCACGCCGCTTCCAGGGACTACTCAGCGCCGCGCAACTCGATATGCGCTTCCTCCCGGTGCTGCGCGCCTACGTCGTGGCGAACTTTCTCAACCTGGTGCTGCCGAGCGCGCTGTTCTCGGACGTCTACCGCGTGGTCGATGCAACGCGCGACACGGGAAGCAGCGCGAAGCCGCTCGCCGTGGCGGCGGCGGAGCGGGTCTTGAGTCTGGCGGCGCTCGGATGCGTGGTGCTCGCAGCGGCGCCCTTTGCACCGCTGGCCGACGACCTGCGCGCACGGCTGTTCATCGCCCTGACCGCCTCGGGAATCCTGGTGGTGACCAGCTTGGCGATCCTGCACCCGCGGGCCCATGGCCCGCTGCGGCGGCTACTTTCCCCGCTGGCGAGGCTCTCGCACAGACTCGCCGCGGGCATCGAGGACGCACTCGCCGCAGCCGCCGAACTCTCGCAGAGGCCCGGCGCCCTGGCGCGCGGCTTCGGCTGGAGCCTCGTCGCCCAGGTGCTCCCGGTCTGCGCTGTCGCCGCCCTCGCCCAGCCCCTCGACACGCACCTGGGGTTCCACTGGTACGCGGTGGTGATTCCGCTCGTCGGCCTGGTCACACTGATTCCGATCAGCGTGGGCGGCGCCGGCGTGCGAGAGTGGCTCTTTGTCGAACTCTTCGGCGCACTCGGCATGCGATCGGAGGTCGCGCTCGCCCTCTCGCTCTCGGTCTTCGCGGTGACCCTGGCGTGGGGGTTCCTCGGACTCGCGCTCTTCGCCTGGGGTCGCCGGAATCGGCTGCAGACGACCGCGGGAAACCCTCCCCCGTGAGCGAGAGACTCACGATCGCGATTCCCTTCCACGGGCGGCGCGACTACCTGGAGGCAGCAGTCGCAAGCGTGCTGGCTCAGGACCACGCCGACTGGAGACTTCTGGTCATCGACGACAGCGACACCGACCAGGGAATCGAGGACTGGCTACGCGCCCTCGACGACGAGCGAATCGCGTACCACCGCAACCCGCGCAACCTGGGCATGGTACCCACCTGGAACCTGTGTCTGGATCGCGCCACCGGGGAACTGGTGACGCTGCTCCACGACGACGACCTCCTGCTGCCCGGCTACGCGTCGCTCGTGCTCGAGCTCGCGGCGGCGCACCCGCGCGCTGCGGCCGTATGCTGCGGCGCGTCCATCATCGATGCAGACGGCAAGCCCGCGTTCTCGCTTGCTGATGCGGTGAAGCCGTTTTACCGGCCGCGCGGACCCGAACCGCTCGTAGTCGAGGGCGAGCCGGGCCTGCGGGCGATCATGGCCGGGAACTTCATCATGTGTCCGACGCTCTGCTACCGCCGGGCGGTGCTCGGCAACCGGCGCTTCGCCCCGAATTGGAAGCAGGTGCAGGACCTGGACTTCACGAGCCGCCTGCTCCTCGACGGCGACGTCATCGTCTGCTCCCGAACCCAGGCGTACGCCTACCGCCGCCACGTCGGGGGAGCCACGGCGCTCCAGTCGGAGAGCCGCCTACGCTTCGACGAAGAGTTCGCCCTCTTCGATCGCGTCGCCGAGCGCGCCCGGGGGCTGGGCTGGGAGCGCGCCGCCCGGGTGGCAGGCCGGAAGTCGACGGTTCGCCTCCACCTGCTCTACCGCGCCCTGCGCGAGACCCTACACCTGCGCCTGGGGGCGGCCCTGGGGTGGCTCCGGTACCTGGTGCGGCACCGCTGAAGAACCGCGCGCTGGGGCAGCCAGCGCAGCACCGGTTCGGCGGGGAACGGTTGCCCTAGAGACGGCCGTGGAGAGCCACCCGCGGCGCGCTCCCCATGTCGTGGGCCAGGAAGGCGAGCAGGAGCTGAGTGCCCACGATGATGGGCAGGCTCGCGAGCATCACCTGGCCACTGCTCGCGGACTGACCCAGTTCGATGCCGCGCAGCCAGGCATACGCGCCCCAGGAGGCGCCTGTCGTGACCAGAAAGGCTCCGAGCGCGAGATTGACCGACGCGATGCTGAAGCTGCGCAGGAAGTAGCTGTAGAAGATCCGCTTCACGCAGTTGACCATGTGCTTCAGGAAGAACGTCGGCAATACACCGAGGGGCGAAAGGCTGCTCGGTTCGTCGGCGTACTGCGCCTCGATCGGCACCTCGACCACGACGGCGCGGATGGTATTGAGCCGGAACAGCATGTCCGACTCGAAGAAGTAGCCCTCACTGATCTTGTCGAAGGGAAGCAGCGCGACCACGCGGGCGTGAGCGGCCGTGAAGCCGTTGTTCGGGTCGAAGACGTCCCAGTAGCCGCTCGCGAGCTTCGAAAAAAACGAGAGTGCAGCGTTTCCGACGAAACGCAACCAGGGCATGCTGCGGAAGTCCTCGACGTTGAAGAACCGGTTTCCCTTCGTGTAGTCCGCATATCCCGCGAGTATGGGGCGCACGAAGCGGGCCACCAACGCCGGATTCATCTGGCCGTCACCGTCGATCTTCACCAGCACCTCGGCCCCGTCCGCCAGGGCCTGGCGATAACCCGTCATGACCGCCGCGCCCACTCCACGGTTGCGCTCGTGGTGCAGCACCGTGACCCGCGGGTCGCGGCAGTTTTCCTCCACGAACAGTCCCGTCTTCTGGGGGCAGCCGTCGTCCACCACGTAGATGCGGTCGACCTCGGGCCCGATCGCATCGAGCACGCCGAGCACCTGGTTGCGCACGCCGAAGCACGGCACCACCGCTGCGATGCCGCGGCCCGCGAACTCGACCTCGGGACGGGGATTCTCGGACATAGCGAAAGGGTACCTCAGTCCGGCCGCGTGCAGACCTGGCCTGCCCCGCGCGGCGGCCTCACTCCAGCTCGAGCGTCGTGCCCTTCGATGCGATGCTGAACTTCAAGCCCTGCTGCGAGGCGCGGAGCTTGATGTAGACCCCGTTCTGGTTGCGCATGGCCATACCCGCAACGCCGCCGCCAACGGCCACTCCCACGTCCGTTCCATAGTAGGTGCCGTTGAACTGGGACAGGTCGGTGAGCCCCCAGACTTCGCCCGCGGCGGTCACTTTCGACACCCCCACGTCCGCCACCGTGAGGCCCGAAACCTTGAAGCGGTGCTCGACACCGTCCACGGTCAGGACACCGCTGCCCCAGCTCACGCCGACCCCGACGGCGATGGAGGTGCTCTCGAGCGTGAGGGTCGCCGCGGGCGGGCCGAGTGGACCCTGCCCCGCCGCGCCGGAGGCCAGGAGAAACCCGCCGAGGCAGAGCGCGAGGACCCAACGCTTCATCGCTGCCCTCCCCCTCAGTTTGGCCGATGCCGGTCCAGCGTGTAGAAACCGTCGTCCCGCAGATCCCCAAAGATCTCGCTCACGAGGGGATGGCGGCAGGGCACACCCGTCTCGTCGGGGAGCAGGTTCTGCTCCGAGACGTAGGCCACGTAGGTAGTCTCGCCGTTTTCCGCCAGCAGGTGGTAGTAGGGCTGCTCCTTGCGCGGCCGGACGGCCTCCGGAATCGCAAGCCACCATTCCTCGGTGTTCGAAAACGTGGGGTCCACGTCGAACACGACGCCCCGGAACGGATGCAGGCGGTGCCGCACCACCTGGCCGATCCGGAACTTCCCCGCGCGGTTCACCTCTTCCACGACCGGGAAGATGCGGGAACGACGGCGACGCGCCAGCCCGGGTCGGGCTCCTAGTCGATATAGCCGAGTTGGCGCAGCCCCTCCTCGAGGTCCGCGGGGAGCTCGACCGGCGCCGGGGCCCCGGAGATCGGGCGGCCCGTGTCCTGGTGGATCGGTGCGCGCGGCGAGAGCCCCGCCTCCCACGCGGCGATCGCCGCGTCGAACTCGGCCACCTCGCCCGGCCGCACCTCCCGGAGATTGCGCCGCTCCCCGGGGTCGCCGGCCAAATCGAAGAGGAAACCACCCTCGTCGCCGAAGACGGCGTGCCCCTCGATGCGCTTTCGGCTCCCCCGCACCGCGACCCGGCGCAGCGGGCGCTGCTCCTTGTGGGCGGGACGCAGGATCGCGGGATAAACACCGCGGCCCTGCGGGAGCGTCGCCTCCCCGGAGAGCGCCGGCGACAGGTCGAGGCCCCGCAGTCCGTCCGGCGCCGTGACGTTCGCCAGGGAGAGCAACGTCGGGAGCAGGTCGAGGTGCCACGCCGGACCCTCGATGACGAACCCGCCCCGCTCACCGAAGAAGCGCGGCCACGAGATCACCAACGGGACGCGCAGCACCTCTTCGAAGGGCACGTATTCGTGCCTCGGCAGACCGTGTTCGTAGAAGCTCTCGCCGTGGTCCGCCGTCACCACGAAGAGCGTGTCGTCCCACTGGCCGAGCCCCTCGAGCGTGGCGCGGATACGCGCCACCGCGTCGTCCACCTGGCCGATGCGTGCGTCGTAGCTCCTCATGATCGCGGCCAGGTCGCGCTCGGCTTCGGGCGAGGCGCGAAACACCTCGTCCAGGACATCGTCACCGCACGGCAGAAGCTCCACGTGCGTCTCGGCGAGCTGGTTGTAGAGGCTGCAGGTGTAGCGCTCCTCGGCGGTAAGCTCGCCCCGCTTCGCGGGCCCGTAGAGCCGGCTGCCCGGATAGCGCAGCCGCAGATCGTCGATCTCCGCATCGCTCGGAAGTCCCCTCTCGGGATCCTCGCTTCGGTAGCGCGCGAAACCGCCATACGGAAAATGGGCCGCGTAGGTATGCAGGAAGAGGAACCAGCGCTCATCCCGATTCTCGCGGATCCAATCGAGCACCCCGGGAAGCGCGCGCCGCACCACCTCGACGTGGGGAACCCGGCGATAGACCTCGAACCCCCGTGCGAAGCCGAAACGCGACTCCACGTAAGCACCCTCGTGGAACGCCCGGGTGCGGTAGCCGGAAGCACCGAGAAGATCCGCCAGCGTCGGCACCGCGGGGGCGAGACGGGCGGCGTCCAGGGTGACGCCGTGCTCCCGGGGGTCGAGCCCCGTGAAGATCGACATATGCGAGGGGAGTGTGTAGTTCGAGGCCGCATAGAACCGCGCCACCCGCGCTCCTTCCGCGGCGAGGCGCTCGATGGCCGGCGCAGTCTCCGCGTCCAGCCGGTCGTCGCGGGCCGTGTCCACGCTGAGCAACACGATGCGGGCCGGGACGGGCGGTGCGTTGAGCGCGGGCTCCGTCGCCGCGCCCCGCTCCCAGATCCGAGCCGCCCGGGGCCCGAAGCGCGCCGTCCCGAGCACGACGATCAGGCCGAGCGCCGTGGCGGCGATCGCGAGGCTGCGCCGCGAGCAGCCGGTCCGCAGCGCGCGCGCGCCGGCAGTGCAGGCGAACCCCGCGTAGGCGAGGAGCAGTGGCTCGAAAGGCAGCCGGTATTTGGGAAACGCGTTCGCCACCACGTGAACCACCAGCAGCGGCGCCAAGGCGAACAGAAGCAGCGTCCGCCGCGCGAGGCCGGGAGCCGCTGCGGCCCCGAGCGCCGCCGCCGAAACCGCGAAGAGCGTGAAGACCCAGGTGAAGACGAGCACCCCGCGCACCACCGCGTCCGAAACCGGCCCGTAGGCCCCCTGCCGGAGCTTCGAGAGCACATCGCCGACCGGACTCGAGAGCTCCCCCAGGTTGAGGACGAGCTTGCGCAGGAGCCACGTCGGCTGCGCCTCGCGGATCAACGCAAGCGCCTCGCGGCGCGAAACGTCCAGGCGCTCGATCTCGTCGGGTATCGACACGTAGCGCCGACGGAAATCGCGAACCGCTGGCCAGTCGCGCTCGAACCACTCGGCGTCCGAAAGCGTGTTGCCCTCGCGCAAAGCCATCCAGCCCACGGTGGAGACGGGAACCAGCCGGTCCAGCTCCGCGTGGTTGCGCGCAGTCCAGGGAACGATCGTGAGCGCCGCCGCGAGCCCTAGAAGCGCGGCGTGCACCACGGCCGTACGCCGCGCGGCAGACGTGACGACCCACCAGAGACCGATGGCCGCCGCAACCGGCAGGGCGATCTCGCGCGTGAGCCCGGCGAGGCCGAACACCACCCCGGTGGCGACGGCGATCCCCACCCGGGGGCGGCGCGTCCACGCCACGCCGAGTGCCAGGGCACCGGACAAAAGCGCGGTGAAGAGCGTCTCGGACCACAGGTAGTGGCTCGCCGCGACCAGCCCGGGGTGGACCGCGGCCAACAACGCAGCAGCGAAGGCCGCACGAGCGCCAAAGAGCGCCCACGCGAGCGCCGCGGTCACGGCAACGACGAGGACCCCGACCGCGACCTCGATGGCCACGAGAGGTGCGAGGAACGCGCGGTGGTCCGCTTCCATCTCCGCCGGCTGGCGCTGCGAGAGCTCGACGAGCATGGCCGGTCGTTGCGCGACCGCCGCCGCGTCGATGAAGGGAGCGAGCAGCGCCGCCTGGCCCGGCGGCCATCGGGCGCGCATTGCGTGCGGGCCGAAAACGTGGCCCTCTCCACCCGCGATGCGAACCGCGGTCTCCGCGTAGTAGAGCTCGTCACCCATCGGGGTGACCGGAAAGACCCAGACCGCGACGGCCGCACGCACAAGACCGGCGAGCAGGATCACCGCGACGACGCGCGGCCCCCACACGCGCGTCGCGGCCCGTTCGAGCTGCGGCGACGTCTCTTCTCCGATCATTCGGCGCGCTTTCCCCTCCCGAGCATACCGACTAAGCTCGAACGGCGTGCGCGCCCTGAGATTCGATGGTAGCGGCGTCCAGATCGAGGACGTCGCGGAGCCGCGGCCTTGTGACGAGACCGTCATCGTCCGCGTCCGCCTGGCCGGCATCTGCAACACGGACCTCGAGATCGTTCGGGGCTACATGGGCTTTCACGGCACGCTCGGCCACGAGTTCGTCGGGGTCGTGGAAGACGGCCCCGAGGAATTGCTTGATCAGCGGGTGGTCGGCGAGATCAACTTCGCCTGCCAGAGCTGCCCGATCTGCGCCCAGGGACTTCAACGCCACTGCCAACGCCGGCGGGTAATGGGCATCCTCGGCGCAGATGGCGCCTTCGCCGACCTCGTTCGGATTCCAGCGGCGAACCTGCACCCGGTGCCCGACGGCGTCACGGACGAGCAGGCGGTCTTCACCGAGCCCCTCGCTGCGGCCTTCGAGATTCTGGAGCAGGTCCACATCGAACCCGGGCGGGACTGCGTCGTACTCGGGGACGGCAAACTCGGGCTGCTCATCGCCCAGGTGCTCCACCACGCGGGCGCCCGGGTGGTCTGCGTCGGCCGGCACCCGGAAAAGCTCGCCCTCCTCGCGAAACGCGACATCGACACGGTGCTCCTCGACGATTGGCGCGGCGACCGGGTCTCCCTCGTCGTCGAGGCGACGGGAAGCGCCGAGGGGTTCGATCGGGCCGTCGCGGCGCTCCGCCCGCGCGGAACGCTCGTGCTGAAGACCACCGTCTCCGAGCGACCGCGTCTCGACCTCTCTCCCCTGGTGATCGACGAAATCCAGGTCGTGGGCTCGCGCTGCGGGCCCTTTCCCCCCGCGCTCCGCGCCCTCGAGACCGGCGCCGTAGATGTCGACTCCATGATCACCGAGCGCATGCACCTGTCGGAGGGCATCGACGCCCTGCGGCGCGCAGATTCCAAGGGCGCTCTCAAGGTGCTGCTCGAGACCTCCTAGCAGCCTGCGGAAAAGCACGAAGCCAAAGCGTTCCTCCGCAACCGGCCGGGGGCAGGCCGGCTCAGTCCTCGATCCGGGCGGCGAGCACCCGTTTCAGGCGCGCCTCGGCGCGTCGCAGGTGCACCGTGCGTCCGCCGTGCACGGTCACGAGACCGGGCTTCGCCCCCTTGGGTTTCTTCACGTTCCGGATGGGCACCAGGTGCACGTCCGCACGGGTCGCGTTCCTCGCCTTCGAGTAGTGCACGGCGAGTTCGCAGGCGTCGAGCACGGCGTCCGAGGGAGGATCGTCGCGCCCCTCCGTGCGCAGAACGACGTGACTGCCCGGAGCTCCGTCGAGGTGGAAGAAGAGATCCTTGCCGCGCGCCAGGCGCGTGGTCAAGAAGTCGTTTGCCGCGTCGCTGCGGCCCACCCAGATCTCGAGTCCTCCCTCCGTCGCGTAGCGACGCGGCACGAGACGGCGCGCAACGCGGTGTTTGCCGAGCTGGACCTCGGCCGATCGACCCGGGCGAGACCCGCGCGGCTCAGCAACGCGGGGTGCGTGACGCGCCAGGAGCGAGCGCACCTCTTCGGTCTCGGCGAAGACGCGAAGCGCCTCGTCGTCCGCGGCGGCGGCGAAGCGCGCGCGGAATGCCGCGAGCTCCCGTTGCGCGTCACTCACCGAGTCGTGCTGCGCTCCGCCCTTTGCGAGCCGGCGCAGCGACTTCTTGTAGCGCCGGAAGAGATCGTCGAGGTTCTCGGAAGGGGACCGAGCCGGATCGAGCGCAATCTTCACGTCCTCGCCGCTGGCGTCGTCGCGCACGGTCACCTCGGCGACGCCGCGCTTCACCCGGGACAGGGCGCCCTTCAGCAGCTCGCCATGGCGCGCGAGCTCTTCGGCCTCACGCGACTTCGCGAGCTCGGCCTCGAGCTTTTCGAGCTTGCGGGCGACGCGCCGCTCTTCGCGCGACAGGGACCGGTCGATGCGGCGACGCAGGTCGGCGTCGGCATCCGCCGCCTCCTGCGCCTCGTAGTGCTCCTCGATCGCCGCCGGAAACTCCGCGTCGGCGACGGCTTCGAAGCGGTCCGCGCCGCGGCGCGGGGGACCGGATTCCGGCGCCCGCCACGGCGCCCCCAGCGCCAGCTCCGGCCGCGTCGCGGCGAGCGGACGCAGCGCGGCGACGATGCAGTCCTCGGCGTCGAGCGCGTAGAGGTTGCTGCGCCGCGCGAGCAGCTGGAGCACGAGCCGCGCGTTCCCAGCGGGACCGCTCAGCGCGAGGGCCACCACTCGGTCTTCGCCGAGCAGGCGCAGCCCTTCGATCCGGGCGCCCGAGATGTGCGCCTTCAGCCACTGGGCGAAGCGCAGCGGACTGGCGGGACGCCGCGGCGGGCGGGAAAGGAGCGAGAGGCGCCCCGCATCGGGGTTACAGCTGAGCAACAGGTGCACGCGGCCGGCGCCTTCGACGCCGCCGCCGTAAGCCGTCAGGGCCACCCGCTCGGCATCCGGCTGGGCGATCTCCTGGATCCGGCGCCCGACGAGTCGGGGCTCCAGAACCCGCACCGCGCGCTCGAGTTCGGTAAGGCTCAGCAAGAAGCTACCTCTGACACCGGGGGCAGTAGTGGGTGCTGCGCTGCCCCACGACGACGCGGCGCACCGGGGCGTCGCAGACGAGGCAGGGTTCACCCCGGCGGGCATAGACGCGGCGCTCGTCCTGAAAGCCGCCATCCGAGCCGTCCGGTGTCACGTAGTCGCGGATGCTCGCGCCACCGGTCTCGATCGCACGCTTGAGCACGTTCCGGACTTCCGCGGCAAGCAAGTCGTACTCCGCGCGGGTCACGCGCGCCACGCGCCGCGTCGGACGCACGCCGGCGCGGTGGAGCGCCTCGTCGGCGTAGATGTTCCCGATGCCCGTCACCACGGCCTGGTCGAGGAGCAAGCTCTTGATCGCCACCCGCCGCCCGCGCGTGGCCGCGAAGAGCATATCCCCGGTCACGTCGAGTGCGTCCGCGCCCAGGCGCTCGAGGCGTGGGTGACCCTCGCCGCGCGCGAGCAGCAACACCTTTCCGAACTTGCGGACGTCGCGGAAGTAGACGTCGGGCGCACCGTCCTCGAACCGGAAGTGCAGGTGGGTATGCCCGTCCGGCCGGAAGCCACGCTGCTCGTCCGGCGCGAGCGACGCCCGGGCCGTGGCCGAGAGCAGCCGCACGCTGCTGGCGCCCGCCCCGAAGAGCTGGCCCGTCATTCCGAGGTGGACCACCAGGCGACTGCCGCCGTCCAGGTCGGCGACCAGGTACTTGCCGCGGCGCCCGAGGCACTCGACCGTGCGGCCGCGGAGCCCGCGCCGCAGGCGCTCGGGCGGGGTCAAGAAGAGGTAGCTGTTGCGCGTGGTCCCGAGCCGGCGGATGCGCCGGCCGAGCAGCAGGGGCTCGATCCGGCGCCGCGTGACCTCGACCTCGGGGAGCTCCGGCATGCCGAATGCTTAGCCGGTGACCGCCCGTCCCGCATGAACACAACTCGGCCCGGGCCGGGAGGGGTCGCGATCCCGCCCGAGAGCGGCCCTGGGGTAATCTGGTCGGATGAAGGTCCGGGTGCTGGGTGCGTGCGCGGGGGGCGGGCTGCCGCAGTGGAATTGCGGCGGCGAGCCGTCCGTCCGCGCGCGCGCCGGCGACGCGGACGTTCCTCCGCGAACGCAGCCGTCGCTCGCGGTGTCCGGCGACGGGGAACGCTGGTCGCTGCTCAACGCGAGCCCGGACTTGCGCGAGCAGTTCAACCGCTTTCCGGGTCTGCACCCCCGGCCCGGCACTCGCGATGTGCCACTCGACACGGTGCTGCTGACGAGCGCGGAGCTCGACCACACGATCGGCCTGCTCACCCTCCGCGAGGCGCTCTGCTACCGCGTGCTCTCGACCGGCTGGGTGCGCCACGCCATTCTCGACGCCAACGCGGCCTGGCGGCTCCTCGAGCGGGCCTGGAGCTCGGTGCCGCTCGATCGCCCGATCTTCCTCGACCGCGACGAGCGGCTCGAAGCACGGCTCTTCCCGGTTCCGGGCAAGGTACCGGGCTACCTGCGCGACCGCGCGCAACTCCACGCCGAGACATGCGTCGGGGTGCGCATCACCGACGTGGAGGACGGACGACGCCTGGCCTTCGTTCCGGGCCTCAAGAACCTCGACCCGGCGACGCTGGCGGAGCTGGCGGCGGCGGACGTGCGCTTCGTCGACGGCACCTTCTACACGGCGGACGAGTTGCGGGCGGTGCGACCCGGTTCGCCGGACGCCTTCGCCATGGGCCACCTGCCGATCACCGGGCCCGGCGGAAGCCTCGCCGACCTCGCGAAGCTCGACGGGCGCACGTTCTACTTCCACATGAACGCGACGAACCCGGTCCTCGACGCGAACTCCCCCGAGCGCCGCCACGTCGAGGCGCTCGGCGCAGAAATCGCCGACGACGGGCTGGAGATCTCGCCGTGAGCGACGCCGACGTCGTCTTCGAGGCCCGGCTGCAACGGACGCTCGACGAGCGCTATCACCACCGCCACCCCTTCAACCTGCGGATGCACGCCGGAGAGCTCTCGCCCGAGGAGATCCGCACCTGGGTGCGCAACCGCTACTACTACCAGACGCGCATCCCCATCAAGGACGGGCTCATCCTGGCCAAAGCCCAGGGACCCGCATTCCGCCGCGAGTGGATCCGGCGCATCCGCGACCACGACGGCGACGCGGAGCACAGCGGCGGCCTGGCGCTCTGGCTCGATCTCGCCGAGGCGGTGGGCCTCGACCGCGACTCCGTGGAAACGCTCGAAAGCATTCTCCCCGGCGTCCAGTCTGCGTGCGACGCCTACGTCGAGTTCGTGAAGTCCCACGACCTGCTCGAGTCGGTCGCAGCGTCGCTGACCGAGCTTCGCGCGGGTGAGCTGATGCGCGAGCGCGCCGCGGCCTGGGAAGCGCACTACACCTGGGTGAAACCCGAGGGGCTGCACTACTTCCGAGCGCGCACCACCCAGGCCCCGGCCGACGCCGAGGAGGGCCTGCGTTTCGTGCTCGAAAACGCGAAGACACCGCAGGACCGGGACCGCTGCGTGGCGGCTCTCGAACGCAAGTGCCAGATCCTCTGGAACCTGCTCGACGCCGTGGACGCGGCGCACGCCCGGCCGCGGCTCGCACGCCACGCCCAGCTGCGGCTCGATGCGGACGAACCCATGCTGGTGCTCCCCGAGCGAGCCGTGCGACTCAACGACAGCGGCGGCGAGATCCTCGCGCTCTGCGACGGGGAGCGCACCGCCCGGGAGATCGCCGGCGAACTGCGGCGGCGCCACCCGGAAGTGCCGGCCGTCGAGGACGACGTGCACCACTTCCTCGCCGAGATGCGGCGCCTCGGCGCCCTGGAACACGGCGACCACCGGGCATGACGATGCACCGGCCCTACAACCTGGTGGCCGAACTCACCTACCGCTGCCCACTGCGCTGCGCCTATTGCTCGAATCCGCTCGGGCACACCGCGGTGCACGACGGCCTGGACGCAGACGCCTGGGCCCGCGTCTTCCGCGAGGCCGCAGAACTCGGCGTGGTTCACGTCGGGCTCACCGGAGGCGAGCCCACGGCGCGGCCCGACCTCGCCGCGATCGTCGCCGCCGCTTCCGACGCCGACCTCTACACCCACCTGGTGACCGCCGGGATACCGATCACGCCCGAGGGACTCGAGACACTCGTGGGGGCCGGGCTGCGCAGCGTGCAGCTCTCCGTGCAGGACTCGCGGGCCAACGCCTCCGACCGCATCGCGGGCGTCGAGGCGTTCGAGCGCAAGCTCACTTTTGCCCGGGCCGTGCGCCGGCTCGATCTGCCGCTCGCCCTCAATGTGGTGCTGCACCGCGAGAACCTGGCGCGCGTCGACGAACACGTGGCCCTCGCCCGACGCCTCGGCGCGCACCGCCTCGAACTCGCGAACACCCAGTACTACGGCTGGGCGCTGACGAACCGCGCGGCCCTGCTGCCGACACGCGCCCAGGTCGAGAGCGCGGCCGCGCGCGTCGAAGCGGCCCGCCGCGAGCCCGGCGCACCGGAGATCGTCTTCGTGCTGCCGGACCACCACACCGACCGCCCGAAGCCCTGCATGGGAGGCTGGGGGCGGCGCATCGTCGTCGTGAACCCGGAGGGCCTCGTCTTGCCGTGCCACGCCGCGGCGGAGCTGCCCGGCCTCGAGTTCTACTCAGTTCGCGAACGGCCGCTCTCCGAGTGCTGGCGCGACGCCCCGGGCATCAACGCCTTCCGCGGCGAGGCGTGGATGCGCGAGCCGTGCGGCAGTTGCCCCGAACGCACGCGGGATTTCGGTGGGTGTCGCTGCCAGGCCTGGCTGCTCACCGGCGACGCGGCCACCACCGATCCGGCCTGCGCCCTCGCCCCGGAGCGCGAACGCATGCTGCGCGTCCGCAAAGAGGCCGAGCACCCGGCGCCCGACCTCGTCTACCGGGGCGCTTCCATTCCCTAGAAGTACTCCGGGAAAAGCACTCGCAGCGCCACTGCGCACACGGGCCAGAAGATCTGCGGGATCGCGATCCAGGCGGCCAGGATCCCGAAGAGCGCGAAGGCGGGACGCGCCATCCACTGTTGCATGCGACGCGCCGTGTCCCCCGACACCAGCAGCCCGAGGGCGCCGCCTCCGTCGAGCGGAGGCACCGGAATCAGGTTGAAGAGCAACAGCAGGAGATTCAACATGAAGAGCAGGCTGAGAAAGATCCCGATCACTTCCGCGATCCCGGACCCGGTTCCGGTGACGAGCGAGGTGAAGCCCGGAATTCCCGGCTCGACGACTCCGGCCATCATGGTGAGGCGAATACCCACGCCGGCGAGCACCACGAGGGCGAAATTCGCCGCCGGTCCCGCCAGCGACATCCAGCCGGCCCGCCGCGGGTGCGCGTACGCCCAGCGCGGATCGTAGGGCGTGCTCGCCCAGCCGATCATCCACCCCGACAAGGCAAACGAGAGCAGGGGAACCGCCACCGTCCCGAACGGCTCCCGGCGCACGTGGGGCCTCGGATCCAGCGAAACCTGCCCCCCCAGGTAGGCCGTGAGATCGCCGCCCCGCGCCGCGGCCCAGGCGTGTCCCGCCTCGTGCACCGTCAACGAGAAGAGCAGTACGACGTACCAGATCAGGCCTACTGCAACCTGCCCCGCATCCACGCGCGGAGGATAGCCCTCCGCCGCGCGAACAGGCCCACCCGGAAACCTCCCCTGGGTTAACCTCGCGCCGTGGCGAGGAAGACTTCCAACTCCGCGGTCGAGCGACCCGTCGTGGTCGCGAGCAATCGGCTGCCGTTCACCTTCAAGCGCACCGATGAGGGTCTCGCGCGCGAGCCTTCGGCCGGCGGACTCGTGTCGGCCCTCGAGCCCGTGCTCCGAAAGCGGGGCGGCACCTGGGTGGGCTGGCCGGGCATCGACGTCTGGGAGGGAGAGAGCGTCGCAGCCCCCGACGAGGCCTACCGTATCCACCCGGTCGCGCTGAGCGAAACCGAGGTCCAGCGCTACTACCACGGCTTTTCGAACCGCACCCTCTGGCCCCTGATGCACTCGCTCGCTCCCCAGGCGCGCTTCGACGCCCGGGACTTCGAACACTACGCAACGGTCAACGCACGCTTTGGCGCGGCGGCGGCCGAAGAGGGCAGAGACGCCGGCCTCGTCTGGATCCACGACTACCAGCTCCTGCTCGCGTCGGCCGAGGTGCGCCAGCGCCTGCCCGACACGCCTCTCGCCTTCTTCCTCCACATCCCCTTCCCGCCCCACGACATCTTCCGGCTGCTCCCGTGGGACCGGGAGCTCCTGCGCGGCCTTCTGGCCTGTGACCTCATCGCGTTCCACGTCCACAGCTACGCGCAGAACTTTCTAGCCTGCGTCGAGCGCACGCTGGGCGCTCGCGTGGACCGGGACGAGATGCTCGTCGAGTACGGCGACCGAACCACGCGCATCCGCGCACTCCCGCTCGGGATCGAGTTCGAACACTACGAAGCACTGGCCCGCGCCGCGCCGCCGCCGCCGGAAACCCAACGCGAGCGCGTCGTGCTCGGTGTGGATCGCCTGGACTACACGAAGGGCATCCCCGAGCGGCTGCTGGCCTTCGAAAGGCTTCTCGAGCGACATCCCGAGCACCGCGAAGCGGTGATCCTGCTCCAACTCGCCGTGCCGAGCCGCTCGCAGGTCGTCGAGTACCGCGAGCTCAAGCGCGAGCTCGACGAAATCGTCGGCCGCATCAACGGACGCTTCGCGACGTCCGGTTGGTCCCCCATCCGCTACCTCTACCGCACGGTCGACCAGCAGCGGCTCTGCGGCATCTACCGCGACGCCGACGTCGCGCTGGTGACGCCGCTCCGCGACGGCATGAACCTGGTCGCGAAAGAGTTCGTCGCGTGCCAGGTGGAGGAGCCCGGGGTGCTCGTGCTCTCGCGTCTCGCCGGGGCGGCAGAAACCATGCGCGAGGCGCTGCTGGTCAACCCCTACGACATCGACGGCACCGCGGAGACACTCCACCGCGCGCTCACGATGGAGGAAGAGGAGCGCGCTTCGCGCGCGACGGCGCTGCGCCGGCGCGAGCGGCGCGACGACCTGAGCGCGTGGGTGGCCTCCTTTCTGGAGGAGGCCGGCGTGGAACGCGCCACCCTCGCCCCGCTCCAGGGCGCCGACTTCAGCGCATGGCTCGACGATTTCCTCAAGAGCTACAGACTCGCACTCTTCCTCGACTATGACGGCACGCTTTCCCCGCTCCAGGAGCACCCGTCCAAGGCCCTGCTTCCGCCGCGCGTGCACGAGGCACTGGTCGCCTGCGCCGAACGCACTGACGTGGACATTTCGATCGTGAGCGGGCGTTCGCTCGCCGACGTGCGACAGATGGTAGGTGTGCCGCAACTCACCTTCGCGGGTAACCACGGCCTCGAGATCGAAGGAGCGGGCATGCCGAACTTCGTCCACGAGGACCTGGTGCACTACGGGCAACGCGCCGAAGAGCTGGCGACGGACCTGGAGCGCTGCAACGTCGACGGCGCGTGGACCGAGAACAAGGGACCGACGCTCACCTACCACTACCGCGCCGTCCCTGAACACCGGCGCGAGAAGCTCGTGGAAGAAGTGCGGGGCATCGTCGCGCATCACGGCTACCAGTCCCGGGACGCCCACTGCGCGATCGAGGCACGCCCCCCGATTGGATGGGACAAGGGCCGCGCGGTGCTCCACATCCTGCGCACCCGCTACGGGCCAGCCTGGTCGGAAGAGGTGCGGGTCATCTACGTGGGCGACGACCAGACCGACGAGGACGCCTTCCGCTTCCTGGCCGGGCTCTCGATCACCTTTCGAGTGGGAAGCGCCGACACGCCCACCGCGGCGACGCGACGCCTGCCCGACGTGGACGCGGTGCACGCACTCCTCGAATGGCTCGCGGCCCGCCAGACGAAGCAAAGCTGAGCTTGGATCCCACCCAGCTCGGCATCCTGACGGTCGCCGCGCTCCTCACCTCGATCCTCTCCGCAATCATCGGAATGGCCGGTGGCATCACGTTGCTTGCCGTGATGCTGCTCTTCTACGACCCGCTCGTCGCGATTCCGATCCACGGCGTGGTGCAGCTCGTCTCGAACGGTTCGCGCACCTGGCTCCAGCGTCGGAACGTCGACCGCGGGATCCTGCTCCGCTACGCGGCCCTGCTCGCGCCGGGCGGTGTGCTCGGAATCGCCCTGCTGCGGGAGGCCCCCCCGGACCTGATCCGGGCGCTGATCGGGGTCTTCGTGCTGATGGCGACCTGGGCGCGGCAATGGCTCCTGCTCGGGACCCACCCCGAGCGGACCGACCGCAACCGCCGGTTCCTCGCGCTCGGCGCCGTCGTTGGCGTGCTCAACACTACGATCGGGGCCACCGGCCCGCTGATCGCCCCCTTCTTCCTGGAGATCGGCCTGACCCGCCAAGCGCTGGTCGGAACCAAGGCCGCCTGCCAGGCCGTGGCTCATGTGGTGAAGATCGTCCTGTTCGGCCTGGTGGGCTTCGCGTTCGCGCCGTGGCTCGCCCCGCTCGCCGTCTTGTGCACCGCGGTAATCGCGGGCACCTGGCTAGGCACCCAAATCCTCGACCGAGTGAGCGAGCGCCTCTTCGTGATTCTCTACAGGGTGGTGCTCACCGCGATCGCGCTGCGCCTCGTGATCCACGACGGGGGCGCGTGGCTCGGTCTGAACTGATCTCGCGCGCGCAAAGTGTTAACTTCCGTGCCGAATACGCCCGCGGCGCCGGCCTGACCAGCGTCCACCCCGGAGTTCCTCCGTGTCTTCTCCCGTCCGGATTGCCATTGGGTGGCTTCTCCTGTTCGCATGGCTCCTCGCTTGCGGCGCAGGAAACAAAACCGCGGACATTCCGACCGCGCTGGTGGAAACGGCCCGGATCGAGCGTATCGTGGTGGCGACCGGGACGATCGAGCCCGAGCGCGAGGTCGAGGTGCGTTCGCGCATTGCGGGCATCGTGGAGAAGATCCACGTCGACGACGGCGACCAGGTCGAGCCCGAGCAGCCGCTCGTCGAGATCGAGCGGGAGTTGCTCGAATCGCAGGTGCGCGAAGCCGCGGCGGCGCTCGAGGCCGCCCGCGTGGAGTTCCGCTTCGCGAAGATCGCGCTCGAGCGCAACCTCGAGCTCGAACGCGGCGGCGCGGCCTCACAACAAAAACGCGACGACGCACGCTCGCGCCAACAGGGCGCGCGCGCCGAAGTCGCGCGGGCCCAGGCCCGACTGGACAGCCTGAACACACAACTCTCCTACGCGACGGTGCGTTCGCCGCTTGCGGGGCGCGTCCTCCAGGTCCACACCGAGGAGGGCAACGCGGTCTCGCCCGTCACCGCCGTGACCGGGGGAATCGTGCTGCTCTCGCTCGCGGGCACCGAGGCGCTTTATCTCGAAGGGCTCGTCGACGAGAACGAGGTCGCGCGCGTCGCGGTCGGCCAACGGGCGCGGGTGCGGACCGAGGCTTTCCCCGAGCAATCCTTCGAGGGCTCGGTGCGCGCGATCGCGCCCATGGGCCAGCGGATCCAGAACGTCACCTACTTCGAGGTGAAGATCGAGATCGTCGACGCGGATGCCGAGCTGCTGCGCCCGCGCATGTCTGGCGATGCCGACATCGTCACCGCGACCGTCGAGGGCGCACTCGTCATTCCGGAAACGGCGCTGCGCTACCGGGGGGAGGACCTCTACGTCGAGATCGATGGCCCGGCGCCGGAGGAGCGAAACGTCGAAATAGGCATCGTCGACGGGAGCCGGGTCCAGGTGCTCTCGGGCCTCGCCGAGGGCGAGGCGGTGCGTCTCAAATGACCTCCCCGGCGGCCCGAACGGCAGCGCCGGTGATCGATCTCGAGGGTCTGCACAAGAGCTACGACACCGGCGGGGCGCAGGTCCACGCGCTGCGGGGGATCGACCTGCGCATCGACCGCGGCGAGCTCGTCTCGGTCATGGGCCCCTCCGGCTCCGGCAAGACCACGCTCATGGAGATCGTGGGGTGCCTCTCCGAACCCACGCAGGGGCGCTTCCTGCTGAACGGGCGCGACGTCCGGGGTATCGAGCCGGACGCGCTGGCCGCGGTCCGCGGCGAGGAAATCGGCTTCGTCTTCCAGAGCTTCAACCTACTGCCTCGGCTCTCGGTGGCCGAGAACGTCGAGCTGCCCCTTTCGTACCGCGGTGTGTCCCGGCGCGAGCGGCGCGAGCGGGCGCTCGAAGCGCTCGCGCGCGTCGGGCTCGCCCACCGCGGGCGGCACCGGCCGAGCGAGATCTCCGGCGGCGAGCGCCAGCGCGCGGCTGTGGCGCGCGCGCTGGTGAACGAGCCGTCGCTGCTGCTCGCCGACGAGCCGACGGGAAACCTCGACACCGCCACCGGCGACGAGATCCTGGCGCTGCTCTTCGCCACCCACGCCGAGGGCAACACGGTGGTGATCGTCACCCACGATCCCCACATCGGAAAGCGCGCGCCGCGCCGCCTCACGCTCCGGGACGGTCTTCTCGACGGGGACGGCTCCCCGTGATCCGCGAGGCCGTGGTCCAGGCCCTGCGGCTCCTGTGGGCGCACCGGATGCGGTCGCTCCTCACCACGTTCGGCCTGGTCTGGGGCACGGCGTCCGTGATCTTCCTGGTGGGCTGGGGCGAGGGCGCGCGCCTCACGATGGAGGACGGCTTCTTCCGGGCGGGACGCAACATGGGCGAGGTCTGGGCGGGCAAGGTCGGCGAAGACTTCAGCCCTGCCGTCGACCGGCGCTTCCTCTGGTTCGGGATGCAGGACGTCGAGGCCCTGCGCCAGCGCGCGCGGCTGCCCGACCTCGTCGGGGCCGAGGCGTGGGAGATGCTCCCCGCCACCTTTGGGCAGCGCGCACTCAACCTGGACGTGCGGGGCATGGACCCGGAGGCCGTCGCGATTCGCGGCGTGGGCGTCACCGCGGGCCGAACCCTCAGCGCCGCGGATGTCCAGCGCCGTCGACGCGTGGCGCTTCTCGGGGAAAAAGCCCGCCGACGGCTATTGGGTCCCGAAGGCCGGCTCGGGGACCGCATCCGCATCGCCGGCAAGCCCTTCGAGGTAATCGGCTTCCTCGAGCCGGTCGGGACGCAGCTCTCGCGCGACCGGATGGAGATCGACGATCAGGTCTGGGTTCCGATCACCACCGTGCAGCTCAACTGGCCGAGTTGGTGGACGGACGACGCCGTCGTCACCAAGGTGATCTACCGGATTCCGGATCCCCGCCTGCTCGACGCGTCGAAGCTCGAGGTTCGCGCCATCCTCGCCGACCAGCTCGGCGTGGATTCCGACGACACCGAGGCCGTCGGCATCTGGAGCGCACTCGACCGGCTGAACCAGCTGCCGACGCAGCAGAGCCGCGGGATGCTCTTCATCCTCGCCGCGACCACCCTGCTGGTCGGCGGCATCGGCGTGCTCAACATGATGCTCGACGCGGTTCACGAGCGGCGCCCAGAGATCGGCGTGCGGCTGGCGGTGGGAGCGCGCCGCCGCGACATCATCGCGCAGTTCTTCGTCGAGACCGCGACGATCTGCGGCCTGGGCGGAATCGTCGGCGCGATCCTCGGCGTGGGCGCGTGTCTGCTGCTGGCGCACCTGCCCATGCCCGACCTGGTGCCGATTCCCGTGCTCCGGCCCGGAATCGTCGTGACCGCCCTGGTCGTGCTGGCGGTGGTGGGCGTCGCGTCCGGCGTGGTGCCGGCGTGGCGCGCCGCCCGCGTGGACCCCGCCCTCACCCTGCGGATGGACTGACGCCGTGGATCTGCTGCAATCCACACTTCGGAGCCTGCGCGCCCACGCCCTGCGCTTCGGACTCACGTCACTCGGGATCGTCTGGGGCGCCTTCCTGCTGACCTTCCTCAGCGCCAGCATCGAAGGCCTCGACGCTCACTACACCCGCGAGTTCGAGAAGGCCGGGCCGAAGTTCGTGGTCGCCTGGCCCGGCTCGCTGATCAAGAACCGGGTGGGCGAGCGCGGCGCCCGCGCGGTCGTGCTCGAGAACGAGGACGTGAGCCGCGTCGGGGCCGTGCATTCGGTCGAAGACTCCGCGCCGAACCTGACCTTGTGGAACCAGGTAGTGCGCGCCAACGGGCGCACCAAGCTCTTCCAGGTACAAGGCGTCGCCCCGCGCTCCGCGACGATCCGGAACCTGGTGCCCCGGGAGGGGCGCTTCGTGTCGCGTCTCGACGTCGAGCGCGGCGAGCGGGTCGCCTACCTGGGAGCCGTGGCCGCGGAGCGCCTCTACGGCACCGCCCGGCCCATCGGGCGCACGCTCCAGATCGAGTCGCTCCGCTTCCGGGTGATCGGCGTCGGCGAGCCGAAGGGCGACCAGATGATCGGCGTCAGCGGGTGGGACGACTGGACGGTGTTCATCCCATACCCCGTGGCGCAGCGCTGGCTGCTCAAGCACGACCGGGTCGACATGGCGATCTTCGCTCCCGTGACCCGCGAGCGCTCGTGGGAGGCAATCGGCCACTTCCGCGAGATCGTGGGCCTCCACCACGACTTCGCGCCCGACCTCGACGCGGCGCTCAGCTTCTTCAACGTGCACGAAGCCCTGAAGCTCGTGCACGGGCTCTTCCTGGGCTTCCGGATCTTCCTCGTGACTGCGGGCCTGGTGACGCTGCTCGTCGGTGCGATCGGCGTGATGAACATCATGCTCGTCGTGGTGGGTGAGCGGATCAACGAGATCGGGCTGCGCAAGGCGGTGGGCGCCACCAACCGGTCGATCTTCCTCCAGTTCCTCGCCGAGGCGGCGAGCGTCTGCGGGCTCTCGGGTATCCTTGGCGCCGCGCTGGGCGTCGGCCTCACCCGCCTCGTCGCGGCGGTCGCCCCGGCGGGAAGCCAGTACAGCTCGCCCCCGGAACTCTCCGCCGCCACGGTGACGCTCATCGCCGTCTCGCTCGTCGCCGTCGGCATCGTCGCCGGCGTGCTGCCGGCCGTGCGCGCTGCCCGGGTCCCCCCCGCAGAGGCCCTGCGCGCCACCTGACCCCGCCGCTGGCCCGCTCGAAGTCAGGAGTAGAGGATCACGCTCCGGATCACCTCGCCCTCGTGCATGAGGTCGAAGGCGCGGTTGATGTCGTCGAGGGGCAGCGTGGTCGTCACCATCTCGTCGAGCTTGATGCGGCCTTCCATATAACGATCGACGTAGCCCGGCAGTTCGGTGCGCCCCTTCACGCTCCCGAAGGCAGTGCCACGCCAGGACCGGCCGGTCACCAGCAGGAAGGGCCGGGCGTGGATCTCCTCGCCGGCCCCCGCAACGCCGATGACGATCGCCTCGCCCCAGCCCCGGGCCGTGCAGGCCAGGGCCTGCCCCATCAGGTCCACGTTGCCGACGCACTCGAAGGAGTAATCGACGCCCCCATCGGTCATCTCGACGATCGCCTCGGCAACGTCTCCGGTTTCCGCGGGGTTCACGAAATCCGTGGCGCCGAACTGGCCGGCGAGCTCGAACTTCTTCGCGTTCAAGTCGACCGCGATGATGCGCTCGGCGCCGGCCATCACCGCCCCCTGGATCACCGAGAGTCCGACGCCGCCCAGGCCGAAGACGGCGACCGAAGACCCGGGTTCCACCTTCGCGCGGTTGCACACCGCGCCGATCCCGGTCGTGACCGCGCAGCCCAGGAGGCACACCTTGTCGAAGGGCGCGTCGTCGCGGATCCGCGCCAACGCGATCTCGGGCAGCACCGTCCGCTCGGCGAAGGTCGAGGTGCCCATGTAGTGGTGGATCGCCTTCCCGCCGCGAGAGAGCCGGCTCGTGCCGTCGGGCATCACGCCCCGGCCCTGGGTGGCGCGCAGCGTGATGCAGAGGTTCGTCTTGCCGGATTGGCAGTAGCGGCACGTCCCGCACTCCGGGATGTAGAGCGGGATCACGTGGTCGCCGGGCTTCACCAAGGTGACGCCGGCACCGATGTCTTCGACGACACCCGCCCCTTCGTGGCCCAGCACCGCGGGGAAGAGCCCCTCCGGGTCCCGGCCGGAGAGGGTATATGCGTCGGTGTGGCAGACCCCCGTAGCTTCGAGCCGGACGAGAACCTCTCCCGCCTTCGGACCCTCCAGGTCGATCTCCTCGATCTCGAGCGGTTTCGCGGGCTCCCACGCAACGGCCGCCTTGACCTTCACTGCTTCTCCTCCCCCTCCGACGCAAAGCACGCACACCCCAGGTCGGGGGCGCTCAGTATAGAGTGAGGGCCTGTGATACGGTGCTGGCGATGAACGGCGCCGAGGCCCTGGTTCGGACCCTGGTGCAATCCGGCGTCGAACTCTGCCTCACCAACCCGGGCACTTCCGAGATGCACTTCGTCGCGGCACTCGACCGGGTGCCCGGGATGCGGCCCGTGCTGGCCCTCTTCGAGGGCGTGGTGGCGGGCGCCGCCGACGGATACGCGCGCATGGCGGGCAAGCCCGCCGCGACCCTCCTGCACCTGGGCCCCGGGCTCGGGAACGCCATCGCAAACCTCCACAACGCGCGGAAGGCCCGCTCGCCGGTCGTGAACCTGGTCGGCGATCACGCGCTGAGCCACGCGCCCTACGACGCGCCGCTCTCGTCAGACGTGGCCGCGATTGCCGCACCGGTCTCCGGGTGGGTGCGCCGGAGCGAGCGCCGCGCGGATCTCGCATCGGACGGCGCCGCAGCCGTTGCGGCCGCCCACGGACCGCCGGGTCAGATCGCCACACTGATCGTTCCGGCCGACGTCGCCTGGAGCGACGGGCCGGGCCCGGAGGCAGCGCTCGCTCACCGCCCGCCTTCGGCGCCGGAACCGGAGGCGGTGCGGGCCTGCGCTGCGGCGCTGCGAGAAGGACCGGCTGCGCTGCTGCTGAGCGGATCGGCGCTCAGGCGAGAGGGCCTCGCGCGGGCGAACGCCGCAGCCGCGGCCACCGGCGCGAAGCTCTTCTGCGACACCTTCAACGCGCGCCTCGAGCGCGGGGCCGGTGTCCCGCCCATTACGCCCCTGCCCTACTTCCCGGAGCCCGCCCTGGAGGCGCTCTCGCAGCTGCGTCACCTGGTGCTGGTCGGCACCCAGTCCCCGGTCGCGTTCTTCGCCTACCCGGAGCGGCCGAGCGAACTCGCACCACCGGGCTGCGCGATACACGTGCTGGTCGAGCCGGGCGCCGACGCGGACGCCGGGCTCGAGGCCCTATGCGACGAACTGGGCGTCGTCCCGGCGCCCCCTTCAACGGCGGAGGAGACTCCCCCGAGCCCGCCCACCGGCAGGCTGGGCCCCCGGTCGATCGGCGCATCGCTGGGCGCGCTGCTCCCGGAGGGCGCAATCGTCTCGGACGAGTCCATCACCGCCGCGGCGGCCGTTTTTCCGCAGACCCGCTGCGCCCCGCCCCACGACTGGCTCTTTCTCACCGGCGGCGCCATCGGCCAGGGAATGCCGCTCGCGACGGGTGCCGCGCTCGCCTGTCCCGAGCGCAAGGTCGTCTGTCTCGAAGGAGACGGCTCGGGCATGTACACGCTCCAGTCCCTGTGGACCCAGGCCCGCGAGAGTCTCGACGTCACGAGCATCGTCTTTGCCAATCGCAGCTACGGGATCCTCGCGGTCGAACTCGCGCGCCTCGGCGTTGCCGAGCCGGGGCCGCGGGCGCGCAGCGTTCTGTCCATCGAGCGGCCGGTGCTGGACTGGGTGGCCCTTGCGCGCGGCATGGGCGTGCCTGCACGTCGGGCCTCAACGGCCGAGGAGTTCCACGCTGTGCTCCGGGCGTCCCTGGCCGAACCCGGTCCCCACCTCATCGAAGCGGTATATTGAGGCCCAGCGGGATAGGAACGTGCTTTCCGTCGAACTGGAATATTTTTCTCCCAGCCCCCCGCTTCCAACCCCCGCGGGGGTAAAATCGCGGCTAACTGGCTGATTTTCCAAGCCACAGCCCGCTCTTCCAAAAGGGCATGGAACTTGCGTCTCCAGTTATTCTGAATCGGTCCGATGTGCTCTCACAAGGTGTCGGGAGTGTTCGGGCCAGAGAAGAGACCCCCAAAAATAGAGGACAGGATGCTGCAGAAGTTATCCCTTCGAGTCTTATTCGTTTCTCTCGCAATTCTCGGCATTGCCGGCCATGCCTCGGCGGCAGTCTTGAATTGGGAAGGCACCACGACCGTCCGGCTCGGCGACTTCGCCGAAGCCGCGCCCTTCGGCGGCGGTGTTGCCACCATAAACGGTACATCCGCCACGCTTCCCGCTCACTTGGACACACTGCGCTTGGCGCCGAGCCGGGGTGGGATCACCGCAAACTTCACGAAATTCGTCACCGACCCGGATACCAAGGGCAACAATATCGCGTCGGTCCAGTTCATCGGTATCGAGGCCGGCACGGGAACGCTCTCGCCCATCTCGGGCGCGGCTGCATTTCCGACCGCACCGCCGCTGTTCAACGGCCAACTGCCGCTCCAGGGCCTCGTCCGCCTGTGCCTGTTCAGCAAGGAGTGCACCAGCAGCGCTTCGGTGCTCCTCACCGAGCACCAAGCGGGCAGCGTAACCGCGGGTATCGGTATCGGCGGATTGCTGACGATCAACATCCTCAATGGCTTGGCTCGGATCTCCATCCAGGCCTACCCCTGGCAGATCAAGACCAGGACGGTCTACGACGAGCAGACCACCCCGGTCAACTTCAAGAAGACCATCGTGCCGGTCACTTTCGTGGGCTTCGCGCACGGTCCGGCTTCAGCGACCACCAGCACCGCCGCTGTCGGAGGCGTGGTGCAGTTGATCGCGGCGAGCCAGATTGCAAGCAATCTGACTCAAGGCTCGAGCGCCAAGACCGCCTCGGCGAGCAAGTTCCTGATCCGGTTCATTCCGGAGCCGGGCATGCTCCTGATGCTCGGTTCGGGCATCGCGGGCCTGGTGCTGATCGGCCGCAAGCGCATGCGCAAGTAGCCACGGCATCTAGCCTGTTCGCAGGCTGAGCTTCTGGGGCGGTCTCCCTGACGGGAGACCGCCCCTTCGCTTTTTGGGGGTTGGCGTCATTGCCCGACACCGGCCTCCCTGAGCAAGCCCCGCTCGGCCAGGTATTCGGCAAAGACCTCCGACTCCTCGGCACTCGGATGCCAGGCGTCTCCACGGGGCACGCCTCGATCGAACGCTTCGCGCAGGGGCGGCAGCAGGTCGAAGTGGCGGATTCCCTCCCGATCGAGGAACTTGAGCACGTGTCCACGTAGGTAGCGCTCGTGAGGGCGCCACTTCTCGGGTCGCTTCATGATGGGAAGCACGAGGACCGTGAGGCGCACACCCTGCTCGCGCAGCGCGTCCCGGAGCTGGCGCAGGCTCTCGTGAACCTCCTTCGCGACCGCCGCGAAGTCGCCACCCCGCGTGCGCACGCGACCCAGCCAGAGGCGATAGAGGCGGGAGTGCTCGAAGAGCCAGGGCTGGATGCGCCGGGCCGGCTGGTTCGGCGCGAAGACCATGACGCGACCCTCCCCGTCGAGAAAGGCGATCGGCGTCGTCTCGTAGTCGTTTAGGTGGAAGGTCAGGATCACGTGATCGGGCTCGATCGCAGCGTTGTACTCGAAATAGAACGCGACCTCCTGCACGGTGTTGAACGATTCGACCCCTGCGTTCCAGTACTCGAAGCGCTCGCCTCCGTAGACTTCGGCAATCGCCTCGACCAGGGTGCGCCGCGCCGTCACCGAGTCACCCAGGAAGAGGACCCGCGTGCGCCCGGCGGTCTTCTCCAGCCCATATTCGTTGCGCTGGGTGCCGTACTCGTCGTAGACCTCGTTGCCGAGCCGCGGGCGAAAGCCGAAACGCGGGTCCACGGTGAAGACGTCCCCGCGGTCGGCACCGTCGCGGATCCAGGGAAGCTCCTGGGCGGCACCGAAAGCCTCGCTGTCCGGGGAGCGCCAACGCAGGAAGCCCTCGGCGGCCGCCAGGACGACACCCACCGCGACAACGGCGAGCAGCAGCCGTGCCCCGACGAGCTTCAATGGGTGGTCCAGATCCCGCCGTCGACCGGAATCACAGCCCCCGTCACGTACGCTCCGGCGCGCGAAGCGAGATAGATGGCGACACCCGCCATGTCGTCCGGCCGGCCGATGCGCTGCATCGGGCAGCCGGCCGCGATGGCATCTCCGAAGCGCTCGAGCGTCGACGCCATCATCTTGCTCTCGAAGGGACCTGGCGCGATGGCATTCACCGTGATCCGAGGCGCCAGCCGCTTCGCCAACACCCGCGTCAGCTGGTGCACCGCCGCCTTGCTGCTCGAGTAGGCGTAGGTCTCGAGTTGCGGAACCTGGAGACCATCGATCGAGCCGATGTTCATCACGCGAGCCGGATCCTCGCCAGTCGACGCATTCTCGAGCTGCGGGACGAGGGCGCGTGTCAGGTGGAAGATCGACTTGACGTTGAGGGCGAGCACCTTGTCCCAGGCCGCATCCGGGTACTCCTCGAGCGGCGCTCCCCAGTTCGCTCCGGCGTTGTTCACCAGCACGTGAAGGGCGGCCTCGCGCTCCGCGATCTCGGACGCGAGCCTCCTGCAGTCGGACTCGGTCGAGAGATCGGCGGGTAGCGGGATGCAGGTTCCCTCAGCCGACAACTCTTTCGCCACCTGCTCACAGACGTCCGCCTTGCGCGACGCGATGTAGACCTTCGCGCCGTGCTCTACGAAACCGCGGGCGATCATCTGGCCGATCCCCCGTGACCCCCCGGTGATCAACACCACCTTTCCCGATACGTCGAAAAGCCCGCTCACCATCCATCCTCCTCGACCGCCGAGTCCGCTCGCGGCACCTCGGCCGGCACTGCGCTTCCCGTTGCCTCTTCCCATGCCCACTGCAGCACGTCGTCGCGCCCCACGGTCACGAAGGGCGGCAATCCGCCTGGCTCGTAGCCAGCGTCCTCCGTCAACCGCGCTCCCGCCAGCATGTCCTCCAGAGAGCGGCCTTCCGCCGCGGCCACGCGCCCGACCTCCCCGGCCTCGCTCAGGCAGAGGGCGGAAGCAGCCAGAACGACCGCAAGCGAGACGGCAAGCACGCCCGCGACCCGGCGCATCGACTCCCTCCGAAACTCGGGGCCGATTCTAGCCCTCGAAAATCGGCGGTGCGTCAGAGGTCCGCGCGCAGCGGGTGGGGTTTACCGAAGAGCCAGCCCTGACCGTACGGAATCCCGAGCCGACCCAGCGTCTCCAGTTCCTCGAGGGTGTCGAGTCCCTCGGCGATGATCTGGGCATTGATCTGTTCGGAAACCGAGCGCAGGGCGCGCAGCAGCTCCTGGCGCGCTGGGTCCTCGTCGATCCCGGAGACGAACGCGCGGTCGACTTTGATGAAGTCCGGGGAGAGCTCCATTACCGCCTCGAGGCTCGCGTACCCGGCACCGGTGTCGTCGAGGGCGATGCGGAAACCGAGCTTCCGGTAGTAGTCGCGCACCTCGCGGAAGATGTCGAAGTTTCCGATCGATTCCTGCTCGGAGATTTCGAAGACGACGTCGCTGGGTTGCAGCCTGCACGCCTCGAGCGTCCGGCAGAGTGCGTCGGCGCGAAAGTTCGGGTCGTGGATCGTCGTCGGCCGCACGTTCAGGAAGAGCATCGCGCCCCCGGGCAGATCCCTGGCGCCCGCCAGCCCGCTCTGGCGGCACAGGCAGTCGAGCTGGAACAGGAGATCCTGCTCGCTGGCGGTTGCGAAGAGCGCGGCGGGCGAATGGAGATCCGTTCCCTCGGGCCCCCGTGCCAGGGCCTCGTAACCAAACACGGTGCGCGTCGTGACCTCGACGATCGGTTCGTAGACCGAGTGGACCCTCCCGTCGAGCACGAGTTCGAACACCTGGTGACGGCGGCGGCGCGCGGCAAGCCGAGCCGCAAGCTGCGCCTCGTCGCGGGCCTCCCGCAGCGCAGCGCTGACCTGAGAATCCACCCCGATCGTCGGGTTGCGCAGTGCGGCTCCGGATCCGATCTGGAGCGGCGGCGCGTGCTTCAGATACGGGTAGCCCACGCGGCCGCCACGGCGGTCCAGGCCCTCCACCAGCGCCCGCTGGAGCTCCGGAAGCTCGCGCTTGTAGAACTCGGCCTCGTTGGGCTCCCGAAAGACCAGCACCAGGATCTCGTTGCGCCCGGTCTCTCCCGCCACGACGAAGTCGTTGACCGACAGCCGAGCGCCGATGAGGTCCTGGACCAGGCCAATCAGGTCTGCCATTGAGCGCTGGTGGGCCTCGGCGCCGTACTGCTGCTCGATCACGGCGAGCCGCGAGGCATCGACGACCACGACCCCCAGCGCCCCCTCCACGGTGAAGTGCTCCGCGATCCGAGGCAGCACCTCGCCAAAGCTCGGAGTCGCGCGCAGTCCCCCGCCCGGAGTGCGCGGCCGCCGGTCGCGTGACGCTTTCGGCATCCCTCGCCCATCGGCAGGATGCCACGCCGCCGTGAGCTGGTCCCCGGGGGGCGATCAGGCGTCGTCCAGGATCGAAATGACGCGGTTGGGGCAATAGTGGACAGCCGCGGCGACCTTCTCACGCAGCGCCTCCGGGGGCCCCGCCTGGATCAGCTCCACCCGCGAATAGGCCCCCGGGCGATCGACGACGCGGAACACCTCGGGCGCCTCCTCCTGGCACACGGCGTGGCCCTGGCAGAGTTCGAGATCGACGACGATCCGCATGGCTCGCGCTCAGGACCGCCGCCGCCGGTAGCGCAGCCGGCAGGGCTCGCTGGTGCGCAAGATGAGCGACGGCATCGCCTCACGGTAGCTCTCGGGCGGATCGACGAGTTCGAACTCGTAGCGCTGGAGCAGGGCGCAGAAGATCGCCTTGACCTGGAGCAGCGCGAAGGCGTTGCCCACGCACTTCCGACGGCCGCCGCCGAATGGAATGTACGCGAACACGTGCTCCTGGGCCGGTCGGCCGGGCTCGAAGCGCTCCGGGTTGGGATAGAGCTCCGGGATGCGGTGGGCCACATAGGGAGAAATCACGATGGTTTCTCCGGCCGGGATCTTCAGACCCCGGAATTCGAAGTCTCGCTTCACCAGGCGCATCAGTGTCACGAGCGGCGGGTGGAGGCGGAGCACCTCGAAAACGAAGCGGTCCAGCCGGGGGATCTCGCGCAGGGCCGCGAAGCTGAGCCCTTCGCCGCCCGCGAAGATGGCGTCGGTTTCGCGCGCGATGTCGGCTGCGTACTCGGCGTGACGCGCCAGCTCCACGAGGGTCCAGGTGGAGGTATTCGAACTCGTGTGGTGCCCCGCAAACATGATCCAGATGACCATGCCGACGATTTCGTCGTCGCATAGCGGGGTGCCGTCCATGTATGTGGCAGCCAGGAAAGACTGGAGCATGTCCGGGTATTCCCCCCCGGCCGCGCGCCGCTCTCGGATCACGCCGATGATGATCTCGGCCAGCCGAGCGCGCGCAGCGTCCCGCCGGGTGAAGACTTCCTCCTGGCCGTACGGATCCAGGATGGACGCCGGCGAAACCGCCATCTCGAGGTCGTGGAAGAGCGCGCCGAACTCACCGGTGAGCTTCTCCCGAAACGCGCTTCCCATCAGGCAGTGGGTCGACGTGCGAAGCACCAGCTCCTTGAACTCCTCGTAGAAGTCCTTCTCGCCCGTCTCCCCCCACCCGGCGATCCGTTTCTCCACCTCCTGCGCGATGATTTCGGCGTAGCCCTTCATGAGACGCGGCGTCAGGGCATTGGACTGCATCTTCACCTGCTGGCGCTCCACCTCGAAGGGGGCACCAAACTGGATGCCCTCGCCGAACACCGGAACCATGTACTTGTAGGGCTCCGACGGGGAGAGCTGCTCGTCGGGCGCCCGAAAGACCGCCTCCTGCGCGTCGGGTCCTACCAGGAGCACGTTCTTCATGCCGCCCAGGTCGAATTCCGCGACCTCCCCGCACTCCTTCCAGGCACGCAGCATGAAGAGCGCCGGATTGGCCAGGAACTCCTCGAAGTGCCCGGTTCCGGGCTTGGCGCCGCTCACGACCCGGCGCACCGGGTCTTCAATCGCCTGGCTCGCTCCGCTCACGTTCCTTCCCCGGGCTCCTCGGCAGGGCGCTCCCGACAAGAATACCCGTCGCTCACCGGAGTGTCCGCACGCACGATCAGACCATGGGGCCGAGAAGGCGCGCCCAGAGATCCAGCAGGACCATGCTCGTGATCGACACGAAGGACGCCTCGATCACGGTACGGGAGACCGACCAGCGCGGGTCGCCCGGATTCTCATCGAGCCGGTAGACGTTGGGGAAGCTCACCACGAAGTACATGGCGTAGAAGACGGAGCCCCAGCGCAGCATGCGTGGCAGGTCGACGTACCAGACGTTCGCGTCTACCTCGTCGGTGATGTAGAGCTTTGTCTCCGCCCACGCGAAGAAGAGCGCGGTCGCGAGCACGATCACCGTCCAAGCGGCCTTGCGCGCCACGGGCCCCCACGAGAGGGTCGTGCTCCGGACCCGTCGCATGCAGACCACCGCAAGCGTGTGATAGACGACGAAGAAGGCGATGGCATTCAGGTACATGCCCGGCGGAACCTTCTTGAACTCTCCCGCCGCCGTCGACTCGTCTGGACCCACGAGCGCCGAGTCGAAGGCGACTTCGACACCCGGGAAGCGGTAACGCAACCCCAGCACTTCGAAGAAGTACTCCGTGTGGAAGTAGGTGGCGTAGAAGATCCACACCGTCATGTAGACGTTGAACTTGAACCAGTAGCTCTCGCGCCAGGGCACGCCCGAGTCGCGCCGCAGCCACGCCGGTAGAAGCACGCAGTACGGGAGCCACATGAGAAGGTTCTGCGCCACGTGCCAGAAGGTCCCGGCGTCGAGCCAACCCATCTGCTGCACCAGGGCGTTGTAGGCGAAGAAGACCGGAACGAAGCTGAGGAAGAACTTCTCTCCCCAGGCCTTGTCCGGGTTCCGGGAGAACCAGTGGGGAGCGGGCGTAGAGGTCACACGGTTAGCCCGTGGTGGCACCCATGGCCTCGAGGACGTTGGCGCGGTGACCCAGCGTGTGGGCGATTCCGGAGAGGAGCCCGAAAGCGCGTCCCACGAGGACGAAGTCCGACGGCACCCGCACCACGGGGTTCTCGCGAATCGCCTCGAACAACGCGTTCGTCATCTCCTCGGTGAACTCTCCCTCGAAGCGACCGGTGTCGCTCCGCGAGACCATGCGATCGGCGATGGTGACGAAGGTGTCCGGATCGCCGCTCTTCGTCTCGAACCCCAGCTCTTCGAACGCCCGGATCATCGCGGCCTGGTTGAGGGTCATCATCGAGAACATGAGCTCGAAAAGCCCGAGCCCGAAGCCTTCGGGAAGCTGCTTGCAGAGTCCGAAGTCCATCAGGACGAGCTGGCCGTTCGGGCGAACGAAGATGTTGCCGGGGTGCGGATCCGCCTGGAAGAATCCCTCGCCCATGATCATGCGCACGAAGACGTGCATCAGATCCTGCACCACGCGGGCCGGATCGAGACCCGCCGCCTCGAGCGCCTGCTTTTCCGTGACCCGGATGCCGTCCACGAGTTCCATGGTGAGGATGCGCGGCGTGGACCACTCGCGATGGATCCGGGGCACGACCACCTTCGGATCGTCTCGGAAGAGTTCCCGAATGTGATCCGCACTCTCCGCTTCCCGCTCGAAATCGAGCTCGAAGCCGATGTGGCGGGTGAGCTCGGTCAGCAACGGAAGCAACTCGATGGGCTGCGGGTCGAATCGTTCGTATACGGAGCAGACCCGGTGCATGTTCGCCAGGTCGGTGCGCACGATGTCCTCGATGTCCGGGTACTGGACCTTTACCGCCACCGCGCGCCCATCCTGCAGCCGGGCGCGGTGCACCTGGGCCAGCGAGGCCGACGCCAGGGGCACGCGTTCGAACTCGCTGAAGACCGCATCGACGGGCTTGCCGAGTTCGCGCTCCACCGCGGCGGAGACCGTCGCCCAGTCCTTGGGAGGCACCGCGTCGTGACACTGCTTCAGGATCTCGATGAATGCCGGAGGGAAGACGTCGGATCGCGTCGCCACGGCCTGGCACAGCTTGATGATCACCCCGCGCATCGAAAGCGCCGTGGCCAGCACGAGGCGGGCCGCCCGCTCGTGGGTCGGCGTGCGGTCACCCGGCGGCGCGCGGTGCGCGAGGCGGCGGCCGTAGGCGGGAACACGGTAGAGGCCCCAGACCGCCGCTGCGGTGGAGCCCACCTGCAGCGAGCGGCGGAGCCGCGTGACCGGGTGCATCAGGCGCTCCGGGCGATCGGCTCGAACCCGGTACGACTCGGCGGCGTCCACTTCGTTTCGAGGGCGTCGAAACGTTCGCGCACCTCCGAGGGACGTCTCGCGTGTTCGAGAACGCGGGTGAGACTCCGGCGCAGGTCGTCGCGCTGCTCCCTCGGACGCTCGGTGGTGAGTGTGTGCAGCACGCGGTGGAGCAGGCCGTCGACCACGGCGCGTCCGGCGATCTCGCTGCCGTCGATCGTGCGCAGCGTCCGCGACCTGACCTCGGTGAGCGCCGTGCGCAGGTACTCGACGTGGGGCGACTCGTCCGCGCGGACGTAGCGCACCAGGGCCGCCGCTTCGTCGGGCGCTGCCGAAACGTCCGCGTCGGAGAGAACGCGCTCCCCCCAGTCGAAGGTTCCGCTCGCAAAGACTTCGACGACGAGAACCTA
>Ga0310342_100000112_pt1 | contig 38064 bp, 33 predicted proteins | sample S15DNA20500_MG_FD_206155 | JGI IMG/M metagenome (GOLD analysis project Ga0310342, IMG submission 206155) | Marine microbial communities from station ALOHA, North Pacific Subtropical Gyre - S1503-DNA-20-500_MG | ecosystem: Environmental > Aquatic > Marine > Oceanic | place: Pacific Ocean: North... | reverse complement strand
GCTCCACCAAACACGTCCCCTTCGTCTAGTGGCCTAGGACACCGCCCTTTCACGGCGGTAACAGGGGTTCGACTCCCCTAGGGGACGCCAAATAAAAAGGCCCCGGCTCGCGAGAGCCGGGGCCTTTTTATTTGGCGTTCCACCTCTGGGGGAGGCGCACTCCCCTAGGGGGTGAGCCGGGAATTCGCGAAGCATCGCTTCGCGCCGGCGAACGCCGGAAATCCGTGATTTCCGGCCGGACTGCCCCCGGATACTTGTCGTTGCCCTTCGAGGAAGCCGAATTCCGAGGCTGGCACGCTCGCGAGAGCCGGGGCCTTTTTATTTGGCGTTCCACCTCTGGGGGAGGCGCCACTTGTGCGAGCGGGCCTCGCCCGCGAAAGGGTGGCTTTAGCCACCCGGCGGGATACCAGAGACGTTGTTAGTGCTGTCACCCCGCCTAACCAAGCTGCCGAATCGTCAGAATATGGGCGATCCGCTCCCCGTCCCAGATGTACTCATAATGCGTGGCCGGCGTCACGGACTCGATCAGATGCGGTGACAGTAACGCGAAGCAGCGCGCCTGATTGTGGCGCACCGAGCCGTACACCAGTCCGTGCTCGTCGGCGTCGAACAGCGCCCGTCCAAGTCGTCGGGCGCTGCCGTAATCCGCCGGGTGATACCAGTCCTCGTCGTCACGGTGGGGGTCGTGGATATTGCGCAGTCGCGCGCTGAAGCAGACTTTCAGGCCACGCATCACGATGCGGTCGAATTTCAGGCCCCGCACGGCGCGGAAGTAGCGTTCTTGGTGATAGCGCGTCTCCGCGATGGCCGTGGCCATGCGCTCGGCGCAGTAGAACACCCCGTACTCGCCATCGGAGAAGCGAGAGCCGTGGGGGCTCAGATGCACGAAGGGCCCAAGAGCGTAATTACAGCCGGGAATGCCCCAGGGACGTCGCGTGGGCGGTACGCGGTGAAGTTCGCCGACCTGCATCTGAATGCGCGGGTTGGTGAGCGCCTGAACCGCGTACAGAGCATCGAAATCGCTCTGGTCGGCGACATCGTCGAACAGATGGATAGGCGGGTACTTACCATTGACCAGACGATAGGCGTCCTGGTGAAGAAAGGCGGCGGTCGGCAGATCGTCCGGACGGGTCACCACTGGCCCCCGCGCAGACCGTCCAACTGGCGATGAACCTCATACAGGCTCGCCACCCGCCCGTTGCTCATTACGTCCATGGGGCTGGCCCCGTTGAAAAACGGATTATGGTTCGCCATCCGCACGAAGCCATAGACGTTCTCCCGGTTGCCGAACAGGGTGCGCAGCGCCTGATGAATATTGAGCAAATAGCTGAGACGCTCCAGCAGGTCATTACTGACCCGGGCGCTTTCCGGACGGCTTTGGTACTTATGCAGGGTAGAGCGCCCCACGCCCAGCAGGGCGGTCTTCTCCTTTTCCGAGCACTGCCAGTGCTCCAAAAGACGCAACACCGCCCGCAACGCGGCGTGACGGGCCGTGTCGTCCAGGGGTTTGGCGTCAGGTTCAATAGCCGGTTGCATGCTGCCTCCTGAAAGTTTCCTCCATAATAAACCGCATAATCACAGAATGTCCACAAATAGACATTCGCGTTCGAGTTGTGAAAAAGTGTTCAATCATGACCGTCCCGTGAAACCGGTGGCCCAAGGCCGGGTCTGTTAAGCGACATAATCGACAACCACCGTCGCCCCAGGGAGGAGCGCATGAGGATCGGGCTGTGTTTAGCGTTATTGGGGATAGTGGGTATGGCGTCCGCGCGGGACGCGGCCTGGGTCGACGCCCACCTGCATTACGTGGATTTCATGCAACAAAGCGACGGCAGCGAGGCGATGCTGGCGGCGATGGATAAAGCCGGGGTCGAGGAGGCCTGGCTGTTCGGCCTGCCGGTGGTCAAGAAATGGCATCAGGACGCGCCACGGCGTCCCCGCTATTACCTGGGCGACGAGGCCCCGCTGTACTACTACAGCGCTACCGATGACATTGTCGCCGGCGCGGTGCGGGCTCTGCCGGAGGAGCAACGCCGGCGCCTGGCGCCCTTTATCAGCGGCTTCAACCCCACCGATATGAACGCGGCCCGCCACGTGGAGGCGCTGATCAAGCGCTACCCCGGCCTGTGGCGCGGCATCGGCGAGGTGATCACCCGTCACGATGATCTGACCGCGCTCACCGCCGGTGAAACCGCCCGCGCCAACCACCCGGCGCTGATGAAGGTCTACGACCTGGCGGGCCGCTACGACCTGCCGGTGCTGCTGCACAGCAACCTGACCTCGTTGCGCGAGGAAACGCCGATTTATCTCGGGGAATTGGAGGAGGCGCTGAAGCGCAATCCGGACACGCGCTTCGTTCTCGCCCACGCCGGCACCAGTGGCGGGGTGGAAAAGCGTCAGGCGCCGCTGGCCACGCTCAATGAAATCATCCGCGCCTTGCTGGAGCGTTACGACAATCTCTACATCGACCTGTCATGGAGCGTGCGCGAGCATTACCTGATCAAGGACGGCGAGCCGCGCCCGGCCTGGCTGACGCTGATCAAGGATCATCCCGACCGCTTCGTACTGGGTAGTGATGTGGTCGGGCATTTCGACAGCATCGGCTCGATCCTGGACGAATACGAGCCTCTGCTGGACGCTCTGCCCGCCGAGGTGGCGGACAAGCTGGCCGGCGACAACGCCCGCGCCTTGCTGCCCGCTCGCGGGGCGGTGGCGGAGGATTAGCCCCGCCGCTGTTGCAGGCGGCGGAGCAGGCTGGAGGTGTCCCAGCGGCCGCCGCCCATGGCCTGCACCTCCTTGTAGAACTCGTTGACCAGCGCCGTGAGGGGCAGCGGGGCACCCAACCGGCTGGCTTCCGCCAGGCAGATGTCCAGGTCCTTGCGCATCCAGTCCACCGCGAAGCCGTGGTCGTACTGGTCCGCGAGCATGGTTTGGTGGCGGTTCACCAATTGCCAGGAGCTGCCGGCGCCCGCGCCGATCACGCGCATGGCTTTCTCCGCGTCCAGACCGGCTTTTTCAGCGAAGGCGATGGCCTCCGCCACCCCTTCGATGACACCGGCCACGCAGATCTGGTTGGCCATCTTGGTCAGTTGCCCCTGGCCCACCGGGCCCATATGCACCACGCTTTTCCCGTAATGCTCCAGCACTGGCCGCACCCGTTCGAACAGCGTGGCGTCGGCGCCGCACATAATCGACAGGGTGCCGTCCCTGGCGCCTTGCTGGCCGCCGGATACCGGCGCGTCCATGAAATGCGCGCGGTGCTCGCCGCAGGCCTCGTTCAGGGTCTCCGCCATGGCGGCGCTGGCGGTGGTGTGGTCCACCAGCACGGCGTCCGCCTTGAGGCTCTGCACGGCGCCGTTGTCCCCCAGGGTGACCTGGCGGAGGTCGTCGTCGTTGCCCACGCACACGAACACCAGGTCCGCGTCCCGGGCGGCCAGGGCCGGGGTGTCCGCCTGCCCGCCGTGATACTCCTCGACCCATTGGGCGGCCCGTTCCGGAGTGCGGTTGTAGACGGTGACGGCGTGGCCGGCGTTGGCGAGGTGGCCGGCCATCGGATAGCCCATGTTGCCGAGGCCGATAAAGGCTGCGTGGATCATGGTGTTACTCCCGGTCGTCGCTGAGCGGATAGACGGCGAAGCTGTCGCGGGTCAGGCTGCCCAGGTAGAGGCGGTCGCCGGCTTGTTCGGCACTGGTGACCGGCGCGAAGGCGTCCTCGCCCAGGTGCTGCAGATTGGCGGTCACCGCGCCGTTCTCGTCCAGACCCAGTACGAAGCCGTGGCGGGCGGGTTGCGGCTGCATGAATTGCGGCAGGCGGAATACCATCTTGCGCAGCAGCGGTTTATCGGACATCGCATCCAGGGCGTCGTTGCGCGGCGCGAACAGAGCCAGCCAGAAGGTGCCCTGGCCGTTGCCGGAAATGCCGTCGGGAATGCCCGGCAGGTTATCGAAGAACACCTCGTGGCTGCCCGCTTTCTCGCCTTTCAGCCAGTAGCGCAGCACGTTGTAGCTGCCGGTCTGGGTGACCAGCACGAAATCCTCGTTTTGGGAGAGGGCGACGCCGTTGGCGAACTGCAGGCCGTCCATCAGCACCGTGGTGGTGGACGACTCCGGGTCGTATTTCAGGAAACGGCCGTGTCCGCCGTGTTCCATGATGTCGTCGCGGGCCTTCATGGCCGGGCCGAATTTGCTGGACGCGTCGGTGAAGTAGATGACGCCGTCGCTGGCCACGTCCACATCATCGGTAAAACGAAAGGGCACGCCGTTGGCCTGGTCGGTGAGCACGGTCAGGGCGCCCGAGGCGGGATTGACACGCAGCAGGCCGCGGTAGCCGTCGGCGACCACCAGGGTGCCGTCCGGCGCCAGGTCCAGCCCCAGCGGCCGGCCTTCGGTGTTGGTGATCAGATCACCGTTCTCACCGTTGGCGTCATAGCGCACCAGCCGGCCGTCTTCGTAGCCCACATAGAGGTTGCCGTTGTCATCGATGGCCACGTCCTCCGGGCCATGACCCTGGCCGGTGGCGAGCCGCTCGGCGGCGGCGAGATCGTCGTTGGTGGCGAAGGGGCCGGTCAATGCCGGTGCCTCGGGGGCGTTCCAGGCCACCGGCTCCACCGGCACCGGCCACAGCAGCAGGTAGGCGGCGGCCACGGCCACCAGCAGTAGAACGATGATTTTTTTCATTATGTCTTCCCGGTCTTGAAGCGATGTCGCGAGTTTAGGCATTCACGACCGGGAAGACAAAGCGGCCCTCAGGGAAAGATTTTAAACGCCGGTGCCGACAGTCCACCGCCGCCTTCGGCGAGCGGGCCCTCCTGAGGCAGGGGTTCGCCGCCCTCGATCACCTGTTCGGCATCGCCGTATTGCAGCCAGGTCCGGGTCGGCACCACGCCGGCCCCCGGCTGGCTGTAGTCGCACACGCCGTCCGGGAAGATTTCCGCCACGTGTTCGGCGAACGCGGCCGGGTCAATGATGCCGGCGAGCGGGTTGGCGGGGTAATCCGCCGGGTCCACCGCCTTGAGCTGGCACTTGTTAACCAGGGTGGTGATGTCATCCCCGGCCACGGTGCGGGGTGTGCCGAAACGGGTTTGCACTACCCGCTGTTGCAGCGTCACCACCGGCTCCGTGACTGGCGCCAGGAGGTCGCCGATCTGGCCGGGCAGATTCAGAGCGGTCAGGTCCAGACCGCACACCTGACCGGTGACGGCATCCAATACCAACCCGGCCTCGGCGGGCGGCGCCGGTAACAGGGACGGATCGAGCCCCGGCACGATGGGGTCCGGGTAGAGCAGATTGCCGGTAAGCGGCACCAGCGGGTCGTCATCATCCAACAGTGACGACAGCGACAGGCAGCGGTCGCGGGCCCGAGTCGGTTTGTGCGCCACCACCTTGTCGGCCACCGGGGTGGTGCTTTGATCCGCTTCGATGTTCGACAGCCAGTGGTCCATGACCAGCAGCGCCTCGGTGGTGAACACGGTGTCGCCGGCGAGAGGGAAGGCCCCGAACCAGATCACATGGTTGTCCGCGTGGCCCTGCACCGCCTCCAGCCGCGCGCGCATTTGCCAGGAGTGGTAGGCGTCATGGGCGATACCCGGGTCCGGGCCGCGCAGGTCGATGATCGGCACGTTGGACAGGTGTTCGGCGGTGTTGATGGCGCCGGTCCGGTAGGCGTTGCCGAGCGCCGAGGGATCGGCGACGGTGCGCTCCGCTTGCGGTTGGATATCCACGTTCAGGCCGCCGATTTCCCGGTTGACGCGCAGGAACTGCTCGCCGGTGATCAGCCCTTGCTGCAGGGCACCGAGACCGTATTGAACGCCGACATTGTCCAGCGGGATGCCGGCGAAACCCCGGGACAGGAGGGCTTCGTTGGTCGACCAGACTTCCGGAGGCCGGCTGCCGAACTGGTTGATCATGAAATCAAGCAGCCCGCAACGCACGCCGTCCGGCTGGGTCTCGGCGTTGTACACCGGGACGTCGTCGGCCAGGCCGGGGCAGTCTTCCTGCTCCGGGAAGGCGGAGGGGAAGAACGCCAGATCGGAAACCAGCGGATTGACCGGCAGGTGGCCGTAGAACGCGGACCACTGCACCCCTGGCAGAACGCCGCTGGAGAGCAGGGCGGTGATCACTGACAGGAAGCTTTCCGGGTCGGACGGAATTTGATTGCCGAAGTAGCGGCTGAGCAGGTTGTAGTCGGCGAACTGGGTGGCGGTGGTCCAGACGTCCGGGTACGAGCACTGGACAATCAGGCCCTGGTAGATACCCGGATAGGCATTGGCGATGTGCTGCTGGGCGATGGCGCCGCCGGAGCAGCCGGTGCCGATGGTATAGCGCAGCTCGCCGTATTGCTCGACGATGCGCTCCTTGCCCATCATCAAGGACTCTGCGGCGGTCACCAGATTCACGTTGTGGCCCAGGTTCGCCTGTGCGGTGGACAGGGTAATGAAGCCACGCCCCAGGGCCGTGGTGATGCTGTCGCCGAGCAGGACTTCCGCGCCCTCCGGCGCGGTGCCGGCGATGTCGCCATTGGGCGGTTCGCCGGGACCGTAACTGACGCCCACATTGCCGCCATGATGGATCAGCAGCTTGCCGTTCCACTGCGGTTGCGGGGCCAGGGCGGTCCAGTCCTGGCCAGGCTGGAACAGGGTCATGATCTGGTAGCGGTCGCGATTCTGGACCCCGGTTTCAATGCGCACGATAAACGGCACCTCCACGCCCTGGTCCGTGGTGACCCGGGCGATGTCGCCGTCCGCCGGCGGATTGTCCGGCTGGTAGTCGAGAAACGCACCGGGCAGGCCTGGATTCATCGGGTCGAAGCCGGTGATGAAGGCCCGCAGCTTGTCGGCGGGCACATACTTGAAGCGGTATTCGGCGGGTTGGTTGCACTGGGCGTCGGTGGCCGCCTCGTTGTTGCAGGTCCAGGGTTGGATCTGGGGCCCGGAGAAAACCGGCCCGCCATTGGGATGGTTGATCACCGGCTGCTGCAACAGCGAACCGTCGGCCAGTGTCACCCGCAGGGTGTGCGACCCCGGGCTCATACCGTCGACCAGGCCCTTGAGGGTGTCGCCGGTGCTCTGGAAGCGATCGCTGACATCGGTATCGCCGAGGGTCACGCGGGCATTGTCCAGCAGCGCCGGGTCCTCGGCGCTGATTTCGATCAGGGCGTCGCCGCCGCTGATCAGATCGGCGCGGCTGGAAAGCACCTTGATGGCGCCTTCCCCGGCCACCGGCGCCGGCGGTTCCGGATCCGGGTCGCTGGGGGCAGGCGGCGGGCCGCCGGTCGGCGCGGGCGAGGAGCTCGAGCCGCCGCCACAGGCGGCGATCAACAGGGTCAGTAAGGCGAGCAGGACAAGACCGGCGGGCCGGTTCACGGGAATCGTCATGGGTGGCACTCCGCTGGGCCGGTGGGGTGCCCCGGCCCGTTGTTATTAAAATTAGCGTTGCCTGACAGTATCCACCGGCCAGGGGAAGGAGGGTGTTGGTGGCTGGTTGCGGTTTGTTGCACTAGTGTGCCAAATGTTGCGGCGGGGCAAAAAAAAGCGAACCCGGCTGGGTTCGCTTCCTCGCCCCGGAGGGGCTGACGGAGCGCCGCGAAGCGGCGGCCGTCTTTACTTGCGGTCGCTGAGCGCGGTCATTTCGCGCTCGGTCTCGCCGGTGTAGAGCTGGCGGGGGCGGCCGATCTTGTACGGGTTGGAAATCATCTCGTTCCAATGCGCGATCCAGCCCACGGTGCGGGACAGGGCGAAAATCACGGTGAACATGGAAGTCGGGATGCCGATCGCCTTGAGAATGATCCCGGAGTAGAAGTCCACGTTGGGGAACAGCTTCTTCTCCTTGAAGTAGGGGTCGTTCAGGGCGATTTCCTCGAGCTTCATGGCCAGCTCGAGCTGCGGGTCGTTGACGCCCAGCTCGTTGAGCACTTCGTGGCAGGATTCGCGCATCACGGTGGCACGCGGGTCGTAGTTCTTGTAGACCCGGTGGCCGAAGCCCATCAGCTTGAAGGGATCGTTCTTGTCCTTGGCCTTGGCGATGTAGGTGTCGATCTGTGAAATATCGCCGATTTCGTCGAGCATGTTCAGCACCGCTTCGTTGGCACCGCCGTGGGCGGGGCCCCAAAGGGCGGAAATGCCGGCGGCGATGCAGGCGAAGGGGTTGGCACCGGAGGAGCCCGCCAGGCGCACCGTGGAGGTGGAGGCGTTTTGTTCATGGTCGGCGTGCAGGATGAAAATCTTGTCCATGGCGCGGGCCAGGGTCGGGCTGACCTTGGTTTCCTCGCAGGGATTGCCGAACATCATGTGCAGGAAGTTTTCCGCATAACCGAGGTCGTTGCGCGGATACATCAGCGGCTGACCGAGACCGTACTTGTAACACATGGCCGCGATGGTAGGCATTTTCGCGATCAGGCGGAACGCGGTGATTTCCCGGTGGGTGGGGTTATTGATGTCCAGCGAGTCGTGATAAAACGCGGACAAGGCCCCGACCACGCCACACATGATGGCCATCGGGTGGGCATCACGGCGGAAGCCATTGAACAGATTGCGAATCTGCTCATGCACCATGGTGTGGTTCTTGACGGTGCCGACGAACGCATCTTTCTGCTCGGCGGTGGGCAATTCACCGTTAAGCAGCAGGTAGCACACCTCAAGATAGTCCGACTTGGCGGCCAGTTCCTCGATGGAATAGCCCCGATGCAGCAGTTTGCCCACTTCACCGTCGATGAAGGTGATTTTGGATTCGCAGGAAGCGGTGGACGTGAAACCCGGGTCGAAGGTAAAGATGCCGTTGGCGGTCAGGGAAGACACGTCGATCACGTCACGGCCCAGGGTGGGCGTGTGGATCGGCAGTTCCAGATCGTCCCGGCCCTCTACCTTGAGAATGGCTTTCTTCTCGGTCATGGGAATTTCTCCTCGGTGAATAGAGGGTCCCTACTGGGAAGGTCCTCCAGAGCGCGGGGGACGTTAAAGTTTTGATGGGTCTTTGTCAACGAGAAGCCGGCCCCCGGCGGGGGCGACTTTTGTAGGGTAAACAGGCTATTACGTCGGCCTTCACCGCGCGTTTCGCAAAGGGGCGTTATAAAACAAGGCATTAACCGGCTGACGCCGGTTACAAAGCGGGCGCGGACGGATTCGCGCGAACGGCTAAGATAAAAGTAGCAGGTTGACGTTTGTTTTGCCGTAAGCGCGGCGATATACTGCCGCCCGCGAAGGAGTCTCCGGCCCCGTTCCGATCGGTTTTCACCGTTCTGAACCAAGCGGGAGGTCCCTGTGGGCTCCAACCCCGGCCCGGGCACCATCGGCTTTATCCGCTTCACACTCTGATGCCGCCGTTGATGCCAAGTTCCCGATAACCGCTCCGGTGTATCCGGGGCCCGGCAAAAGTGTAGGCTACCGTGAACGATAAGAGACCCGTTAACCTCGATCTAACGACGATCAAGTTCCCGGTCACCGCCATTGCATCCATCACTCACCGTATCACCGGCGTGGCGATCTTCGTTGCCATCCCCGTGCTGCTGTGGATGCTGGATCGCTCCTTGGCGTCCCCCGAGAGCTTTGCGGACCTGAAACAGCTGATGACCTCGCCCCTCGCCAAACTGGTGGTCTGGGCGATCCTGGCCGTCATTCTTTATCACCTGGTCGCCGGTATCCGCCATTTGATTATGGATATGGGCATGGGTGAGACCCTGGAAGGTGGACGTCGTGGCGCCTTCGCCACGTTTGTTGTCACCGCGGTACTGATTCTGTTGGCAGGAGCCTGGGTATGGTAACCAGTGTAACGAGCCTGGGCCGTAATGGCCTTTATGATTGGCTGATCCAGCGGGTTTCCGCTGTAGTGATCGCCGTGTACGTGATCGGCATGCTGGGTTTTCTGATCGCCCAGCCGGATCTGGATTACGGCACCTGGAGTGCCTTCATGGGCTCCGTGCCCATGCAGATCGCGAATACCCTTCTGTTGTTCTCCGTGGCCGCCCACACCTGGATCGGCCTGTGGAGCGTAACCACCGACTATCTGACCAGCCTGACCTTCGGTAAAGCGGCCACCAGTGTTCGTCTGGTGGTGCAGATGGCCATCGCGCTGCTGCTGCTCGTGTACCTGCTGTGGGGTCTGCTGATGATCTGGGGAGGCGCATAATCCATGTCCATTCGTACCATCACCTTTGACGCGATCGTCGTTGGCGGCGGGGGCGCGGGCATGCGTGCTTCCCTGCAGATGGCGCAGTCCGGTTTCAAGACCGCGCTGATTTCCAAAGTGTTCCCGACCCGTTCGCACACGGTGTCCGCCCAGGGCGGTATCACCTGCGCGATTGCCTCGGCCGATCCCAATGACGATTGGCGCTGGCATATGTACGACACGGTAAAGGGTTCCGACTATATCGGTGACCAGGAAGCCATCGAATATATGTGCCAGGTCGGCCCGGAAGCGGTATTCGAGCTGGATCACATGGGGCTGCCGTTCTCCCGTACCGAGGAAGGCCGCATCTACCAGCGTCCTTTCGGTGGCCAGTCCAAGAATTTCGGTGAGGGTGGCCAGGCCGCCCGCACCTGTGCCGCCGCCGACCGTACCGGTCACGCGCTGCTGCACACGCTGTACCAGCAGAACCTCAAGAACGGCACCCAGTTCTACAACGAATGGTACGCCGCGGACCTGGTGAAGGACGCCGACGGCAACGTGTGCGGCGTCATCGCGATCAGCATCGAGACCGGCGAGACCGTCTTCTTCAAGGCCAAGGCCACGGTGTTCGCCACCGGTGGCGCCGGCCGTATCTATTCCTCCACCACCAACGCCCTGATCAACACGGGCGACGGCGTGGGCATGGCGCTGCGTGCCGGCGTGCCGGTGCAGGACATGGAAATGTGGCAGTTCCACCCCACCGGCATCGCCGGCGCGGGGACCCTGGTGACCGAAGGGTGCCGGGGCGAGGGCGGCTACCTTATTAATAAGGATGGCGAGCGTTTCATGGAGCGCTACGCGCCCAACGCCAAGGACCTGGCGTCCCGCGACGTGGTGGCCCGCTCCATGATGATGGAGATTCTGGACGGCCGCGGCGACGGCCCCGACGGCGACTACGTATACCTCAAGCTGGATCATCTCGGCGAGGAGGTACTGCACAGCCGCCTGCCCGGCATTTGTGAGCTGTCCATTACCTTCGCCCAGGTGGACCCGGTGAAGGAGCCGATTCCGGTGGTGCCCACCTGTCACTACATGATGGGCGGCATTCCCACCAACGTGAACGGCCAGGCGCTCAAGTTCAGCGGCGGCCACGAAGGCGAGGACCAGTTCGTCAATGGTCTGTTCGCGGTGGGCGAAGTGGCCTGCGTGTCGGTGCACGGCGCCAACCGTCTGGGCGGCAACTCGCTGCTCGACCTGGTGGTGTTCGGCCGCGCGGCCGGTCTGCACATCGAAGAGGCGCTGCGTCAGGGCATGACCCAGTACGAGCCCAGCGAAGCCGACCTGGAGCGCGCGCTGAGCCGCGTCAACCGCTGGAACGAGTCCAAGGACGGCGAATCCGTGTCCGCCCTGCGCAAGGAACTGCAAAGCACCATGCAGAATCACTTCGGTGTGTTCCGCAAGGGCGACCTGATGGAAGAGGGCGTGCGGAAGCTGGCCGACTTGCGCAAGCGCATCGCCAACGCCCATCTCGAGGATAAGAGCCAGTCCTTCAATACCGCCCGTATCGAAGCGCTGGAGCTGGACAATTTGCTGGAAGTAGCGGAAGCCACCGCGCTGGCGGCGTCCGGACGCACCGAAAGCCGGGGCGCCCATTCCCGCTACGATTTCCCGGATCGCGACGACGAGAACTGGCTGTGTCATTCCGTGTTCGACCCCACTTCCAAGAAGCTGGGCAAGCGGGACGTGAACTTCAAGCCGAAGACCGTCGATACCTTCCAGCCGAAGATCCGGACCTACTAACGGAGGCGCGTAGCCATGAAAGTCAGTATCTATCGCTACAACCCGGACACCGACCGCGAGCCGTCCATGAAGGAGTACGAAGTGGACACCCAGGGCAAGGACCTGATGGTGCTCGACGTGCTCAATCTGGTGAAAGAGCAGGATCCGTCGATGGCTTACCGCCGCTCCTGTCGGGAAGGCGTTTGCGGTTCCGATGGCATGAACATCAACGGCAAGAACGGCCTCGCCTGTATCACCCCGCTGTCCGAGGTGGCGCCGGGTGTGAAGGAAGGCAAGAAGCCGCTGGTTCTGCGCCCGCTGCCCGGCCTGCCGGTGATTCGCGATCTGGTGGTGGACATGACCATGTTCTACAACCAGTACGAGAAGGTGCAGCCGTACCTGCAGAACGATACGCCGGCGCCGGCCATCGAGCGTTTGCAGACGCCGGAAGACCGGGCCAAGCTGGACGGTCTCTACGAGTGCATCCTGTGCGCGTGTTGCTCCACCAGCTGCCCGAGTTTCTGGTGGAACCCCGAGAAGTTCCTGGGGCCGGCGGCGCTGCTGCAAAGCTACCGGTTCCTGGCGGACAGTCGCGACGAGGCCACCGAGGAGCGCCTGTCGCACCTGGATGACCCGTTCAGCCTGTTCCGGTGCCACGGCATCATGAACTGCGTGAGTGTTTGCCCCAAGGGGCTGAACCCAACGCGGGCCATTGGCCACATCCGCTCCATGCTCCTGGAACGGGGCGTGTAACGGAAACCGAAAAGGCGGCCCACGGGCCGCCTTTTTTGTGGGCGCGAGCAGGCGACCCCCGGCGCTGTCGGCAAATTGTATCCGGATGCGACGGAAGGGTTCGTGGAAGGGAGGCTTTGGTTAAGCTGTCCGGGTAAGCGTTAGACATTGGTGGGATTGCGTCCGGATGTGAAACGACCGATAAGTCATTTTCTCCGGAGACGCCTAACAAAACCACCACAAAGGTACTACACTAGGTGGCGGTTTCGGCAACCCCGGGGCCTCCAGACAGCAAGTGGGCCGGAGCTTAAAAGGTGCCGGCCCGTAAACAGCGATGAGCGCGGGTAACAGGGTCTCAGCCCTGTGGACAGAGCAGAATACATGCCCACAGGCGTGACGTTCGCCCGGCTAAGGAACGAGCGACGATGCAAGACAGTTCCATGTACCGTCAATGGCAGTCCTCCCACATCGGGGGCTCCAACGCGGCCTATGTTGATGAACTGTACGAATCCTATCTGACTGATCCCAATTCCGTGCCGGAAGACTGGCGCGCCTACTTCGAAAAACTGCCTTCCGACGGCGCCGTTGAATCCGATGTCCCCCATTCGGCGGTGCGTGAGTATTTCCTGCTCGAAGCCAAGAATAAGTCCCGTGTGCAGAAAGTCGGCGCCGGCGCCGTCAGCAGCGAGCATGAACGCCGCCAGGTGCGGGTGCTTCATTTGATTGCCGCGTACCGCAACCGGGGCCACCAGGTGGCCAAGCTCGACCCGCTCGGCATCATGGAGCGCGAGGCGGTGTCCGATCTGGAACTGGCCCACCACGGCCTGAGCAAGGCGGACATGGACACGGTATTCCAGACCGGCAACCTGTTCATCGGCAAACCGGAAGCGACCCTGCGCGAGATCATGGACTGCCTGCAGGGGACCTACTGCTCCACGGTGGGTTGCGAGTACATGCACATCGTCAACACCGCCGAGAAGCGCTGGCTTCAACAGCGGCTGGAAGGCGTGCGCAGCCATCCGCAATACGGCGCCGACATTAAGAGCCATATTCTTGAGCGCCTGACCGCCGCCGAAGGTCTGGAAAAATACCTGGGCAGCCGCTACCCGGGCACCAAGCGGTTCGGCCTGGAAGGCGGCGAGTCGATGATTCCGTTGATGGACGAGATGATCCAGCGGGTCGGCAGTTACGGCGCCAAGGAATTGGTCATCGGCATGGCCCACCGCGGGCGGCTGAATCTGCTGGTGAACATCCTCGGCAAGAGCCCCCGGGATTTGTTCGGCGAGTTCGAGGGCAAGAGCTTCAACGAGAACGGCTCCGGTGACGTCAAATATCACCAGGGCTTCTCTTCCAACGTGCAGACGTCCGGCGGTGAAGTGCACCTGGCCCTGGCGTTTAACCCGTCCCACCTGGAGATCGTGTCGCCGGTGGTGGAAGGCTCGGTGCGGGCCCGTCAGGATCGCCGCCAGGACGGTGGTGGCGACCAGGTGGTGCCGATTCTGATCCATGGCGATGCCGCGTTCGCCGGTCAGGGCGTGGTCATGGAGACGTTTCAGATGTCCCAGACCCGGGGCTTCAAGACCGGCGGTACCCTGCACGTTATCGTCAACAACCAGGTCGGTTTTACCACCAGTCGCCGGGACGATGCCCGTTCCACCGAGTACTGCACAGACGTGGCGAAAATGGTTCAGTCGCCGATTTTCCATGTCAACGCGGACGATCCGGAAGCGGTGTACTTCGTCACTCAGCTGGCGGTGGACTACCGGATGCAATTCAAGAAGGACGTGGTGATCGATCTGATTTGTTATCGCCGCTCGGGTCACAACGAGGCGGACGAACCGTCGTCCACCCAGCCGTTGATGTACAAGAAGATCAAGTCGCATCCGTCCAGCCGGACGTTGTACGCCGAGCGCTTGATCAATGAAAAGATGCTGTCCGAGCAGGACGCGCAAAAGATGGTCGATGACTATCGCGACGCGCTGGACGAAGGCAACCACGTGGTGAAGTCACTGGTGCGCGAGCCCAATAAATCCCTGTTCGTGGACTGGAGCCCGTACGTCGGCCACCAGGTGGAAGACGACTGGGACACGGGTTATCCGCTCAAGAAACTTCAGGATCTGGCCAACCGCCTGGAAACCGTCCCCGAGGGCGTGGTGCTTCAGCGGCAGGTGAAGAAGATTCTCGAGGATCGCCGCAAGATGACCGCCGGCGCCATGTCGATCAACTGGGGCTACGGCGAGACCCTCGCGTACGCCAGCCTGCTGGACCAGGGCGTGATGGTGCGCCTGACCGGCCAGGATTCCGGGCGCGGCACCTTCTCGCACCGTCACGCGGTGCTGCACAACCAAAAGAACGGTGAGGACTATGTGCCGCTTGCCCATCTTCAGGACGGCCAGCCGCGCTTCGACATTTATGACTCCCTGCTCTCCGAGGAGGCGGTACTCGGCTTTGAGTACGGCTACGCCACCACCACGCCGGAAGCGCTGATCGTTTGGGAGGCGCAGTTCGGTGATTTCGCCAACGGCGCCCAGGTGGTGATCGACCAGTTCATGTCCTCCGGCGAAGCCAAGTGGGGGCGCCTGTGCGGCCTCACCCTGTTGCTGCCGCACGGCTACGAAGGGCAGGGCCCGGAGCACTCCTCCGCCCGCCTGGAACGCTTCCTGCAACTGTGCGCCGAGCACAATATGCAGGTCTGCGTGCCCACCACGCCGGCGCAGATTTTCCATCTGTTGCGGCGTCAGGCGGTACGGCCGCTGCGCAAGCCGCTGGTGGTGATGACGCCGAAAAGCCTGCTGCGCCACAAGCGTGCCAAGTCGTCCCTGGAAGATCTCTCCGAAGGGCGTTTCCAGACCGTTCTGGACGATCGCGCGGACATGGACCACAAGGACATCAAACGCGTGGTGATGTGCTCCGGCAAGGTGTTCTATGACCTGTTGGAGAAGCGTGAATCCGATGATCTGAACGATACCGCGCTGGTGCGCATCGAGCAGCTTTATCCGTTCCCGGAAAAGCGTCTCCAGGACGTCCTGGAAAGTTATCCCAATCTGGAAAATCTGGTGTGGTGCCAGGAAGAGCCGATGAATCAAGGCGCCTGGTATTGCTCGCAGCACCATATGTTCCGGGTGGCGCGGGCGGTTAACGACAAACTGCATGTGCACTACGCCGGCCGTGATATGGCCGCGGCGCCGGCGGTGGGCTCCATGTCCCTGCACGTGGAACAGCAACAGCGTCTCGTCGAAGACGCCTTCCAGATCAACTGAGCGACAGCCAACCGAGATAGGGTTAAGGAATAAGCATGGCGACAGACATCAAAGCCCCACAGTTTCCCGAATCCGTGGCGGACGGCACCGTGGCGACCTGGCACAAGAAAGAAGGCGAGGCGGTCAAGCGTGACGAGCTGCTGGTGGATATCGAAACCGACAAAGTAGTGCTGGAAGTCGTGGCTCCCAGCGACGGTGTGGTGGCGAAGATCATCAAGGACGAAGGCGACACCGTGGAGAGCCAGGAAGTGCTGGGCCAGCTGGAAGCCGGTAGCGGCGCCGGCGGCGCGGACGACGGTGAAAGCAAGAGCGAGGACAAAGAGCCCGAGAAAGAAGATCAGGGCGAGCGGAAAGCCGAGCCCGCGGCGGAAGATAAAGGCGGGGAGAAGAGCGACCAGGGCGGTGACAAGGACGCTCAGGCCGGCCCGGCGGCGCGCAAGATGATGAGCGAGCACAATCTGTCCGCGTCGGATGTGAAGGGCAGTGGTCGTGACGGCCGGATCACCAAGGAAGATGTGGAGAAAGCCCTGGCCAGCCGCGAGGAGCGTACCCAGTCCTCCGGCGGCGAGGCCAAGAGCGACGCGCCCAAGGCCGCGCCGATGCCGGCACCGGAGCCGGGTGAGCGTGAAGAGCGTCGGGTGCCGATGACCCGGTTGCGTAAGCGCATCGCCGAGCGTCTGGTATCCGCGCAGCAGAACGCGGCCATGTTGACCACCTTCAACGAGGTCAACATGAAACCCATCATGGACATGCGCAAGAACTATAAAGAAGCCTTCGAGAAGGCCCACGGCGTCCGTCTCGGCTTCATGGGGTTCTTCACCCGCGCCTGCGTGGAAGCATTGAAGCGCTTCCCGGAAGTGAACGCATCGATCGACGACGATGACGTGGTGTACCACGGCTATTACGACATCGGCATGGCGGTGTCCACCGAACGTGGTCTGGTGGTGCCGGTGGTGCGCGACGCGGATCAGAAAGGTCTCGCGGAAGTGGAATCGCAGATCATCGATTACGGTCAGAAAGCCCAGAAAGGCAAGCTGTCCATCGACGAGATGACCGGCGGCACCTTCACCATTTCCAATGGCGGTGTGTTCGGCTCCCTGATGTCGATGCCGATTCTCAACCCGCCGCAGACCGCGATCCTGGGTATGCATAAGATCCAGGAACGCCCCATGGCCGTGGACGGCAAGGTGGAAATTCTGCCGATGATGTACCTGGCGCTGTCCTACGATCACCGCCTGATCGACGGTAAGCAGGCGGTGCAGTTCCTGGTCGCGGTGAAGAACTTTATCGAGGACCCGGCGCGGCTGCTGCTGGACATTTGATTGTTGGCCGGCGCGCGTGGCGCGCCGGTGCTGAAAAGGATTTGTTATGGCTGATAAATACGATGTCATCGTCATCGGCGGCGGCCCCGGCGGTTACGTCGCCGCTATCCGCTGCGCGCAGTTGGGCTTCAACACGGCGTGCATCGAAAAACGCGTCAACAAACAGGATCAGCCGGCGCTGGGCGGCACCTGTTTGAACGTGGGCTGTATCCCCTCCAAGGCGCTCCTGGATTCTTCCTGGAAGTACCACGAGGCGGAGCACGCCCTCGCGGAGCATGGCGTGGGCGTGGGCAAGCTGACCCTGGACCTGGACACCATGCACCAGCGCAAGGACAAAGTGGTGCAGCAGCTCACCGGCGGCGTGGCCTCCCTGTTCAAGTCGAACAAGGTGACCTGGCTGCAGGGCAGCGGCCAACTGAAGGCCAACAAGCAAGTGCAGTTCACGCCCTTGGAGGGTGACGAGCAAAGCCTGGAAGCCGAACACGTGATTCTCGCCGCCGGTTCGGTGCCGGTGGATATCCCCGTCGCCGAGGTGGACCAAAAGATCATCGTCGATTCCACCGGCGCGCTGGAATTCGACGCCGTGCCCAAGAAACTGGGCGTGATCGGCGCGGGCATCATCGGCCTGGAGTTGGGCAGTGTCTGGGCCCGTCTTGGCAGCGACGTGAAGGTTCTCGAAGCGGTGGATACTTTCCTGCCCACCGTTGATAAGCAGATCGGCAAGGAAGCCTTCAAACTGTTTTCAAAACAAGGACTCGACATCCATCTGGGTGCCCGGGTCACCGGAACCAAGAAGAACAAGAATTCCGTGCGCGTCACCTACAGTCATGAGGGTGAAGAGCACGAAGAGACGTTCGACCGCCTGATCGTGGCGGTGGGCCGCCGTCCTTACACCGAAGGCCTGCTGAGCCAGGACGCCGGCGTGACCATGGATGAACGTAATTACGTTTACGTTGACAGCCAGTGTCGCACCGATGTCCCCGGCGTGTACGCGATCGGCGACCTGGTGCGCGGACCGGCTCTGGCCCACAAAGCGATCGAAGAGGGCGTGATGGTGGCGGATGTGATTGCCGGGGAACACACCCAGGTCAATTACGATGCCGTACCCGGCGTCATTTATACCCATCCGGAAGTGGCCTGGGTGGGTAAAACCGAGGAAGAGGTGAAGGATTCCGGCGAGCCGTATAAAACCGGCGCGGTACCCTTCGCCGCCAATGGCCGCGCGCTGGCCGCCGGCGAGCCCGGCGGCCTGGTGAAGTTCGTGGTGGACGAAAAAACCGACCGGGTGTTGGGCATGCATGTTCTGGGTCCGCAGGCTTCCGAGCTGATTCAGCAAGGGGTCGTGGCGATGGAATTCGGTGCCAGCATCGAGGATCTGCAATTGATGGTATTCGGCCACCCGAGCCTTTCCGAGACCGTGCATGAAGCGGCTCTGGCCACGGATTACAAGGCTATCCACGTGGCGCAACGCCGCCGCAAAAAGTAGGGCCCCGAATCGCTATTCACAGGGCCCCACACCGAGGGGCCCGAAGAGGCCCCGATATTGCGCCGGGAGCGCTATCCACAGACAAGCTTACGGAAGTTAAGGCATGAATCTCCACGAGTATCAGTCGAAACAGCTTTTTGCTGATTACGGCCTGCCGGTTTCTCCGGGCTTCGCTTGCGACACACCGGAAGAGGTGGCGGCGAAGGCAAAGGAAATCGGCGGTGACAAATGGGTCGTCAAAGCCCAGGTGCACGCCGGTGGGCGTGGCAAGGCCGGTGGCGTGAAACTGGTCGACAGCCCCGAGGAAGCGGCGGAATTCGCCAAGAAATGGCTGGGCCAGCGTCTGGTGACCTTCCAGACCGACGAGCACGGGCAGCCGGTCACCAAAATCCTGGTGGAAACCTGCACCGACATTGCGCGCGAACTGTACCTGAGCGCGGTGCTCGACCGTGCCACCCGCCGGGTGGTGTTCATGGCGTCCACCGAGGGCGGCGTGGAGATCGAGAAAGTCGCCGAGGAAACCCCCGAGAAAATTCTCAAGGCGATCGTGGACCCGCTGGTGGGCGCGCAGCCCTACCAGGCCCGCGAGATCGCCTTTCAGTTGGGTCTCGAAGGCAAGCAGATTAATCAGTTCGCGAAGATCTTCGTGGGGCTGTCGAAGCTGTTCGAGGAAAAGGATCTGGCCCTGATCGAGGTGAATCCGCTGGTGATCACCGACCAGGGGGATCTGCACTGCCTGGACGCCAAGATCAACGTGGACGGCAGCGCGCTGTTCCGTCATCCGGATATCAAGGCGCTGGACGATCCCACCCAGGAAGACGAGCGCGAACGCCGCGCCGCCGAATGGGACCTCAACTACGTGGCGCTGGAAGGCAACATCGGCTGCATGGTCAATGGCGCCGGCCTGGCCATGGGCACCATGGACCTGGTCAAACTGAAAGGCGGCGCGCCCGCCAACTTCCTGGACGTGGGTGGCGGCGCCACCAAGGAACGGGTTACCGAAGCGTTCAAGATCATCCTGTCCGACGACCAGGTGCAAGCGGTTCTGGTGAACATCTTCGGCGGTATCGTCCGCTGTGATCTGATTGCCGAGGGCATCATCGGCGCCGTGGAGGAAGTCGGCGTGGACGTGCCGGTGGTGGTGCGTCTGGAAGGCAACAACGCCGAGCTGGGCGCCAAGAAGCTCGCCGAGAGCGGCATGAACATTGTTGCCGCAGAAAGTTTCGACGACGCCGCCGAACAGGTGGTGAAAGCCGCTGGAGGTGCCAAATGAGCGTATTGATTGATAAGAACACCAAGGTGATCTGCCAGGGTTTCACCGGCAGCCAGGGCACCTTCCATTCCGAACAGGCGCTGGAGTACGGCACCAAAATGGTGGGCGGCGTGACGCCCGGCAAGGGCGGCCAGACTCACCTGGGTCTGCCGGTGTTCAACACCGTCGCCGAAGCGGTCAAGGAAACCGGCGCCACCGCCTCCGTGATCTATGTACCGGCGCCGTTCTGCAAGGATTCCATCCTGGAGGCCGCGGACGCGGGCATCGAGCTGATCGTTTGCATCACCGAAGGGATCCCGGCGCTGGACATGCTCTACGTGAAGGAATATCTGGACCGCAAAGAGGGTGTGCGTCTGATCGGCCCGAACTGTCCCGGTGTGATCACCCCGGGCGAGTGCAAGATCGGCATCATGCCGGGCCACATCCACAAGCCCGGTAAGGTGGGCATTGTGTCCCGTTCCGGCACCCTGACCTACGAGGCGGTCAATCAGACCACCAAACTGGGTTATGGCCAGTCCACCTGTATCGGTATTGGTGGCGACCCGATCCCGGGCACCACCTTCATCGAGGCACTGGAGCTGTTCCAGAACGACCCGCAGACCGAAGCCATCGTCATGGTGGGCGAGATCGGCGGCACCGCCGAGGACGAAGCGGCTGCCTACATCAAGGACAACGTGACCAAACCGGTGGTCAGCTACATCGCCGGCGTCACCGCGCCCCCCGGTAAGCGCATGGGCCACGCGGGCGCCATCATCGCCGGCGGCAAGGGCACCGCGGACGAGAAGTTCGCCGCCCTGGAAGCGGCCGGCGTTGTCACCGTCCGCAACCCCGCCGAGATCGGCGAAGGCGTGAAAAAAGCCACGGGCTGGTAGTCCCGGGACGCACCAGAGTGGTTAACAAAAAGGCCGGCATTCGCCGGCCTTTTTTATACCCCGCCACCGTCAGTGCAGGATGTCCTCGTCATCGTCGTCCATATTGAAGAACTCGTAGTCACCAAGCTCACGCTTGAGACGGCGCTCTTCCAGACGGTCTTCGATGCGGTGTCTCATATCCATGTTGAAACCGCGTGAACGGGCTGCTTTCTCTTCCTGGAGATCGTCGTCCACGCCATCCTCGAGTTCAAAATCATCGTTCATCAGCAAATCATCCGACTCATAGTCATTCTCAGTGCGTCGGTCACTCATGGTCGCCTCCTTCGGAAACGGAACCGCCGTAAACAACCGGGTACCGAGCGGCGTCCCCTGGCGGGGACCCCAGCTCCGACCACCTCAGCGCCTGTATAACGTCAGTTTTTTATAGAGACAAGCCTTTTTTGATGAAATCCGATGACCGGTATTTCCGGCCCGGTGTGACCACCGTCATGCCCTGGCCGGCGCGAACATATCGCGACGGTGAAAGTGTGGATTGACCGGGTAAGGCTTTGTAAGCTGACGTTTACCATGGTGGCATGAGGCCGGCGCTTGGCCGGCCATCGGGAGAGCATAATAAAATGGCGGAATGGCTATTAGTGGCCGGCCTGAGCCTGCTGATCATGACCACGGTGGGGCTGGTTCGACAGGCCGCCTTCCGTGGGGACAGCGCGCTGCTTTTTTTAATTCCCCTGGCGGGTTTGCGCCAGATCCAGGAAAACTGGGAAAGCTACGGGGTGCTGGCCCTGCTCAGAGTATTGGGGGCGGTGTGTCTGCTGGCCGGTGCCGGGCTGATCTACGTTCAGCATGAGCGGCTGACGCCCGTCAGCGCCGAGCCCGGGCAGGTATTGCGAGGCGCCAAAACACCGGCGGCGACCACCTTCGTGCGTTCCCCCGAGGCGGCGCTGTTGATGGTGCAGGGTGACGGCAAACCGCTGTCCGGCCTGATTCACGGCCAGACCTTGCGCAATCCGGTGCGAGTGACCCTGATCAATGGCGTACTCAGCATCCACCAGGGCGAAGCGTTTCTCCCCGACCTTTCCGTCAGCATCCTGCTGGGCTGGCAGCCGGAAGACATCCAGGAACGGCGGACCCTGTTGATCACTCCGGCGGAAGCCGGTGGCCCGCCGGTGCATGTGTCCTGGAAGCCGGAGGGCAATAGCTATCCGGAGACCCGCATTTTCAACCAAGGTTACCGGTTGGAACTGGCGTTGGCGCCGCTCGGCGACCAGCAGTTCACCGGCGCGCTTCAGTTGGTGCTGCCGGACACCCTGCGCAGCTACCTGGTCGGTGATTTCACGGTACAGACCAACCACCTGCGCTATCGTAACGGCAAGGTGGACTTGTTTTTCGATCATCCGGACACGCTCGGCTATGTGGCGCGGGAATATCTGCACACTCAATTCCCTGCCGGAGCGGTGGCGTCAATCGATATTGAAAACGTGAATCTTCGCCGTGCCTCCCGGGAGGGCGAAGTGCAAGCCCGCGTGGAACTACGGGACGGCACCGTGGAACGGCGCCGGCTACAGTTGGAGGAGAACAGCGTCGGCTGGGCGGTGACGCCGGGCTCCATGGAGACCCGCGTGCTGGCCGCCGGCGCCGGCCAGGCGGCGGATGGCGACGTGATCGGCGTCCCGTCCCCGCGTGCGCCGTCGTCACCGGCGGTGACCGTGCGGTTGCACCGGTTCACCGATCTGGCGTCCTACCTGGGCCAGCGCGTCACGGTGACCGAGCGGGACGGGCAGTCCCGCGCCGGCACCCTCACCCGGGTCAATGACCAGCGCCTGTGGCTGGAAATGGCAATGGGCTCCGGGCAGGCGGAGATCACCGTAGGCGCGGACAGCGTGCGGGAACTGGCGCTCGCCGACGGCACCCGCCTGGTGCTGGAAGCGGGCCACGCCGCGCCGGCGGCGACCTCGTCGGCGGAAAGTCCGGCGCCCGACAGCGGTGGCGCGCCTTTTCAGGGGTTGATCGGCCATCCGGTGACGGTGACCCTTGAGAGTGGCGAGCGCCATCGGGGTATCCTGGTGGCGGTGAACGAGACCCGCGTGACCCTGGCCGTGGCGATGGGGTCGGGCAAGGTGGAATACTTCTACGACCTGAGCAAGGTAGCTTCAATCGAGGAGGGGCCATGAAGGTTCTGGTAACCGGCGGCAGTGGTTTTATCGGCGGTGAGCTGTGCGCGCGGCTGGCCGGGCAGGGCCATGCTTTGACCGTGCTGAGCCGCTCGCCGGCCCGCGCTCGCGCGAAACTGCCCCAGGGAACCCGGGTGGTCGCGTCCCTGGATGAGATCGGCGATGACGAGGCCGTGGACGGAATCGTTAATCTTGCCGGTGAGAATCTGTTTACCCGCCGCTGGAGTGAAGCCCGCAAGCGGACCCTGATGGCCTCACGGCTTGATACGACCCGGGACCTGGTGGCGCTGTGCCGGCGGTTGAAGGCGACGCCGACGGTGATGGTAAGCGGCTCGGCGGTGGGCTTTTACGGCGATGCCGGGGACGCCGAACTGACCGAACACAGCTCCGCGCGGCGTAAGGATTTCGGGTACCGGCTTTGCGATGCCTGGGAGCAGGCCGCCCGGGAAGTGGCCGGGCAGGGCGTGCGGTTGTGTCTGATCCGTACCGGTGTGGTGCTGGGCCGTTCCGGCGGCATGCTGAAAGGGCTATGGCCGGTGTACCGGATGGGGCTGGGCGCCCGCCTCGGGGATGGCAGCCAGTGGCTGAGCTGGATTCATATCGAGGACATGGTATCGATCCTGGAGTGTGCTCTGGAGACGCCGGGCGTGGAGGGCATCTTCAACGCCACCGCGCCGTATCCGGTCACCCAGCGGCATTTCCATCGGGCGCTGGCCAGCGCCGCCCATCGTCCGGCGCCCTGGGTGGCGCCGGCGCCGCTATTGCGTCTCGGCCTGGGCGAACTGTCCGGGTTACTGCTGGGCGGGCAACGCGTCTATCCGCGCCGCCTGGAGGACCAGGGCTTCACGTTCCGCTTTCCCACTCTCGAAGACGCCCTCGCCGATCTCGCCAACGCCTCCTGACTCCGGCTTGTGGGCGCCTCGTGGGAGCTTGCCTTGCAAGCGAAAGGCCGGTGTAACCGGCAAAGGTTGCCCCGCAGGATTCCAGAGAGGTTGGTGATGCCGCCATTAAATAGGTCTCTGGTATCCTGCCGGGAGCTTCGCTCCCTTTCGCGGGCAAGGCCGCTCGCACAAACGCCACTTCGTGGAGAGCCTTGAAAAACCTTGCGCGCGTGACTATTTAGAAGACGGCGGTGCCGGGGAGGGCGCCGTGGTGTTCAGTGATTATCCGGCGGAGAAGAACCTATGAGTCAAGACCGCGAAACCCGTGGTTTCCAGGCGGAAGTATCCCGTCTTCTGCACCTGATGGTGCATTCGTTGTACAGCAATCGCGAGATCTTCCTGCGCGAACTGATATCCAACGCCTCCGACGCTTGCGACAAACTGCGCTTCCGGGCGCTTGATGACGCCGACCTGATGGAAAGGGACCCGGAGCCCTGGATCCGGCTCTCCGTGGATAAGGATGAGGGCACCCTCACCATCGCCGACAACGGCATCGGCATGAACCGCGAAGAGGTGGTCGACAACCTGGGCACCATTGCCCGCTCCGGCACCGAGAAGTTTCTCGCCAGCATGACCGGCGACCGCCGTAAGGACGCCCAATTGATCGGCCAGTTCGGCGTCGGTTTCTATTCCGCCTTTATTGTCGCCGCCCGGGTCGAGGTGTTCAGCCGCCGTGCCGGCGATCCCGCCGACCAGGGCGTGCGCTGGGAAAGTGACGGGCAAGGTGAGTTCACCGTGGAGACCATTGAGCGCGCCCAGCGCGGCACTTCGGTGGTGCTGCATCTGCGCGATGACGCCAAGGAATTCCTGGACGACCAGAAGGTGCGCGCCACCGTGCAGCAGTACTCCGACCACGTGGCGTTCCCGATCCTGATGCCGACTCCGGCGGAGACCGGCGGCGAAGGCGAGGACAAAACCAGCGAGTGGCAGACCGTCAATTCCGCCACGGCCCTGTGGCAACGGCCCCGTCAGGAAATCAGCGACGAGGAGTATCAGAACTTTTATCGCCATCTGAGCCACGATTTCCAGGACGCCCTGACCTGGAGCCACAACAAGGTGGAAGGCGCTCTGGAATACACCAGTCTGCTCTATGTGCCTTCTCGTGCTCCGTTCGACCTTTATCACCGTGAGGCCAGCCGCGGACTGAAGCTGTATGTCCAGCGCGTTTTCATCATGGACGACGCGGAACAGTTCCTGCCCCTGTATCTGCGCTTCGTGAAAGGGGTGATCGACGCCCCCAATCTGCCGCTCAACGTTAGCCGCGAGCTGCTGCAGGATTACGGACCGGTCCGTAAGATCCGCGCCGCGCTCACCAAGCGCGTGCTGCAAATGCTCAAGAAGCTGAGCAACGACGAGGAAAAATACGCCACCTTCTGGCCCCAGTTCGGCGAGGTTCTCAAGGAGGGCATCGGCGAGGACCCGGACAATCGCGAGGCGATCGCCGCCTTGCTGCGCTTTCCGTCCACCGAAGACGTTCGGCCCGGCGCCGTGGGCCTCGACCAGTATCTGGAGCGCGCCGGCGAGAACCAGGAGAAAATCTATTACCTGCTCGCCGACAACCTGAACGCCGCGCGCAACAGCCCGCACCTGGAAGTCTTCCGCAAGAAAGGCATCGAAGTGCTGCTGCTTACCGAGCGGGTCGACGAATGGATGGCCGGCTATCTGGCCGAGTACAAAGGGTGCAAACTGGTCAATGCCGCCCGTGGCCAGCTGGACATGGACCAGGAAGACCAAGAGCGCGCCGAGCAGGACAAGCAGGCGCCGCTGATCGGCCGCCTCGGCGAAAGCCTGGGCGAGCATGTGGCCGAGGTGCGGCCCACCAGCCGCCTGGTGGATTCGCCGGCCTGCCTGGTACTCGCCGAGGACGAGCTGGGTCCGCAGATGCGCATGATGCTGGAAGCGGCCGGCCAACCGGTGCCGGACAGCAAGCCGACCCTGGAGGTGAATCTCGGGCACCCGCTGTTGCAACGGCTGGAAGGGATCGAGGAAGGTGCCACCTTCACGGAACTGGCCGAGTTGCTGCTCGATCAGGCGCTGCTTGCCGAAGGCCAACTGCCCTCGGACCCGGCGGCCACCGCCCGGCGGTTGAACCGGTTGTTGCAGGAGCGCGCCGGCCAGTCCTGAGCGACAGGCCGGGCGCATTGCCTGGCCTGTTGGAGGCGCTTATGATGCCCCCTTTGGTGACCCACCCGCCCGAACAGAGGGGCTCTTGATGGAGCAGCGCAAACACACCGCCGCGATTCTTGGCGGTGGCAGTTTCGGCACCGCCGCGGCCAGTATTCTGGCCGAGAACGGCCACCGCACCCGACTCTGGGTGCGCGACCCGGAAACCGCCGCCGCCATTAACCAGGACGGCGAGAACCCCCGCTATCTACCCGGCCAGACCCTGCCCGAGGGCGTTCACGCCACCGAACACCTCGATCAGGTGCTCGACGGAGCCGATCTGATCTTCGTGGCGGTGCCTTCCAGTGCCTTCGTGGAGGTCCTTCGCCAGGCCCGCCCGATGGTCAAGGAGGGCACCCTGGTGGTGAGTTGCACCAAAGGCATCCACGAAGACGGGTTCCTGTTGATGAGCCAGCTGCTCAAGCGCGAATGGGACCACACCCGCATCGGCGTGCTCAGCGGCCCCAACCTGGCGCGGGAAATCGTTGAGCGCAAGTTCACCGGTTCGGTGATCGCGAGCCCCGACGAAGCGCTCTGCCAGACCATCCAACAGGCGCTCAGTTGCGAGTATTTCCGGGTATATGACAATCCGGATATTTACGGCGTGGAGCTGGGCGGTGCCCTCAAGAATATTTACGCGGTGGCATCCGGCATGGCCGCGGCCATCGATATCGGCGAGAACAGCCGCAGCTTCATGCTCACTCGGGCACTGGCGGAGATGAGCCGGTTTGCCGTGGAGCTGGGCGCCAATCCGCTGACGTTCCTGGGTCTGTCCGGGGTCGGCGATCTGATCGCTACCTGTTCGTCCTCGTTGTCGCGCAACTACCGGCTGGGGTATCAGCTCGGTCAGGGGCAGGGGCTGCAAGAGGCGCTCGAGGCCCTCGGGCAGACCGCCGAGGGCCTGAACACCATTCGCCTGGTCGCCACCCACGCGGAAAAGCTCAACGTCTATATGCCGCTGGCGACCGCCCTTTACGAAATCATCTACCAGGGCAAACCCCTGGACACCATGATCGCCCGCCTGATGGGCGGCGAGCACAAGCACGACGTGGAATTCAGCTTCCACGGGGGGACGGTTTGAGAGTCTATCTGTGCCGGCACGGAGAAGCCGTGGCTCAGGCCCCCACTGACGCCGAGCGTCCGCTCACCGAACGCGGTCGCCTGGAAGTGATGGCGCTGTGGCAGAGATTGCGCGAGGAAGGGGTCAGCGTGGACCGGCTGATCGCCAGCCCCTACCGGCGCGCCCAGCAGACCGCCCTGTGTATTGCCCGTGCCTACGGCGGCATGGATCAGGAGGCCTGCGGGTATCTGGTGCCGGAAGCGGCGCCGGAACAGTTTCTCGACTGGCTGATTGAGCAGCCGCACTGCGACAATCTGGTGCTGGTCAGCCACATGCCGCTGGTGTCCTTGCTGAGCGCGCTCTGGGTGGGGGAGCCGCGTTCGCGGCCCGGCTTCCGGGTGGGCAGCGTGGCCGCGTTCGATGTCGACGTGGCCGCCGCCGGCGGCGCCCGGCTGCTGTGGCTGCGCGCCCCCGAGTGACCCGGCCGGGGAGGACCGGCCCTTAGTATTCCTCTTCTTCTTTCCAGTGCTGTACCGCGACCTGATCCTTCACGTGATCCAGGATCTCCAGCAGCGTTTCCTTGACCATCTCGTTGAGTTGCTCGCCACCACCGCTGGACGCCACCAGCAGGTTGTCCACCAGAGTGTCCAGCCGCTGCCGGTTGGCCGGGTCGCTGATATCTTCCACGATCTGTGCCACCAGGGCGGTGCCGCCGTCGCGCACGGTATCGCCGAGCAGCGCGATGGCGCGCGGGCCGGCCACCGGAATCGCCGCCAGACGACGGCCGGCCGGCGTGCGCTGCACCGCCTCGTCGGTGACGTGCACCAGGTAATAGGACAGTTGATCCCGGTACTGGTCGTGGCTGCGACGGGTGGCGTCGGCGATGCGCCCGGCCAGATAGTCCACCAGCTGCGCCCGGCGAGGCGCCAGCACGTCCTGCTCGATGCGGTGCATCATCGGACCACCGCCGCGGATCTCCCGCTGTGCGCCGTCCAGCACGTTGATCACCACCCGGTCGGAAATCTCTTCCATCAGAATGCGGTAATACTTGATCACCGTGGCGCCCACCGCGGTATCGCGGAAATCCACCACACCCAGTTTTTGCAGCCGGTACATCAGGCTCACCACGCGCAATATCCGCAGCCACCGGAAGCTGCCCACCGGAATACAGCCGAGCAGGTCATACCAGTGCACGAACGGATAAAAGAACCAGCGGTGATAGGTGTGGCGGGCGATGGCGACGCCCCAGCGAATCACGAACTCGGTGAGATAGACGCTGACGAACGCGAGGTCAATTTCAAAAAAATTGGCGTGGATGCTCTCGCTGTAGAAGCGATAGAAGTCAGGGGTATAGGTCTGCAGCACCGACTGCACCGCCTCGACCCGGTAGATCCAGTCGAACAGGATCAGGCTCAGATTGGCGATCACCAGCAGGATCATGCCCACGTCGATCAGGAACCCGAGCCCGTCCAGATTGGGCTTTAGCCGTTTGAGATGAAAATGAACACTCATGAGGGCAGGTTATCGAACCGGCTCCACACCGGACAGTGGTCCGAAGGGCGTTCCATGGCGCGCATCTCGTAATCGACCCCGCAGTCGCTCAAACGCGCCGCCAGGGGACGGGTGGCGAGTACGGTATCGATGCGCAGACCCCGGCGCGGGTCGCGCTCAAAGCCCCTGGAGCGGTAGTCAAACCAGGAAAACACATCGTCGGTGTCCGGGTAGCGGCGCCGGAAAGTGTCTTCCAGGCCCCAATCAATCAGCCGTTGCCACCACGCCCGTTCCTCGGGCAGAAAGCTGGTCTTGCCTTCGCGCAGCCAGCGCTTGCGGTTGGCCTCGCCGATGCCGATATCCCGGTCGGTGGAGGAAATATTGAAGTCGCCCATGATCGCCAGATGTTCGCCGGCGTCGTGATGGGTCTCCAGGTAGTGCTGCAGGTCCTGGTAAAACTTCTCCTTGGCCGGGAATTTCACCGGATGCTCCCGGTTTTCGCCCTGGGGGAAGTATCCGTTGAGTACCGTCAGTGGCTGGCCATCGGCGTCGCGTAGACGTCCTATGATCATCCTGCGCTGCGCGTCCTCGCCGTCGGAGGGAAAGCCGTATTGCACGTCCTCCAACGGTTCGCGAGTCAGCAGCGCCACCCCGTAGTGGCCCTTCTGGCCATGATAATAAGGGTGATAGCCGAGATCGCGGACCGCCTGTTCCGGAAACTCGCTGTCCTGAACCTTGGTTTCCTGCAGCCCCACCAAGGCGGGTTGGTATTTGCCCAGCAGCTCTTCGAGCTGATGCAGGCGGGCGCGAATACCATTGATATTGAACGAGATCAGCGTCATGACACCTCCTGTTTGCCGCGCATTGTACAATCCCCGACGCGAACTGTCCGCGCGTTGGCGGATTTGGCCATGGGTTTGCCGCCGGGGGCGGTTATCATGGACGCTTTTGAATTGCCGATTTTTCGAGGAGAGCGCTGGATGAACACCCAAGCGGCGGCGGGACGCAAACCGGTGCTGGCCTTTGCTCACGCCAACGGCGTGCCCGGGCACAGCTACGACACCTTCCTAGCGCCCCTGGCGGAGCACTATGACATCCACGTAGTGGAATGCCTCGGCCAGGACCCCCGTTACCCGGTGGACCGGGACTGGAAAAGCCTGAGTCTGGAGCTGGAAGCGTTCCTCGAGCCGCTGCCCAAGCCGATTATCGGCCTTGGGCATTCCATGGGGTCGGTGCTGATGTTCTGGGTGGCCCATCGGCATCCGGACTGGTTCCAGGCCCAGGTGATGCTGGACCCGCCCCTGGCCAACGGGCTCCAGGGCGTCGCCTACCGGCTGGCCCGTCTGACCGGGCAGGGTGACCGCTTCTCGCCGGCGAAAAAAAGCAAAGGCCGGCTGGACTACTGGGCCAGCTGGGACGATGTGGAGAGTTATTTCAATTCCCGGGGGCTGTTCAAAGCCTTTGATCCGCGTTCGCTGAACAACTATCTAAACGCCGGCCTGGAGCGCCATGGCGATGGCTGGCGCCTGCGTTTCCGCCCGGAGGTGGAGGTGGCGGTGTTCCGCGAGACGCCCACCGGGGTCACCGCATTGCCACGCACCCGGGTGCCCGGCGTGCTGGTCACCGGTGAGAAGTCGCCGACGCTGTTCCACTTGGGCGGCGCCCGCCATGCCCGCCGCCACCGTTTGACGCGATTGTTCGCGCCGGGCAGCCACATGTACCCGCTGGAACGCCCGGAAGGCACCGCCGCGCTGGTGCTCCAGGCGCTGGATGGGGTGCTCGGACCGGATCATCGGCAGGGCGCCGTGGCGGCCGGGGAGGGCGACAACCATGCCGGCTGAGGCTTCCTTGACCCCCGTTGAGCGCCGTTTCCGGGCCTACGGCCAGGAGCTCGCCGGCCTGCAGTGGCCCGGCACCGGCGAACCGGTGCTGGCGTTGCACGGCTGGCTGGACAACGCCGCTTCTTTTCAACCTCTGGCCGCGCCCCTCGGGCATCCGTTGGTGGCGCTGGATTTCGCCGGTCACGGTCATTCCGAACATCGCCCGCGACATCAGGCCACCCATTACGTGGACCATGTTCGCGACGTTCTGGCGGTGGCCGATCAACTGGGCTGGGACCGGTTCGTACTGGTCGGCCATTCCATGGGCGCGGGGGTGGCTTGCCTGTTCGCGGCCACCTTCCCTGAGCGGGTCAGCCGTCTGGTTCTGATCGAAGGCCTGGGTCCGCCGGCCACCGCCGCCGAGGACGTGGCGCCCAATCTCCGTAAAGCCATTGATCAGATGCAAGCGCTGCCGGACAAGCGCAAGCCCGTGTACGCGGATCCGGAGCAGGCGGTGGCCGCGCGGTTGCCGGCCCTGGGCGGCCTGGAGGAAAGCTCGGCGCGCTTGCTGTGCGAGCGTGGGCTGGAGCAGGTCGATGGCGGCTGGACCTGGCGCACCGACGCGCGCCTTCGCATCACCTCCTCACTGCGCCTCACCGACGATCAGGTGAAAGGGTTCGTGGAGCGTATTACCGCGCCTACCTTGCTGGTGCTGGGTAACGAGGGCCTCGGAGGCGATGGCCGGTTCGATCACCGTATCGACTGGCTGCGCGATGCGCGCGTGACGCGCCTGCCCGGACGGCACCATCTGCATATGGATGACCCGCGACCGGTGGCGGAAGCTATCAAAGCGTTTCTGGCGTCGGTTTGAGCGGTTGACCAAAACATTGGCGCCGGCGAGCCATCAAGTCATGGCGGCGCCGGCGGGCGTGGTTATGCTCGCGGTATTGAAACCTTAATAAAAACGCGAGGAGAGCCGGGCATGAAAGTGGTGGAAGCCGCACAGATCAGTGAGTACGTCGGCGAGGACATGGGGGCCTCGCAATGGTTCACCATCGACCAGGGGCGCATCAACGACTTCGCCGCCGCCACCCTGGACCATCAGTTCATCCATGTGGACCCGGAGCGGGCCAAGGCGACGCCGTTCGGCACCACCATCGCCCACGGCTACCTGACCCTGTCCCTGTTGCCCTACCTGCAGACCAGCATCGACGATTTTCTGGTCCCGCGCGGCATGAAAATGGGCATGAATTACGGCTTCGACAAACTTCGCTTCATGGCGCCGGTGAAAGTGGACGCGCGCATTCGTGCCCGCGCCACCCTCATCGAGGCCAATGAGAAGAAGCCGGGTCAGTGGTTGTTGAAGTTCCTGTTCACGGTGGACATCGAGGGCGAGGACAAACCCGCCCTGGTGGCCGAATGGCTGTTGATGTACTTCGTCTGAATCAGGCGTTCCGCTCGAACAGCATACCGGCGGCCTCGAGGCGGTCGATCAGACGATCGCCGAGGGCCATCACCGGGGTCACCACGCCGGTGTGTCGCGGATAACCCTCGTCCAGGGCCAGCCCCATGAGGGTTTCCGACAGCATCTTGGCGGTTTCATCGTAGCCGGGATCGCCGCCGGAAACCCGGCACAGCACCTCGCTGTCGCCGCAGCGGGCGCGCACCCGGACCTGGAACCAGGAGCGTGCCCGGGTGGCCTCGTCCGGGCCCTGGCCGGCCGGATTGAGTTTCATCAGCCGGCGCCGCAGTGGACCGATCTGGGCCGCCAGCACCAGGCCGGCGACGCCGGCGCCACCGCCGATCAGCTTGCCCAGGCCGCCGGTGACCAGATAGTGGCCGTAGCGGAACTCCGGACCGTAGTCATCCAGCGCCCGTGCCGAGCGCATCACCACCATGGGATCGATGGTCGGCATGGGCGCCAGCCAGCCGCCCAGGGCATCATCCTTGTGCGGTTTGGGCGCCAGGCCGCCCACCTTGCGCGGGTACCATTGTTTGAGCCGCACCTGGGCGTCGCGCTGGCTGCGCTGATTGGCCCCGGGGCGGGCGAAGGCCTCGAGTGCCGAGCGCCAGGTGCCGCCGGAAAATTTCGCCGAGAACGCCACCGCGCCTTCCGCGGTGACCGGACCGTCCAGTTCGCCGCCGTGCTCCCGGGTCAGCTCACGGATCGCGTACAGCACCCCGGCGTCATGGGGGATGGAATCAAAGCCGCAGCAATTGACCAGCGCGCAGCCGCTGGCCTGGGCGGCCTCGTGGTAGCGGCTCAGCAAGGTGTTGACGAACTCCGGCTCGCCGGTGAGATCGCAATAGTGGGTGCCCTGTTCCACACAGGCGCGCACCAGGGGCTCACCGTATTGCATGTACGGGCCCACGGTGCTGGCCAGCGCCCGGGTACTGGCGGCCAGCGCGGTGAGGCTGGCGGGGTCGTTGCTGTCCGCCTCGATCAGGTCGGGCGGGTTGTCACCGGGCAACTCGGCGATGACCTGTTCGAGCTTGGCGCGGTTGCGGCCCGCCAGCGCCCAGGCGGTGCCCGTCGGCAGCTTGCGGGCCAGATAGCGGGCGCACAGGCCGCCGGTGAAACCGGTGGCACCGAATAAAACCAGGGCATAGGGACGGGTGGCGGTCATGCTGGCTCCTTGCTTTTCGCGAGCGGTGGTCGCGGAATAATTGAAAAGACTTCCTGGCGCAGTGTAGCTTTGCCTTCGTCCCGGGCCCACCGGTAAACCGGCGATTGGCCTCAGGGGCATTTTTTGATTCGGGAGAAAACCATGGATGTAACCACGGAACGCCGCTATCCGGTGGATGTTGAAGAACTGTACGGCATTCTCACCAGCCGGGCGTTTTTCGAACAACGCTATGAATGGGGCAAAGTGGACGATTACCGCTTCGAGGCGTTCGAACCCGACGGCGACGGTTTTCGCATTCGAATCGCCCAGCCGATACAGATTCGGCTGGACAAGGTGCCGGCGTTCGCGCGCAAGCTGCTGCCCTCGGAAGCGGAGCTGGTCACGGAATTTCACTGGCGGCCGGCCACCGCCGGTTATCAGGCGGACTACCGGTTTCAGCTGGGCAATGTGCCGGTCAAGGTGAGCGGTACCATGACGTTGCTTCCCGACGGCGACCAGTCCCGTCAGATCACCCGGGTGGCGGTGCATTCATCCTTGCCGCTGGTGGGCCGCAAGCTGGAGCGGTTGATCGGCGAACGTTTTGATAAGGCGCTGGAGGGGGACTACCGACACACCCTGCGTTATATCGAGGACGTGTATCAGCGATAGCGGCGCAGGCTGCTGCCCAGCCGCGCCATGCGCGCCACGAAACGCTCCGGGCGCCAGCGTTTTCTCCGCCAGTCGCGCCGTGCCTCCGGTTGTGGAAACAGATACAGTGGCCGTTTGCCGATTTGCTGAAGAATGGTGTCCGCCACCTCGACGGCGCTTTCCGGGGCATCGTCCATGGCTCGCTGCAGGCGCGCGCGGCTAAGCGGATCGGCGTTCGGCATGCGCCGGCTCATCTCGCTGGAGAACAGGTCCGGGCAGACCACGGTGACGTTGATGTTGAGGCCGTCCAGTTCCGCGGCCAGGGCTTCCGTGAAACGAATCAGGGCGGCGTTGCAGGCCACATAGGCGGCCATGCCCGGTGGCGCGGTGATGCCCGCCAGCGCCGCCACGTTGATCAGATGTCCGTCCCCCTGGCGCTTCATCAGGGTCAGGGCGGTGCGGCAGCCGTTCACGGCGCCTAGTACGTTGGTGCGCCAGAGCCGTTCCCAGGTGTCCGGTGTTTGCCCCTCGAACGGCCCCATGGCGGCCACCCCGGCGTTGTTAATCAGGATGTCCAGCCGCTCCCAGCGCCGCTGTACCCGCTCCAGGGCATGACGCCAATCCGCGTCCACGGCCACATCGCCATGCAGAAACAGCACCTCGGCGCCGTCCCGGCGCAATTCGTCGGCGAGGTGCTCGCCGGCCACCCGGTCCCGGTCGAACAGCGCCAGGCGGTAGTCCCGGGCGGCGCCGAAAGCGAGCGCGCGGCCCAGGCCGTGGGCGGCGCCGGTGATCAGAAGAACCGGTTTCATGCGCTCAGGCCCGTTCCGTCTCGAGTTCTTCCATGGAGGTGCGCAGCACGTCCTCCTCGCCTTCACTGCGTGCCAGAATCACCGCGCCCACGCTGTCGCCCCAGACGTTCACCGCGGTGCGGCACATATCCAGCAGCCGGTCGGTGACCAGAATCAGACCGATCGCTTCGGCGGGCAGGCCGATGGTGCCCAGAATCACGGTGATCGCCACCAGGCTGGCGGCGGGAATGCTGGCCACGCCGATGGAAGTGAGCAGGGCGGTCAGCACGATCACGAACTGCGTGGTCAGGGACAGATCCATGCCGTAGGCCTGGGCGATGAAGATCGCCGCCACGCACTCGTACAAAGCGGTGCCGTCCATATTAACGGTGGCGCCCAGCGGCAGTACGAAGCTGGAGGTGCGCTTGGAGACCCCGGAGCGCTTCTGCACGCATTCCATGCTAAGCGGCAGGGTGGCCGCCGAGCTAGCCGACGAGAAAGCCGTCATCAGCGCCGGGGCCATGGCCTGCAGATGGCGCACCGGCGAGCGCTTGGCGAACAGGCGGATCAGCAGCGGCATTACGCCGAACATGTGAATCCCCAGCGCCAGCAACACGGTGACGAAAAACAGCGCCAGCGGCTCCACGGCGTCCAGCCCGGTACGGGTCACCGTGGCGGCGATCAAACCGAACACACCCAGGGGCGCGAAGCGGATGATCACCATGGTGATGCTCATGGTGACTTGATAGATACCTTCCACGGTCTGGCGCAGGTGCTCGCCGGGCGCCCCGGAGAGGGTGCGCAGGAAAAAACCGAAGAACAGGGAAAACACGATCAGCCCCAGCATCTGGGTTTCGGCGGCCGCCTGGAACAGGTTGGGCGGCAGCAACTGGCGTAGAATCTCGGTGAAATCACCGGCGCCACGCCCCTCAATGCTGGCCAGGGCCCGGTCGGTGTCCGCCGACAGGCCAAGCAGCTCCCTGGCCGGCTGCCCGTCGATCACGCCGGGCGCGATCAGGTTGACCACCACCAGCCCCACCAGCACCGCGATCAAGCTGGTGCCGAGATAGAACACCACCGTTTTCAAGCCCAGCCGGCCCAGATCGTCGCCGTCGCCGACGTTGATCATGCCACTGATGATGGCGGTGGTGATCAGTGGCACCACCACCATTTTCAAAGCGTTGATAAACAGATCGCCGATCAGGTCGTAGCCGGGCAGCAGTGGCAGCCCCAGCAGACGGGTGCTCTCTTCGGTGAGCGCCCCGGCAATACCGCCCAGCACCATGGCCAGAAATATCTGGTGATGTAATTTCATTCAGCGCCCCGATTACACAGTGTGGGCTAGCATAATGACCCCTTTGAACCACTGGCAAGCGGCGTCGGTTCTCAGAGTAGGGCGTGCAGTGCCGATTGCAGGCCCGGGCGCTGCCCACGGACCTGATCGGCGGCTTGTTTGAGAAGCCGGTCGGCACGCACCGGGCCGAACCGTTCGCACAGCAGCACATAGGCTCGATTGAGCCAGTACCGCAGGGTCTTCTTGTCGAGCGGCGCCAGCTCGCCGTCGGCGTGGTTGAGCCAGTATTCCAGGACTTCGCGCTGCTCCGGGTCGGCACCGGGGCGTCGCAGGTCGGTGAGCTGATCCAGGCGCACCTGGCTGGCCTGATTGGCGTCCAGCTGCGACCAGAGCGCGCGCATCAGAAGCTGAAAAGCCTCGGTGCAGGGATGAGCCCGGGCGGCGGTTTCACTGTCTTCGAGCGGGTCGGGCAGCAGTTCGTTGTCGGGCAGGGTCATGGCCTGCACCAGGCTCAGGTGCAGGTCATGGCGCCGGCCTTCCACCTCGAAAAGGCGACTGATATGGCTCACATAGCCCTGCAGGGAAAAGCGCGGACGGTGGGCATAGTCACGTTGCCAGAGCGCCACGGCTTCCGGCACCTGGCCGCTGTCCAGGTAGGGCGCCAGACCGGTGGCGATGGCGCGGCGGTGGCGTACTTCCGGGCTCATCGCGGCGTATCCAGACCGCTGGCTACATCGGCGTCATAGAGGTGCTGTTGGGCGAATTCCGGATAGCCCAGTTCGGCATGCTCGCTGACGTCGAGGCCACGCTGCTCGTGTTGGCTGGACGCCCGCAATCCGGCGGTGAGCGATAGCACCATATAGAGGATCAGGGCGGCGAAGAACGCCCAGGCGAAGGCCACGACGATCCCCAGCATCTGCACCATCGCCCGCTGCGGGTCGAACAGATCGCCCTGGTAGAACAGGCCGGCGGCCAGGGTCCCCCAGGCGCCGGCGAAGGCGTGCACCGGCACCGCGCCGACCACGTCGTCCAGTTTCATCGACAACAGCAGGCGGCTGCCGGGGCCCACCAGCAACCCGCCCAGCAGCCCGGTCAGGATCGCGAAGCCCGGGCTCATGGTCGCGCAGCCGGCGGTGATCGCCACCAGCCCGGCCAGACTGCCGTTCACGGTTTCGGTGAGCAGCACCGGCCGCCGCGTGGCGACCCGGTAAAACGCGGACCCCAGAGCGCCGGCGGCGGCGGCCAGCTGAGTATTGAGATTGATCAGCGCGATATTGACGTCGGCACCCAGGGTAGAGCCGCCATTGAAGCCGAACCAGCCGAACCACAGCAGGAACCCGCCCAGGGCGACGAACGATAAATTATGACCGCGAATCTCCCGCGGCCGTCCCTGGTTATCGAAGCGCCCCAGGCGCGGCCCCACCACCATGATCCCGGCCAGGGCGCACCAGCCGCCGACGCTGTGGACCACGGTGGAGCCGGCGAAGTCGATGAAGCCCAGGCGGGCCAGCCAGCCGTCGCCGTTCCAGGCCCAGTTACCGAACAGGGGATAGACCACCCCGGTGATCAGAACCGCGCCGCACAAATAGCCCAGGTAACGCGTCCGTTCCGCCATCGCCCCGGAAGCGATGGTGGCGGCGGTGGCGGCGAACATCAGCTGGAACAGCAACAGGGTCCAGAGGTCGCTGTCCCCCTGGCTGGGGGCGAACAGATCCTGGCCCACCCAGCCACTGGGATTGACCCCGAACATCAGGCCGAAGCCCAGCGCCCAGAACATCAGGGTTCCCACGCACAGGTCCATGTAGTTCTTCATGACCACGTTGATGGCGTTTTTGGTGCGGCTCAGACCGCTTTCCAGAAGCGCGAAGCCGGCTTGCATGAGGAACACCAGCGCCGCGGCGATGGCGATCCAGACCACGTCGTTCGCGGCGTATTCCGGCGTGTCGGCTAGGCCGGCGGCGGGCAGTAACAATAGAGTGAGCAATAACGTGGCGCGTCGTTCCATGAAATCCCCCAGGGTGAGCCTTCGGATAGTGGGAACGCTGCAACGGTTATGCCAATTTCTGGGTGCTAGGGCTCCGTAGCACGGTTCGTTCTCGGTGCCCGTGTCCAGGACCCGCCGTGAATACATCCCTTGTATCTTGACGAATGCCACTGACGAGTGGTGCGCTCAGGGACGCCTGAGTGGGGGCATGGTCAGACTGTGTAAATCCCTAGGCCTTGAGCCTGCCCTACAGATCAGTCGCCATGTCCCATC
>Ga0310342_100000111_pt1 | contig 38445 bp, 47 predicted proteins | sample S15DNA20500_MG_FD_206155 | JGI IMG/M metagenome (GOLD analysis project Ga0310342, IMG submission 206155) | Marine microbial communities from station ALOHA, North Pacific Subtropical Gyre - S1503-DNA-20-500_MG | ecosystem: Environmental > Aquatic > Marine > Oceanic | place: Pacific Ocean: North... | reverse complement strand
CGCCGATGACACGATGGAACACGGGCCAATATTATTCAGTCGTGGGGGACGCGACCCCGTTCCTGATCGATGATGAATTCAAGTGGAACGTGGCCTGTAACCCGACAACGGCGGGCCTTGTCAACCTGTGGATGTATGAAGCCTTCGGGCGATACCTTCCATCGTCCGGTTCCCCAACCTGGGCAGATCCGAGTTAATTAAATGGCAGCACTAGACGCGGAAGTCAGGGCGAGATACTCGACCCAATACCTGGTCAACCTGACGCAGCCCGACGATGCCAGCGCGACGACCGAGGACACCGACCGCATGGATGCGGCTGTGGCGGACACCAAGGCCGACTTCGCCGTCGAGGTGGGCCTTGAATACCAGGGAGCCGCAGGAGACACAACCCACATCGTCATCGGCGTGGAAGGTGTCATCGTTCACCTCCTGGAGCGTACAGGGCGCGGCGAAAAGACAACCCGCGAACGCTACGACCGATACATCGAGCGCCTGCGGTCCCTGCGCTCTCGAATACTGCCAGGGACCACATCGAAGGTCATCCCCACGCCTGAACGCGGGAACCCCGTCCGCCCGATCTTCGACTCCCCGCGCTTCGACGGCGTGAACCCTGATGCGCCTCACGGGGCCACCTCCATCGGAGAATAGCCAGATGCCGCCGCCTTCTCGACCCGTCCCAGGATTCGGCGAGATGCAGGAGGGCATCAACTTCGTTGAGCTTTTCCCGGTCGATGAGATGATTGCAAAAATCAAGAACCTGGAGCCTGTATTAAAAGAGATCGGGACAGAGATGATGGTCGAGAGTCGCCGGGCGTTTATAGATCAGGAGTTTGGGACCTGGATCTGGCCGCCACGCTACGGCGGCATCCCATCCCCGTCTAAAATCAATTACGCGGGGGCGCTGCAAGACCTGACCAACGGCCCCAGGGTGCAGGATCGCCGATTCAACGACCGCCCGGCCCTGCGGAGCGATACATCGAGCCTGATGAAGTCCATCAATTTTCAGGTAATGGACAAGGTAAGCGTGAGGGTCGGGCCGACTGGCGACCCTGCAAAGTACGCGGCAAAGCACCAATGGGGACTCAAAAGCACCCAGGACATCCCCGACAGCGCCATCGACAAGCTCGACAAGCAGATCGACAAGGAAACCAACGAGGAGCGACTGGACGGCCTCCACGCGCTCCGGGCGCGACTTGTGAGGGATGGTAGCGTATTGACGACCGAAGTGCAGAAGCGGCCATTTCTGGGCGTTACAGACGAGATGCAGGTCGAGATACCCCGCATCCTGTCTAAATACTTTGATGGAGGAGCCGATGGCAGTCCCAACACCTGAAAATATTATGCGCCTCAAGGGTCGCTTTGTGAAAGACCCATCGGACCTCACGGCGGCCTACCCCTACGGCGGCACCGCCCTGGGCATCATCGGCGCGGCGCGCTTCCTGCCTGGCGTGAAGTCCGCCCCATTGCCCGGCGAAGAGTTCGGGAATGTGATTACCGAAGTCCTGACCACGGCATCGGCCGGGATCTTGATGGCCACGCTCAGATCCTACGATGGCGACCTGTTGCCGCTGATCTTCAGCCCGCAGAACTCGACCGCCGGGAGCAGTTCCGGGGAGCAGGTCGTCGCGGGCAAGGTCGCCAGCACCGCCGGGGCCGTGTCGAACTCCGATGGGTCGCCCGGCAAGTACGCCAGCGCCGACTCGTTCGCGCTGATGTTCTGCCCCGATGCGGAGGACCATCAGCCGTTCTTGATCTTCTACAACGCGATGCCCCTGGTGCAGGAGGCCGCAGAGATTCAGCTTACATTGACGGCGGACCTGGAGATCGGGGTCGCGTTCCACGCCGCGCCAGATTCGACCTATCGGACCTACGCCTGGGGATTGCGGGAGGATCTGAGCCTGTGATGGACCTGCAACAAGACGATTTCGGCGAGTTCCTGCTGGCGGGCGGCTCCCTGACCTTCGAGGAGTGGCACAAGATGGGGCCGCAGGACAAACAGAAGGCGGCCCTGGCCGGGATGAAGCTGGGCATCCAGCGCGCAGACATGCAGGCGCGGACGATCTTCTCGACGGTCGAGGAGATCCTGCACGACCTCGCGGTGGACGCGGCGCTCGATGCTGCGATAATGAAGGCGGCGAACCGCATCGGCTTACAGGAGGCGACAGCGTGAATACCTGGCAACTGTGCAAACAGCTAAAAGACCTCCTCCAGGCGAGGGAGTGGGAAGGCGACAGCGGGAACATCGTTTTCGCCTCCTCGTCTGTGTTTGCCACGGCTGGCCCTATCGACGAGGACGCGCTGGGCAACCGGCGGACCCCGTTTGCGATGATCTACGTCCTGGGCAGCCAGATTGACCCGACGATGAACGAGCTACCCGGCCTGTTGCGCCAGGAGGTCGGGGTCCGCCTCGCGGTGTCGGTCCCAGGGGACGCGGTCGGCGAGAACCCGCTGATGGGCGCGAATCCCACGGGGACGAACCCCTACACCTCCAGCAAGGGGCGCGGGCTTCTGGAGGTCCAGGAGGAGCTTCTGGCAACCATCGAATACCTGGGCAACTCTAACGGCATCAACATACAGAGTCGCGCATCGTCGGCGGTCGCCTCGTCGGTCCAGCAGGATAACGAGTACGTCTGCGCCCGTGATTACACCTTCGAGGCGCTTGTCACCTCGTCCAGGTCCTACCCCCCGGCGCGGTCGTTCGCCAGCGCCGAGTCGGGCGGGACTGTTACGCTGACCTGGAAGAACCCGGCGGAGCGTTTCGACTTCTACCAGGTGATCGTAAGGCGCGGCGCGACCTCCGGGGCCGCTGCACCCACGGCCATCGACGGCGGGACGGCGATTTATAACGGAACGGCGGCGACCGACACCGACACGCCGGGCGCTGGCACCTGGAATTATTCAATTTTTGCAACCTACGATGACATCTCCAGCGCCCCGGCCCTGGATCGTAAGGTTTCAGAAAAAGCAACAACTAGCATCGTGGTGTCCTAATGGTAACGAAACTCCAAGACGCAAAGATCACCATCGAGATTGACGAAGGGCGCGCCCTGGCCGAGCTTCAAAAGTTCCGCGAGACATTGAGCCAGCAGGGGCAGATGGCCACCAGGGAGCGCGAGGGGGAGCAGAAGAAAGAGGAGGTAAAGGCGAAGGGCGCGATTAAAAAGGAACAGAAGGGGGCCATCGCCGGGCTTTCAGCGATGGGCCAGAAGATCACCGGGGCGATCAACAGCATCAAGCGGGCCAGCCTGGAGGCAACCATCGCGCTTCCGCTGGGCGTTTTCCTGGGCGCAACAGCCGCGCCCGTGGCCCGTGGCCTGGTGCAAGCGGCGGAGCTTGGCCCCGTGGTCGGCGAGGGACTACTGGAAAGCGAACTCGCCCCCCTCAGAGGCATTATCCCCGATGCGGCTATGGATCTAATCAAGGGACAGCTGCGCGGATTTTCCGACGACATCACCCGGCTAAACGCCGCAGTCCAGGCCATCGGGCAGACCATCGACCAGGTCGGCAAGGTCGGCATCTCGCTGGGCGGCGCGGGCCAGGATGCGCTGATCGTTGATACCAAGTTTGCATCCCGACTCACCCAGGGGATGTACGACTTCAACAAGGCCCAGATCGGGGCGCGGCGCTTCGCGTACAAAGAGGGCATCGAAAATATGAGCAAGTCCATCGGATCTATGATGGGGAACGTATTTAACGAGTAGAAAAAATGGCAGCATCACCCCGAGAATTCAAAATTGAATACGACACCCCGGCGAAGATCGCGGCGGAAAATGGGACCGCATTTGCTATCGGATCGGACGCGACCGCGAGTTACATCACGACCTCGACGCGCCAGATTAACTCCAAGGATGGCCCGATCCGCATCGAGAGATCCTGGGACTCGTTCAGCCTGGAATTCTCCTTCGTCATCGTGTCATCGACCGCTGCGGCCTTTTCAACCGAGGTGGACACGGTCGAGGAGGCGCTGCGGACACCGTACAACCGCCTCAGAGTAACGATGGCGGGCCAGGTCCAGTACGACTTCGACCCCTCGACCGCTTCGGGCTTCGACATCATGCCGACCATCACGAAGGCGGGCGACCCGACGACCGACTCCGCGCTGTCGAGAAGCTACCGGGTCCGCTTCGAGGTCGGCCTGCCCGCTGACCTGCGCGGAACCGACAGCGGGGCGATGGGCCTGCGCTCCTCAACTGTGGACATCTCCTATACCCCGGCCAGGCGGCGCACCGTAACCATCACGGGCGTTTATACAGGAGTCACGGCGGAGGTCGATGCGCGTACACAGTACGAGGCGCAGATCGACACCTACGCAAACGCGGTCCTGGCGGCCATCGACTCCGGGGCAGAGTTCGAGCTTACCGAGGAGCCGCGCAGCGAGATAGAGGACACCGATTTAAGCGGGATCGGGATGGGCCGTGTCATCAATTTCACCCGCATATTTAAGGAGATCATTTACAGCCAGGCGGGATCTTCAAACGACAATACAAACATCGTCGATCAGGAGTTCCGCATCACGCGCCGCCGCGAAGCGCCGGGGGATTCGGTCGTCGGAGGTTATAAGCCCCTGCGCCTGGTGATCGCCGACATCTCGTACTCCGCATGGATCGACAAGGAAAAGACCCAGGATCTTAAAGGCGAATGGGCCGACACGATCCGGGCCTGGGTAATCTCACAGACTAAGGACACCCTGGCGAAGTACATCAAGGGCGGCATCGCCATCGTCGCGGAGGCCGTGACGTTCGAGTGGGATGACAATCGCATCAGCGCGACGATGACCGCGCAGGCCCTGGCGAAGATGTCGATGATCGTTGAGCGCCGATATACATCGGATGTGGCGATCAATCCCGGCGTGGTCCTGGTCCCTGTCTGGAGTGGGGATGCCTATGCAAAGTACCAGTACAACGGCCCGGCGACTAAAACCGTGACAGTAACCGACATCCTGCGCGTCGAGGGCGGGCAGATGCCCCCCGCGAATATGGCCGAAGCTCCGCCCGGCTTCGAGGGCGCGGTCCTGATCTCGTCCAGGGAGGCAAAAACCCCCCTCACGATGGGGATGGACGCGGACAACCAGATCAGCGTCGATGAGTATTCGGCATCAAAGGTGTTTGAGGTATTCAACGAGCCAGCGGGCGGCGGCGCGGCCTCGCTTTCGGGCCTGACAAATTAAGGGGAACCGATGGGAATACAAAACCGACGAGCGCCCGCCGGGTCGAAGGGAGGAGGGGCCGCGATCCAGGCGACCATCGGGGGCGTTCCCCTCCTGGCTGACATCCCCATCCGCTGGAGCGTCCAGGCCGGGGTCCGCCCCGTCATCGAAACCCTCCACATCATGCCGAAGGACGCGAACAGGCTGGAGAAGATCGCCAAGGCTGGACCCGTAACCCTGCGGATGAAGGTCAACGGCTCGACCGTCGAGGCTAAAAACCTTTGGATCATCGACATCCCGCCGACATCGAACCCGCATATCCAGGGCGTGACCATCGCCGACCGCCGATGGCTGTGGAGCTTTTCCCACGTTCGCAGGCTGTACAATATCCGCCGACAGATCGGCAACAAGCGCATCATCACCGACACGCTGCCGCAACTTGACCCGGTGAAGGAGAATCTCTGGTATATGCCCGCCAGCCTCAACCCTCCGAAGGCGGACGGCAAACGCTGGACGGCGCACGACATCATTAAAGACATCATGAACGGCAAGCAGGGGAAGGGCGGCCAGGAGCGCAAGGGGATACTGGACAAGGAAACCGAGAAGGCGGGCGGCCAGAAGGCGCGCCTGGTGATCGCGGACGACATAAAGGACGCGCTGCCCGTCGATGATCTGATCCTGGACGACTCAGGCGAAGCGGGGCTTTTTCGTGTCCTCCAGTATCTGCCCCAGGCCGATGTGACCGTGGACCTTGATGGGACCGTTCGCATCTTCTCGAAGGTCGGGGGCGGCGAGGATGCCCAGCTTGCAGCGGCTGGCCCGGAGATCGTCGGCGATGGGCATGTGGACTACATAACCAACAACCTGACACGCCCGAAGGAAATCCACGTTTTATTTACCCGTGAGGTGGAGGTCCGCTTCGACTACGAGGAGAAGGAGTCCGCCGTCCACGATGGCGCGGCGGACGACATGAAAAACAAGCGCCTGATGGATAATGTCCTGCCCGTCCCCGACTGGCAGATTTACCAGGTGACGGATCGCGGGGTCGGCCCGTTCGACGCGGGGACCGGCACCTGGATCAACATCGATGCGGCGCTGCGGGCCTGGGATAATGTCGCCGCGCCGCCCGGGGGGAACGGCGGCATCCCTGCCAATGCGGGCATCAACGGCAACGCCCGCATCAGCCTTGATCACAACTTCATCCAGCGGGCGATGGTCCCCTTTATGGACCTGTGGACAGGCATCGGCCTGGCGGGTATGGCCGCGCCCGATGCGGACTGGATGGCCCGCATCGCCGCGATCCAGGCGCACTACCGCCGCACCTTCCGCATAAACAGGAAATGGATGGACCGGATCGAGAGCATCAGGGCGTACCGGGCGGGGACTGTGGATGTGGCGACAGGAACCCGCGCCCCGGCCCTGGTCTGGTCTGATTATTCTGTGTTGCCGTCCCTGCGTGGATTCCTCAAGCGCCGGGCTGATATGATGTTTGTGATGAACAGGCCCGGGGGCATAGCGCCCGATGCGCCCATAGAGGCGGCCAAGACCCCGGCCAGCGCCGATGTCGTGGTCGTGGACTCCAGCCAGGGGATCATCCGGGCGGAGTACAAGATCGATGTGATGAAGAACTTCGACAGCGTCATCCCGGGTCTGATAGCTGACGCAAATGACAACCCCCCGAACGGGAACATCAACAAGCAGGGACTCAAAGAGCGATGCGTCATGTTCAATGGTAACGGCCAGGTCCAGGGCAAGGACGCAGCGCCCCGCTTGTCGGGAAATCATCGCGTTTCCTTCATCGTGTCCTGTGTACCCGCGACCCCGAACTCGAACCGCCAACTGCATCGGGTCGTCGTCAAGCCCGGCGATGTAAAAAACCTATTGCCCGGCAAGATGGGCCAGGGACTCAACGATGCGGACGCGCCAGCGATGGAGGTCCGCGTCCAGCCCGGGGTCGAGGTCGCCCGCATCCGCTGGCTCGACGATAAGCGCCAGGAGATAGAGAAGATTTTCGGACAGCGTGAGGGGGAGCCGAACCTGGCGGGGCTGGTCCTCAACCACGACCCGAAGAAACCACGCGACGATGGGGCCAGCTTGACGGCGATCTCCCGCGCCGTGGCCGCCAGGGTCTACGGATCGATGGCCGACCGTATGACCGGGACCAGCGGCGGGTTTATGACCTCCGCCATCAAGTGTGATGGCTGGCTCAAACAGGCGGCGTTTACCATCGACCCATCGGGCAAGGCGACCACGGACATCCAACTGGAGCCGCAGATCCCGCAGATGTCGATGCATACCTTCCTCGACGAGTCCACGCGCCACATCCTGATGCGGATGCCGCTGGCCCCGAAGGGCGGCGTATAATGAAAAAAACCGCGCCGGGGACTAAGTTCGGCAAACCCCGGCGCGACCAATCTAGACGCATAGTACCGGAAAAACTAACACACCCCCCCGGATCTTTCAATGTTCATTGACGAAAGCAGGACATCTCGCGGCGTTGGCTTCCTTGCCCTCCAGGATCACGGCTGGAAGAAGGAGGGGATGCCCGGCCTCGACACGCGCTCACTCATCGGCGCTGTGCGCGTAACGAAGCGATACCGGGGACTCAACGAGATGGGCGAATACCAATTCGCCGATGAGAGCCTGGGCGATGTCATCGGCTCGTTCCTGTGGGAATCGGCGGACGACGACCCGAAGGGCGGCGCAGCTAACAGCCGGGAGATCCCAGGCTGGCGGATGACCCCCTGGCCTGTGAGGACCACCCCGGAGGGCGGGCGCTTCCCTGAATCGGCGCGCCGCGATCTGTGCGTGGACTACGACCGCGACCGGATAGCGATGCTGCCCCTGTACGAATGGGATGCCGCGCAGTTCGGCGAGGGCGGCGCGACCATCGATGACCGCTTCCTGGAGCGAGTCGTCCAGGTTCCGCAGCAGGGCATCCCGTGGCCCTCCGCACTGTTCCCGAAACCGTGGCTGGACTGTTACGGCATCGCCGTGTCGATGGACAACGAGAGCCGCCAGGATGAGCTTTTCCTGCAAACCGACCCGCGCCTGGTCGCCGTCAACTTCGGAGGAGATCCGCAGATGGGGTCCCTGGTCTGTGACCTCCAGGCAGACTGCACCATCTCGAAGGTCGCGCCCCTCCAGTCGGCGTTCAGGGTCGCCACGGCGATGCGCGGATGCGTGAAGTCCGGGCCGTTCCTGGCGTGGCAGATCGGGATGTCCGGCTGCGAGGACACGCTGGGCGGCGTTCTGTGGGATACGACCATCGGCGGGTTCCTGGGCCAGAACCTGGGCAGCGGCCCGCTGGTCTGCGGCGACGAGGGCGACAAGCACAAAGTGGCGAACACCGACATCGGGAGCGTCAACAGCGCGCACATCTCCACCAACGCCTATTTTCTCAAAGATAGCGATTACGATGCGCCGCTGAAATTCGATGAGAGGTGGGAGGGCGCGAGGGCTGGCCCCGTGTCGGTCGAGGTGTTCCTGGAGTACGATGATGAGCTAAAGCATCCGCACGTTTGCGGGGAGAAAGATGGGATGTGGCGCTGGCGGGCGGCGACCTTCATCGAAAACTCGACCACGGACATCCCCGGCCCAACCTGGATAGACTTTATGCCGCAGCCCGGCGGCGATCTCCCCCTGTGGAGCAGCCACGAACCCATCATCGGCCAGCCGCGCCCACGGGCGGCGACCTGGGGGCAGGCGATCACCGAACTGGGGATGCCCGGCCTGGTGTTCCAGCCGCAGTTTTTCAAGGCGGGCGCGCCCGACTTCCGAACCTGGGGCAATCCCTCGCGGGAACTGATCGACAGGCAGAAGGCCGACAGCCCGATGACGGCGCGCCTGGAGGCGTTCGCCCGGCAGGGGACGGAAACCTGGGACTATTACAACAGCCCGGCCAGCGGGCGGGAGCCACGCTACCCCCGGGGATCGGCACACGGCGGGCTTGTATTCACGCCCCCGCAGATCGGGATGGATGATTATGTCATCCTGGCGGCGGACGGCGACCCGAAGGCGTACAGCATCGACCACTCCACGGCCTCGCTGATCATCTCAGACTCTGCGCGGCTGGCCTGGGGTCGCCCATCCGTAGAGGTGGACAACGGCCTGAAGGTGGGATTTTACCAGAAATACGATGCGGCAAGCTCCCTGATGGGTGTCTACCTCCAGGACGACACCCGGTATATGTACATGGAGGCGACCGGGTCACAGCGCATCATCTTTGATCAGCCCGTCGAGTTCTCCGGGGGATTCACCCCATCGGGCGATGTAACCATCGGCGGGGATCTTACGGTTACAGGCGACACGGCCCTAAATGCGGACCTTACGGTAACAGGCGATGCGACTCTGAGCGCGGACCTTACAGTTACAGGCGATGCGACTCTGAGCGCAGACCTTACGGTAACAGGCGATGCAACTCTGAGCGCGGACCTGTCGGTAACAGGTGCGACCGCCATCGAGGGCGTGACGGCGCTGGGTAAGGACGCGGTGCAGATCACCGTCTACGCGACCATCCCGGCCCCGACCTCCACTTATATGAGCGTCCAGGCCCCATCAGGATATACATCGGCCTGGGTATATGCGATGGACGCGACCGGGGCAAAAGATGGGCAGATTGTCATCCTCACGCCGTACCCAGGACACGACATCAACATCTACGAATACATCGGGTATGGTGGTAATATTTACGGCACCGCATACATGACAGAAAATGACAACGTGGCCGGGCTGATCTACGACTCGACGCTGGGCGGCTGGATGGTTATGTTCTCGAAAACTGGATAAAGGAGAAACAGGATGATTACTATCGAATTTACACGCGACGAGGTCGAACAACTCGCCAGCGTAACAGAAACAGTCTGGAGGGCGGGCCAGGTTCAATCCTCCGCCGCCGGGGTCAAGCTCCTGAACCTACAGGCGAAGCTCTCCGCCTCGCTCAACGGGGGCGCGCCTGGGGAGCCTGTCGTCGAACCGGAGGCCGCGCCCGATGCCTGACTTCCTGGAGAAGGCCGCCGCGCAGGTTCCCGCCCTGGCCGTACTGTCGGCCATCGTCTGGCTGTTCCTCAAAGAGATGCGGGCCTGTTCTGATGCGCGGGAGCGCGTGGAGGAGCGATACAGCGCCACGCTGGAGAAGACGACCGAGGCCATCACGCGCAACACCGACATCTTGCAGGATGCTCACTCGACCATCAGGGAACTAAATAGCGAGATCCGCCGGGCCACGGTGTCTTTTAAGCTGAAAAAGACCGCGCCGGGGGAGTCGGAATAAAAGGCCGCGCCAGGCGAGGAACCCGGCGCGGCCACGGAAAAGAGAGAAGTATTCAGGGGACGGCGACCTCCTCCGGGCGGCGCTCTCCATGCTCTCGCCAGCCAGGGACATCCCACAGGCCCAGCTTGTCGCGCAGAACTTCCTTAAGGTAATTCGCCGCCGCTGTTTCTTTTCTTATCTCCCGGCCCGGTCGGAGCTTGCGGTCCCTGCACAGGCATCGATAGTATCCCGCCAGCTTCTCTACCTCCGACTCGATGGCTTCCATCAGGTCGTGCATCACGCATCCCCATTCTTTCCATTCGGGCGAATCAAACACCAGATGGGCCGACGAGTGGACGCGCCCGATGGAGATGTGCGTCCCGCACTCCGCCAGCAAGTGCAACGCCGGGCCAATATCTGAACACCTCGCCACGGGGTAATTGTGGCGCATTACCCAAAAGGGCATCTTTCCTTCGGTCGTAGATTTAGGCATCGCTGCCTCCTTTCTGTTTTTCTCCTATAAGCTCCACAGACGAAAACATCGGGCAGTCGGCCAGGATGCGGTCCCTGGCCATCTCTGCGTATTCCTTGTTTAGTTCCACCAGGACGGCATCGCGGCCCAGCCTGTCGGCGACCAGCGCGGCGGTCCCGGCCCCTCCGAACGGGTCGAGAACCTTACAGGGGACAGGCTCCCCCGCGTCCTTGCAGGCGCAGGTCGGCTCCCAGCCCGTTGTCTCGCGGCTGTAGCTCTCCATCCCGTCCGCGTCCTTCTGCTGGCCCAGGCCCAGGTCGTCGGAATGATCGTGCCACGCCTCGCCGATGGTTCCGCCCGTGGCCTCGACGATGCGGCGGATCGGCGCGCCGCAGCTTGCACAGCATCCCTTCTCGCTGGTCCCGGCCTTGATGCAGGGTTCGACCAGGGCGGGCGGGAAGGTTGCGAAGTGAGCGCCGGGGAAGCCCTGCGGGTTGATGATCCAGACATCGCGCAGGTTGCGGCCTGCCCTAGAGAGGCTCTCGTTAAAATATTCTTCGGGGGCTTCGCTGTTGTTTTTATTCCCCTCTCTATATCCTCCTATGGCATGGAACGGGGTGCTGCTTTTCTCCCTCACAGCGTCCGCATCGTAGAAGTAGCGCGGAGCCTTCGACATTAAAAATAGATTTTCGTGCGCCCTGGTCGGGCGGTCCCGGCAGCTTTCAGGCATCACGCTCCCGCTGTAGCTGTCGCAGAAGCTGACCCCCTTCGCCCAGATGATACTCGACCGCAGCCACCAGCCATCGGCCTGGAGCGCGAGGGCGACCCGCCAGGGCATCCCGATGAGGTCTTTAGGTTTGAGGCCCGGCCCCAGGGTGCTGCGCCTGCTTGTCCCTTCGTGCCGCCCTCGCACCTTGTCGCTGTCGTGTCCCTTGCGGCCCAGGGCCGGGTCGCGCTTGTCCACAGGGGAGCCGCCGCCGCATTTCCCCCCGGCATACGCATCCCCGTAGTTCATCCAGAGCGTCCCATCGTCGCGCAGCACCCGGCGCACCTCGCGGAACACCTCGACCATGACGGCGATGTGATCCTCCGGGGTTTTCTCAAGGCCGATCTGCGCCGCCGCGTCCAGGTAGTTTCTCAGCCCCCAGTACGGCGGCGAGGTGATGCAGGTCTGCACCGACCCGGCGGGCAGCGTTCGCAGGACTTCGAGGCAGTCGCCGATGTGTATTTCAGTTTTCATCGAGACTCTCCACTAACTGCAACAGGTCGAGGACCGCCGCGACGAAACAGATGGGGACCATCCCATTTCCCAGGACTTTGAGCCGATCCTTACGGGCCGGGATGTTTTTCCCGACTCGCGGGATGTCGGGTTCCTCCAGCCACCACGACCCATCGGCCATCGCCTGGTCCCAGTCCGCCATCGAGTTCGGCGGCAGGTCGTCCAGCGACTCGAAGCCCAGGGGCCAGCCCATGAGCCACGAAACGAAGGATGGATGGAGCGTCATCCCCGGCTCCTGGTCGGCCTTCACTTCGAGGGGGAGGCAGGGCTGGCCCTTCCATCCTGTCGCCCCCTTGTAGTCCCTGGCGCAAGGGGTCGGCCACATCTTCGCGGGGATCTTTCCCTGGGATGAAAAAGGGTCTTTTCCGTTGAGCATCTGCGCCGCCTCCTCCTGGCTGAGCTCCCCGGCTTCTACCTTCGCCCGCAGAAATCGGACGTTTCCCTCGTTCGGGCGAGTCGGCGATGTCGTCGGGGTCGGCCAGGGGAGGCCGTCATCGCCAGCAGTAGACCCACAGCCGCGACCGGCGATGATTGCATGAGTCCACGCTGGAAGCTGCGCGAGTCTGCCACGCAGCATTAAACCCGAGGGCTTCCAGGTCGGCGAGGATCTGGCCGAAATAGTCGAAGGCGCAAAGCTGGGCCGAGTTCTCCAGCAGGGCGAAACGGCATCCGGGTCCAAGATCCCGAAGAATACGGGCGACTGTCGGCCATTGGTTCCGATGGTCGTGCTGACCCTTTGCAGCGCCCGCCGATGCTGCGCTCCAGGGCTGACAGGGGAACCCGGCGACGACCCCATCGATGCGGTCCCGCCATCGCTCCCCGGTAACGGGGCAGGTTCCGAAGCAGTCGAAGTCCTCCGCGTTTGTCCAGATCGGGAACTGTTCGCCGAGGTCGGCCTGGCGCTTTTCGAGGGCGGCTGCGGCGTAAAAATCTGACTCGACGGCGCAGGCGCAGGACCATCCGAGGAGTCGCCCGGCGAGGAGCGACCCGCCGCCCCCGGTATATAGATCCAGCGTCCGGATGGTGTTTCCGTTTTCTTGCTCATTCATCATCCCTCTTGGTTAACACAGGCGCAGGTCGTGGCGACCCGGTCGCCGCAATCCTCGCATCTCTCGCATTGGCAGGCCCTGGGGTCGGGCTGGGGTTCGGTTAGCCTGTCGCAGTAGGAACAGCGATGGCAGTCGCAGGCCTTCGCATATTCGCCCAGCGTGAAGCCGTGATCCTGGCCTACGAACCCATCGCAGGAGTCGCATCGATGCTCCTCGCAGTCGCATCCGCGCCCGCCGCAATTATCACACGGGCCGCGCCAGGGGTAACAGCTTGGGCAGTCGCCCGCGCCGCAGGTTCTATCGTGGCATCCCATCGTGGTTGTCTCCTTGTTGAAAAAATACCAGGGCGGCCATCAATGCCGTCGAAGGTGGTTCGTAGCGTTTCGATGTGGCCGCTTGCGAGGTCGTTATGATTCCCGCCAAAGGCTCCATTTTTAAAAAGGTTAAAAAACGCCGCCCTGGTAAAGAAAAGAAGCGCGGAGTCGGTGGAGTTTGAAGGCCGACCCCGCGAAAGAAAGAAGGGAAGATCTATTTATTCATCGCGGCCTCCTCCTTCTGGCGCTTGCGCTTGTCGCGCATCCAGCGGCGGTTATAGTCGGCGCGCCAGCACTTTTGACACTTCCCCCTGGCGTAGTGCTGCGCCTCGTCGCCGCATTTTTTACAAGTGATGGTGTCTGTCATCGGTTCCTCCTTGTTGAACATGGCGGGGAGTTTAAGGTCTAACGGTTAACAATGCAAGTCTAAAACCGCGATGGCCTCGTCCAGGCTGCGGACGACCTCCACGGCTCCGCCGCTTTTGCGGATCGCGGCGGCCTCGAACTCCTGGAGCTTCGACACGCGCCCGGCCTCGTTCTTGACCTCCAGGGCGACGAACCGCCCATCGGCGCAGACGATGATGTCTGGAACGCCGCCACGCCCGAAGCCCGCGCCCCAGGTCTTGATGTACCAGTACCCGCGCTGGCGTAGGTGATTTACAATCGACCTAACGATGGATGCTTCCGTTTGCATTGCTACACTATAACAAACCGGGCCGGGGCTTTCTCCTTTGCCTCGCCGGTTTCCCCGCGCTGCAATCCTTCCCCTTTTGTTGGTGCGGGTTTTTTTGTTAGGTGTTAAACTGTCGCGCATGGAATACGCAAAACGGTACATCAGCCTGGGGGCCGGGGTTCAGTCGTCGGCCCTTCTTTGTCTGAGCAACGCCGAGGAACGAGGAGTCCCCCGCGCCGACTTCGCCCTGTTCGCAGATGTGGGCGCGGAGCCGCCCTGGGTGTATCGACACCTGGAAGCCCTGAAAGAGATCAGCGACATCCCCATCTACACCTGCGCGGCGGAGGGGCCGACCCTCGATGATGTCGTCAAGCGAACCGATGGATTTATCCCGATCCCCGCGTACACGCTCGACACCAGGACCGACAAGCGCGGAATCCTTCGCCGCCAATGCAGCCGGGAGTTCAAGATCACCCCCTGCGCCCAATGGGTCCGGGGGCATCTGGGCTACCAGCCGCGCCAGCGTATAAAGGAAAAAGTGCAGTGTCTGCTGGGGATCAGCATCGAGGAGGCGATGAGGATGAAACCATCCCGCTACCCGTTCATCGTCAATGACTATCCCCTCGTTGATGCCCGTATACCACGGGGCGAGTGCATCGACATACTCAAGCGCCACGACTGGCCGATGGATGACCTGGCAAAGTCGGCGTGTACTTTTTGCAGCTACCACGATGATGCCCATTGGCTCAAGATGAAAGAGGGGAACGAGGAGGAGCGCGCCGCGTTCGAGGAAGCCTGCCAGGTCGATGAGATGATCCGCAACAGGACGAAGGCCGGGGCGGAGCGCCCCATCTTTCTCCATCACTCCTGCAAGCCACTCCGGTCCCTGGACTTCTCGCAGGAGAAAAACCAGCTCAAATTCGATTTTATGCAGGAGTGCGATGGCATCTGCGGGGTTTGAATTGCAGGATGATGGTTTTCCCACTCAACCATCGAGGAGTTCAACCAATGCCACCACGCAGACTATTATTCTGGGCCATCCTGATCGCGTCCGCCTTCTTCGCCTGGTCGCTGGCCTTCGGGCGCGACGACTACAGCGAACAGCCAGAAGCTGACCCGGCCCCTGTATTTCGAGGCGATGACAATATAGCGCCCCTTTACGGCTGCGGAGTCGATCCTACCCCCGACAGGCTGGGATGCGCCGCATCCCGGCCCTGCACCGACTGAGGCCGCCCCCGGACGTTTCAGACCCAAGAGAAGCATCGCCGCGCCCCCAGGCTCTACCCTGGGGGCGTTTTTATGGGCCGATATTGCCCCCAAAAAAAAATTATATATTCCCCCTTTTAGTGTTGTACGTTAAACAGGGGCGGGGTAATATATGGGCATGGAAAGCAGAAACACGGCAACCACAGAAGGAAGGAACGGAACGATGAACGACGACACCATCCGAATTTTTAACGGCGATGGCGACGAGGTCCACGCGGAGAGCGCCAAGTCCACCGCCCGAAGGTCCAGCACCAGGGGCAAAGCGCATCAGGTCCAGTTAATCGCGGCCCTGCGGCGGCTTTTCCCGACTCCTCAAAAGGGAGTACACGCAAGGCTGAACGGTTCGACCTTCGACCATCGGGGCGCTTGGGTCGGCTTCGTGTCTAAAATGAGCGCCGACAACCCGCTGGGGGTTGGCTGGTAATAACACGCCGGGGCAGTCGGGGGACGACTCAACCACAACCACAGAAGGAAGGAACGGAACGATGAACGAAGCATATAAAAAGTTCAGGCGCGAATCAGGGATGGCGAGGTTCGAGAACGGATGCCGCCTCGTCATGGAGGATGGCATCCTCAAGAAAGCCTGGCGCGTCCCAGGGACGAGGGAGGCCGGGGTCTGGAATATGTACTGCGCCGAGTACAGGCGGAGCCAGCGGAAGGCGACAGCATGAAAACCAAACGATCAATGAAAGAGCGCGACTGTCATCTCTGCAAAGGCAAGATAGAGAAGGGCGAACAGTACGCCACGAAGTCCATCAGCGCCGGGAAGACCTGCACCTGGGGCCGCGATGATCGGCCCGTCGAGGAGATCCCGGCCTGGGCGTGGTCGCCCTACAGGATCAAGGTCGCCGTTTGTGATCCCTGCGCGAACCCGGAAGGGGGGAAGGGATGAGATCCACTAGGATATACAGACAGTTCAGGCGCGAGTCGGGGATGGCATCCTTCGAGAAGGGATGCCGCCTGGTCGCCCGCGCCGATGGGCGCATGGTCAAGGCGTGGCGACTCGCCGGGACGGAGGAGGCCGAACGCCTGCAAGCCTACCGCGATGAGTTTCACCGACTCCAGGACCGCAGGCGCGAGGATAAAGAGGGGCGGCAGCGGGTAGACATGGATGCCCTGGCCCGCCGACTCCGGGGGCGGCGGACGGTCGGAGAGATAGCCATCGACCTCGTCAAGCTGATGGCGGCTCACTCGCGCCTTACCTTGAACGGCCCCACCCAGGCCCATACAGAATTTATGGAAAGCTGTTTTTACTTGTTCCAGCGGCGATGGATTACCATCGACGGGATCGCAGAGGCTGCGGAGATAGACCGGGCGGCCATCGTTCCCTGGATCAATATGATGCGAATGTTCATCAGGAGGGATAAGGAGAGGAGGAACCGATGAAGATCGAAATACGGCCCGCGCAGTTCGGGTATATTCTCAGCGATGGCCGGGTCGAGGCCCGGCGGCGCTGCCAGGTTACGGGCGACCTGTTCATCATCCGGGTCGATGCCCAGGCGCTGATCGAGTGGCGCGAGGGTAAGCTGATCCAGGAGGCGTTCCCGCAACTGGGCAAGGATGAGCGCGAGATTCTGATGACTGGCTACACGCCCGCCGAATGGGAGGCGCTCCCCTGGGGGGACGATGACGAGGAGGAGGACGATGCGACCGGGACCGATCCCTAAGAGCGATTATCCCCTGGGGTTGACGATCACGACACCCGATGGCGAGGGGGATGCCATCAAAGAAAAGCGCGGCGACCCGTGGAAAGTCCGCCTCCCTGGTCGCCGCTTCGAGGTTTTCGGCGGCTGTACTAAAGTGATGGAACAGATCCGCATCGCTACTCGGGCGGACCTGCGCCTCCCCAAAGATAAAAGGGGATGGTGCGAGATGAGGTGGAGAGAAACAGGATGGCGCGAAAAATTAAAGACATTTACAAACAAGACCCCCCGATGATCAAGGGCGGACAGGGGCGGACAGGCGACGACTTCGCCGAGACTGTCGTCCTGCTGGCGATCATGTACGGGGCGCTGTTCCTGGTGATCGCCATCTGCGCGGTCGCCGGGTAGGGACTTGACGGCGGGGGCGTTAACCGTTATAGTGCGCCCCCGCAAATGAAGAACTATACAACCACCCTCAACGAAAAGGAGAAAGCCATCGCGGTCGCGCAGGCGTTCAGCATCTGGTTCGAGGAGCGCAGCCCGGAGGAGGTCGTTCAGGTTCTTTATCCTGAAATGGAGAGATCCTATCTACGACACCGGGCCGACGACCTGGCGGCACACGGCCCCGCCTGGTTCTTCAACCGGCTGAACATCAACAAGAAGGAGCGATGCGTCTGCGTGATCTGGGACAACTTCGGCGCGGAGTCGATGCGCCGGGTCGCTGTTGCGATGGAAAGAGCGAGAAAATGCAAGCACACCAAATAACGATGACGGGGACGGACCCCAATTATTACTTTGCCATCAAGCTGGACACCATGGCGGACGACTTCGACGAAGCCCTGGAGGGGGTGCGCGGGATCGTGTCGTCGCGCTACGATCAGCGGACCCGGCGCTGGCTTGTTCCTGCCACGCCCTGCGGATTCGCCGAGCTTGCCCACATGAACGACGATGACCAGTTCTGGAACTGGGATGAATGCGTCGACGCGCTGATGCCCTACCCGTCCGCCGACGACTCGCACATCTACCGACTGACCCGATGGCAAGCCAACATCGAGAACTGGGCGGAGGTTAAGCCCGGCGAATACCCCGCGCCTGGCGGGGAGAAGATGGAAAGCTGGGAGCATCAGAGGAGGGCCGGGTCTTTTGCTCACAGGCGCGAAGCCGTCCTCCTGGCGCTGGAGATGGGATGCGGCAAGACCAAGGCGGCCATCGACCTGATCGAAACGGCGGAGACACCGATGCGCCCGTGGCCGCTTGTTGGGGGCGTTGACCAGGATGGGAACGATGGCGACGATGGCGACATCATCGAGCTTTGCCCGGTCCTCATCGTCGCGCCGCTGTCGGTCCTGCCTGTCTGGGAGGAACAGATCAAGATGCACAGTCGGGGCCACCTGCGCCCCCTGGTGCTGCGCGGGACCGTGGCAAAGAAGGCGGACCAGATCAAGAAGGCATACAGCCAACCCAGATGGCCGACCGCCATCATCGTGAATTATGAGAGCCTCTGGCGGGAGCCGCTGGCATCGCTGATCCTGTCGATGGACTGGGGATGGGTAATTCTCGACGAGGCGCACAAGATCAAGAGTCCCGGCTCGAAGGTGTCCAGGTTTTGCGCCCGGCTTGCGCCGTGTTCGCATCGGCGGCTGGCGCTCACGGGTACGCCGATGCCTCACTCGCCGCTCGATGTCTATGGCATCTTCCGCTTCCTCGATGTCGGGCTGTTCGGGTCGAGCTTCGCAAAGTTCCGGGGCGAGTTCGCCACGATGGGCGGCTTCCAGGATAAGCAGGTCGTCGCCCATCGCAACCTCGACAAGCTGGCGGGGATGATGGATCGGATCACCTTCTCCTGTAAGGCCGCCGATGTGCTGGACCTGCCCCCGACCCAGGACATCGAGCATCCGGTCGAGCTATCGACGAAGGAATACCGGGCATACCTGGAGATGGAGGGCGACTTTGTCGCGTGGCTGGAGGAGGCCGGGGAGAATATCGTCGCCTCTAACGCCCTGGCGAAGATCATCAGGCTGCAACAGATCACCAGCGGATACCTGCCCATCCCCTCGTCGGAGTTTGACCAGGTGGAGCAGATCGGAACCTCGAAGGCGGACGCGCTGCGCGACCTGCTCGAAGGGATCGACGAACCCGCCGCCGTGTTCTGTAAATTCCGCCACGACCTGGCGACTGTTCAGCGGATCGCCGAGTCGCTGGGCCGTAAGTATTGCGAGGTGTCGGGGACTCGCAAGGACATCGACACGGGGCGATGGACCGAGGAGCAGGGCGACATCGCGGGGATACAGATACAGGCCGGGGGATTAGGCATCGACCTCACCCGGGCGCGCTATGGGATCTACTACAGCCCATCGCACTCGCTGGGCGATTACCTACAGAGCCGGGCGCGCCTGCACAGGCCCGGGCAGGATCGGCCCGTTACTTTCATCCAGCTTGTCGGCAGGCAGACCATCGACGAGGCGATTTACCAGGCCCTGGCGAAAAAAGAAAAAGTCATCGAGTCAGTTATCAGAGAGCTTTCACCCGTTAACATGGCATCGGAATAGGAACAAGGAGCCGCCGCGTTGTTATCTTCATTTCAGAACCCCCAACCCCCAGCGATCCCCACGCGACCCAGACCCCGCAGCGCGGCGGCAACCTCTAACCAGTAAAGGAGAAACGGATGGCGACTAAGACCAAGAAGAAGAAAAAAGCCAGGGCGAAGGCCCGGCGCAGCAAGGTGACGAAGCAGCGCGGGAACCCCAGGGAGAGAAAGCCCAACAGGGGGATGCCGAAGGAGATAACCGCCGCGCCCGTGGCCCCCCCGGTCGAGGTCGGCGGCAGCACCAAGGGCAGCATCGCCCATCAGATTGTCCAGATTGACATCGAACGCGACCGCCTGGAGAAACAGGTCAAGGACTTGAAGGAGCAACGCGAGGGGCTGGCCGAGGTGCTGATCCAGGCGATGGTCGGGGACGGGGTGCGGAATATCAAGCTCGACGGCGGCGCGACTGTTTACCTGCGCCAGGACTTGAAGGCGCACAAACAGAAGGACACCGACACCGGGGCGCTGCTGGCGGCGCTGGACTCCTGCGAGATCGATGCGGCTGTCCACTCTTACAGCGTGGGGAAGATTAAATCATGGATTCGTGAAGAACTAACCAGGCGGGAAGAACAAGGAGAGACAACCACAGATCCCGCCGACTGTCTGCCCGCCGCGTTGCGGGAATTGTTGAGCGTTTACAATGTTACACAGGTCGGAGTATCGAACAAAGCGGCCCACGCGGGCGGCCAGAAGGCGGGACAATGACCGAACCAAAGGAGATGGCCGAGATGCCAGCTAAGAAGAAACAGGAAACCGAGCAACCCGCCCAGGCGTTGGTTAAATCCACGAACGGCGGCAACGATCTAGAGTTTTCCATCTTTAAGCAGGACGCGGATGAACTGTCCGCGCTATTAAAGGGGAACCTCGCAGGGCGAACACTCACGGCGGCGGACCTTGTCCGCGCCCCGATACCCGCCGGGGGCGGGACAACCTGGGAGATTGAAAGCCTGGACGGGGTCGAGAAGGCCGACGAGATCGAGGGTGTTATCATCCACCAGAAGAACATCCGCGCCTATTGGCCCGACTCCGAGATTAACGGGGAGCCGCCATTGTGCAGGAGCGACGATGCGATGACAGGCATCGGCGCGATCCAGGCCGACCAGCCCGCCGAGTCCCGGGACTGTTTTACCTGCCCGATGGCTCAATGGGGCAGCGACCCGAAGGGCGGCAAGGGCCAGGCGTGTACCCTCAAGAAGGCGCTCTTTATTCTGCGCGCCGACTCGATCCTGCCGATGGTCGTGATGGTCCCGCCGTCGAGCTTGCAGAACATCGACCGCTACCTCCTGGCGCTGCTCAACGCCTCCGCGCCCTTCTGGGGCGCTGTAACGGGCCTGAGCCTGGAGAAGGCGCAGGGCAACAGCGGGGCGTATTCCCGAGTTAAGGCGCGCCGGGTCGCGCCGTTGACCCCGGAACAGACAGAGCGGATGAAGATGTACCAGGATGACATCGTCCCCGCGCTGAACCAGGGAGCCGCACCTACAGACTGAAAGTCGCCTGCTCAACGGCCCGGCGCTCCCTGTGTTACGAACCCCAGGGAGATGACCGACTGGCCGCAGGGCGCAAACCAGGGGGTCGCCGTTCGTGGTTGGCGGCGGCCTCCACCTTTTTTATTTTCCAGGTGTTCGGGTTTCTGGTGGAGATAGATGATGGAGAGATCGGCGCAACATTTCACGACTGAAGATTTTTTAACAATACCGCAGGAGATGCGGGACATCTCCCAGTGGGTCGCCTGGCGCGCTGAACAGCGCGGCGGCAAAACGACGAAGATACCCATCAACATAGCCACGGGGCGCGGCGCGAAAACCAACGACCCGGCGACCTGGGCATCGTTCGACGATGTTCTCAGCTACTGGGATGAGGGCGCGGGCGCGTCCGGGGTCGGCTTCGTGTTCAGCGAGGGCGCGGGCCTGGTCGGGGTCGATCTCGACAACTGCGCCGATGTGCTGTCGGGCAAGCTCAACACCGAGGCCCGCGAGATCCTCGATGAATTGCAGACCTACAGCGAGATGAGCCAGTCACGCGGCGGCGCTCATGCGATCATTCGCGGCGCGCTGCCCGATGGGTGCAGGCACAGGCGCGGCGGCCTGGAGGTCTACGACCGAGGGCGCTTTTTCGTGATGACCGGCTGGCGGATGGACAATTACCCCGCCCTGGTCGCTAATGGCGGCGAGGCCGTAGGATCGCTTCTGCGGCGTTTAGAGGGTGGGGGCGACCCAACGGGCCAACAGGTACGCCCGGCGGCCTCAGCGCGCAGCGGGGAGCGTTACGAGGCACTTCTGGAGGCTATCAAGTTCGACCCGAACGCCGCGCCCGACCAGACGAAGGTCCGGGGGCTTTGCGCCATGACCCCGAAGTTTAAGCGAACCCTCGAACATAACCGCCCGGACTTCAAGGATGACAGCCCATCGGCGTATTGTTTCAGCCTGGCCGCCATCGCGCTGAACGCGGGATGGAGTGTCCAGGAAGTCGTCGATCTTATCATCGACTTTCGGCGGCGCTACTCGATGGACCTTAAGCTGGATCGGCCCGACTGGTACCTGTTGCATACGATACTGAGGGCCGAGAGTAGTAACAACATGAGCGCCGCAAGCGTTACGCTGGAGGAGGAGACGGACGCGGATGAGGAAACGGTCTTAAAGAACCTGGGCGCGATGCTGGGCTTGCAGGCGATGGGCTACAGCATCGCGGGCTTCTATCAGCACGGGATGCAGGATGCCCGATATTGGCTCGAAATCGACACGGGCGAGGACTCGCTGCGAGTCGTCGCCATCGGATCGTCGCGGGAGCTTCGCAGCGTCCAGGGGCTGAAAGACCTGTTCATCGCCAACTTCGGGATGGTGATCCCGTCGAGCGTTACGCGGGCGCGGTGGGATAATATACTCCAGAACCTGATGAGGATTCGACAGGTTAAGGACCCGGACATCGACGACCGCCAGGAGCAGGTCCGCGAGTGGGTCGAGGTTTTATGTAACACCTGGGCGCGTCCGTTTAACGACGAGGGGGAGAACCGCTGGGAATTGGCATTGCCGACCCGGTCGCCGTTTAAACGGGAGGGGGAGATATTTGTCAATGCCGCCAGGATACGGGAGATGCTGATCAGCGATGGGACACGGATGAGCGTGGCCGATATTACGCAGATGCTGCGCCTGGCGGGCCTCGAACGCCGCAAGGTGTCCGGGCGCGTGGAGGGGAAGGTCATCGCGACGAGCTACTGGGCGGCTCCGCTTTCGGAGTTTCCGGGGGTTTGATGTGGCCTTCCCTATATAGGGAAAACTTTTTAATTTGGAATGGAAAAACTGCTGGCTTACAGTCTTACTGGCTTACGCGTCAACTAAGGGAAGAAAAATAAAGGGTTTAGGGGTAAGACAACTGTAAGCAGCGGGAAGATGAGAGGCTTACAAAAAAAGGGTAAGTCCCAGGCTTTTGGGTTCGTAAGTGTTTACAAAATAAAAGGTTATATAGGGATGGGCGAAAAGAAAGAAATCGGCGGCGAGTTTCGCGTCTTTGGGCCGCCAGGGACTGGCAAGACTTACTACCTTACAAAACAGACCGAAAGCGCCCTCAGAAAATACACGCCTTCGGACCTTCTGATCGTGTCTTTTACAAAGGCTGCGGCGCATGAGATAGCGACCAGGACCGCAGCCCCGGGAATGGATAAACGGGTCGGGACGCTTCACTCGTTTTGCTTTCGCGCCCTGGGCCAGCCTGAACTCGCGGAAACCCCGGCCCGCATCAAGGAGTGGAATAAGCACATCAAAACCAAGATCCCAACCCTGATGATTAAAGAGAAGGGGGAAGGGGATGACCCGATAGCGCAATCCATCAGCGGGAAACCGATGGCGGCTTATCACCTGTTGAGATCCCGGATGGTCCCGCGTGAACAATGGCCTGAACAGGCGAGGACGGCGGCCACGGCCTGGGAGGAATGGAAAGAGGGCAACGACTGGATGGATTTTACCGACCTGATCGAGCAATCCCTGGAGGACGTAGGCGCAGCGCCCGGGCATCCCGCTGTCGGGTTCTTCGACGAGGTGCAGGACTTTTCAACCCTGGAGCTTGAACTGGTCCGCAAGTGGGGTAAGTCCATGCGGCAGACTGTGATGGCAGGGGACGACGACCAGAGCATCTACGGGTTCCGGGGCGCAACCCCGGACGCTTTCCTGGAACCGGACATCCCGGAGGATAGAAAGAAATTCTTGCGGGAAAGCTACCGGCTGCCCTCAGTCGTCAAGGATTACGCGGACAGATGGATCAGCCAGGTTAGGACAAGACAGGCGAAGGAATACAAGCCCAGGCGGGAGGGCGGCAGCGTCAATCTGGCGCGGAACATGGGATACAGGAGGCCCGAACGGGTGCTGGCGAGTATCTGCGGGGATCTCGACAAAGGCCAGGATGTGATGGTTCTCGCCTCCTGCGCGTATATGCTTACGCCCCTCCTGTCTATTCTAAGGAAGGAGGGCATCCCCTTTCATAATCCCTACAGGCGCAAGGACGGGCGATGGAACCCCATCCATCCCCATAAGGGGGCGGCCTTCCGCTTGTCTAACTACCTCCGACCCGACCCTGGAACCTGGGAAGATCCCCGCCTGTGGACATGGGGGGAGCTATGGCGATGGGTGGAGATCCTGAACGTGAAAACGACAGGGATGCCCAAGGGGTCAAAAACCCTCATCAAAAAAATCATCAAGAACGAGAGCGCGGCCCAGGAGGTGATAAACCTGGACCTGATCGCAGACCTGCTGATGGGTTCCGACATGGAAGCGGCCCAGCGCCTGGTCGCTCAAATCGAGGGCGGGGGCGTGGACTTTTTCCGCGATCATATTCTGGACTCGCATCACAACGGGGCGCTGAAAATGGCCCTGGCTGTGCAGCACAGGCGAGGGGGGCGCGCCTTGCGAGAGACTCCCCGCCTATGTGTCGGGACCATCCATAGCGTCAAAGGCGGCGCGGCGGATTCGGTGTATTTATTCCCCGACTTGAGCCTGGAAGGAGAACGCCAGGGGCAGCACGACCCGGACAGCTTGACCCGGCTTTTCTATGTCGGAATGACCAGGGCGCGGGATAAGGTAACCCTTTGCGGGGCCGAGACTGGCCGGGCGATTCGGTGGATACATTGACGGCCCCGCCTGTCGGGGTTATTCTTTCGGCAACGATCAACACCTAAAACCAGAAGGACAAAACGATGGGACTTGAAAAACTACAAGGGCAGCTTTCGGCGTTCATCTCAACCTGGACGGAGGACGCGACAGCATCGAACGCAACCGCGACAGCTACCCACGTTGCGGAGTCGGGAAAATCTCATTATATAACCGGGTTCTCCGGTACTGCGTGGGATGCGATGTCGGGGGGCGGGGAAACCACCATTCTAATTAAGGACGACACCGATGTCATCATGACCTTTTATGTGGACAACGGCATCGGCGCGGATGGCAACGGCATCACCCATTCATTTAGCAGCCCCATCCAGATCACCGAGGGGAACCCATGCAGCATCGAAGTCACCAACGGAGCATCCGCTGATGCGGCTGCGGCGAACCTGTGGGGCTTCACTTCCTGATATGGCCGCGAACAACGGAAAAAACAACAACGATCAACCCATCCCGGCGAACAATCCCAGCGACCAGGCCCCCGCGCCCGGGGAGTCGCTGACCGCCGACCTGGAGGCGATGACCGCCAGCGGCGACCTGCCCAGCGCGGACAAGCCCATCCGCATACCACGCAGGAAGGGCCGCCCGCTAGTGAGTAATCCAACCCTCGACCCGGAGATGACCGCCCGGGCTGCGGCGGCTGTCGAGCTTCGACTCCGGGGCCATACCTACCAGCACATCGCCGATGCCCTGGGCTGGAAGCGGCACACCTCGCCCCGGGCTGTCGTGCAGCGCGCCCTGCGTAACATGCTACAGGAACCATGCGACGAGCTACGCCAGGTCGAGGCGTGGCGACTGGATCGCCTGGCCTCGCACCTGTGGCCGACCGACGACGACCTGGAACCGGCGACCGCCTGCGAGTCGATCCAGGACGAGGAGGAACGGATCAACGACCAGGACCGCCGGGAGTCGGCCCGCGTCAAGCGGCTGAACTCGAAGATCGACCGACTACTCAAGATCATGGAACGCCGCGCCCGTCTGATGGGCATCGATGTCCCCGTGGTGCATAAGCTCGAAGCAAACATAGAGACACCATCAACAAATGGAAACATCAACACCGTTATCCTCAACGACACCGGAGAGCGCGCCCGATACCTTGACGCGCTCCGAGTGGTTACGACTGGCGGCGGAGACACCGGCGGGCCTGGCGATGCTATGCACGAACAACCGCTGGATGATGGCCCCGCATCTACGCCTGCTGACTGAACGCCTGATGGACATCGCCACGGGCAAGACCCAGCGGCTGATCGTGTCGATGCCGCCGGGCCATGGCAAGTCAACCCTGGTGAGTCATTACGGCATCGTCTGGATGCTGGGCCGCTTCCCCGAGCTTTCCGTCCTGCTCACCAGCTACGAGGCGAACTTCGCGGCGGGCTGGGGTCGCCAATGCCGGGACACCCTGGCGATGTACGGCCCCCAGGTGTTCGGGGTCCAGCCTGACCCGCGAGTCAGCCGGGCCGACTGGTGGCAGGTCCAAGGGACCAAGGGAAAGATGCTGACCGCTGGTTCCGGGGGCGCGATCACGGGCAAGCGCTTCGATGTCTGTGTTTGCGATGATTTGGTCCGCAACTCATCCGATGCGATGTCGCCGACCCTGCGCGATAAGCAGTTCGACTGGTTCGCCTCCACGCTATACACCCGCCTCGAACCCGGCGGACGAGTCATCATCGTCATGACGCGCTGGCATGAGGACGATATCGCGGGCCGCCTGATCGCCGAGGCCCGGGACGGCGGCGAACCCTGGGAAGTCATCAACCTGCCCGCCCTGGCCGGGGACGACGACCCGCTGGACCGCAAGCCCGGCGCGGCGCTATGGCCTGAACGATACAGCGCCGAAGCCCTGGAGCGTACTCGCGGGGTCGTCGGGTCGTATTGGTTTAATGCGATGTACCAGGGGCGACCCACAGCGCCCGGGGGCGAGGTCTTGAAGTCCGAATGGTTCAGGTACTGGCGATGGGCGGACCCCGGGGAGACGACCATCGAGCTTCGCGGCGGGGGAGTGGCGCACGATGTCCCGGCGGACGCTGGCCTGATCTTCCAGACTATCGACCTGGCGGCCAGCTTGAAGTCGAGCGCAGATTACAGCGTGATACAAACATGGATGAGAATACGCCTAGACAAAATGGACCATTTTTTGATGCTTGACCAGGTGAGGCGCAGAATGGACGGCCCGGACCTCATCGCAACTGTCGAGGCCGGGGTCGCTAAGTGGAAGCCCCGCATCGTCGGGGTCGAATCGTCCGGGTTTCAGCTTGCGATCTGCCAGATGCTCAAGAAAAAGGGCATCCCCGTCCGCGAGGTGCGCCCAGACCGCGACAAACTGAGCCGCGCCCTGGCCGCAACACCCGCGATGGAAGCGGGCCGCGTGTGGTTCCCGGCTGTCGCCCCCTGGCGCGCCGATCTTGAGGCGGAATTATTGGCATTTCCGAACGCAGCCCACGACGACATGGTCGATTGCCTCAGTATGGCGATTGGGGGCTTTGTGAAACTTCCATCATCGACATTCACCGCCGCACCCGTTAATATCTCAACTATACCCGTCCACAGGAGGGCATCGCGAATCCTAGATATAGCGAAGCCCTCCGACTTTGGCGGGCAGCCTTCGACAATCAAGGAATCAGATGGCGGCGTGTACATGGAGGAAGATTAGATGACCGTGATGCTGACCGGCACATCCCCGAACTCGGAACTCTACAGCCGCGCCCTGTCGAACGCCTATCGCTGGTATTACCGCCTGATCGATCCCGACTGGTCTATCGAACAAGACCCGGAGATCTGGATCAAGAAGGCCTGGCGCGACCCGGTGCTGGCGCAGGCCATGCAGACACGGATGCACATGGTAGCGGGCCGCGAGTGGCAGATCCAGCCAGGCCGCAAGAACCCCAGCCCGGAAGATACCAGGGCGGCGGACGTAGTGGCCGATGCCTTCTCCCGCATCGCCAAGTTCAGCGAGGCCCGCGCCCTGCTTGCAACATCCGTCCTGCGTGGCTCCGCGTACGCCTTCACCGAGGGAACCCGCGAGACTGTAACCCTGGCGGGCCTCCGTGGTAATTGGTGGACCCCACGGAAATTGCGAAATATATCAAAACAGCGATTTATTTACACGCCCGAAACGATCACGCACGAAGATGGCCGCCAGTCCATCGAGGTGCAAACAAGGTTCTACCCCCTCATGGACCCGTGGCCCGTGGTCGTCCCCCCGGAGTTCGCCGAACGGCTCATCAAGGTGATCTATTTAGACGAGGAGGACAGGCTTACAGGCATCGGCGGGCGGCCACTTTTGGAAAGTTGTTATTTTTGCTTCTGGGCCCGCGCCGAAATTCTCAAAAGTGGCCTCCAGACAATTGAGAAATGGGCGGGCGGCCTCCTGATTGGCAAGACCGATTTAAACGCGAACCCCGGCGAACTGGGCCGCGACTCCGACAGCGTGAGAAACTCGATGCTCGACATGCTCGAATCCATGCGTGGCCGTCATGTAGGGGTCATCGACAAGGAGGACGAAGTGACCCACATCGATGGCGGCCAGGGCGGAAGCGGCGCGGCGTTCCTGGAGTTCCTCCGATACATGGATGAAAAAATCGTCGGCCTGCTCCTGGGGTCTGTCTTACCGTTCGGGGTCCAGGGCGGCGATGGTTCGGGATCTTATGCTAGGGCTGTAGAAGAATCTGAGACTTCGCGGATGATACTCGATTTTGACAAACAGAACATTAGCGAGGCCATCAGCGATACCGTCATCCGTCTGTTCTGGAAAAACAACCGCCCGCAGCTTGCAGCGGCTGGCCTGGCGGACGCGGCGATGCCGAAATTCGCCATCCTGCCCGAACGCCGCGACGACTTCGCGGCAAACGCGCAGATCTTAAGCCAGGCCATAAACAGCGGGATGAAGATCAAAACCAGCGAAGCGTTCGAGAAGCTGGGCCTGACCCAGCCAACGCAGGAGGAGATCGACGCGGGCGAGGTGATCGAGAAGGAGGAGCCAGCGGGCGGCGGCTTCCCGTTCCGCGAGTCCCCCGGCGCGAAGTTCGGCGACGATCCCCTTGACGGTGTAACGGTAAACGGCTACAATTCCCCCAGGTTAGATGACACAACCACAACCGAAGGGAGAACAGAGATGGAAAAGTTCGCGGCCAGTAAAAAGAAGAAAAGCGACATCGACCGACTGATCCCCGACTCGCTGGACGAGGACGAGCGCCAGAAGGTACGGGACACGATGCAGGGCATGATCGACAGCGGGCATCTGACCATCGACCTGCCGGGCGCAGCGCCTGAACAGGACGATGCCGAAGAAGGCGATGAAATTGATTCAGGCGATGCCCTGGCGCGTCTGGACGCTGGCGCGGAAGCCGCCGATGATGCCTATTCAGCATACACCGAGGGGCGAACCATCGGAGACTTTGACGGATCGGCGGAGAGCTTCGCCCGTGGAGTCGCCATATACGATGAGGCCGTCAAGGAGGCCGCGAACGATCCGGGCATCAGCAAGGGGCTGCTGCAAGACCACCAGGCATCGATGGATGGATACGCCCCACAGGTCGAGATCGTAAAAGCGGGCGGCTACCTGAAAGCCGAAACCTACCCGGACGGGCGGCTGTATACCCCCGAAATGCACGAACTGCAGATGGGGATAAGAGATGCGGACGATGCAGCCTGGCGCGCCGAGAGGGACGGAGACAAGGAGGGGGCCGAAAAAGCCCAGGCCACGCTCGACAGCCTGAGCGCCGCCGCAAGCGAGATGGCGGACAAGATGCACAAAGACGAGGCCGGGGGAAAGAAGAAGGCGGCCAGCAAGGACAAGCCCGGCGGCAAGCGTAAGAGATGCCCGAAAGGGCAGCATAAAAATAAAAAAAGTGGAGCCTGCGAACCGAAGAAATGAAGCGGACCATCCCCCTGTTATTCCTGGCCGTGATGGCGACCTCCTGCGCGTCCCTTTTCGAGAAGGGACCGGACGGCGAGGCAGCGCCCATCGAGGCGTTCGCGCAGCCAGCCATCGAAACCCTGGCCGAACATGCCCCGGCGAACCCGACGAACGGGGGCGCGTGGATCATCGCAGGCGTGGCGGCCCTGGCCGCTGGCGCGTCCGCCGTGGCATCGAGCGCCGCAAACCGTGAGGAGTCATAATCATGTCTACATTATTTGAAGCCCTGGGCGGGCGCAAAAATACGCTTGTCCTTTTCGCCCTGGGTTCCGTAACCCTGATGACAGCCCTGGGCCATCTCCCTGTGGATCGTTTCATCGAGAGCCTGACCTGGCTCCTGGGCATCGGCGTTGGCGGCCATGCCATTGTCGGCGCGGCTGGCAAGCTGGGCGACAAGAAGAAGAAATAACGATGGCGCGCCAGCTTCCATTGTCGCCGAACGTCGAGATGTACGAGATGATGCATCACTCGACGGCGCTCTTTAACGAGGCGATGCTGGCGCTCATCAAGGCCGAGTTTCTGCTGCAGACCGGGCGCGGCTCCTGGGATCAGCGGGAGGGCGCGGTCGATGCCCTGGCGGAGCTTGTAGGGCATACGATGACGCTGTCGGACCTTACAGGCCGCCGCCGTGTGTTCCTGAACACCGCCCGGGAGCCAGCGCCGCCCGCGATGGCCCCTACGATGTTTGCAGACAGCCCGATTGACCGCATCGCCAAGGCCGCCGGGCCTGTCGATCCCGGCCTCGACTTCGTGGAGGCGATCCGCGACATCGTCAACCGGACCCCACAGCTTGCCGAGGACGTAGCGCCCGGCGTTCCGCGCTACCTGGCGGTACAAGATATTTACATGGACGGCCCGAACTTCGCCCTCGCGAAAGCGAACAGCCTGGAGGTAACGCAGCGCGTCCAGAAGGCCATCGCCGATGGCATCGAAAAGGGCGTACCCGTAACGGAAACGCGGGACATCATCGCAGAGACTGGGGACTGGTCAAAGGCATACGGGCAAGTCGTGTACAGGACGAACTTAAATACAGCCTACACCGAGGGGCGCTTCCAACAGCTAAAAGACCCCGTGATCCGCCGCATCGTCGGCGCGTTCGAGTTCTCATCGATCAACGACAACGACACCAGGACGAACCATAAAAAATGCGATGGCCTCATCGCCGCCGTGGACTCGCCCATCTGGAATGTCTACAAGACCCCCATCGGGTACAACTGCCGATGCGATGTGGTGGAAGTTACCCGGTCGATGCTGGAGCGCCTGGACCTCATACAGCCGAACGGGGCCATCCGGTCGCGCTGGCGCGGCACGACCTACGACAGCGACACGGCGATGATGGCCGCGATGCGAAGCGCCGGGGCCATCCCTGATCCCAAGTTCGGGCGAGGCGGCGGCCCGAACCCCTACGCGGGCCGCGTGATCCCATAAAAAAACGCGCCAGGCTCAAGGCCCGGCGCGCTGTCGTGGCGGCGTTGGTTACTTCGCGGCGGCGATGGCATCGTCAAGCTGCGCCCAGGTTCCCATATCCACCCACAGCGCCGAACCATCATCCCATGTCTCCAGGTTCCAGCGCAAGCCCTCGACGGCGTAAGATTCGCATCGTTCGCTGATGCGGTGGCGCGGCTCCGATGCTCCGGGGCGATAGCCCAGCCAGATGGCGCGCCCCTCGAAAAGCTCATCGCCCTTGCACCAACTGATGGCCGTGATCCTTGCATCTTTGATGGCCTGGTTGTTATATCCTCGCGCAATCTTCATCGTTCCGTTCTCCTTCCGAGTGGTTGAAAATGCCCAGGGCCGAAGCCCTGGGCTGTGAGTGGTGGTTATCCTTCGCCGCCTTGCTTCGCGTTCAGTTCCTCCGCTTTTGCCGTGGCCTCATGTTCAGTATCAAAAGCCATTTCGTGAATGTTTTCATCCTCAATGCCGACATACCAGAGGACATCGTAGCTTCCGTCCCTATGGCTATCTCCTACGGTTCCCCAACTGACTACATACTTTGCTGCTTCGCTCATCCTTCTGTCTCCTTCCGTGGTTGTGGTTGCCGTTCTTTCCATGCCTATATATTACCCGATCCACCCGTTAACCGTTAAACAAAAACAGGTAAAAAAGGGGTTTATTTTGACCCCCCAGGACGGCCTCGAAACGGCGCATCCGCGTCTATTTATCGACGATGCACGATTCAACCCGTGGAAATTTCAGCGGGATCGTCCATAGCGCGATCTCGATGAGGCTGCAAAGCGCCGAGACATCGATGATCGTCATGTACTTTTGAAGCTCCGGTTTGTCCATGCGTACAACCTGGGTCTTGGGGATCTCCCCGGCCTGCACCTGTACTTTTTTCTTGTTCGACGACACGGCCATCACGACGACCCGCGTATGGCTGGCAGTATGCGCGAACAGGAGCCGCTTTAATTGCTCCATCACGATCCCCGCATTGACGAAGGGCGCTTTCTTCTTTTCCATCAGAAAGCCCATCACCGCGAACGCCGCCAACTCCTCGCCGCACATCCCCAGGCCCGCGACGACCTCGCCCGGCTTCGCCTCATGCATCGCGCCCCTGGTGACATAGGCATCAACGAGCTTCTGCGGAACGTGTAGCTGCCTGGCAAGCTCCGATGCGTCAAGCGCGATCTGCGGGATGTCGGTCATATCTGCATCCGACAGGTCGCGGATGATCTTCCCGGGGTAGGGCTTCTTCGTTACCTGGACGCGCATTTTTTTATTTCTCCTTATAGACAAGTTACAGATGCGGGCGTATTTTAAAACCATGAGAAAAATATTGCAACTTTTCAGGCGGCGCAAGGCATCGGCGAAGTTCGCGGGCGGGGTAAGGATGCCCGTTAATGATCGGCCATCTAAAAAAGGACCGACTGGCGGCGGGTTTCCTGGCTCTATTATCTCCGGGGCTGGCGGACTGGCTGGCACATCTAAGGAACTGACGCAGGCCGCCGCTGATCTTTATAACAACTATGATGCGGGCGACCCTGGAGTCGATGAGCAGATGGATGACATCTCCCTCGCCATCGAGAACTTCACCATCGAGGCAGAAAAGGCAGGCATCGACCCTGGCAGGATGGCGGGGTCGGTGGAGGACTTCACGAAGTACCACGGCGAGGGCGACAACGATGCCGCCCTCGATGCGTTGCAGACTGTCAATAAAACTATGGATCGCCACATCGAGCAGGCGGGCGGGATGCCCGTAGATTTCAGCAAGATGCAGCGAGAGGTCGCGGACAAGGTATATGATGCGCGCCGCGACAGCGACCAGGGCGGCGGCGAGGACGCGGCGCGGGATGCCGTAAAAGAAGCCCTCGAAAATCGCATCCTGCATTACGACTCGCCGGTTTCATCTAAGGAGGACCACGAAAGAACCAAGATGGAACTAGGGGATGCCCTTAGAGAGTACAGAAAAGAAAAGGGGGGCGGCCCATACGATGAGATGGTCCTGTCGGCCGTCGATATGTGGACGGACCCCGATGAAAGAGAAAACAGGGACAGGGTGCGGGATGCCCTAAAAGACGAAGAAGAAGGCGGCGGCGAACGCAAAGCCCCCGACGACGAACCCAGCGGCCCCCGGAAGCGATGCCCGAAGGGGAGCAGGAAAGACGACAGCGGGACTTGCCAGAAATACTCCGAGGCCGAGGCGACCGACCCGGCCCCGAAAAAGAAAACCCTGCGCGAACGCCTGGGAGCCAAGAAGAAATGCGACAGCGGATGCCCGGACGACAACGATGGCCGCCAGGCCAAGCAGTTCAAGGCGCCCCCAGGCCGTGAGGCGCAGGTAAAAGCCCTGAAAAAAGAAGATGTAGAGAACCCCTACGCCGTGGCCTGGTCGAGCTACGATGCGAAGAACTCCGAAAGCTACGCGCCCATCTGTTTCAGCGATAATCAGCTACCCGGCGGCGACTTCGACGCGGTGCAGAACGAGGATGGAACCTGGAACATCGGCATCGACAAGGACATCCCGATAATGGGGACGGTCCAGGAGGTCGGGGTCAAGGGCAACGAGCGCCCCATCGGGATAAAATGGCTGCGGGCGGCCCTGCGGAAGCATCGCGCCCTGGAGGAGCAACCCGGCGGCGCGTATTATGCCCCGGTCCACCTGCGCCATCACAGTGAGAACAGCGACCACGATGAAACCGTCCCCGCCGGGTTCCTGCGACTGAACCGCATCGCCCCGGCGTTCGACGGAGGCGACAACCAGGCCGCCATCTTTGCGACCCTGTACAACGTCCCCGATGAAATTTACCAGCAGATCAAGGCCCGGAAATGGGCGTTTCGATCCGTGGAGGTCGCATCCTGGGACAAGCCCCAGGTGTCGTCGCTGTCTTTACTGAACACCGAAGCGCCTTTTTTCAAATATCCAAATTTGACCATCGGCAACGAAACCCCAGCCGTAGCCGTGAACGTATTACCATTAGAAGCCGCCGCGCCAGCCCTCGCCCTCTGCGAGTCCGGGGCCGGTGGATCAATTCTTTTTAACTTTAGCGAGGCCCGAAGAATGGCAGAAGAAAAAATTAAAGAAGAGATCGAGATCGAGGAGGATCTGGACCTCAACGATGAGGATGTCGATGTCGATGTCGATGTTGACGAGGACGAGGGCGCGACCCTGGCAGAAGTCGCCGGGCTAATGCGCGAACTGATGAAGCGCCTGGACGATGAGGAGGAAGAGATAATCGAGGATACCGAGGTCCGCGACAAGCGGAACGAGGATGTCCCCGTAGACATTGCCGCCAGCGAGGGCAAGATGGCCGCCATGCTTTCCGAGCTTTCGGGCCGCGTGTCGGGGATCGAGTCCAACCAGCGCAAGGGTCGCCAGCGCCAGGCGCTGTCATCCTATGTAGAAAAGAGCCTGGGCAAGCTGTCCGGGTACAACCTCCCCGACAGCCTGGGCGACACGATGACGAAGATGGCGCAGACCGCCGGGGGCAATTACAAGAAGCTCCTGGATCAGTTTGTCTCCACCTTCAAGGCGACCGCCAGCCGGGATGAGGATCTCGCAACGCTCGACGACTTCGAGCAGTCCATCAGCATCGGCCAGGGCGACGAGGCGCTGGCGAAGTTCGCCCAGAAGGGCGAGGCATCGCTGACCAACGCCCGGAAGCACCTGCGAACCTTCAAGAGCTTGCAGGATAAGGGTGTCCGATTTGCGGATGGCGTTGACGATCCCGCCAACTTCATCGACATTTTGACCAACGAAACCAACACCGAAAACTGAGAGAGGTTTAAAAAATGGCTGCATTAGGAGCATCAACAACTATCACCAGTCGGAGCCGTGGCCTGCAAGAGCATGTCGTGGTGTCGGGTGATACCATTTATAGCGGCGCGCTCGTCGGCCTGGGCGTTGGAATTACACCCGGCTACCTTGTCCCCTGGGGAACAGGCGATGGAACTACCGCCGAGATCGCCTTCCTGGGCCTGGCAATCATAACGGTCTTTGATACCGATTCGGATGTCCTCGACTATGCCATCGTTGGCGATGGAACCGAGACTTGCCCGGTGGACACTTCCGGGATGTGGCTCAAGGGACTGACAGACGGAACCGCGATCAGCATCGCATCTGTCGGCCTGCCAGTGTTCAGCCCGGACGACAACCCGGCGGACATCACGATCACGAATACAGGGGCCGTCGATCCAGTCGGAACCCTGATGAAGCTGCTTTCCGATTCCGATGATACCTTCGACTGTTGCCTGTTCACGCCGAACGAGGCTTACAGCATGAGGAACCGGACGGGCCTCTAAGCCTTGACCAATTCAATAATTAATCTTTTAGTGAGGAGATAAACGATGGCAGGACAGCCAGTTTTAGCCGGGGCGACCTTTGCAGCGGGCATACTCGCGCAAGCCCTGGGAACATACAAACAACAGTATGAGGTATCCAAGAACCGCCTGGGCGGTTGTATGGAAATTGATTACCCCTCGACCCGTCGAGAAGAAATCTACGCGTATATGACCACGCCCCCATTTTTGAATAGATGGCCAGTGGGTCAAAATATGGAGATGGGTACTTTCAAGGGCGTGCGCTATACCTGCCTGAATCACAGGTGGGCGCAATCGGTGAGCTGGAACGCCAGCGATTTGGCCGATGATCAGCTATCGAGCCTGCTGCTGACGGCGCGCCAGATTGGCCAAAACGCGGCACAATTAAATGAGAGGCTCTTTTTCCAGGTCTTAACCGGAACGACCGACACCGACCTCCTCCCATCCGCTACCCCCAACGCCCCGGACGGCGTGGCGCTGTACAGCGCGACCGATGGGCCGGGCGGCGCACGTTTCGGCGTGTCGGGCGGAAACATCGTCACCGGGAACGTAACCAGCGGCATCGAGTGCAGGACGGCCTACTGGACGGCCCTGGGGCAGTTCCGCAACATGCAGGACACGCAGGGGCAGCCCCTGCACGATGAGGCTGTCATCGACGGCCCCAAGATCCTGATTTACGGCGCAGCGAATGAGCAGGTTTTCCGCGAAGCGTTCATCCAGAACCAGGTCGCGGGGATTGCAGATGTCGGAACTGATCCGAGTTCAGCCAACATCGCCGGGGTGTCTAACCTGATCCAGGACTCAAACCAAGTCCCGACCCTGTGGAGTACGCAGCGCATCAGTGATAACAACTCTTATCTGTTCCTGCAAAACTCGCCCATCAAGGCGATCTTCTCCCAGCTTCGGGAGCCGCTGCGCGAACAGGTCGCGACGATGGACAACTCCGACATCGCCAGGGATTCTGGGGTGGAATCGGTCAGATTCTGGATGCGCTCCGGTGTCTCGCCTAACCTTCCCTACCAGACCATAAACCTAAATGTATAAAGGGTTTGTGAATTTTTTAATCTAACTTTTTATAAAGGGGAATGAGATGGCGAAGGCCACCAAGAAGGCGGCGGAGTCCGTGGAGACTCCCGCCGCTGCGGAATCGGTAACAAAAACGAAAAAGGCGCAGACCGTCGAGGCGATCAGCTTTGATGGTGAAAAGCGATTTTTCATCGGCATCAAGAATAACGGGATGAGTGATCCGCCCTGCCTGGCCGTAACCCTGGCGGGCGTGTCGGTCCCTGTAAATACCGCGCAGATTGAAAGCGTCGATGACGGCGGCGACAACTGGCTAACCCTGGGCGGCAAGCTCAAGGGCGACTACAAGGACTTGAACGCCGACAGGCTGAGGGCCGTCCTGCGCGCCCTGAGTTATCGCCGGGTGCGCTGGTTTAAAAAAGAAGATGGCAGCGTTCGCCGCGCCTACGTCTACAGCTTCGAGGAAACCGGCGGGATGTCCGCCAACGTGAGAATAGAGGACACCGAACCCCTGGCGGCGTATGTCGTCATCGTCCCGCTGGATGACGCAGTACCCGGCCAGCGCGAACCGGAGAAAGAGCCATCCTGTCTTGACCTTTACCCGGAACTGGCGGAACCGATGAAACCCGAATAGAGAAAAATTGAACCATGCCGACCCAGGACCAGGTCCAGACGCTCATCTCCTCACAGGTGGGGCTACTCCAGAATCTGTTCGCTGACAACACCTGGAACGCCGACACCGAAACGCTGCGCGGCGATATACAGGATGCTTTCGGCTATTCCCCGCAGATCGAGGACGCGGTCGCGTCTACCCGCGCCATCCTGTCGTCGGCCCTGGGAACATCTGCGGCGATCCTGACCCCCGGCCTGCTGGAGTATGCGAAGCTCGCCGACACGGGGCCAGCGCCTGATAAAACCCCCTGGGCGTTCACGGACCCGCAGGCGATCATTACCCGGCTGGCGCGGTTTATGAACGATGACAGCGAGTCGGTCGTCTCGCGGGATGTGACCTTCGGCGATCCCGGCGCATCGCCGGGCGGGTCCAATGTGGGAGGCGGGACCATCTTACAGGTTACAGTCGATGCGGACGGTTACGCCATCGAGAGTGTCCCCGACGATGAGGACATCAAGGCCATCTGTGTGTCTGATCGCAACAGCGGCAGCCCCATCCAGGAGGAGCTTTTCGAGTTCCAAGGCGGGGCCGCAGCCATCGACAACCTGGCGCACGAAGGCAGCGGGCGCGTCCAGACCATCAAGGCCGTGAGCGCGGCGGACTCCACGGCGTTTATTGATAACCCATCGTTTACCGACTTTGCAGGGACAGCGGGAACACCGACCGCCATCACAGGCTGGGCCGTGACCAGTGACATCGCCAACCTGGAGATGGACACGACCGTTTACAGGAGCTTCAGCGGCGAGGGGTCCACGCCTTACAGCTTGAAATTCAAAGCGGCGGACACGGTAACGCAGACCTTCTCCGACCTGGGAACGACCTTTACAACCGATCAGCCCTACCTCGTCCAGGTTGCATACAATACGGAGGGGAACGTAAGTGTTGGCGACCTCAAGATCACAATCGGGAACAGCACCAAGACCATCACGCTTGACGGCGTGGCGAGTGGCTGGAACGTGGCACAGATCGCATTGACCGCCAGTTCCTGGCTGCGGTCGTTCGATAAGAATGATGCGGTTTTCTCGCTCCAGACCCTGGGCAGCTTTTCCGGGTCGGTCCTGGTTGACGATGTAACGATAGCGCCGATGACGCGCTGGAACACGGGACAATATTATTCCGTAGTAGGGGACGCGACCCCGTTCCTGATCGATGATGAATTCAAGTGGAACGTGGCCTGTAACCCGACAACGGCGGGCCTTGTCAACCTGTGGATGTATGAAGCCTTCGGGCGATACCTTCCATCGTCCGGT